>Ga0137407_10000761_pt1 | contig 21139 bp, 26 predicted proteins | sample CZOMad2_2_16fung_FD_108410 | JGI IMG/M metagenome (GOLD analysis project Ga0137407, IMG submission 108410) | Vadose zone soil fungal communities from Angelo Coast Range Reserve, California, USA - CZOMad2_2_16fungal (Illumina Assembly) | ecosystem: Environmental > Terrestrial > Soil > Vadose... | reverse complement strand
TCCTGCTTGACCTGGTTCTCGACGATCTCGCGGCGTTCCTCGATGATCATTATTTCTTCAAGACCAACCGCGAATTCGCGCACGCCTTGCGGCTCCAGCGGCCAGGGCATGCCGATCTTGTAAAGTCTGAGCCCGATCTTGGCGGCGACCTCAGGCGTAACGCCGAGTTCGCGCAGTGCCTGGCGGATATCTTCGTAGCTTTTGCCCGAGGCCATGATGCCGAAGCGCGCGTTCGGCGAATCCATGGTGATGCGGTTGACCTTGTTGGCGCGGGCAAAGGCGATCGCGGCAAATCCCTTGTAGTCCTGCAAGCGCCGGTCCTGGTCGTAACGGTCGTCCGGCCAGCGCAAATTGAGGCCGCCCGGCGGCATTTCGAAATCGGCAGGAATGACAAAAGGCTTCATCTCGTCGGTGAGATCGATCTCGGCGGTCGTCTCGACCGTCTCGGTGATCACCTTCATGCCGACCCAGCAGCCGGAATAGCGCGACATCGCTATCCCCAAAAGGCCCATCTCGATCATCTCGTGGATGCTGGAGGGATAGAGATAGGGCATCAGCGCGGAGATGAAGGCGTGGTCCGACTGATGCGGCACGGTGGAGGATTTCGCGCCGTGATCGTCGCCAGCCAGGCACAACACGCCGCCGTTCTTCGCCGAGCCCGCGGCATTGCCATGGCGGAATACGTCGCCGCAGCGATCGACGCCGGGGCCCTTGCCGTACCAGATCCCGACCACGCCATCGTGGCGGGCGCCGGGGGAAAGATTGAGCTGCTGCGAGCCCCAGATCGCGGTGGCGGCGAGGTCTTCGTTGACGCCGGGCTGGAATTTGATGTTGTACTGCTCAAGGTGCTTTCGTGCCGCCGCCAATTGCTGGTCATAGCCGCCGAGCGGTGAACCGCGGTAGCCCGTCACAAAACCCGCGGTGTTGAGACCGCTGGCGCGGTCGCGGCGGATTTGCGCCATCGGCAGCCGAACCAACGCCTGAATCCCGGTCAGGAAGACGTGGCCGGACCCTTGGGTGTATTTCTGATCGAGACTGATCGGACCTTGATTGATTCCCATTCCACCCTCTTAGGCCTCATCTTAAGCCTTGGCTCGGCCGGCTGTTTTTAGCTAATCATGCCAATTGTCAAAACCAGTCTATGTCGGTTTTCGCGCGGCCCGCATCACAAATCTGGGGCAGATAGACCCATGGGAGCAGAACGCAATTTCGTAGCCAATGCGGCTGGTCCCGCTTTCGGGTTGTGTCGTGCCCCAATGCTGTCGCGAAACGACGTAACGCTCTTCCCAACGTTTCGCGGCATAATGACGTAGCAGGAGACCGATTGATGCAGGGATGGCAAGGCGCAACGCAGGCGATTCTCGCCACAATAATTTTGTGCACTGCATTCGGTCTTGGTCGGGCGGAGGCTGAGCCCTCAGCGGAGACGATCGCACTCGGCAAGGCGCTGAGCGATACGGGGGATTGCGGAAGCTGCCATACGGCCGATCCCGCAAAACCCCTCGCCGGGGGAAAGCGTATCGACACGCCGTTCGGCGGCATTTATTCGGCAAACCTGACGCCGGACCGCGATACCGGCCTTGGCGCCTGGAGCGACGATGACTTCGTCCGTTCGCTCCGTTTCGGCGTCGCGCCTAACGGCTCGCGCTATTATCCGGCTTTCCCCTACCCCCATTTCACGAAAATGATACGGGGCGACGTGCTGGCGATCCGGGCCTATCTGGGCACGCTCCCGCCGGTCCGAAACACGCCACCACCTCCGCAATTGCGCTGGCCGCTGAACTACCGCGTGTTGATGCGGGCGTGGAATGTCGCGTTCTTCCGGCCCGGCATTTTCGAGCCCGACCAGCGCAAGAGCGCGGAATGGAATCGCGGCGGCTATCTGGTGGAAGGTGCGGCGCATTGCGGTGCCTGCCACACGCCCAAGAACTTCTTCGGCGCGGAAAAGCGCGGCCAGAAATATGGCGGCGGCCCGGTCGACGGCTGGTTTGCGCCGCGGCTCGATGGCGCCGATCGCAGCGGGCTCAAATCCTGGAGCGTCGATGACATCGCCGAATATCTGCAGAGCGGCCGCAACGGCAAAAGCAACGCCAGCGGGCCGATGGCCGAAGTCGTGCTCAATTCGACCTCGCGAATGAGCGATGCGGATGTCCGCGCGATCGCAGTCTACCTGAAGGACCTTCCGCCCGGCGCGCCCGAGCCCCCAGTGACGCCGCCGCCAGCGGCGCAAATGGCGGAGGGCGAGAAGTTGTACAAGGCGGCCTGCATCGCCTGCCACGAGGCCGACGGAAGCGGCGCCCCGCGGATCTATCCACCACTGCCTGGCAGCGCGAATTTGCAATCCGCCGATCCCGCCAGCACGCTTCGGATCATCCTCGACGGCGCCGAAACGATCAGGACGCCGCGCGCGCCCAACACCGGGTCGATGCCGGCTTACGCCAAATGGTCGGATCAGCAGATCGCCGATGTCACAAATTTCATCCGCAATTCATGGGGCAATGCGGCGCCCACGGTGACGTCGACGCAGGTGGCGAAGGCGCGGCGGTAGAGATCGCGGGTTCCATTTTCGAGCGGCGTGCACCGTTCATAAAGTGAGGACGGGTTGGGGAACCACCCCAAGTACCGGTCGTTGTCAGAGCACAACGGAGGAACCTGTCATGGTCAATGAACCCAACGATCTCTATCGTGCCAACAATCCCTCGCGTTACAGTTTCACCGACGACGAAGCCCGTCGTGCGGCGCGTCTCGACAACGAACTGCAGGCGGATCCCGAACTCGCCCAAGGTCCTGCCGGCGGTGCCAAAATAGCAATGTTCGCGCTTGCCATCGCATTGGTGTTGGGAGCGGTGTTCTATGGGTTGAACAACTCGTCGGTGCACAAGGCCGGGACCTCTTCGACGGCCCAGAACGCTCCCGCGCCGAGTTCGCCTCCCGCGACCCCTCCGGGCATGCGTGATGTGACGCCCCGCACCAACGCCAATCCCGGCGTGACTACCGGTGCAGCCCCGGCGCAGCCAGCGCCGCCGCCGGCTCCCACCGCTCCGGCGCCGGCGAGTAAGTAGTCGTAGAATTTAGAATTGCGTCGATCGATCTGAAGCCAGCGGGCAGACATCTGCCCGCTGGCTTCGGGCTGTTATCCCGTCAGCCAAACATCTTGTTCAACTCGCCGCCGGGATGACCCGTGGCTAATTCAGTGAACGTTCCCTGCTCCGCGATCTCGCGCGCCGCGCGCATGAAGCCGGCCCATGCCGTGCGCGCCAGCGAACCGCCGACGCTGATCCGGCGCACGCCGAGATCGGCCGCCTCGCCGACGGAAAGGCCGGAGGCCCCGATCAGGAGGTTGACCGGCTTGGGGGCCACCGCCTTCACGACCGCTGAAATCTGCTCCCTTGTCTTGATGCCCGGCGCATAGAGGCAATCGGCACCCGCGTCCGCATAGGCACAGAGCCGGTCGATCACCATGTCCAGATCGGTCTGGCCGACCAGAAAACCTTCGCAACGGCCGCTCAGCAACACCCCACTGTTGTCGGCATCGATCGCCGAACGCGCCGCCTTGATGCGCTCGATCGCAAACGCGCGTTCATAAAGCGGCTTTGCGGCATCGCCGGTGGAATCCTCGATCGACAATCCGGCAACGCCGGTCTTGACGGCATGGCCGACATTGACAGCGACTTTCTCCGGCTTGTGCGCAAAGCCGCCCTCGAAATCGGCATTGACGGGCAGATCGACAGCCGCGCACAGCGCGGTGAGATGCGCGCAGACCTCCTCCAGCGTCACGCGATTGTCGGCCTTGCCGATCGACCAGGCAAAGCCCGCGCTGGTCGAGGCCAACGCCTTGAAGCCCAGCTGCTGCAGCGCCTTGGCGGATCCGACATCGAAGGGATTGGGCAGCACAAAGCATCCCGCCTCATGCATCTTCCGGAATGTCGCACGCTTGTCGGCTACTGTCATCGACATGATCTCGCTCCCATCTTTTGACGGCTTCTTGAGCCGCGACCTTAGCGAGGCGCGCCGCAGCGCGCCAGTGCGCGAGCTCTCCTATGCGGTGACCTTGCGCAGAAAGGTCCGCTCCTCGCCCAGGATGAATTTATTCTCCTCGGCGTAGTGGAAATTGGCCGTGGCTTCCTTGTCGGCGCGCAGCCGCGCCCGATAACTTTCGTAAGCGGCGAGACTTTCGAACGAAATCAGCGCGAAGGCGATGTTGTTGGTGCCCTCATGCGGCATCCAGCAGCCGACGAGATCCCCGCCGCATTTGGGAATGATCGAGAGCCAGCGCCTCGCATATTCCTCGAACATCGCGCGCTTGAATGGGTCGAGCTGATAGCGGATGAAAACGGTGATGGCCATGGGCTGGTTCCTCGCAATGACGGGAAATCTTCCAGTCCCGACAATAGCCGCTTGATCAACGACAATGCTTCGGCTATCATCGAACTATGAAAGCAGGTCCCGATATCGCCATGGTCGCCTCGCTGGTCGGCGATCCCGCCCGCGCCAACATGCTGACGGCCTTGATGACCGGTCGCGCGCTGACTGCGACCGAACTCGCCCATCAGGCCGGCATCACGCCGCAGACCGCGAGTTCCCACCTCGCGAAGCTCGACGCCGGCGGCCTGATCGAGCAGGAAAAACAAGGCCGCCACCGCTATTTCCGCCTCGCCGATCCCGACGTCGCCGGTGTGCTTGAGGGCCTTGCGGGGCTCGCGGCGCGCGCCGGCCACATGCGCGTGCGCACCGGGCCGAAGGATCCGGCGCTGCGCCGGGCGCGGGTTTGCTACGATCATCTGGCCGGCGATCTCGGCGTGCAGATGCTCGACAGCATGAAGCGGCAAAAGCTGATACGCCAGCACAAGCACGACATCGAACTCACCGCCCAGGGCCAACGCTTCCTGACCAAGGCCCTGCAGATCGACGCCGAAACGCTGGCTCATCCGCGCCGCCCGGTCTGCAAGGCCTGCCTCGACTGGAGCGAGCGGCGCCATCATCTCGCCGGCACGCTTGGCGCTGCCCTGATGACGCGCTTCACCGAACTGAAATGGGCGGCGCGCGATGCCACGCCGGGCAGCCGAATCGTCAATTTCAGCCGCAACGGCGAAACGCGATTTGCGGCGCTGTTCGGTGATGCTGCGTAGCGGCAAGCTTTATCAGCTTTTCGTCATGCCCGGCCTTGTGCCGGGCATCCACGTTTTTAGCTGATACAAGAAGTAAGACGTGGATGGCCGGGTCAAGCCCGGCCATGACGATAAATGCCTGTACTTTGTCCGGAGCCCCGATGACTCGTGTTCTCGTTCTAGCGATCTCTACCCTCGCCCTTTTCGCTTCACCGGTCCTGTCAGGGTCCGCCGCAGAACCCGTACAACGCGAACCCTATGGCATCGGCCTCGAAGGTTTTGCCTACCCCTACCCCGTGAACATGTTGCCGCTGGTCAATGACGGCGAACAGCTCCGGATGGCCTATATGGACGTGGCGCCGGCGCAGCCCAACGGCCGTGTGGTGGTGCTGCTGCACGGCCGCAATTTTCCGTCAAGCTACTGGGCGCCCGTCATCAAGACGCTGAACGATGCGGGTTTTCGCGTGGTGGTGCCGGACCAGATCGGCTTCGGCAAATCCTCCAAGCCCACGGGTGAACTGCACTTCGACACGCTCGGGCGCAATACCATTGCGCTGCTCGATCATCTGCAGATCGCAAAGGCCGATATCGTCGCGCATTCGCTCGGCGGCATGCTCGGCGTGCGGATCGCGCGTGCCTACCCGGACCGGATCAATCATCTTGTGCTGGCAGCTCCGATCGGCCTTGAGGACTACCGGATGTACGTGCCGCCGACGCCAACCGAGAAAATCCTTGAGAACGAGGACAAGCTCGCCGCGGAAGGCTACCGCAAACAGCTCGAGAACAATTATTCGCCAAAGATACCGCCGGAGCAGATCACGCCGTTCATCGATGCGCGTTTCAACATCAAGGGCTCGGCGGAATATCCGCGCTGGCTGCGCGCTTTCGTTAGTTCGGCGCAGATGATCTACCGCGAGCCGGTGGTGCACGAAATACCGCTGATTTCGGGACCTACGCTGTTCATCATGGGCGCCGACGATCACAACGCGCCGGGCAAGCCGAATGCGCCGGAGGCGTTGCGGCCGAAGATGGGCCAGAACGCCGATCTCGCCAGGGCACTCGCGGCCAAAATGCCCAACGCCAGCGCCGAGGTGATCGCCAACGCCGGGCATCTGGTATTTCTCGACGCGCCCGCCAAATTCAACGAGCTGATGCTGGCTTTCCTGGCGAAGTAATTTGCCCCCCGCATTCATGACGCGTTCAGGCGGCCGCCACTAGGCTGGCTGCGCATTCGAAAACGGCTACCGTTCATCCGTCGAATAGCACATCAGCGTCGTCAGGCGCCGCGTCGCGGCCCACAAGGCAGGAAACATGAAGGGAGATAACATGAAGTATCTTTTTGCGGCAGCACTGGTGGCCAGCACGGTCGCAGGCTTTGGCAGTGCCAACGCCGCCGGCGGCTGCGGTCCCGGTTTCCACCGCGGTCCCTATGGCGGATGCCGGCCTAACCGAGAGGTCGTGGTCGTGCCCGGTGCGGTGGTGGTCGAGCGGCCCGGGGTCGTCGTCGTGCCTCGCGGTCGCGTCTGCCCGCTGGGCTTCAGCTGGCGCTATGGACGCTGCCGTCCGATATAACAGCGGCTACTACCGATCACGGCAAAACCCCGCTGTAGCGGGGTTTTGTTTGGCCGCTTCGGGAGCCCGAAAGCAGAGAGGGCGGGAATTCCCGCCCTCTCGCGCATCCTCACCAGTTGCGGAAGCACCGGCGGCCGAACGGCCCGGAACGCCAGCCCGGCGGGCAATTGTACATCGGACGGCAGCCGCCATAAGGCCCGCGGTGCCAACCCGGTCCGCAGCCACCCGCGACGCGGATGGTGTCGCTCGATGCGGCCTGATCGAGCGGCGCCAACGGCATCGCCTGGGAAGCGGGCATTACCGCGAAGCCTAAGCCGATCGCGAATAGTGCTGCCGCAACAATCTTCATAAGCTTTCCTCCTCCTGTTGGCATGCGACGAAAACACGATTCCGGACCACAATAAGAACGATCAGCCCTCCGGCCGCCTCACCAGTGGCGGCGATGCCAGTGGCGATGATGCCAGTGGCGGTGATGCCAGCGGTGTCGGCGCCAGCCCCAATGACGCCGGTGCCAATGCCTGTGCCAGTGGTGGTGATGCCAGCGAACTTGTTCAGGTTTGAGCCGATCGACATCTTCCTGGGAGACCACCGCGGGTTCGGCGGCTCCGCGCGGCGGGGGCGACAAGGCCGGTTGGGCGCCCAACGGCGGCAGCGGCGCGGCCTGCGCGCTCGCCGCCAGCGCCGCAGCACCAGCGGCAAAACCAAGAGCAACTTTTATAAAGTGACGACGTTCCATGACATCTTCCTCATCAGGCGTTGCGAGTGATGCGCGAAGAGTTTGATGGCAGCGAGATGAATGTTCGCTGAACCGGGCGTTCAGGCGTCTTAAGCTAACGTCGTCATCCCCGATTAAGCCCACCCGTCAGATCGACGGATACGCGGGTCAAGCCCGCGTATGACGACCGTGAATGCCGAACCGCCAATTGATCGCGTCTACTGTTGGCCTTCACCCGGCGCCGAATTCCTCCGCGAGTTCAAAAACCTCACGCGTGCGCGTCACATTCGGCCAGGCGCGGTTGAAGTCGGCGACCAGCGCCTTCAAGGCTTCGCCGGTCATGGTGCGATCGAGCGCGGCGCGGTCGGCGAATTCATAAGTCGCTTGATGAACGGCCGGATCGCTCACGCTCCAGTACCGCCACGCCTTGTTGACCCCAAACGCCTTCACCGCATCAGGCAGATGTTCCCTATGATACCAGTCATCGAAGGCGGCGCGTTTGGCAGGATCGGAGACGGTGGCGCGGACGACAAAATAGGCAGCCGGCATCGGCTTTCTCCCTGAGCGAATTGCTTTAGATCCAGCCGCTGCGCGCCATGATGGCGGCGCAGAGCAGGATGATGACGATGGCGAAGAGTTCACCGTGAATGACCGCGGCGACCCGCTTCATTTTCTTGGCGTCGAACGCGGGCACCTGGCTCGCATTCACCGCCTTACGCCACGACAGGAATTCCATGGTCGGGATGATCGATAGCAGCCCCACCACCACAAAGAGCGAAAGCTTGAGCAGGAAGGCGTGACTGTGAAAATAATATGCCGCGCCCTTCTCGAAGAAGAACACCCGCAACAACCCGACCACGAGCAGCGCGCCCGCCGCGATGCCGTACACCATGTCCGTGACCAACAGCCTGCGCGCCGAGGCCAGCGTCCACTCCCCGCGGACCAGCGCGAATTCGATGGCGATCGCCGAAACAAGCGTGAACGCGCAGAGATGATGAAGGAAGGCGAACAGCATGGTCATAGTGCGGGCTCCCCTTTGGCGGCGGATTGTAGGCGATGGGAGAGCGGGTGCAAGGTGGTGCGATCGTAGGGTGGGTTAGGCGAAGCCGTAACCCATGTGCCACCAATCGCAATTTGTAGAGGGGATGCGTTTCGTGAAGGGCTCAACCCATCCTACGTACTAAATTGTCATACTTCGCTCAAAAAGTTGGGAAACAACAGGCAAGCCGGAATTTCGGTTCCGCGGTGAAACTGATCCATCGAGAGCCCAAGGGAGGTTTGCCATGGCCGCGAAAGTGAAGCCAATTCCTGACGGATTCCACACCATCACGCCGTATCTGATCGTCGATGACGCCGAGAAGAGTATCGACTTCATGCAAAAGGCGTTCGGCGCCCAATATGAACACGAGCCGACCCGACGGCCGGACGGCAAGCTCATGCATGCGACGCTCAGAATAGGCGATTCCATGCTGATGATTGCCGAAGCCAGCGAGCGCGCCAAGGCTGCGCCCGTGATGCTCTATCTCTATGTGCGCGAAGTTGACGCCGCCTATCAGAAGGCGCTGAAGGCCGGCGCGACCTCGGTCATGGAGGTCGCGGATCAATTCTACGGCGACCGCAGCGGCGGCGTGAAGGATCCGGCGGGCAATCAATGGTTCCTCGGCACCCACAAGGAGGACGTCGCTCCGGCGGAGATGAAGAAGCGGGCGGAAAACTTCTTCAAGCAGCAGGGCAAGGCGGCATAGAGCAACCCCTTATGGCTTTGTAGGGTGGGTTAGGCGACCTGTCCGCCGTAGCTCAAAGAGCGAAGGTGGAAGCTGTAACCCACCACCAAGTCCTAGCCGGAAACAACGGCGGATTACGCTACGCTAATCCGCTCTACGAGCTGTGAAAATAATAGGCCGCGCCCTTCTCGAAGAAGAACACGCGCAACAACCCGACCACGGGCAGCGCGCCCGCCGCGATGCCGTAGACCATGTCCGTGGCGAGCAGCCGGCGCGCCGAGGCCAGCGTCAACTCGCCGCGGATCAGCGCGAATTCGATGGCGATCGCCGCAACCAGCGAGAACGCGCAAGGATGATGAAGGAAGGCGAACAGGGTGGTCATGGCGCGAGACTCCCGCGACTATCCTGGTAGCTTGCCACCGAGAGATTTGTAAAATTGGGCAAGCTGGCTTGCTAGTAAAGAGCCCAGGAGCTCTTCCATTTTTGAAACGTCGACATTGCCGTCTTGAAAAGCTAAGTCTGCGGCATCAAGGGCGTCAAAATAAGGTTTACGATTGTCAACGATTTGGTCTGGAATTGTGGGGGTACCCGGCAAGATCGAACCTGCGCGAATCGAAAGCACCACGTAAGAAACAATACGTGACGTCCGACCGTTGCCGTCGGCGAACGGATGAATCCAGTTCAACCGCCACATTGCATAAGCCGCTAGGTGAATTGGCGTGCTGTCTTCCCAATGATCGTTGATATAATCACACATGTCCTCGACTAGTTCGGGTACCAAGTGTGCTCCGACGGGTTCGTGCTTGCTACCCTCGATAGCAACTCCGCCCGGCCGGTAGTTGCCCGCGTAGGAGCTTATTCCAGCCAGCGCTTCCCGTTGTAAACCGAGGATAAGTGAGGGTCGAAGTTTGAATGACCCCCGCTCCAGTGCACTTTGGATTGCGCCGATCGCGGCGTCGTATTGCCGGAAGCCGTTCCTTGCTTCAGCAGCCGCCTTCGCGTAAGGGTCGGTAATCAATTCGGGTTCGAGCGCACGGCTATCCCGCCGGTCGCGCCCTTCACCCGTCATTTCTCATCCTTGGCCAGTTTGTCGGCCTCGCGGTCGATCATCTCCCGGGTAATTAGCTCGTTCTCGAAATGGGTATTGCCGTAGACAAAGCTTCGCCGTTGCTGTTCCCGGTGCTCCGGGGTCGGCTTGGCGGTCTTGGCTGCTTCAAGGAGCTTTTTTAAGGCGTCGGTCATCGGAACAATATAATCGAATCGGGCTAAGAATGCCATTATGCATTCTGATAAGACTGCCTCACAACGGCAAATTGTCGTGCTTCTTCATCGGCATTTCGACATGCTTGTCCCGCAGCATCGCCAGCGCCCGAGCGATGCGGCGGCGCGTCGAGTGCGGCATGATGACGTCGTCGATGTAGCCGCGCTCGGCGGCGACGAAGGGCGACAGGAAGCGGTCCTCATATTCCTTGGTGCGCGCGGCGATTTTCTGGGCGTCGCCGATATCGGCGCGGAAGATGATTTCCACCGCGCCCTTGGCGCCCATCACCGCGATCTGAGCGGTCGGCCAGGCGTAATTCATGTCGGCGCCGATTTCCTTTGACGCCATCACGTCGAACGCGCCGCCATAGGCCTTGCGCGTGATCACGGTCACCAGCGGCACCGTGCATTGCGAATAGGAAAACAGCAGTTTCGCGCCGTGTTTTATCAGGCCGCCATACTCCTGCGCGGTGCCCGGCAAAAATCCGGGCACGTCGACGAAGGTGACGATCGGAATGTTGAAGGCATCGCAAAAGCGGACAAAGCGCGCGGCTTTGCGCGAGGCATCGGAGTCGAGCACGCCCGCCAGCACCATCGGCTGGTTGGCGACATAGCCCACCGTGCGTCCGGCGATGCGGCCAAAGCCAGTGACGATGTTTTTCGCAAAGGCTTCCGAGATTTCAAAGAAATCCCCCTCGTCCACGACTTTGAGGATCAATTCCTTCATGTCGTAGGGCTTGTTCGGATTGTCGGGGATCAGCGTGTCGAGCGACATGTCGACGCGGCCGATGTCGTCAAAGCTCGGCCATTCCGGCACGCCGTCGGTATTGTTGGCGGGCAGGAAATCGATCAGCCGGCGCATCTGCAACAGCGTCTCGACGTCGTTCTCGAAGGCGCCGTCGGCGATCGAGGAGCGCGTGGCGTGCACGGACGCGCCGCCGAGTTCTTCGGCCGTGACGACCTCATTGGTGACGGTCTTGACCACGTCAGGACCGGTCACGAACATGTAACTCGTGTTCTTCACCATGAAGATAAAATCGGTCATCGCCGGCGAATAGACGTCGCCGCCGGCGCACGGTCCCATGATGACGGAGATCTGCGGGATCACGCCGGAAGCAATCACGTTGCGGCGGAACACGTAGGAATAGCCGGCGAGTGCGGCGACGCCTTCCTGGATGCGCGCGCCACCGGCGTCATAGAGCCCGATGATCGGCGCCCGCGCCTTCATCGCCATGTCCTGGATCTTGACGATCTTCTGCGCGTGGGTTTCCGACAGCGAACCGCCGAACACCGTGAAGTCTTTGGCAAAGACAAAAGTCTTGCGGCCGTTGACGGTGCCCCAGCCGGTGACGACGCCGTCCCCCGGCACCTTTGTCTTGTCCATGCCGAATTCGGTCGAGCGGTGTTCGACGAACATGTCGAACTCTTCAAAGCTGCCCTTGTCGAGCAGAAGCTCGATGCGCTCGCGCGCGGTCAGCTTGCCGCGGGAATGCTGCGCCTCGATCCGCTTCTCGCCGCCGCCGAGCCGTGCGCCGGCGCGCCGTTCCTCAAGGGTATCCAGGATATCTTTCATATCAGCATTTCCCGCCCGATTTGGTTGCGGTTCTAACACGGCATTTTGCCGGCGGGAAACGCCCTTGCCGGCCTCTCGCACGCCTGCCCGGCGCGCGGTATATCTGGACGACCACGGGGGATGAAGGCGATGACCGATACCACTGCCGAAGAGACCACCGGCGCCGTAACAGGGGGCGTGCGAACGCTGCTCCGGCTGGAAGGCCTGACGCTGTTTGCCGGGATGACGTTGTTGTACGGGTTCTGGGGCGGACCTTGGTGGGTCTATGCCGTCTTGTTCCTGGCTCCGGATATCAGCTTCCTGGGCTATCTGGCGGGCCCGAAGGCCGGCGCGATCGCCTACAACGCCGTGCATAGCTACATCGTGCCGATGGCGTTGATGACGGCCGGCTTCGGATTCGCCCCGCCACTGCTACTTACCGTCGCGATGATCTGGCTCGCGCATATCGGGTTCGACCGCGCGCTCGGCTACGGCCTGAAATATTCGGCGGGATTTGGCTTCACTCATCTCGGCCGCATCGGACGCGAGGCGAAAAGGCGTGCGTTTTGATGCTGGCACGTTCGAGCCGTGGTGGGGCGATCCCCCTCCTCGTCATGGCCGGGCTTGACCCGGCCATCCACGCCTTACTTTCGGCTACCACAAAGACGTGGATGCCCGGGTCAAGCCCGGGCATGACGAATGTTGGAGTCGGCGCGAACCTTCTCTCTCACTTCTCCCCAACCTTGAACGGCGGCTCCTTGCCGGGCGGCACGGTCTCTTCCGCCATCGCGAGCATCATCGCCACCATGACGTAGTTGCCGGCCACGCCGGTGAGGTCCACGATCTGCTGGTCGTTGAACACTTTCTTGGCCCGCGCATAGGTCTCGTCGGAGACCTTTTGTGTCGTCGTGAGTTCGGTGACGAAATCGTACACCACGGCCTCATCCTCGGCCATGTTCGACGGCCGCTTGTTGGCCTTCAACTCGGCAATGATATCGGCATTGAGGCCTGCTTTCGCCGCCAGCGGCGCGTGTGCGTACCATTCGACCTGCGAGCGCCATTGCCGGCCGATAATGAGAATCGCAAACTCGTTGAGCTTTGTTGGGACCGAAGTCTCCCAGCGCAGATAATGGAACAGATCAAACAGCCGCTGACCCAGCACGGGACTGCGCATCAGCGGATTGTAGGGTCCGCCAATCCCGACGCTTGAAATCTTCGTGATCTGCTCGCCGAGCGGCCTTTGCGCGTCGCTGAGCTGGTCCATTGTGAGTTGCGGAAAGCGCGGCTCCTTGCCGGTCGCGGGGCTCGCGAACATCGTGGCCGCGAACCAGCCGCTGGCCGCGGCGATCGCGAGCGACGACATAAAAATGGCAGTTTTCATGGTTTCCTCCGGGGCGTTTCTACAGCATGATCCGGAAAAGTGGACAGCGGTTTTCCGAAAAGATCATGCTCAAACAAAAATGAAGAGATCATGATCCGACTGGTCGGATCGTGATCTGATGATCCCGACAATGCTAATCCAGCCGCGTTGCCCGCGCCAGCGGGACCAAACGACATAAGCCGATCAGATCGCGCCGATATCGGCGAGGCAGGCTTGCGCCAAATTCATGCGGTTGGCGATATGGCGCGGCTCGCGAACATCCAGGTTGAGCGCGAACACCGTTCTTGCATTGCCTTTCTCGGCCCAGCCCACCAGCCAGCCGAGCGTCGGCTTGCCGACCTCGGCGCCGAGCAGCCCGGACTTGGCGCGGATGATGGAATCGCCGGATTTGGTGACGGGCAGGATATTGCGAACCAGGTCCTGGCTGCGCTTCGATACTGTGAGCGCGCCGCGCCGCAGCCGGTCGACGAAATCGACCTGCTGGATCGGATCGATCCGCAAATTGCCGGTGAGCCAGAACTGGTCGATGCCGCCGCCGATGTCGCGGTTGCCGTATTCGAGCAAGTCGAGATATTTCTGCATCCGCTCGGCACCGATGCGCCGCGCGATCTCCTGATAGACCGGTACTGCAGATGCAGCGATGGCCGAGCGCAGCGTGTGGTCCCGATTCCAGACTTCGATGCTTCTAGTGACGCCATCCCACTTGAAGATATCCTTATCCGGATCGCCGACGATTCCAGTCTCGAGCGCAATCATCGAATTCGGAATCTTGAAGGTCGAGGCCGGCAATTTTGCTTCGCCCGAACGATCGGTGTCGCTCGCGATCACGAGATAATCGTCGACCTTGTAGCCGACGAATGTCCCGGCGGTTCCCGCATCGGTGAACCGCTTGGCGAGACTCCCGCGAATCTCGCTGCGCGGCGGCGCGACATTGGCCGCGGCCCGCGATGGCAAAACGGCCGCGCCGGCAAGGGCCGAGAGAACATGGCGGCGGGTGATCATGACGGCATCCGAGACGACTGTGGCGGCGGCGACGATGCGGATGACATCGTGGTGAAAGGATGACGAGCGGGAAGTCGCGATCGGACGTCGGGCACCCCTTTTCGTCATGGCCGGGCTCGTCCCGGCCATCCACGTCTTTTTTGTTTAAACGTAGTAAGACGTGGATGCCCGGCACAAGGCCGGGCATGACGAGTCCCCCGGGTGGCGCATGCGCCGCGTCTCGAAGGATGAAGCCACCATCAGAGAAAAGCCGAGCTAGCGAATTCGGCCCGACAGCCGCAGCACGAAGATCAGCACTTCCGCGACCGCCTTGTAGAGTTCCGCCGGAATCTCGTCGCCGAGTTCGACATTGGAGAGCGCGCCCGCCAGCACTTCGTTCTCTTCGATCGGAATGTTGTTGGCCTTGGCGACCTCGATGATCTTGTCGCCGATGCTTCCCCTGCCCTTGGCGACGACACGAGGCGCGCCGATTCGGTCATAGTGCAGCGCGACCGCGAGCTGGCTCTTTTGCTTCACGCTCATAGCGCGCGATCCAGGAAATGTCCGGCGGGTGCGGAAGCCGGCTGCACCGGCGCGCCGTCGCGGACCACGATATCGCCTGGCAATAATTCGGCGCGGCTCAAGGCCTGGCTGAGCTGGGAGACGCCCGCGCGCAATTGCGATGCAGTCGCCGGCCGCTCCGCCCATATCCGCACCGATGTGCGCTCGCCGCTCAGCGACACCAGCGCATGGATCGGACCGGCGGGTTCGACATCGAGCGAGAACCGCGCCCGCCAGACCCGCTTGGCGGCATCCGCGTCGCGGCCGCCGCGATCCCGCGAAATCTCGAATTGCGCCATCGCAGTGCCTTGGGGCGTGATGAACGGGATTTCGAAATTCCATCGCGGCACCGAGGGATCGAGCCTTGCCGCTGACGTATCGGTTTGGCCGGGCAGTGAAGCGACCTGCAACAACGTCTGCCGCGCGATCGCGCCGTCGGTGTCGGCGAGCAGATGTTGCAGCGTCGCCTCCACCGGCGCGTGCGGCGCCAGCGTCGCGGGCGCCACCGGCTGCGCGGCGGGCAAAGCGCCATTGATCGGCGGCGGCGGCAGGTTGGTGCGGGTGAATTCGGCATCGTCGACCGCGGGCGTGCGCGCGCCCGTTGCCGCCGGAATCAGCGACAGGAACTGGCCGTTTTCGAACACAAGCTTTGACGGATTTCCCCCCGCAAGGGGGCTCGCCTGGATCGTTTCCTGCAACAGGTTGAGCGCAACACTGCTTGCGGCGGCCCGTGCCGCCGCCGGCGTCGAGGCTGACGGGAAAATCTGGTTCGCCGCGGCGAGGTCGATAATTTCCTGCGCAAGCACCGGTATCGCGCCTTGCGGAGAAGCCGTGGGCGCAGCCGTTTGCGGCGCGAGCGGTGGCACGACCGTGGGCGATACGCTCACCGGTGTTTCCGGTCCGGCAACAATGGTGACAGGCTGTAGGGATAGTTGCGGGGATAGTTGACCGGCCTGCGCCAGCACCACGGCTGCCGGTATCGTCGCTGCCGGTATCGTTCCTGCCTGGGCCAGCGTTGCCGCGGTTGTGCCTGGGAGCACTGCACTCTGCTGCGCCACCGCTTCTACCAGCGTCGCGCCCTGCAGAACCGCCGCTTGCGTCACGCCCGGCGCCGCAGCCGGCGTACCCGGCGCCACTGTCGTCGCGGCCGCCGTCGCGCCGGCGAGCGAAGTCGTCAGCACCTGGCGCAGCACGATCAGGGCCGCCTTGAGATCCGGCGGGGCGTTCGATGGCAAAGCCGATCCGGCCGCCAGCGATGCTTCCAGAAACAGCCCCGAGGTCTGGAAAGCCTGTTTGATATCGCTGCCGGTGAGGTTCTGATCGAGACTGGTCCGCTGCGCCAGCACCTGCGCCACCGCTTGCTGGACCTGCGGCGGCAAGCCGGCCAATCCAGTGGCGACGTCGAGATTGGCAAACAATGGCGCTAGCGACGTCTGCTGCGTCGCCGCACCCTGGGCCGCGAGCGACACGGCGAGTGTCTCCAGCACGGTGAGTTGACTGTTTGTGGGCAAGGTTCCCGGCGCGGCAAGTGCGGCGATGCCGGCCGCGTCGGGCGCCAAGGCGACGGCATCGAGTGTCGCGGCCGCGCTGGGGAGACCCTGGCTTTGACCGGCGCTGCCCTGCTGGCCGACGACTGCGAGCCCTATGCCATTGGCGGTCTGCGAAACCTGAAGCTGCAGCGTCTGACCGGCTTGCAGCGGAACCTGCGAAAGCACGTCGATCGCCTGTCCGCCGATCGCAATTCGCACCTGATCGCTGCCAAGGATTTGCAGCACGCGGGCGGTGATTACGCTGCCCGGCTGCAGGACGATATCGGCCGCCGTCGCGTCACGCGTGGCGACAGGCGGAATATTCGGTGTAATGAGGATCGACATCAGCTTCACCGGGTCAGGCCCGGCCGAAGCTATCGAGGTGTCGTAAACCCGTCGTTAACCGCAGAGCGCAATCAGCAAAAGCGGGAACCGGTTTTGCGTCCGATTGCGCTCAAATATTGAATTAGCGCATGATCTCTTCGCCAAACCGCTCACACTTTGGCGGATCATGCGCCCGCATTTAACGCCTTCAGGATGCTGGCGGCCGCCCTGAAGTCGACCAAACGCGCGGCGCGCCGCGCCGCCACCTCCTCGTCCACCCCCCATTTTTCGATATTCCAGTCCTCATCGACATGGGCGGCGGCCCAGACCTCGTCGGAATCGAGGACGCCGTGGAATAACGCCAAGGCCAGCAGGGCCGAACCGGTCAATGACGTCACCACATGCAGGGCCGCGACCTGCCACGCATCGGACGGCAGCGCCGCGCGCGCTGCGGCGATGGCAGAATCGGGCTGACGGACATGCACGATCCCCTCGGCAAGGATAAAATGCGCGCCGAGCGTATCGGCGGCCCAGAACACAATCGGGTCCCAATGCAGTGCCTCGCGCGCGACCAGCGCCTCGGGATGGCCGGCGCGGTAGAACAACAGATCCGACCCCAGATACTTCGCAATGTCGTCCGTGACGGCATCGATCTTGTCGGCCACGCCTTCGACGACGGTGTTGCCAAAGCGCGTCAGCGGCATGGTCAGGGGATCGATGATTTCGCCTTGCACATTCCATTCCGCCGCGATCGCCTCTGCGATCGAACGCGCGGGCGCGATCATCTGGCGGCCGGAGGGCGTTTTGATCGGCTTGCCGTCGAGCGTGATGGAAAAATCGCCATCGGCCTCGCTAACGCCGGCGCTGGAATAAAATCGCTTGCGCTGCGGCCCGCGCGTCGTGCGCCGGACCGCCTCCTGCGGATCAAGCGGGGATTTTCCCGCCACTTCATCGAATAGCTCACGCATTTATCGTTTTCGGCCTTCATACGTCCTGATATCTGTCCGCAGGGTACGACAAGGATGGACGCAAATAAAGCGAGCCGGCCAGCGATGACCAAGGCCCTAGCCACAATCCCGGCTCCGCTTGCCGGCATAATTCTGCTTGCCGGTTTGGGTATCGCGACGGTAGCAGCCGGATTCCGTTCGCCGGAATCGCTGGTACGCAACGTCTACGCTTACTATGGCGACCGGTCGTCGGAACTCTCGCGCGGACTGCCGCGGGATGATGCCACGGTGCGGCAGTTCTTCGATCCAAGCCTGCGCGAGGCCTGGCGCTCATCGAGCAAGCCGCCTTACGATTTTCTGGTGCAGAGCCCGACATGGAAACTCGGCGCGATCTCGATGTCGATCCTGCGCAAGCAATTCGATAAGACCTATGTCACGGTCGCCTTCGACAACCAGGGGCGCGCCGTCACCATGAACTTTATTCTGGTGAACGGCCCCGAAGGCTGGGCGATTTACGACGTCGAAAGCCCGCACGATTCACTGCGCGCGTTTCTCGCACAGTACAGGGATTGATTGCCCGTCGCACACACAACCGTCATCGCCCGGCATAGCCGTCCGAAGGACGGCGTCGCTTCCGCTTGCCTATGACCGGGCGAGCCAGTATTCCAGAGCCGGTGGTGATTGACCGAGAAGCCGCGGCGTAATGGTTTCCCGCCGGAGCCTGTCATCGGGCGCGCATTCGCGCGACCCGTTGGCGGGGGATGACGACTATTGATGCGGTGCGCGCGTGCCGCACAACCGTCAAAAACGTCCCGCTATCGATTGGCGCAGGTGCGCGAATAGGCCTCGCGTTCGCCGGGGCCAAGCCCGCCCGCGGCACCCTCGCTCAGGCACGTCGTGATCCGGTCGCTGAACGAGGGACCCGGCGCCGGCACATAGCTCTGGTGCGGCGGCGCATCCATCTGCGGCACCACCGGCACCTCGATTTTGGGCGACGGCGGAGGGGCCGGCAGTGGCGGATTGAATCGTGATCCGCCCGGCGGAATGATTTGCGTGGATGCGGGGTTCGCGGCGAATAGCGCTGCGGCGACCGCAAGGGTCATGATCGATAAACGCTTCATGAAGGCTATCTCGTGATGCCGCCGCGAAACCGCAAGTAAATTATTCTTCAGGCGCGTTCTCGATCGGATCGAACCGGTCGGCTTCGAGGCCGAGCAGGTTCCACGATTGCAACATGTGCGGCGGCAGCGGCGCGGTCACGTCGATCACGCCGCCGCGAGGATGCGGAATAACGATCCGCCGAGCCAGGAGATGAAGCCGTTTCTGCAAACCGCCCGGCAACTCCCAGTTTTCCTTATTGAAATATTTGGGATCGCCGACGATGGCGTGATCGATATGCGCCATATGCGCGCGCAGCTGATGGGTCCGGCCGGTGACCGGCTTCAACGACACCCATGCGAGCTTCTGCGCCGACGTCTCCACCACCGCATAATAGGTCACGGCGTGGCTCGCGCCCTCGTCGCCATGGGCGGCGATCCGCATGATGGTGTCCTCCTCGCCTTCTTCCTTGGCGAGAAAGGTCGAGATGCGGCCCTGCTTCGGCTTCGGCACGCCGGCCACCAGCGCCCAGTAGATCTTGCGCGCCGAGCGATGACGGAACGATCCAGTGAGCGCGGTTGCGGCAAAACGCGTCTTCGCGACCAACAGACAACCGGCCGTGTCCTTGTCGAGCCGATGCACCAGGCGAGGTTTTTGCCCCTTCACATCGCGCATCACTTCCAGCATCAAATCGACGTGCCGCGTGGTGCCGGAACCGCCCTGTACCGCGAGGCCTGCCGGCTTGTTCAGCACCATGACGTCGGCATCCTCAAACAGGATCATGTCCTTGAGCGCCGACAACGTCTTCGCCGCGGCTTCCGAGAGTTGACCAACGCCTTTGGGCACATCGAGCTTGAGCGGCGGAATACGGACGCTCTGCCCCTCCTCCAGCCGGTCCTTGCTGTCGGCACGCTTGCCGTTGACGCGCAGCTCGCCTTTGCGAACGATCCGCTGAATGTGGGAGAACGATAGTCCCGGAAAGCGCGCTTCCAGAAAGCGGTCGACGCGCATGTTGTTCTCGTCCGCCGTCACGAGCACGGTCTGAACTTTTGTGGGCAGCGGCGCCGGCTCAGTGACATCCTTGGCGGGCTCGGGCGGGAACGGTTTTGAGACGCGGGACGTGGAGGCCGAGAACCGCGTCGGCGGCTTGCCGCCGGGACGATGCCCGTGCGGCCGCTCGGCCTGCGAACCCCGATACGGCCGCGCACCCTTCGGACGATCGCCCGATGCGCGTTTCGCCAGAGGTCTTTTGGTGCGACGGCTCATGATTTCTTTCCACTTCTCAGCTTCGCCCAATAGTCCAGCCGCTTGCGGATCTCGCGCTCGAAGCCGCGGTCGGGCGGATCGTAAAAGGTTTGGCGTCCCAGCGCGTCCGGAAAATAGTCTTGGCCGGAGAAAGCTTCCGGCGCATCATGATCGTATTCGTAGCCTGAGCCGTAGCCTTCCGACTTCATCAAGTTGGTCGGCGAATTGAGAATGTGCTTGGGCGGCAGCAGCGAGCCGCCTTCCTTTGCGGCGCGCATCGCCGCGCCGAACGCCTTGTAGGCCGCGTTCGATTTCGGCGCCGTGGCGAGGTAGATGACGGCTTGCGCGATCGCGAGTTCGCCCTCGGGAGACCCAAGGAAATCGTAGGCATCCTTGGCGGCGTTACAGATCACCAGCGCCTGCGGATCGGCCAGGCCAATGTCCTCGACTGCCATGCGGACCACCCGCCGCGCCAGGAACAGCGGGTCTTCGCCGGCGTCCATCATGCGCGCGAGATAATACAACGCCGCATCCGGATCGGAGCCGCGCACCGATTTATGCAGCGCCGAGATCAGGTTGTAATGGCCGTCGGCCGATTTGTCGTAGATCGGCGCGCGGCGCTGCAGGATGTCCTGCAATTGCGCGGCATTGAATGTCTCGCCCGCGCGCACGGCACGCCAGACCTCTTCGGCAAGCGTCAGGGCGGCGCGGCCATCGCCATCGGCCATCCGCACCAGCACCGCGCGGGCCTCTTCGTCGAGCGGAAGCTTTTTGCCCTCGATCCTCTCGGCATGGACGAACAGCTTTTCGATCGCCGCGGCATCGAGCGAATGAAACACCAGAACGCGCGCCCGGGACAATAGCGCCGCGTTGAGTTCGAACGAGGGATTCTCGGTGGTCGCGCCGACCAGCACTACCGTGCCGTCTTCCATCACGGGCAGAAACGAATCCTGCTGCGCGCGATTGAACCGGTGCACCTCGTCGACGAACAGCAGTGTTCCCTTGCCCATCTCGCGCCGCGCACGGGCCGCGTCGAACGCCTTCTTCAAATCGGCGACGCCGGAAAACACCGCCGAGAGCTGCTCGAAATGCAACTCCGTCGCATCCGCCAGAAGCCGCGCCACCGTGGTCTTGCCGGTACC
>Ga0137407_10000758_pt1 | contig 21178 bp, 17 predicted proteins | sample CZOMad2_2_16fung_FD_108410 | JGI IMG/M metagenome (GOLD analysis project Ga0137407, IMG submission 108410) | Vadose zone soil fungal communities from Angelo Coast Range Reserve, California, USA - CZOMad2_2_16fungal (Illumina Assembly) | ecosystem: Environmental > Terrestrial > Soil > Vadose... | reverse complement strand
GTCGGTGACCGTGAGCGTGGCGCTGCCGATCAGACTGAAGGTCGGCGCGCTCCCCGTCTGCTGCCAGACCTGGGCCTGGACCGCGCCCGCCGATAGCCCGGGCATGTTGGGTGTGATCGCCGTGGCCTGTGTCGGGTAAGGCACCGTCAAGGTCGTGCTGCCCGTGAGCGCCGTGGCTCGCGCTTGCGCGATCAAGGTACTGCCGCGCATGAAGTTCACGACCGGCAGGCCGAAGCCGAGATTTGTGAAGCCATTGCCCGTGATGGTGAACGTGGCCGGCGGGCTCGCAAGGTCGACTGTGTTCGGGGCGATGGCGCTGACACCAGCGGCGAGGCCGGTGACGGTAACCGTGACGTCGCCGCCATTCGAGGTGAAGCTAACGTTCGCCGTGAAGACACCAGGCGTCGTCGGCCTGAATCGCACCACCACGTTCTGAGTCGAGTTGGGGCCGCGGTTGAAGGAGCTGCCGGAGACGATGCTGAACGGAAGAGTCGTCGAGGCGCTACCAGTGAGGATCCCGCCTCCGGTGTTCTGGACGACCAACGTTCTGTCAGCTGTGCTCCCCACGGGCACCGTGCCGAAATCCTGCGAGAGGGGGGTCACGGACAGGACGGGAGGACCCTGATTTTCCCCGAGCAGCGCGCTCAGCGCGAGGTCGACCTGGATCCTTGGTCGGGTGGTGCCGGTTCCCGCCCGAGGGTCCGTGATCGGGAGCCCTGTGCTGGTGAGAGCCTGAAGGATCTCGTCGACGCTCGCCGTCGGCGCGGCCTGCTTCAGGATGGCCCAGGCGCCCGCCACGTGCGGGGCCGCCATCGACGTTCCGCTCGCCACCGCGAAATTTTCGCCGGGATACGACGAGACGATCTCGTCGCCGGGAGCGAACAGCGACATGAAGGGAGCCACGTTCGAGTAGTCCGCCACGCGGTCGTCCTTCGTGGTGGCGCCGACGCTCACGGCGCTAGACACGCACGCCGGAGCGCTGATCTGGTTGGTCGCCCCATCGTTTCCAGATGCGATGACGGTCGCGATGCCCGCGTCGCGCAGCTGGTCGATGAACGGCTTGTACGGCTCGTCGTCACAGGCCGCGTTGAAGAGCCCGCCCCCGAGGCTCATGTTGACCGAGGCGAAGTCGTGCACGGTCCGCAGATCGTAGACGCGCTCGAGGGCGGCGAGGATATCCGACGTGAATGCTCCCAGGCACGGCGGCGCGCCGCCGCAGTCGAGGAAGCTGTTGATCCGCGAGAAGACCTGGATCGACATGATGCTGGCGCCGCGCCCGACGCCCCAGATCGGCAGATCGAACGGCGTCCCGTCGCCGGCGACGATGCCCGCCACGTGCGTCCCGTGCCAGCAGCCCTCGAGCTCGAGCGGGCAGTACACGCCGGCGCCCTTACCGATCTGCTCGTCTGTGCCGTCCGGACAGAGCGTCGTGCTCTGGAACCCGGACGTGGTGGAATAGCACGCCTCTTCCACGACCTTGCCGGCGAGGAACGGATGCGCGGAGTCGACGCCGCTGTCGATCACCGCCACCGTTCGGCCGGAGCCGTCGAAGCCGAGGGCCCAGGCCTGATCGGCGCCGATGAGCGGGACGCTGTCCCACAACACCGGCTTGTGGATCCTGTCCGCCATCACGCGCTTGATCGGGAGGTTCGACGCTTCGAGCTCCTTGAGCGCCGACGGGCCGACGCTGAGCGCGATCAGTGGTGAGGTCAGATAGCGCCGCAGAACGCGATAGCGATGCTGCGCCAGCCGGCTCAGGACGCGCGAGCCGGTGTCCGTGATCTCCTGTCTGTACGCGGCGCGGGCCTGGATCGCGAGCGCGCTCTCCGCGACGCGGCCGGAGGGCAGCGCGAGCTCGACGAGCACGCGTACCTCGCCTTCAGCGAGCGCACGGTCGTGGAGTGCGCTCGGCACCGCGCGTGGCTTTTGATCTGGCGGCGCCGCGAGCACTTGCGCGGGCAGGATGACGCCCAGCAACAAGAGATTTACGGAAATTGGCGATCGCAGCCGGGCCCACATGGCCGGTTATAGTGCGCAACGAGCGTGCCATCCGCAACCCCCTTGTACAGCAGGATTCACGTCCGCCGGATACGTGACGCTTTGGCAGTCGAGGTGACCGGGGGCGTCACCAGCCGAGAGTCAGCGGCGCGGCGAGCGGTCTTCGTGAGGTGGATTCATCCGATCCGCGCGAACACGCGCCACGATCTCGGGCATCGCTTCGAGGCGGGCCAACGCCGACGCGTCGATTTCGAGGGCGAGCAGCGGAGCGCTTGCGTAGCGACGCGCGAGCCGCGCGCCGGTGCCGGCCAGGCGGCGCAGAGCCTCGTCCTGGAGGCTCGCGATCGCTGCCGGATCGGAGGGGGACACGCGGAGATCGACGAGGACCTTGACCGTGCCTCCGCCGATCGCGGCGCGGACGTCGGGGTCGATCACCGGATTATCTCCACCGCTCGCGGCCCTCCACGCGCCGGTCAGCGCGACCAGGATCATCGCGACCCGCGGCGTCCACGTCATTCCGACGCGGATGCTGGCGTTGAATCGATTCATGGCCTCATCTTACTCGCGCCGTCACGACGAGGCGTCGACCGACCGTCGTGACGGCGCCCGTCCGTGACGGCTGACCTGACCGCCCGCGACCTCGCCCCAATAGCTAGTGGCCAGCCTGCCGCTCTCCCCTCGGGGTGCCACCTAAAGGATTGTTTGTAGGCTCCTGAAGCACACGCTATTTCTGGATGAAGGGGTTGTACTCGGCGGCGAGCGCCTACCAGGTGGCGGCTCGGCGCGCTCCTTCCACGAGAACCTGGCTCCGCCTTGGGCAGGGTCCGACACCCTTCAGCGTGCGATGACCATCGGCACCGTGCGAGCCGTCGTGTGTGCGATCACGCTGGTGCTCTGCCTCGCGTCGATCGGGGCCCCTCAGGAGCGCAAGGCGCCGGCGGCGAACGACCTGGACCGCGCGCAGGCGGCGTTCCAGGCCGGCCGCTACACCGAAGCGCTGGCCCTGGCGCGTCGGGGAGCGGACGCGGCGCCCACGTCGGTGCGCGCGCTCACCGTACGCGCGGGCATGGCAGAGTTCATGGGCGAGTTCGACGAGGCGCGCACGGTCTACGATCGGGCCTCCGCGCTCGCGCCCGACGACGCGGAGCTGATCTACCTCACGGCATCGTTCGCGGTGCGCGTGGGAGAGTACGATCGGGCCCTCGTCCAACTGGACCGGCTGCTCGCGCTCCACCCGGCGCACGTGCGCTGGCTCTTTCAGTGGGCGCCGACTTACCTGCAGCCGGGCCTCCTTCGCGATCACCCAGCCCTCGAGCACATCGTGCAGATCAAGCTCGACATCCTCTCCGAGAGGGGCGATCTCGCCCAGGCGCGCCAGCTCGCGCGCTCGTACGCCATCGTCAAGTCGGGCGAGAACTACTGCGGTGAGGCGCAGGCGAAGTCACGCGACGGCGCGGAGCGCGAGGAGACCTTCAAGGCCTTTCGCCTGGCCGCGCTCGGCCAGCCGGATGCGGCCGACTGCATCTGGTGGTACGGCCAGTGGCTGTCCGACGAAGGCTACGTGCGACTGGGGCGCCTCATGGTCATCGAGGGCACGCGGGCGATGCCGTCGGCCGGCGGCAAGGAGTCAAGAGCCCGCTATCTCCGCATTCGCCTTGGCGGCAACCGGGAGGTCTCCAAACGCGCGGAGCAGCTCTTCCTCGTCGCACGTCAGCGTTATCTTCGGGACGGCGACATCGACGGGGCCGTGCGACTCTTCGACGAGTCGATCCGCCTGGCGCCGATGTTCGCTCGGCCCTACAACTACCGCGCGACGATCGCCGCGGATCTCGGCGACCGCGAGGCGGCGCTCGCGTGGCTCCAGCGCGGGCTGCAAGCCGATCCCGACTCGTGGCGCACTCACCGCAATATCGGCAAGTTGCTCTCGGAGCTCGAGCGCTACCCCGAAGCCGAGATGTACCTGAGAAAGACCGTCCAGCTCTTCGGTGACGACGCGGGGGGCCGCCTGGCGCTCGCGCGAGTGCTCTACGCGCAGGGGAAGTACGACGACTTCGCCAAGGAGGCGCGCGCCGCCGTCGCCCTCCTCGCGAACTGGAAGACGCCCGTGCCCGAGGTACGCGATTTTCTCTCGAAGTTCGACCGCTGGGGTCCGGGCGAGGCTCTGCCGCCGGCTCCCGACCCACGGATCATCGTCGGATGGAACCATGACTGACCGGCTCGGCCCGGTGCTCCTGCTGATCGGCGCGCTGGTCCTCGTCTCCGCACGAGCTGACGCGGAGACGTACCGCTGGGTCGACGACCAGGGAAACGTCACCTACTCCAATCGCCCGCCGCAGCCGAGAGAGGTCCCCCCGGCAACGCCCGAGGCCCAACCCGCGCCCGACGTGAAGGCACCCGATGTGAAGGGAGCCGATGTGAAGACGCGCGAGGCGAAGTCGCCCGACGTGAAAGCGCCCGAGATGAAGACACCAGAAGCGAAGGCGCCCGAGCCGAAGGGAGCCGAGGTCCAGACCCAGCCGCCGAAACCGCGCGACGCCAAGGTGTCCGTACCGCCGAACCCGATTCCGAAGACGGGACCGACGAAGATCGACGAGCTTCTCGACTTGGCTGGGGTTCGCGGGCAGCTGGTCGGGCTACTGAGTCGGGTCGCCGTGGATTTACGGCCGCCACCGGGCCAGATGAGCCCGGCCGATCAGGCCACCATCGACCGGATCCTCGGACAGTCGCTCCGCCACGACGTGGTCTACGGAGCCGTGCGTGAAACATTTCGCCCTCAGGTAGACCGACCCAGTCTGGAAGCCACCGCCGCATGGCTTCGGACTCCTGTGGCGCGCAAGATCGTCGCGCTGGAGACCGCGTCGTCTGAGCCGGATGCCGAGCAGAAAGTGGCCGACTACGCCGCCATGCTCAAGGCGAACCCGCCGCCGGCGCGGAGGCTCGAGCTGCTCCAGCAACTGGACTGGGTCACCGGTGCGAACGAGACCTCGGCTGACCTCGTGGCGGCGATCGCGCGAGGCTTGTCGACCGCGGTGTCGGCGGCCGGCCCGCCGGAGAGCCGGCTCCGGCCGGGCCAGATCGAAGACCGAGCCGCACAGGTGCGGGCTCGGGCAAACGAAACCCTGCGCGAGGTGCGCACGATGTCCATGCTCTACACGTATCAGGCGCTGCGAGACGAGGAGCTCTCGGAGTACGTGCGGTTCTCGGGATCCGACGCTGGACGGTGGTACAACACGGCGATGCGCCGAGCGCTGGTCGGCGGAATCGGAAAGGCCGTCGAGCAGACCGCGACCGAGCTGGTTCGAGCCGTGCCGCTCGAACGCTGGGCGCGCGCCGCGATGCCGGCGCCGCAACCGGTGAAGTGATGGCGACCGCGTGTCCTCGCTGCGGTGCGCCGGCCGTCGAACGCGACAAGTGCGCGCAGTGCGGCGTCGTCGCCTCGGTCTACGTCGCGGCGCTCGAGAAGATGCGGCGCGCGCCGGCGCCGCCGCCCCCTCCGCCCAGCGCGCCCCGCGCGAGCGCGCCGCCCGTGGCCGCGGTGACCGCGGCCCGCGCGGAAAGCGCTCAGCCGCGACGACCTGCCCCCAACTGGGCAGCCGGGTCGGCGACCGCGGTCATGGCGCCCCCGGCCGCGGCGATGACCTCCGCGACCGCGTCGGCCGGCGCCCCCCGTCGGCTCAGTTTCCATGGCTCGGGCGGGACGCTCTTCGGCATCTACGTCGTGAACATCCTGCTGACGATAGCGACCTTCGGCCTCTACCGGTTCTGGGGCAGGGTTCGGATTCGCCGCTTCATGCTGAGCCAGACGAGCTTCGAGGGCGATCGCTTCGCCTACCATGGCACCGGCAAGGAGCTGTTGCTGGGATTCATCAAGGCGATTCTGTTCGTCGGTATGCCGATCATGCTGCTGAGCGTCGTCGCGCGACTGTCCGGCGACAAGACGATCGTCGTGGCGATTCAGGTGCTCACGTCGCTCCTCGTCTTTCTCTTCATCCCGATCGCGATGGTGGGAGCCCGGCGCTATCGCCTGAGCCGCACCTCGTGGCGGGGGATCCGCTTCTCGTTCCGCGGGAAGGCATGGGCGTTCGTGAAGATCTTCCTGCTGGCCTCGCTCCTGAGCACGGTGACGCTCACGCTCTACTATCCGTTCTTCCAGGCGCGTCAGCAGGCGTTCATGGTTTCGAATTCGTCGTTCGGCCGCCGGCCGTTCCGCTTCGATGGCCGCGGACGCGATCTCCTCCGCGACTACGTCATCACCCTGCTCTTGCTCGTCCCGACGCTGGGGATCTGCCTGTTCTGGTTCCACGCCAGGAAGACGCGCTACTTCTGGGAGCACACCTCCTTCGAGACGGCGCGCTTCCGCTCGACGGTGACGGGCAGCCGGCTGCTGACCCAGACGATCGGCAACTGGATCCTGCTGATCGTGACGCTCGGCCTGGCTTGGCCCTGGGTGCTGGCGCGCCGCGCGCGCTTCGAGTTCGCGTATCTCACCGTCGAGGGCCCGCTCGACCTCGCCGGGATCGTCCAGGAGCCCCAGCTCCCCTCCGCGACGGGTGACGCGCTCTCGAGCCTGCTGGGCGCCGACGTCGGGTTCGCGTAGCGCCCGAGATGCCCGGCGCATTCCCGGGCTACTACCTCGACGGCCGGAGCGCCACCCGTCGGCAGGCCTCGATCCGCCTGGCCGCGAGTGGGCTCGAGATCGCCCTCGAGGACGGCGCGCGTCTCTGGTGGCCCTTCCGCGAGGTTCGCCAGACGCAAGGCTTCTACACCGGGGAGCAGATCCGCCTCGAGCGCGGGACACCGTTCCCCGAGATTCTCCTGGTCGACGACAAAGCCTTCCTCCCGGCGCTGCACGCGACAGCCCCCGGCTTCGGGCGCCGCTTTCACGATCCGCGGCGTCGACGGACGCGCGTGCTCCTCACGATCGGCGCGGCGGTCAGCGCCGTGGCGATCGGCGCGGTTCTCTACGTGTGGGGCATTCCAGCGGCCGCCGGTATGCTCGCGGCCAGGGTGCCGGTGTCGTGGGAGGAGCGGCTCGGACAAGCGGCCGTCGAGCAGATCACGGCGTCGAAGCGGCGCTGCGTCGATCAGGACCTCCAGAATGCCATCAAGGTGATCGTCGAGCGGCTCCTGGAGCCGCAGCCGGCCACCCCCTACACATTCCGCGTGACCGTGGTCGACGACGGGACCGTGAACGCGTTCGCCGTTCCCGGTGGTCAGGTGGTGCTGCTCCGCGGGCTCGTCGAACGCACGCGGACGCCCGAGGAACTGGCGGGAGTGCTCGCGCACGAGCTGCAGCACGTGCTCCAGCGCCATGCGACGCGGCTTCTGTTGCAGCATGCTTCGACCGGGCTCTTGCTGGTGGCGGTGTCGGGAGACATCACGGGCGCGATGGCCTACGGGATCGAGAGCGCGCGCGTGCTCGGCACCCTGCGGTACAGCCGTCATCTCGAGAGCGAGGCGGACGTCGAAGGGCTTCGGATGCTGCTGGCCGCGGACGTCGACCCGCGGGGGATGATCGCGTTCTTCGAGACCATGCGCGCCGCGGAGCGTGGCACGCCCGCCACGTTTCGCTATCTGACGTCTCACCCCCTCGCCGCGGAACGGGTCGAGACGTTGAAACAGCTGGCCGGGTCCCACACGAGAGCATTCCGGCCGCTTCTGCCCGGCCGGGACTGGACTGACGTCAGGGGGGTCTGCGGAAGCTAGACGCTAGCGGCGCGGCGCGTCGCCGAGCGCCACGACCACCAGCGAGCCGTAGGCATCGACCGGACGGACACCCCGTCCGTAGCCGGCGACGTGGTCGCAGAGCCAGCCGACACAGGGTGTACGAGAGTCGACCTCGCTCTTGATCGCGGCCCACTCGTCGGCCGCGGCGCGGCCAAGGGCCCGGTGTCGAGCGCTCGACTCGATCACGAGAACCAGCCGCGCACCGTCGCCTTCGAGGCGCTTCAGAGCCGACCGTGCCGCCTCGACGGACCCCTGGATGAGGGTTTCGGAATCGGGCACCGAGAGCGCATCGAACCCGTCGGCGTAGCCCAGTCCGGTCGAGTAGGCGGCTTCGAGACACGCCGCGCTCGCGAGCGGCTCGGTCGTCGAGGCGCCGTAAACCAGCGGCGACGAGAGCACGCTGCACACCGTTCGCATCTTGGGGCCCATGAGGATTCGCCAGGGCTGCAGGAAGGACTCAGCGGGCGTGCCAAATCCCGGCTTCACGAACGCGAGGCCGAGACCGCGCGGATACCGCATCCTGAAGGGCCATCCGGAGAGGATGAGTCGAGCGGCTCCCTGCCCCGCCTCGGTCAGGTCACGACCTCCAGCAGCGGCGACGCCGCTCACGGCACCCTCGCCGTTCGTGAGACACACAACCAGGGCCCCAGCTGTCACGGCGCCGTTATGAGTCAGGATCGCCGAGGTCGCCCCCCCGGCCACCCCGACAGGTCCCAGCACGCCCCGAATGAGCGGGACGACGTCCTGGGCGGGTATGCCGGCCGTGATGAGGAGCACGAGGTCGGGCGAGGTCCCGTGGAGGCCCGTGCGCGCCATCGCGGTCGCGCGGACAGCCGCCCAGATCGCATCCTGATGTGAGGCGAACCCGATTCCGATCTGGAGGGTTTTGGACTCTGTTTCGACAGGGATAGTCGCGTACATGGTCCCGAGCATGTGCAGCAGGGGTGCCAATCCGGAATTCGCTTGAAGATCAGGGACTTTCTTCGACGACAGCCGCGGCAGGGTGTCAGTTCGGCAACACGTGTGCTATTTAGAGCATCCCGTACTCCTTTAGGCGGCGGTAGATCGTCCTGCGAGAGATACCCAGTGCGCTCGCGGCCGCCTCCTTGTCGTCCTTGTAGAAGGCCAGGGCGCGCAAGATCAGGTCCTTCTCCACGTCGGCCAGACGGGGTACGGACCCGCTAGCGGGGGCCGCCACCGCGGGCACCGACGCGGTACCGAGGACCGGCAGGTCCGTCAAGGTGATCTGTTCGCGGGCACCCATGGCAAAGGCACGCTCCACGACGTTCTCGAGCTCTCGGACGTTGCCCGGGAAGTCGTAAGCGCCGAGCGCCGCCAGCGCGTCCGGCGTGATGCCCTTCACGTCCCGCCTGAACCGGCGATTGTAGCGGCGCAGGAAGTGGTTGATGAGCGCCGGAATGTCCTCGCGCCGGGTGCGTAACGGCGGCAGGCTCACGCGGACCACGTTCAGGCGGTAGTAAAGATCCTGGCGGAAGCGCCCGTCGGCGATCGTCCGATCGAGGTCCCGGTTCGTGGCCGCGATGACGCGGACGTCGACCGTATGGGCCTTCGTCGAGCCGACCGGGCGTACCTGCATCTCCTGCAGCACGCGCAGGAGCTTCACCTGAAGACCGGGCGACAGCTCGGCGATCTCGTCCAGGAAGATCGTGCCCTCGTTGGCGCCGCGGAAGAGGCCGAGCGCGTCGGACACGGCGCCAGAGAAGGCGCCTCGAACGTGACCGAAAAACTCGGACTCGAGCAGATCCTCGGGGATGGCGCTGCAGTTCACGGGGATGAAGGGGCCCTTGGCGCGACCGGAGAGCCGGTGAATGGCCGCGGCCACCAGCTCCTTGCCGGTTCCGCTCTCGCCCTCGATGAGCACAGGCGAGTCGGTCGTGGCGACCTTGCTGATGATCTCCTTCACCCGCTGCATCGGCGGTGCGTTGCCGACGAGCTCGTTCACCGTGAGCTCTTCGCCCAGGCGCGCGCGGAGCGACTGGACCTCACCCTTCAGGAACCGCCGCTCCGTCACGCGCGCCATGAGGTGGCGCAGCTCGTCGAGGATCAGCGGCTTGGACAGGTAGTCGTACGCGCCTTCCTTGAGGGCCTCGACGGCCGAGGCGATCGTGGGGTAGCCGGTCATCACGATCACCTCGATGGATTCGTCATGACGCTTGATCTCGCGAAGCAGATCGAGCCCGCTCATCTCCGGCATGCGAATGTCGGTGATCGCGGCGTCGTACAGCTCGGTGCGGATCGCTTCGAGCGCCTCGGTTCCGGTGCCGACGCAGCCGACGTGGTAGCCCCATTGAGTAAGGGCTTCCTTCAGCAGTTTGAGAATCGAGGGTTCGTCGTCGACGACGAGGATCTTAGCGACTTCCATGTCCTTAACCGACTCTAGCATGATCGCGGTGTCAGACTGACAAGCTATATAAAGGTTTCCGGTATTCCGTCGCTTGCGTGGGCGGGGCCGCCATGTTAGCGTAGACGTTGACTTTTTACCGAGGAGACCGCCACATGGGCAACCCCGAGACCGTCCACCTGACCGAAGAGAATTTCGATGCGGCGATCAGCCGCGAAACCGGGCTCATGATGGTGGACTTCTGGGCTGAATGGTGTGGCCCCTGCCGCGCCATCGCGCCCGTTCTGGAGGACCTCGCCAAAGAGTCCGCGGGCAAGGTGACGCTCGCCAAGGTGAACGTCGACGAGAATCCGGGGCTCGCCGCGCGATACGGGATCCGCTCGATTCCGACCGTCCTGTTCGTGAAACAGGGCAAAGTTTCCGATCAGGTGATCGGCGCGGTCCCCAAGGCCAAGCTCCAAGCAAAGCTGGACGCTCTCGCCTAGCGCGCCCCCGACGGGGTCTGCATCAGTACCGCCGGCATAGGCATCCCGTCACTTTCCCCGAGCCGGGAAGAGTTCCGATCTCTCGCGGCACAGGGCAACCTTGTGCCCGTGTTCGCCGAGCTCCCGGCCGATCTCGACACGCCGCTCTCCGCCTACCTGCGCCTGCGTCCCGGTCCGTACTCGTTCCTGCTGGAATCCGTCGAGGGCGGCGAGGTGTGGGCACGTTACTCGTTCCTGGGGGCGGATCCGCTGATGGTCCTGACGGCGAAGAACGGACGGCTCACGCTCAGCCGCGACGGACGGACCGAGCGCCTGCCGGAGGGCAACCCGCTCGTCGCCGTCCGCGATCTCCTCAAACAGTTCCAGCCCGTGCCGGTGCCGGGACTCCCGAGGTTCCAGGGTGGCGCCGTCGGGTTCCTCGCGTACGACATGGTCCACCACATGGAGCGCCTGCCGCGTACCACCGAGGACGACCTCGGTCTGCCGGACGCGGTGTTCCTATTCACGGATACGCTCCTGGTGTTCGACAACCTCCGCCACCGGCTGCTCGTGATCGCCAACGCGGTCATCGAGCGACACGACCCGGCGGCGCTGGACCGCGCCTACGATCGGGCCGCCGTGCGCATCGGGATGACCTTGGCCAAGCTGTCGCGTCCGGCGCGGGCGCCCGCCACGTTTTCACTGCCGGCGACGGCGCCGCTCCTCGCCGAGGGAGAGGCGGGATTCACCTCGACCATGAACGAGGCGCAGTTCGTCGACGCCGTGCATCGGGCCAAGGAGTTCATCGCCGCCGGCGATGCCTATCAGATCGTGCTCTCGCGCCGACTCGACTGCCGCCTCACCGCGGACCCGTTCACCGTCTACCGCGCGCTCCGGACGATCAACCCATCGCCGTACCTCTTCTTCCTCCGGCTGGGGCCGATGTCCATCGTCGGCTCGTCTCCCGAGGTCCTCGTCCGCGTCGAGGGCGATCGGGTCGACCTCCGACCGATCGCCGGGACGCATCCGCGGGGCGTCACCGAGGCCGAGGACCGCGAGATCGAGGAGCGGCTCAAGAACGACCCCAAGGAGCGCGCGGAGCACGTGATGCTCGTCGATCTCGGGCGCAACGACGTGGGGCGCGTCTCCGAGCTGGGCTCGGTCAAGGTCACCGAGTTCATGGAGATCGAGCGCTACTCCCACGTGATGCACCTGGTGAGTCACGTGACCGGCAAGCTCAAGTCCGGAAGCGATGCGCTCGACGTGCTCCAGGCGTCGTTCCCGGCCGGGACTCTGAGCGGCGCGCCGAAGATCCGCGCGATGGAGATCATCGACGAGCTCGAGCCGACCCAGCGGGGTCCCTACGGGGGCGCCGTGGGCTACGTGTCCTACTCGGGGAACCTCGACTCGTGCATCACGATCCGCACGATCGTGTGCCACGGCCGGCGCGCCTCGGTCCAGGTGGGCGCCGGCATCGTCGCCGATTCGGATCCGAAGACCGAGTGGCTCGAGACGAGCTCCAAGGCGCGCGGCATGATCCTGGCGCTGCGGCTCGCGGCGGGCACGGAACGATGATCCTCGTCATCGACAACTACGACTCCTTCACCTACAACCTCGTCCAGTATCTCGGCGAGCTGGGCGCGACGCTCGAGGTCGTGCGCAACGACGCGCTGACCTGCGAGGCGATCGTCGCGCTCAAGCCCGAGCGCGTCGTGATCTCGCCCGGACCCGGCAATCCCGACCAGGCGGGCGTGTCGCTCGACGTCATCCGGAGGCTCGGCTCCACGACGCCGATCCTCGGCGTCTGCCTGGGGCACCAGTCGATCGGCCAGGCGTACGGCGCCACGGTCGCGCGCGCGAAGACGCAGATGCACGGCAAGACCTCGGCGATCCGTCACGACGGCCGCGGGGTCTTCGCGGGCCTCGGCAACCCCTTCGTCGCCACGCGTTACCACTCGCTCGCGGTCGTGCGCGAGACGGTGCCGGACGCGCTCGAGGTCACGGCCTGGGCCGAGGACGGCGAGATCATGGGCCTTCGCCATCGGCGCGATCCCGTCGAGGGCGTCCAGTTTCATCCCGAGTCGATCCTGACGGTCGAGGGAAAGCAGCTGCTCAGGAACTTCCTGTCGGGATGAGTCAACCCGGAGCGACGACCGAGCGGCGCCTGATCGAGATCATCCGGCGGGCGGCCCGGCGGGCGCCGGCAGTCCGGGTCGGAATCGGGGACGACTGCGCGGTCCTGGAGCCGACTGCGGGAAGCTTGCTCCTGGCGACGACCGATCTCCTCATCGAGGATGTGCACTTTCGCCGCCGCTGGGCGACGCCGACCGATATCGGGTGGAAGTCGCTCGCGGTGAACGTCTCCGACATCGCCGCGATGGGCGGCCGGCCCCGGTGGGGGCTGATCGCGCTGGCCTGCCCCGGGACCGTCGCCGTCGACGAGGCCGAGGCGTTCTATGCCGGCGTTCAGGCCCTCGCGACCGAGCACGACGTGGCGATCGTCGGTGGGGACACCGCGGCGTCCCCCGGGGGCTGGATCGTCAACGTGACCCTGCTCGGTGAGGCCGTCCGCGCACCGCTCATGAGGTCCACGGCGCGTCCTGGAGACGTGATCGCCGTCACGGGATCCCTTGGCCGCTCCGCGGCCGGCCTGGCGCTCCTGGAGGCGACACCCGCTCCGGCGGACGTCCCGAGTGACGCGCGCGCGGACGTGACGGCGGCCCACCTGCGGCCGCGTCCGCGGACGCGGGAGGGGCTGTGGCTGTCCGAGGCGGGCGCGGTCACCGCGATGATCGATCTGTCCGACGGGCTCGCGACCGACCTCGGCCATCTCTGCGAGGAGAGCGGGGTCGGCGCGCGCGTCGACGTGGGAAGGGTTCCGGTCGAAGCCTCGGTGCGCGCGGTCGCGCTGGCGCTCGGTCGCGACGCGCTCCACTGGGCCACGGGGGGCGGAGAGGACTACGAGCTCCTGCTCACCTGCTCGCCCGAGGCGTTCGATCGCCTGGCCGGCGGCCTCGCACGCGCGACGGGAACGAAGCTGACGGCGGTTGGAGAAATGACGCCCGCCGCCGAAGGGATCCGATATCTCGACGCCTGCGGGGAGGCCGTATCCGTCCGACCGGGGTTCGAGCACTTCGTGACGGGGCGCGCCCGTGCCTGAGGGCATCGGTCTGAAGCTCCTGTTGCTGGCCGTGCTGATCGTCTGCTCCGCGATCCTCACAGGCGCCGAGGCCGCCTACTTCTCGCTCGGCCGCGCCCGGCTGCGACACGTCGCCGCGAAGGACGAAGCCGAGCCCGAGGGCGCGCCGAAGCCGCTCATCGAGCGGCCACACGAGCTACTCGTGACCTTGCTCGTTGGCATCACCGTGATCAACATCGGCGCGGCCGCGATCGCGACGATGATCGCGGACAGCATCTTCGGTCCGACGGTGGGCGTGTTCGTCGAGATCGTCGTGCTGGTCTTCGTCCTCACGACCTTCGGCGAGGTGCTGCCGATGACCCTGGCGGTCGCGTACCCGGAGCGGTTCCTCGCCATCGCGGGCCGACCGGTGGCCTGGCTCGGCGTGGTCCTGGCGCCGGTGCGCGCCGCGCTGGCCGGATTGACCGCCTTGATGGTCCGGATCGTCAGTCGGGGTCGGACGGAACAGGCGATGCTCAGCGAGGAGGAGCTGCGGACTCTCGTCGACGTGGGCGCCAGCGAGGGTGTCGTCGAGCGCGAGGAGCGCGAGATGATCCACAAGGTGTTCGAGCTCGAGGACACCCTGGTCCGGTCGGTCATGGTGCCGCGTACCGACATGGTGTGCCTCGACGTCGAGACGCCCACCGCCGAGATCCTCCCGGTGCTGCGTGAGCATCTACACTCGCGGGTGCCGGTGTACGAGGGCTCGATCGACGTCATCGTGGGCGTCCTGTACGCGAAGGATTTGCTGCCCTTCATGGAGGGCCTGCCTCCCGATTTCGATCTGCGCGCTCACCTGCACCCGCCGTACTTCGTGCCGGAATCGAAGCGCGCCGACGCGCTTCTCCAGGAGTTCCAGGCCAAGCGGGTCCAGATGGCGATCGTGGTGGACGAGTACGGCGGCACCGCCGGCCTCGTCACCCTGGAGGATCTGCTCGAGGAGCTCGTCGGCGAGATCGCCGACGAATACGACGAGCCGGAGCGGCTGATCCAGCGCGTCGACGCGACGACCTACCGGGTGGCCGGCAAGCTGCCGATCGAGCAGCTGAACGCCGCGACCGGCCTCAAGATCTCCAACGAAGGCTACGACACGGTCGGGGGCTGGGTCCTCGACCTCTTCGGGCGCGTCCCGCGCCGGGCCGAGCGCGCCGAGACGGCCGAGCTCCAGCTGACGGTGGAGAAGGTGGAGCGAACGCGGATCGTGGAGGTCCTGGTGTCACTGAAGAAGCCCGCGAAGGAGGCGGCGGCGTGAGCCTGATCTGGCTAGCCGTCCTGTGCCTGTTCCTCACGATGTTCTTTTCGGCAGCCGAGATGGCGTTCATCGCCGCCAATCGCCTCCGGCTCCGGCACCTGGCCGAGGAAGGCAGCGGCACGGCGCAAAGCTACCTGGAGGCGTTCCGCCAGCCCGAGCGCGTGCTGTCGACGGCGATGATCGGCGTGACGATCTCCCACATCGTGGCCGCCTCCGCGTTGACGTGGACCCTCCTGCCGGTGCTCGGCGGGATGGCGCCGATCGTGGTGACGATCCTCCTCACCCCGGTGATGCTCGTTCTCGGCGAGATCATCCCGAAGGCGATCTCGCGGGAATGGGCGACCAGCCTGATCCTCAAGCTCTACCGGCCACTGACCTGGGCGGCGGTCGTGCTCGTGCCTTTCGTGTCGTTCGCGAACTTCGTCGTGGGCGCCATCTTGAGAATCTTCGGGGCTCGTCAGGGCGACATGCGCGCCTTCGTCTCGCGCGAGGAGCTCAAGGCGCTGCTCCAGCTCGAGCCCGGCGAGGCGGACGTGACGACGATCGAGGCTCAGCTGATCGACAAGATCTTCGACCTGGGCGACACGACCGTGCGCGAGGTCATGGTGCCGCTGGTCGAGGTCGCCATGCTCCCGGAGAGCGCCACCCCGCGCGAGGCCGTCGCGTTCGTCCTCGAGCGTGGATTCTCGCGCGTTCCGATCTACCGGCAGCGTGAGACCAACGTCGTGGGCGTGGTCGGCGCGAAGGACATCCTGAGCCGCGGCGCCGGGGTGCGGACTCTGGACGAGCTCAAGCGCCCGCCCTACTATGTGCCCGAAACCAAGCGCATCGACGATCTGCTCCGCGAGATGCAGCGAAACCGCACCCACATGGCCGTCGTCGTCGACGAGTACGGCGGGGCGACCGGCGTCGTGACGCTCGAGGACATCCTCGAGCAAATCGTGGGCGACATTCACGACGAGCACGACCGCGCCGCCGCGCCGGCCGAGCGCCTGCCCGACGGGAGCTACCGGGTCGCCGCGCGCGCGAACATCGACGAGCTGAACGAGGCGCTCGACTGGAGTCTCCCCAAGCGCGACTACGAGACCGTCGCGGGTCTCGTGCTCGCCACCCTGCATCGGATCCCTCGGGCCGGTGAGGAGTTCCAGATCGCGGGCTATTCGATCACCGTCCTCGAGTCGGACGCCCGGCGCGTCATCTCGGTCAAGATCGTGCCGGTCGGCGTCACCAACATTTCATGACCGCGCACGACCCAAGGAGGGTCTGAGCATGGCTGGAACCATGGTCGAATTCGCGTCGAACGGCAGCAAGACCGCCGGATATCTGGCAACCCCCGCCGCCGGCAAAGGGCCGGGCGTGCTGGTGCTCCAGGAGTGGTGGGGCCTCGTCGGCCACATCAAGAACGTGTGCGATCGGTTCGCCGCCGAGGGGTTCACGGCGCTGGCGCCCGACATGTATCACGGCCAGACGGCCAGCGAGCCCGACGGCGCTGGCAAGCTCTTCATGGCGCTCAACATCTCGCAGGCAGAGCGCGACCTGCGTGGCGCGACGACGTATCTCCTGGGACAGTCGTCGACGAAGAAGATCGGCGCCGTGGGTTTCTGCATGGGCGGCCAGCTGGCCCTCTACGCCGCCACGCTCAACCCCTCGGTTTCCGCGTGCGTCAACTTCTACGGCATCCATCCGAACGTGAAGCCCGACTACACCAAGCTGTCGGGCCCGGTGCTCGGCTTGTTCGCCGAGAAGGACGGCTTCGTGACGCCCCAGGTCGCGAAGGACACGGACGCCGCCATCAAGAAGGCCGGCAAGCAGTCCGAGTTCCGTATCTACCCGGGCGTGGACCACGGGTTCTTCAACGACGAGCGGGCGGACGTCTACAACAAGCCCGCCGCGGCCGACGCCTGGACTCGCACGCTGGGGTTCTTCCGACAGAACGTGAAGTAGCCGCGCCGCGTCGACGGCAACGAGGGCCGTCCGCTGGCGAGCCGTCCCTCGTTGCCCCGCGTCGCGACCGGTCCGGTTTCATGGTGCGTTGAGCGTCGACGGGCGATAAGCTCGTGAGGATGCGTCCGTATCCCCTCGATGTCTTCCTTCCCGCGGCTGGGTTCGGCGAGCGGCTCCGACCCGTCACGAGTCATCTGCCCAAGCCGCTCCTGCCGATCCTCGGCACGCCGATCATCGAGCGAATCCTGAACAAGCTCACGCCGGTGTGCGACGGCCAGATCGGCATCAACCTGCACTGGAAAGCCGATCTGCTGCGCGCGTGGGCCGCGGCGTCGCCCTGGAGTGACCGGATCGTCTTCTTTCCAGAGGATCCGATCCTGGGAACCGGCGGCGCACTGAAGCATGCGAAATCGCTCCTCTCGCGGCGGCCATTCATCGTCCACAACTCGGACATCCTCCTCGACATCGATTTCGGTCGCCTCGTCGAGGCGCATCTGTCCTCGGGAAATACCGCGACGCTCGTGTGTCACCGCGTGCCGCATCTGAGCAACGTGGTCATCGACGAGCAGGGTCAGGTGCTGGACGTCGAGAACCCCGGCGCGTCGCGACCCGACCCGACCCATATCGCCGACAAGGTCGCCTACACCGGCATCGCCGTCTATTCGCCGGAGATCCTCCGGTTCCTTCCCGCGGGCGTCTCCCACGCCACCGTCGCGTGGGTCGCGGCGTCCAAGGCCGGCTTCAAGGTGCGGGCGATGGACGTCACCGGCGCCTACTGGAATGACGTGGGCGATCCGGCCACCTACGCGCGAGGCATTCTCGACGCGCTTCGGGAGAGCGGTGAGGCGGTCTACCTGGGACCGGGCGCTCGCTGCGGCAGCAAGGTCGAGATCGACGGTTATGTCGTCCTGGAATCCGGGAGCCAGATTCGCGACGGGGCGCGGGTCAGGAACTGCATCCTGATGCCGGGCGCCGTCACGTCGGGCGAGCACGAGAACACGATCGTCGGACCCGACTACGTGATCTCACTCTCCGAGTCCGACATGCAGCCGTCGCTGCACGCCGCCGAGAAGAAACGCGTCTCGCTGGGCGACCCGATCTTCGCGCGGCATTTCAGGACTCGGCCCGCGGCCGGCCGCGGGGTGACGTCGGGGGCGAATTCTCCCGTGTGGTCCGAGGCCATCCTGGTCGGGCTCGGAGGCTCGGACCGACGGTACTACCGTGTGCGGAACAACGGCTGGACGGCGGTGCTCATGGAGTGCCGCCCGGAAGATCCGGACTTCGAGCGCCACCTGGCGTACACCCGATTCTTTGCGCAGCACACCGTGCCGGTGCCCGCGCTCTTGACGGCGGACAGCGCCGACAAGCGCGCCCTGTTCGAGGATCTGGGCGACACGTCGCTCTACTCGTATCTGAAGCTCCCGCGCGATCACGAGAGCGTCGAGAGCATGTATCGCGACGTCCTCCGGAGCCTCGTGACACTCCACACGACGGCCACCGCCCACGTCAACGAATGCCCGCTCCTGGAAGCGCGGATCTTCGACTACGACTACCTCCGGTGGGAGACGACGTATTTCCTCGACCGGTTCGTGACCGGGCTCCGCGCGCTCGAGATCGAGCACCGGCCCGCCCTCGACGAGGGCCTCCATCGGCTGGCGCAGTCCGTCTTCAGTAAGCCCAAGGTCATCATCCACCGCGACTTCCAGTGCCAGAACATCATGGTGCACGCCGGCGGTCCTCGGATCATCGACTATCAGGGGGCCCGGATGGCGCCGCCGGCCTACGACATCGCCTCGGTGCTCTGGGATCCGTACTACCGCCTCGACGGCGGGATGCGGGAGCGACTGCTCGCCTACTATCTGGACGAGATGAAGGCGGACCGAGCGCAGACGTTCGACGAGAAGAGCTTTCTGGACAGCCTCGTGGCCTGCCGGCTCCAGCGCCATATGCAGGCGCTGGGCGCGTACGGATTCCTGTCGAAGGTGAAGGGGAAGACGTACTTCTTGAAGCACGTCCCCGAAGCGCTCCGGCTGCTCAAGGAGGACGTCGCCGAGGTGCGGCGGGAATATCCGGAGCTCGCGCGGCTCGTCGCCGCGCTCTGATCGGTCCTACGCTGACGCGGCGGCGGCCTTCGCCTTCCGCTTGCGTCGTCCGGTCGCGCCGGCCTCGCCCTTGGGCGCGCGCTCCTTCTTGTCGGACTTCTTCTCCTTGTCCTTGGGCTCTTCGGCGCGGTCGACCAGCTCGAGGAACACCATCGGCGCGCCGTCGCCGGGACGCGGCCCGGTCTTGATGATCCGGGTGTAGCCGCCGTTGCGGTCGGCGAATCGCGCGGCGATCGTGTCGAACAGCCGGCCGACGACTTCGGTATCCGGCACCATCGACAGCACCTGGCGCCGCGCGTGCAGGTTCTCGCGCTTGGCCAGGGTGATCATGTGCTCCGCGAGCCCGCGCACCGCCCGGGCCTTCGTGTCGGTGGTGGCGATGCGCTCGTGACGGAACAGCGCCACGAGCAAATTGCGGAACAGCGCCCACCGATGCTGCGTGAGCCGGCCGAGCTTGTAGCCGGCGTTGCGGTGCCTCATCGCGTGAGTCCTCCTGCGATCATTTCACGGTGCCTGAGAACTGAAGGGTTCCGCTCGCCGCAGAGGCTGCGGCTCACTTCACACTGCCTCGGCCGAGCGCCCCCAGGACGTTCGGATCGATCCGCATGCCGAGCGACAGGCCCAGCGCGGCGAGCGCCGTCTTGATCTCGTCGATCGACTTCTCGCCGAGGTTCTTCACGTGCTCCAGGTCACCTTCGTTCTTCTGCACGAGGTCGACCACCAGGTTCAGCTCGGCGTTCTTCAGCGCGTTGATCGCGCGCGCCGGCAGCGCCAGCTCCTCGAGCGTCTTGCCGAGGGCGTCGCGCAGGAAGGCCTCGCCTTCGGCGCCCTCCGCCTCTTCGTCCTCGCGCGGCACGCCGGCGGCCAGCGGGCGGAAGTGCTCCTTCAGGTAGGTGGAGGCCCGGGTGAGCGCGTCGTCGGGGCTCACGGAGCCGTTCGTCCACACCTCGACCACGAGCTTCTCGTAGTCGGTGATCTTCCCGAGGCGCGACATCTCGACGTTGTAGGCCACGCGCGTGATCGGCGAATAGGCGGCGTCGAGTGCCAGGGCTCCGGCCGGCGTGGTGACCGTGGCGCGGTCGACCGCCTCGTAGCCGCGGCCCATGCCCACGCCGAGCTCGATCGTCACTCGCGCGCTGGACTCGATGGTGAACAGATGGATCTCGGGATTCACGACCTCGACATCGGTTTCGGGTACGTCGGCGCCCGTCACGTCCTTCGGTCCAGTGACCTCGACCCGGAGGACCTTGGCTTCCCCGGACGGGACCTGGATCGCCAGCTTCTTGAGGTTGAGCAGGACGTCGACCGTGCTCTCCTTGACGCCGGGGATCTTCGTCTCGACGTTCTTGACCCCGTCGATCCGCACCCACGACACCGCCGCGCCCGGCACGACCGCGAGCAGGGTCCGCCGGAGCGAGTTCCCGACGGTCAGCGCATAGCCCTTCTCGAACGGCTCGGCGACGAGCCGGCCGTACCGGTCACTCAGAATCTCCCACTCGACCTTCTTCGGCTTCTGAAATGGAATACGTGGCATAGCCTTCCTTACTTGCTGTAGAGCTCGACGATGAGCTGCTCGGCGACCGGGATCTGGATGTCGTCGCGCAACGGCAGGCTTCGGACGACGCCCTTCTTCTCGTTCGGATCGAGCTCCAGCCACTGGGGCACCTGCCCGCGGCCGGCGTTGACGTTATCGTCGATGCGCGCCTGCATTTTGGACGTCGGCCGCAGCTGGACCGCGTCGCCGACCTTCACGAGGAACGACGGTATCGACACCTTGCGGCCGTTCACCTGGAAGTGGCCGTGCGCCACCATCTGCCGCCCCTCGCGGCGCGAGGCCGCGAACCCGAGCCGGTGCACGACGTTGTCGAGCCTGAGCTCGAGAAGCCTCAACAAGTTTTCGCCGGTGACACCCTTCTCGGCCTCCGCCCACTGGAAGTACTTGCGGAACTGGCTCTCGAGCACGCCGTAGATCCGCTTGGCCTTCTGCTTCTCGCGGAGCTGCACCCCGAACGCGGTCAGCTTGCCGCGGTTCAGCCCGTGCTGGCCCGGCGGATAGTTGCGTCGCTCGATCGCGCACTTGTCGGTGAAGCAGCGGGCGCCCTTCAAGAAGAGCTTCATGCCTTCGCGGCGGCACAGCCGGCACTTCGCGTC
>Ga0137407_10000757_pt1 | contig 21252 bp, 18 predicted proteins | sample CZOMad2_2_16fung_FD_108410 | JGI IMG/M metagenome (GOLD analysis project Ga0137407, IMG submission 108410) | Vadose zone soil fungal communities from Angelo Coast Range Reserve, California, USA - CZOMad2_2_16fungal (Illumina Assembly) | ecosystem: Environmental > Terrestrial > Soil > Vadose... | reverse complement strand
GAGTTACTCCCTCGGGAATGGCCCCACTACTCTGCAGGGCGGACCTGGGGACCCAGGGGACCGGCGCTCAGGTGTGGACTTCAGTTATAGAATACCTGGCCTACGCAAGTGGCTAACATTCTATGGAGACGCGTTTGACGAGGATGAGTTTTCCCCCTTGGGCTACCCCCGCAAGTCTGCGATCAGGGGCGGCCTCTATATGCCGCGAATTCCAGGCATTCCTAAGCTTGATTTACGAGTGGAAGGGGGCTCGACCGTTCCGCCGAATTTCCCGAGCTGTATCGGATGTTTCTACGTAAACAATCGTTACCCGGATGGTTCTTACACAAACCTCGGAAACCTTGCCGGGAGTTGGCTGGGGCGCGGCGGACAGGGCGGGCAAGCTTGGAGCACGTACTGGCTCACCTCGCGCAACAAGATTCAGCTCAACTATCGGCACCAGAAAATCAGCACTCTTTATCTATCACAGGGGGGGACGTTGAACGACGGAGGAGTGAGAGCTGACTTTTGGTTGGGCAGCGCAGTCAGGCTGTTGGGGTCAGTGCAGTATGAGAGATGGAATTACCCTGTCCTTAATCCGCTGCCACGATCAAACGTGGCGACCTCGCTGGAACTGAGTTTCTGGCCCCGTTCCTGGAAGTGAGAGGCCGTGGACAGTATGAAAGGTAAGTACGGAGAGAAGAGGAGACGTGACGCAGACAGCCGCGAAGCCGCAGCCTGAAACCGCACCGCAACCGGTCGTGGGAGAGGTTTCGCTGCCGGAGATGTCGTTCGAGGATTCGCGCGAATGGCAAACAGAGCAGCTACGTCTGCTTTGGGACCGTCGCCGGTTCTTCCTCCGGGCAACGGCGATTGGTCTGATCGTATCGACCATCGTCGCATTCGTGATTCCAAAGCAGTACACATCCACGACACAGTTAATGCCTCCCGATACGCAATCTACTTCAGGCATGGCCATGATGGCCGCGATGGCGGCGAAGTCCGGAGCTGGCCTGGCGGGTGTGACGGGGGACTTGCTCGGGCTCAAGAGTTCGGGCGCGCTATTCATCGGGGTCTTGAGAAGCCAAACTTCACAAGATCGCCTCATACAACAGTTTGACTTGAGAAAAGTTTATGGCAAGCGGCTCGTCGTGGATGCAAGGACGAAACTCGACGAGAACACGTCAATTTCGGAAGACAGGAAGAGCGGCATCATCACAATAAACGTTACCGACCACGACCCCCAACGAGCCGCGGCAATGGCGAGCGCGTATGTTGATCAGTTGAATTCACTCGTTTCCGAGCTCTCGACTTCTTCCGCACACCGCGAACGAGTGTTTCTCGAAGAGCGCCTCAAGGTGGCGAAGCAAGATCTGGACAATGCCACCAATCAACTCGCGCAGTTTTCCAGCAAGAACAACACGCTCGACATCCAGCAAGAAGGAAAAGCGATGCTGGACGCGGCGGGGGCAATCGCAGGCGAAATGATCGCCGCGCAATCGCAGCTCGAGGGGCTTCGCCAAATCTATACCGACAACAATTCCCGAGTGCGTTCCTTGAACGCTCGCGTCGCCGAACTTCGCAAGCAACTCGAAAAGCTCGGTGGTACGCAGGCGAATGGCGCGACTGGCACCAGCGCGTCGCCTGACCAGCCAGGCGATCCATCCGCTGCCAAGGCCGGTGGCGGTTTGCCTTATCCCACCATCAAGAGTCTGCCGCTGCTCGGAGCAAAGTACGCCGGCTATTACCGCCGAGCGAAAATCCAGGAAACGGTCTACGAACTGCTGACCGAGCAATATGAGCTTGCAAAAGTGCAAGAAGCGAAAGAAACACCAAGTGTCAAAGTGCTGGATCCGGCCAAGATTCCAGAGTGGAAATCATCTCCGCCGCGCCTCGTGATCATGATCCTTGGTACGTTTTTTGTTTTTGGTTTCTCTTTGGTTTGGGTGCTGGGGTCGGCACGTTGGAAAGAAATCGACCCGCAGGATCCACGCAAGGCGTTCGCGATGGAAGTCGCCGGTAAGCTGACCGCGCAGATGCCATGGGCATCATGGAACGGGAGCTCTCCGGACTCTAGCGAGCAAATATTTGAGGATAGAGTTGACAGTCGTGGGTCGCCAAGAAGCGGGCAGGGCGGCCGCTAGAGTCGTCCGCAAGTGTTTGTAAAACGAAGGGTTAGGTCACATATTGCCCTGTGAGTGACGGGGCGAAGCTGTGCAAGGAGGTGCGGCACATGAGTCTGTCCTACATGACTCCCGGAACAACCGAGCAAAGAAGCAGCTTCAACGGACTCACTCTGCCCGATTCTTTTGCCGAACAGCACTGGTATGCCGCGTATACTCGCGCACAGCATGAAAAGCATGTAGCCGCGGAATTGGGGATGCGCGAGGTCGAACATTTTCTGCCGCTGTACAGTTCCATGCGGCGCTGGAAAGATCGGCGGGTGCAATTGCAACTGCCCTTGTTTCCCGGATACGTTTTCGTGCGGCTGGCGCTGCGCGAGCGGCTGCGCGTGCTGCAAATTCCGAGCGTGGTGCGGCTGGTTGGTTTTAGCGGCCAACCGACGGCGCTTCCCGACACTGAAATGGAAATCATGCGGTCGGGCCTCTCACAGAGCTTGCGCGCGGAACCGCATCCGTTCCTGACGGTTGGCCGGCGCGTGCGGATAACCGGAGGACCGTTCGCGGGACTTGAGGGCGTGTTGAGACGCAAGAAGAGCGGGATGCGCGTGGTCGTCTCCCTAGGGCTGATCCAGAGATCCGTCGCTGTGGATGTGGACGTCGCCGATCTGCGACCTGCTGCGGTGTAGCACGGAGCGGGATGTGCACCCCCATTAAGATGTATCCTCATCAAATCAAAACAAAAGAGTTGCAAAATGGGCATCGCGGAAGTGATAGGAAAGAAAGGCAGTTGCGCGACCGTCGTTTGGATGATGCAACGCGATTTGTGAGGGCTGGCCAATAGCAGGGGCCCGGCGAGGGCCCCGAGCGACTCGGGGCAGGTTGTGCCTGGTAAACAGAGCCAATTTTAACACATAAGTACGGTACGAGTCAATTACAATTTTCAAGATGCCTGAAATCAAGAACATGAAGGACCTGCAAGCCAGCGAAGACATGGCCTCACGGAAGACTGCGACCTTGGTGCGAACAGGGGAGATGGCCGCAACGGCAGACCGTCATGATGGGGATGACGGGCAAAACGGGTATAAGGGGCAAAAGAGGCGTAACGGGCACCTGACCAGCGGACGCCTGCTGGCGAGAAATACGGTGTGGAATCTGGTCGGCAGCGGCGGGCCGATGGTAGTCGCTATCTTCTGCATCCCGGTGTTAATTAAAGAATTGGGGACAGACCGGTTCGGGGTGCTCACGCTTGCCTGGGCCGTGATTGGTTATGCTGGCCTGTTCGATCTGGGTCTTGGGAGGGCACTCACCCAACTGGTCGCAAAGAAATTGGGAGCAGGGGAAGACCGCGACGTGCCCACGTTGGTTTGGACATCCCTGCTGTTGATGCTAGCGCTTGGGCTATTGGGAGCGGTGTTTGTGGTTCTGCTGTCGCCCTGGCTGGTCTATCGAGCGCTGCACATTCCACCTGCCCTGCAGCGCGAAGGGCTACGATCCTTCTATTTGCTTGGACTGTCGATTCCAGTGGTTATCAGCACTGCTGGACTGCGCGGTTTGTTGGAAGCGCATCAGCGCTTTGGAATGATTAACGCCTTGCGTGTTCCTATGGGCGTATTTTCGTTCACCGGCCCGCTACTCGTTTTGCCGTTTTCGCAAAGTCTGTTTCCAATCGTTGCCGTGCTCGTTGCCGGCCGGCTGTTTGCATGGATCGCGCATTTACTACTTTGCCTACGAGTTCTGCCGGAATTGCGCCGGGGCATCGTCTGGCAGCGCGCTTTGATAAGCACTTTGCTGCGCTTTGGCGGATGGATGACCGTGAGCAATATTGTTGGGCCGCTCATGGTCACGCTGGATCGTTTCTTGATTGGAGCGCTGATTTCTGTCAGCGCAGTAGCCTATTACGCCACACCGTACGAGGTAGTGACGAAATTTTGGCTAATCCCGGGAGCGCTGGTCGGCGTTCTGTTCCCAGCCTTCTCGACCAGTTCCGCTCAAGACCGCAACCGGACCGCCCTTCTTTTTGGGCGCAGCGTGAAATGCATTTTGTTGGTGCTGTTCCCTGTAATTCTGTTGGTTATCGCCTTCGCGCAGGATGGACTGACGGTGTGGCTTGGGGCCGCGTTTGCGGCGAACAGCGTTCGCGTACTTCAATGGCTTGCTGTGGGAGTGTTTATCAACAGTTTGGCCCACGTGCCTTTTGCCCTGGTACAGGGCGTTGGAAAACCAGACCTAACGGCGAAGCTGCACCTACTTGAGTTGCCCGTGTACCTGGGAGCGCTGTTTTGGCTGACCAAAAGGTACGGTATTGAAGGCGCTGCGATTGCCTGGACAGGTCGAGTGACTCTGGACGCCCTGGTTCTGTTTGCCATGGCGCGGAAGTTACTGCCGATCGAAACTTCTTTCCGGCCACAAACCACCTTGTTTTCCGTTCTTGCGCTGGTGTCGCTAGTGTTGGCTGCGCTGCTTCAAGGCCTCCTGTTCAAAAGCGTATTTCTCTTGCTTGTGATTCTCAGTTTTGTATCCGTCGCGTGGTTTCGAGTGCTGTCCCCGGAAGAACGGAAACTTGCACAAGAGTTCCTATAACTATTTATGGCCGCCATCCAATCAGATCTCGATCCCCAGTTGCGCGAGCAGATGCGATCGGAACCGTCTCCGACTTGCTACGTGTGCGGGGAAAAAGGAGATTGGTTGTATCACGATTTGAGAGATCGCTATTTCGCGGCTCCGGGCGTCTGGAATTTGAAGAGGTGCAAGAGCGCCTCGTGCGGTACGGTTTGGCTGGACCCGATGCCGGTCAAGGAAGACATTGGCAAAGCCTACCAGGAGTATTACACACATTCAGACGCCGCCGGAGTAGAAGACAATACCCGTGGCAGACGTTTGATCCGGGCCATCAAAGCGGGCCATCTTGTTCACGCATATGGCTACAACAGTGGCGGGTCGGGTCCACTTGGATTGCTGGCGTATTTCACTCCATTCCGACGGGCTTCATTGGACTTTGCTGTTATGTACCTGCGGTTCTTATCAGGCGGGCGTTTGCTTGAGGTGGGCTGCGGCAGCGGAAAGATGCTGAAGGGCATGGCCGATTTGGGTTGGCAGGTGGAAGGAATAGACTTCGACCCTGTGGCAGTGGAAAACAGCAGGCGCAAAGGCCTCAAGGTAGGCACTGGATCCCTGGAGGACCTGCAGTATCCAGAGAATTGGTTTGACGCCATAACCATGAGTCATGTGATCGAGCACGTTCACGATCCGCTCGACCTCCTCAAGGAGTGCCGCCGGATCTTGAAGCCCGGCGGGCGCCTCTCACTGGTGACGCCCAATATCAATTCCGCTGGTCATCGAATATATGGCCGCTCGTGGTTTCATCTGGATCCACCCCGGCATCTGCGAATCTTCACGGCCGCTTCACTCGAAACGCTGTTACAAAGAGCAGGCTTCCACACAACGAGAATAGGTACGACCATCCGTGATGCATGCACAGCATACGTCGCTAGCCGCGAGGTCCGACGAACAGGGAGATATGAGATGGGATCGATGCAGCGGCAGAGTGCCAGGATGTGGGGAAGGGTAATGCAGAGGATCGAGTGGGCGTGGCTCAAGATGGACCGCGAGGCGGGCGAAGAAATTGCCGCCGTTGCCCAAAAATAAAGAAGGCAAGGACGAATGAAAGGGCAGCGAATCTCAGTGGCGATGTGCACGTACAACGGTGCGCGCTTCTTGCCAGAGCAATTGGAAAGCATTACGGCGCAGACCAGGCTTCCCGACGAGTTGGTCATCTGCGATGACCGGTCCACGGATGAAAGCGTTGAAATCATAAAGGCGTTTTTGGATCACGTGCCCTTTGCGGTCCGGCTGGAGATAAACGATAGCAATCTTGGGTCAACAAAGAATTTTGAGAAAGCCATCGGGCTTTGCCAGGGAGAAATCATCGCACTCGCGGATCAGGACGATGTCTGGCGCCCCGAGAAGCTGGAATTAATCGAGCAGGCTTTCCAACGCTGGCCGAACGTGACAACCGTTTTCACCGATGCGGAACTCATTGACGAGCATTCAAATCTATTAAATTGCACGCTTTGGGATTCCTTCTCGTTTACGAGGCGCGAGCAAAGCCGTTTCGCGAGCGGGCATGCCCTCGAAGTCCTGCTGAAACATCTGACGGTTACGGGCGCCACAATGGCCTTCAGGGAGAAATATCGTAGTCTAGTGCTGCCATTCCCCTCCAATCAGATTCACGACAGCTGGATCTCATTTCTCCTTGCGTCCGTTTCCGAAATCGCGCTAATCAAGCGCCCGACCATCCGTTATCGGCACCACGCGAGACAACAGTGTGGATTGAGACAACGGGAAACATTTACGGAGCAGGTTGTGTCATCCACGCGGACTGATCCCCGAAGCTACCTCCCCGAACTCAATCAGCTGGAACAGGTTTGTGAGAGGCTAACCGAGCGAGCCGTGGTGTTTCCATGTCATAAGAATGCTTTGCGGCTGATCCGAGAGAAGATTCGCCATCGACAGTTTCGGGCCGCGCCTCCGAGGTCGAAAATCTCGTGCCTATTGATCGTTTTCAGAGAACTAGTCACACTGCGCTATTGGCGCTACTCCAAAGGGATTAGAAGCGCTGCAAAAGATTTGCTCGTTTCGCTCATTCCGCAGACGTAGGCACTCATTCAATCATAGAGGCGTGTTTCGAGCAGCCCACCAAGTTCCGTATGCTTGAGAAGAAAAGTATTTTAGCGATTGTGGTTACTTACCATCCCGACGGCTCATTTGCGGAACGTTTTGAGCGTCTCGTGGGGCAGGTCGGTGCAGTGTTAATCGTGGACAACGGTTCAGGCGCGGCGGCTGTTTCCATGCTGCGCGAAGCAGCGACTCGCCTGAATATGGCCCTGATCTTGAACTCCGAGAATCTTGGATTGGCGGCAGCTTTGAACATCGGTGTCGCTCATGCGACCGCAAATGACTATAAGTGGGCGCTGCTGTTTGATCAAGATACAGTACCTGCCGGCAACATCGTTGAAGGTCTGTGCCGAGCATACGATGGCTTTCCCAGAAAGGACAGGCTTGCCGTCATAGGCTCAAATTATAGTGAGCCTCACACAGGGGAATTGCGCTTTTCGCCCCTGGTAACGAATGGTTGTTCGTGGAAAGAGCGGAGAGTAGTCATTTCGTCCGGCAGCTTGGTTTCCTTGGCGATCTATCGGGTGCTCGGACCCTTCAGAAATGAGTATTTTATTGACTGTGTAGATTTGGAATACTGCCTGAGAGCTCGGTCCAAAGGATTCAGGATCATCATAACGAGCGAGCCGCTCATGGTTCACACAATCGGTCAACCTACAAAGCACCGTCTTCCCTGGCGAAGGATAGACGCATCGGATCACAATCATATCCGGCAGTATTACATGATACGAAACCACATCGACTTGGTTAAGAAATACATTTTGAGAGAACCCGCATGGGTGCTAGCGAGCTTATGGAGGCGGTTCAAGTCGATAATCGTTCTTTGCTTTTTCGAGGACGATAGACTTGCGAAGGTAAGGTATTCAGCGATGGGATTATTCGATGGTCTGTTGTCAGATTTTGATAGGAAGATAAACTGACCCAAAGGTGCATCAAGCAGATGTTGCCTATAACTAATTTCGTTTGAGCGTACATGTCAAGCAAGAACCTGCTTCTGGACTGGAAAATTTGGGTTACTTTGCCAGGTTACGCCCTGGTTTTCGTCATGTTGGTATTTCCCATAGTTTCCGCACTCTTCTATGTCAGAATGTTTCTGCTTGCTGCAATCGTTGTGACCGTTGTGCTCGCGATGGTGACAACAGGGCGAGCCGGTCTACACCCTACCATTGCCCTTTGGACGTTTTCGCTATCGGCGCTAAGCATTCTGTTTGTTCTCGAGGGCTTCTTTGCAGGCGCACCCGGAGCAGCGGAAACAGTATCTGTATATGTCATTTTTCCAATTATCTACTCATTGATGATCACTGGGGTTCGAAATGAACGGATACTCTCTGGTTTCATTCGAACATTCACTGTCTCGACCATTTGCATCTCCATTTATTCACTGGTTTATTTACTTATTCAGACTAAAGTCCTCCCAGAAAACACTTTTTTCGATTTAATCTCTTTTGACTGGGACCCACAGGCATTTGGCTTGCACGACGAATATATTGGCATGACATATCCCGGCCTCAATTCCTTGCCATTCCTTGTGCCATTCTCGTTCGCTGCATTAGTGACATTTCTTCCAAGTACCGTAGGATCTTTGTCGATGCGTCGGGCCTGGCTGTGGTTGGCTGCATTCTTGAGCTTAGTATCGGTCCTCATTTCCGGCCGTCGCGCACTCTACTTAGTAACAATGACCTCTCCCTTTCTCACGCTACTTTTCCTCTCTTTTCAGCCAATGACTGAACGACGCTCAAGCAAGAAGGCTCTGGTTCGTGTAACCGCGTCTGCCGTTCTGCTGGTTGTGATCTCGTTGGTGTCTCTGAACGCCATCTTTGGGGTCACCCTATCCGGTCTAGCTGATAGATTTTCTGTTGGTTTTAATTTTGGCCCGACGTCGGAAGACGCAGGCACAACTGAAAGACGCATCCAATATCACGCTCTGGTTGCGGGGTGGACGGCCAACCCAATATTGGGCGCAGGTCATGGTGCCCCTGCCTTTGGCTCTATCCGGTCGGATCAGAGACCTTGGCTCTATGAACTGTACTACCTAGCCTTGTTGTATCAAACCGGGCTTGTTGGATTCACAGCTTATGCGGCCGGCATCTTCTGGATTTATTGGATGGGCGTACGCGTGATTCGAGCCGGAGGGCGACTATCCGCTTTGATGGTGGCCTGCTTAGTCGGCATGTCCTCCATTTTGATCGCAAACACGACGAATCCATATTTGGCCGGGCTTGATGGGATGTGGGCCATTTTTTTTCCTTTGGTGTTGATCAACTTTTGGCTCTTGCGGCATCCTGCGCCGCGGCCTATCTCATCTCAGTGATTCGCTTCTGCATGATTCGCGGATTGAGGAATGGCATGCTCCTCTGTCTGGTCTAGTTTGATGAACCAACCTTTTAGACCGCTCTTGACGATCATCAGCCCAACCTATAACCATCAGGATTATATCGCCCAGTGCGTGGATAGCGTCCTGCAGCAAGCCTACCCACATTGGGAACAGATCATCATCGACGACGGATCTACGGACAGGACCGGCGAGATCGTTCGGGGTTACGCTGACCCACGGATTCGCTATTACCATCAAAATAATGCCGGAATTGAGGCTCTTGCACACACGTACAATCATGCCCTTAGCCTTTCCCGAGGTGAACTAATCGCCATTCTCGAAGGAGATGATACTTGGCCGCCACAAAAGCTCGCCAATATGATGAATGCTTTTTCGGATCCTTCTGTGGTTCTGGCTTATGGAGAAATGCGTGAAATCAATGCCGACGGCAAGCAGGCGAAAAGGATCAGTCGAACCGCGCGAATTCGTAGGAGCTTACCGCGAAAAATCCTTTTTAATGATCCCCCTCCCGCGGCAGCCGCGCATATGCTCACATTTTATGGACATTCGCTGATTCCAGCGTCGACGGTGGTCATCCGGCGTTCGGCATTGCAGGCCGTCGGTGGGTTTCAGTACGTTCCCCGCCAGGGTTACGTGGACTTCCCAACTTTTATCCGGCTTAGCACCCAGGGCAAGTTTTATTACACGTCTGAAGTCGTAGGGTACCGGAGGATGCATCCTAGCTCAGCGACTGCGCGCTTTATGAAAGAAATGTTAGAAGCCGCCCAAAACTTCCGACGGCAATTGATGAAGGAACCTACTTTTGCACTGACGGAGGCAGATCTTGCGAGGATCGAGGAGAGTTGGCGCTCCGTAGAATGCACAAGAGAATTTGCCTTGGGACGTATGCGGCTGCTTGAAGGCCGGTGGGAGCAATCCCGATCGCACTTCCTGTCGGCGTTGAGCGCCTCGGACCTCCGTGTTACAGCTGGGGCTGCGGCAGGGTGGTTTCTTTCCTGGTTACGTTGTGACTTAGAAGTGCTATTTCGACTTGCTGGCAGGGCTTCGCTAAGAGTGATTCATAAGTGAGAACCGAAGATCCTACAGTATCCAGAGTTTCGTCATTGGAAAATTGCAAGCCGCGTATGCGGGCCTTGAAGTCTACTAGAATCTGTTATCTGGCGAACGCCAGTGATCCCCATACGGCCAAGTGGGCGAATCACTTTAGCTCGAAAGGTTGCGAGGTGCACGTCGTATCCTTTGAAGATGCTCGGGGTATCAGTCCGAACGTAGTTGTCCATAAGCTGAGTACGCGATGGCGGTCTAGTCTCCGTTATTTCACTGTCACCGATGAGCTGAAGCGCATTATCGCAGAGGTTCAACCGGCGTTACTTCATGCCCACTACGCCGCGGGTTACGGAACTTTGGGGAGGCTAGCACGGTTTCATCCTTACATTCTCTCTGTGTGGGGAAGAGACGTTTTCGATGTTCCAACCAAGTCACCATTGCATCGAGTGCTGATCAAGAGGAATTTGGGAAGCGCTAATTATGTTTGTTCTACAAGCAGATTCATGGCGGATCACACCCATCAATATTACAAGGGCCTTATCAGGCTAACTCCATTTGGAGTCGACTGTAGCAAATTCATGCCTTGCAATCTCCAAGCATCTGAGCCAGATGAGTTTGTCATCGGGACGGTGAAAAGGCTTGAAGAGAAGTACGGAATTGAATACCTCATACGATGCTTCGCTTTATTGTCAGAGAAATACAAGGGTTCAAAGAAATTGCGCCTAGTAGTTGCAGGCGAGGGATCTCTCAAAGGGAAACTCCAAAGATTGGCAAGGGAATGTGGCGTGGAAGAGCTAACCCAGTTTCTAGGATTTGTGCCAAATGAGAGAGTGCCCCAGCTGTTGAATAGCTTTTCTGTATTTGTGGCGTTATCAATTTTGGACAGTGAGAGTTTCGGCGTTGCTGTTGTGGAGGCGTCTGCCTGCGAGATACCGGTCGTTATCTCGAACGTTCCAGGGATGTGCGAAGTGGTCCAAGCCGGAATTACTGGTCTTGTTGTTCCTCGCCGAAATCCCGAAGCGGCCGCAGAAGCAATTTCCACCTTAATCGAAAACGAGGGTCTCCGGCGAGGGATGGGAACCGCTGGTCGAAAGTTCGTCATCCAGAATTATGAATGGTCTGAGAACGCTAGCCGAATGGAGCGGCTTTATCAATCAATTCTGGGATTTGATCGTGCCGTAAATCCTGGAAGAGTTGAACTCACATGCTCCAATTACTAGCACGCTTTCTTCCGAACGACCATAGCCGCCAGATTTCATCCGAGTACTATCTTAAGTGGCTGTTTGAAAAGCAACAGAAGATCGGGCGCGTCATCGATCTTGGTTGTGGAACTGGTCGGAGCGTCGATTACTTTCGAAGTGTTGATCCTTCGGTTGAGTGGGTCGGACTCGATATTGAAGATTCGCCGGAGGTGAAGACCAGAAGGCGAAATGACGCAGAGTTCTATTCGTTTGACGGAGTAAATATACCATTCGATTCTGACACATTTGACCTAGTTTATTCTAAACAGGTACTGGAACACGTTAGCCACCCAAGGGACTTGCTGCGTGACGTGCGCCGCGTGTTGAGGCCGGGTGGCTTCTTTATTGGTTCGGCTTCTTGTCTCGAACCGTATCATTCGAATAGTTTGTGGAATTACACGCCATACGGACTTCGTTACCTATTCGAGGAGGTCGGGCTTCAGCTTTTGGAACTGAGGCCTGGGGTCGACGGTGTGAGTCTCACGTTTAGGAGACTCTTAGGAGCTCCGCGCCTGTTCGATTTCTGGTTCGCGCACGAGTCCCCGCTCAATATGATGATTGGTCTGGGTGGAAGAATACTGGGAAAGGGGCACCGCTGGACTAACGCAGCCAAGCTAGTCTTCAGTGGCCATATTTGCTTTCTTGCCTCTAAAGAAGATGGGAGCTCTATCTCCCCGGTCTGAGAACTCATCGGAGACATAAATTAGATGACTTATATATCTTTCATTATGCCCGTAAGGAATGAGGAAGGGTTCATCCGAGGGTCCCTGCAATCGCTCGTTGACCAGAGCTACCCAGCCAGCGAGTGCGAAATCATTGTGGTGGACGGGCGGTCATCGGATGGAACGCGGGAAATCACGGAAGAGATTCGCGAGCGGAATCCACAGGTACTTTACCTGGATAATCCTGCAGGCATTGTCCCCACGGCCATGAACATAGGTATCCGGGCTGCTCGGGGCGAAATAATCATTCGAGCCGACGGACACAATGTATACCCGCGGGACTATGCAGCAAACTGCGTGAAATACCTTGAGGAGACGGGCGCCGATAATGTAGGCGGACCGTGGGCGACCGTGGCGGCAGATGAAAGTCTGAGTGCCAGGCTTGTCGCGGCCATCTTAAGCAGTCCCTTTGGGGTCGGTAATTCCAAGTTTCGAACGAGCCGTGAGGAGGGGTTTGTTGACACCGTTCCTTTCGGGGCCTTTCGAAGAGAAATTTTTGACCGCGTCGGGATGTACAACGAAAAGCTGGTCCGGAACCAAGATAACGAACTTAATGCCCGAATCAGAAAAGCAGGCGGAAAAATTTACATCACTCCGGCACTGACAACTCACTATCATCCTGTAAAGAATTTCCTGGGCCTGCTGAAGTATGCGTTTAAGACAAGCCAGTGGCATATCTTTACGCTTCGCGAGAATAGAGGATCCATGGGTGTGCGTCACCTTGCGCCAGCAATGTTTCTGCTATTGCTTCTGATTTTGTTGCCAGCTTCCTTTGCGAGCGCCACGGCATTGGCATTCTTGATCGGGATATTGTGCGCCTATATTTTGACGGGTTTCTATTTTTCGCTGCGCGCGAAAGCCGAAGGTAATTGGGATGTGGCTGCAGTCCAGCCATTCGCGACGATGTGTTTCCACATGACGTACGGGGCTGGGACGCTTTTCGGCCTACGCTATTTACTCCAGCAACCTTCCGCCAGGCCTATAAGGCCGGGTCTTCCGATCCAGCAATGAATCAAGAAGATCCAATCCGACTCCCTTTATGCCAAACAAAGAAGAACTAAACAACGCTTCGAACGAAATACAAGTACCGTTTCATCGCGCTCCCGTGGGTGAGGAAGAAGTACAAGCAGTGAGCGAAGTGATTCGCTCGGGCTGGCTGACGATGGGGCCGAAGACATTTGAATTTGAGAAGGAATTTGCGAAGTACGTCGGCGCACAGCACGCCGTCGCGGTTTCCACGGGCACGGCAGCGCTGCACCTGTCGCTCGAAGCTGCTGGAGTTAAGGCTGGCGATGAAGTACTGCTGCCAACAACAACATTTACGGCCACGGCCGAGGCAGTCACTTACGTGGGCGCCCGGCCTGTGCTGGTTGATATTGATACCGACACGATGAATATAGATCCCGGAGATGCGGCGCGGCGGATCACACCAAAGACCAAAGCGATAATCCCGGTGCATCTTGGCGGGCAACCTTGTGACATGGATGAGATCCAAGCACTTGCGCGAGTGCATCACCTGCGAGTCGTCGAAGACGCCGCGCACGCGCTCCCTTCGGAGTACCGGGGAAGACGGGTAGGACAGATCAGTGAGTTTACGTGCTTCAGTTTTTATGCGACCAAGACGCTGACAACCGGCGAGGGGGGAATGATAACCACCGATAACTCCGAGGCTGCCGAGCGCATGCGCCTCATGCGCCTGCATGGGATTGAACGCGACGCTTGGAAGCGCTATCGCGGGGACGGTTCCTGGTTTTATGAGGTGTTGGAAGCGGGATTCAAGTACAACTTAACGGATTTTCAATCGGCCATGGGCCTGGTGCAACTGGCGAAGTCTGATTCCATGAGGCTGGTTCGGGAAGCCATCGCGCAGCGTTATACTGATGCTTTTTCTTCCCACGAGGAACTCGTCATTCCGACGGTCCGCCAAGATCGCAGCCCCTCTTGGCATCTCTATATCCTGCGCCTTCGCCTAGACCGGTTGAAGAAAGATCGTAACGGTTTCATTGAAGCGTTGCAGCGTCGCGGCGTCGGGTGCAGCGTTCACTTCATTCCTCTGCACCTGCATCCCTACTACAGACGCGCGCATGGCCATCAGCGCGGCGATTTTCCACATGCCGAAAGGGAATATCATTCGTGTCTTTCGCTGCCCATCTATCCTGGTATGACGGAGTTGGAGATCAATCACGTCATTAGTGCGGTGCTGAATACGTTAGCGGAGTTTAGGATTCTCCGCGCGGTTGCAACGCATGCCAATCCGATTGCTTGACCAAGAGAGGAACCAGGGTGCGCTGTTGCGCGATTCCGGGCAGCAAGCGGTGTTCGCTAAGGGTTTTTACGCAACTTACGGCAAGCGCGCTCTAGATATTTTGGCGGCGACCGCTGGGCTGATTGTATTGTCACCAGTCTTCGGGCTTGTGGCTTGCTGTATCAAGTTGACTTCGCGCGGCCCGGTGCTCTTTCGCCAGGTTCGAATTGGTAAGGACGGTCGCCCGTTTCGAATTCTGAAGTTTCGTTCGATGATGCAATCATCGATCGGAGACTTGAAGATTACAGTTGCCGGAGATTCACGAGTAACTCGTGTCGGAAAGTTTCTTCGGCGCTATAAAGTCGACGAGTTACCCCAGCTTTGGAATGTGATTCGCGGGCAAATGAGCCTCGTTGGTCCGAGGCCCGAGGTGCCTGTCTATATTGAAGAGTACACGCGAGAACAACGCACGGTCCTGTCTGTTCGGCCCGGAATCACGGACAGTGCGAGTCTCGCGTATCGCCATGAAGAAGAGATCCTTGCTAATCAAGGCGATCCCGAGCAGTTTTATCGCACCCAGATTTTGCCCGATAAACTGGCGCGCAACAAAGCTTATCTGGAGAAGATCACGCTCCGGAACGATATTCGCATCATCCTGAAAACCATTTCCTCATCTTTTCTGGTTACCGGGAAAACAGTGGTGCGACGCGCACTCTAGGTTAGCGTAGCAAATCCTTCAGAGTTGCACCCCAGCAAGAGAACGTCAGCGGGTTCAGCGGAGCCCGATTGTACGCAGCTTTCCACAATTAAAGGAGACGCCTTGAGGTCAAGGATGCGCAAATACCTTGTCAGGTTGCCACGATTGTTGTTTCACCAGCGACCGGTATTCATTTCCGTCGTCCAATCGTTGCTCGTGACAGGGTCCCTCGTAATGGCATGGTTACTGCGATTTGATTTTTCGATGCCCTATCGCCGTAACTTGCTAACCTCTGGCCTGCTACTTGTTCTCGTCCGCCTGATCACTCTGCGCTTATTCAACCTAAATCATGGTTGGTGGCACTTCGCAAGTGTGAGTGATGCGATAAACATCCTGAAAGCCGTCGCGGTTGGATCTGTCGCCTTTTTTGCGATAAACCGTTATCTTTTCGGAGCGGTTGCGTTCCCGCGCTCCGTTTACTTCTTTGAAGCAGTTCTTACGATGTGCTTTCTTGCGGGCGCGCGACTTGGTTCACGCGTTCTAGTAGAGTCTGTTCGGCGCGACTCCTCTCGTTCGAAGCGAGTAATGGTCGTTGGAGCAGGGTTTGCTGCTCAGATGGTCATTCGGGAACTTGCCCGACCAAATAGCGGCTATGTAGCAGTCGGCTGTGTGGATGATGATCGATCCAAAATCGGTGTCCATATTCAGGGAGTCCCAGTTCTGGGGACTATCGAGGAACTGGAAATTCTCGTTGAGGATAATCCTGCGGAAGAAATCCTAATTGCTATTCCCTCCGCCTCCGGCAAACAGATGCGGCGCATTACGGATGCTTGCCAAAAGGCGAAATTACCTTTCAAGACCGTGCCTACACTGAGCGACATAATTCGCGGTGGAGCTAGCATTAATCAATTCCGCGAAGTACGCCTTGAGGATCTGCTTGGGAGAGAGACTGTCCAAATCGATCTTGAGGCTGTCCGCAACCAGATCGCCGCCCGGACTATTATTGTGACAGGAGCCGCTGGCTCAATCGGGTCCGAACTGTGCCGTCAGATTCTGGATTACAGCCCCGCTCGACTTATCTGTTTGGATCAAAACGAAACGGGCCTTTTTTTACTGCGTTTAGAGTTGGACACACACCATAATGGTGCTCAAGTCGCCTTTCGCGTCGCCGACGTGACTGATGGTGAGCGCGTTCGCATTCTCCTGTCGGAATTCTGCCCAGAGATTATTTTTCATGCCGCCGCGTACAAGCATGTGCCACTGATGGAATCCAACGTCCAAGAGGCGGTCAAAAACAACGTGCTTGGCCTCTTATCCTTAGTGGGACTGGCTGATGAGGCAGGTTGCAAGAATTTTGTAATGATTTCCTCCGACAAGGCTGTCAATCCATCGAACATAATGGGTGCAACGAAACGAACGTGCGAATTGATCCTGTCATCTCGACCGCAAAATGGGATGCGTTGCGTGTCGGTAAGGTTCGGAAATGTGCTGGGTTCAAACGGAAGCGTGGTGCCAGTACTGACTCAACAGCTTCGAAACCATGAGCCGTTGACGGTCACACACCCGGAAATCAAGCGCTTCTTCATGACAACACGCGAGGCTGTGGCGTTGGTCCTGCAGGCCTTTGTAATTGGAAAGCACGGCGACATTCTTGTCTTGGACATGGGCGAGCAGGTAAAGATTGTGGACTTGGCGCGCACTCTCGTCCGGCTTTCCGGTCAATCTGAACGCGATGTGGAGATTCGGTTCACGGGCTTGCGCGAGGGAGAAAAACTCAGCGAGGAACTCTTTTATGAGCACGAAGAAGTTATTCCCACATCGTGTGAAAAGATCAAACGGACAAGAGGACTGCTAAGAAATTGGCCGGAATTGTGCCTTCAGTTGGAGGAGCTTCGGGCATCAATGAGCGTAGACGGGGCGGCACCAGTCCGCGCCAAAATGAAGGAAATTGTACCCGAGTATTCTTTGCAATCCGACAACTCAAGTCAGACTTGTGGTGATGCTCTTGCAGGGCAACGTTTCCGAGCTGTGGCTGGCCACGATTAGCTTGTTCCCGTGGCCCAGAATCTTGCGGTACTTTTCTTCTAATTCACTGATCTGGGATTCCAAGGTTGGTTTATCTATCGCATCCCAGGTGTCGACACACAGAAGGAATTCGTTGAAGAAAAGTCTGTATCTAATCAAATCTAAGTAGATCACTCTCAGGAGGTCCCAATGAAGGGTATTGTGCTTGCAGGCGGGACGGGGAGCCGACTCAGTCCGCTCACGCGCGTGACCAATAAACATCTTCTGCCAATCTACGACAAGCCCATGATCTATTACCCGCTACAGACCCTAGTCGAAGCCGGAATCCAGGACATCCTGATCGTGACTGGGGGCAACAATGCGGGAGACTTTCTGCGGCTGCTGCGCAACGGGAAAGACTTTGGCCTGAAGCAACTCAGCTTTGCCTATCAAGAAGGCGAAGGTGGCATCGCGGATGCGTTGCGGCTGGCGGAACACTTCGCGGGGGGCGAAAAGATCTGCGTGATCCTGGGCGACAACATCCTGGAGAGCAGCATCCGGACGGCACGAGGGAAGTTTGAACGGCAAGAGGGAGGTGCGTTGATCCTGCTGAAAGGAGTGCCGGACCCGGAACGCTTCGGGGTGCCGGTGTTCGATGGTAAGCGAATTGTGCGCATCGAGGAAAAGCCCAAGGTTCCCTGCTCGCCCTACGCGGTCATCGGCGTGTATTTCTACGATGGAACGGTGTTCGACCGAGTGCGTGCGCTGAGGCCCTCGGGGCGCGGGGAGTTCGAAATCACCGACGTCAATAATTCGTATATTATCGAAGGACAGCTCAGTCACGAAATCATCGACGGCGGGTGGACGGACGCGGGAACGTTCGAATCGCTCTGGCGCGCCACGAAGATGGTGCGCGAGAAAGTGCTGATCGCCCAGGAGCAGAGGTTGGCCGCGGCGTCAGCGCGCTGACAGTACTGGACAGCCACATTTTGGATAAAAGCTGCTGGCCGAGGACGCGCGAATCAAAGTCGTACAGTAAGGCACCCGGAAGATCCGCGTGGAATACCTGGCGAGGACGGACGTGGTCGCGGACCGATGCGGGCACACGTGAATCTCTCCTATGCGCCAGCAACCTTGTGGCCAAGACAGGTGCAAATAAGTTGACTGAAATATGTGACACCGAAGTGGTTATGATTCAGGGAGTAACCCGATGAAGATTTTTGTCACTGGCGGCGCTGGATTCATCGGCTCCAACTTTATTCGATGCGTCCTCAAGTCCGGGAAAGATGTTTCGATCGTCAACTATGACAAGCTCACTTACGCGGGAAATCTCGCAAATCTTAAATCAGTAGCGGACAATCCCAATTATGTATTTGTGAAGGGCGACATCTGTGATGCAGCCGCCGTAGAAACAGCAATGCGTGGCTGTGATGCTGTTATTCATTTTGCGGCAGAGTCCCACGTCGACAGGAGTATCTACGAGCCAGCTCCAGTAATTCAGACCAACGTCACGGGCACTTTCATTCTGCTCGAAGTGGCACGTAAAATCCCGGTGTCCCGGTTTGTGCATGTTTCCACTGACGAGGTGTATGGGGACATTCCATCAGGGGTCTTCGCCGATGAAAATTTCCCCCTGCAGCCGAGCAGTCCGTACTCCGCGTCGAAGGCGGCCTCTGATCTCTTGGTTCGGTCGTACGTCCGCACTTACAAGTTTCCCGCGGTGATCACTCGGTCGTCGAACAACTATGGCCCGTATCAGTTCCCCGAAAAATTTGTGCCGCTCATGATCACAAATGCCCTCAGCGATACTGCTCTCCCTGTTTATGGTGACGGCAAGCAGCAACGGGATTGGCTGCATGTCGAGGACAACTGCCGAGGGATTCTTTCTGTCCTGGAGAAAGGCAAAATTGGTGAGGTCTACAACATTGGCGGACTTGATCTCGATGAAAACTTAACGTTGGTCCGACGCATCCTTAATTTGACTGGTAAACCTGAGAGCTTAGTGTCCTATGTGCATGATCGCCCGGGTCACGACCGTCGTTATGCACTGAACTGCAAGAAAATAGAAACCGAGCTAGGATGGAGCCCCGCCATCTCTCTGGAAGATGGCCTCCGCCAGACCATTGACTGGTATAAGAATTATGGACACTGGCTTGCAGGCGTTCGCAGTCGCGAGTACCTCTCCTATTACAAAAAGTATTACGAAAATCGTGAGAGTTCCCTTCGTGCGATTGCCCGATCCGGATCAGTAGCTTCTGATTGATCTGTCAACGGTCAACTTTCGGACCTTGCTCCAAGTGTGCGAACAAGCGAGGATCGGAGTTAATGCAACGAATCGAGACATCCCTTCCTGGCGTGTTTGAGCTGCGACCGGTCATTCATCGCGACACGCGCGGCTACTTCATCGAAACGTACCACCGAGCGAAGTTCGCCGACTTCGGCATCGCAGATGCCTTCGTTCAAGACAACCATTCGTGTTCTATCAAGGGGACGCTGCGCGGTCTTCACTACCAACTACGTCACCCCCAAGCGAAACTCTGCCGCGTCGTGGAAGGCGAAGCGCTAGACGTTGCAGTTGACATACGGGTCGGTTCACCAAGCTTTGGTAAATGGACAAGTGTGCTTCTTTCTTCGAAAGAGCTGAACCAGATTTATATTCCCTCCGGCTTCGCACACGGTTTTCTAGCTCTTACTGACGCAGTTCAATTCCTTTACAAATGCGGCGATTTCTATGATCCGGCAGACGAGCACGGAATAGCCTGGAATGACCCAGCCCTCAAAATATGCTGGGGCATCAGCGCTCCAATTGTTTCTGAGAAGGACGCAAGCTATCCAAAGCTCTCTCAAGTTCCTGCCGAACTTCTACCTGGGCATCCGGAGAAATGAAACCTGTAATCTTGCTGACAGGGAAGAGCGGCCAAGTTGGCGCGGAACTTTTGCGCCTCTTGCCCCAATGGGGAGAAGTTGTTGCGCTCGGCCACGATCAATTGGATCTTTCGAACCCTACTGACATCTGCCGGACAATACGAGAAGTTCGGCCGCAACTCATCATCAATGCGGCCGCATACACGGCTGTGGATCAAGCGGAAACAGACGAAATGACGGCACGAGCCGTCAACGGGGAGGCGCCCGGACTGATAGCCCATGAAGCAAAGAAAATCGGCGCTGCCCTGATCCATTACTCGACCGACTACGTATTCGACGGGGCTAAGAGAATACCTTACGATGAGGCGGATTCCCCAAACCCAATGAGCGTTTACGGGAAGACCAAATTTGCGGGTGAGGAGGCTATTCGCGCTTCAGGTGTTCCTCACCTGATATTTCGCACAGCCTGGGTCTACGCTACGCGGGGCCGCAATTTTCTGCTGACCATTTTGCGTCTTGCAACCGAGCGCAAAGAAATAAGGATTGTAAGCGATCAGGTCGGAGCGCCAACCTGCGCCTCGGAAGTGGCCGCCGCGACGAGTAGAATCCTCACCGGAATATCTGAGAAAAATAACGGCTGGTTTGTTTTTTCCGAGGTTAGCGGTACCTACCATATGAGCGCGGCAGGTCAAACGACGTGGCATGACTTCGCCAAGACCATCCTCGAGAGAGCAGGAGCCACCTCGCACGATCTAGTCTGGCTCGCTGCGGCTACCCGCGGGCGGCCATTGATTGCACAGCGCGTTATCCCAATCTCCACGGAAGAATTTGGATCTCCCACGCAACGCCCGGCCTATTCAATTCTTTCCAACGCCCGCCTGTTTCAGACGTTCGGTGTAGCATTGCCAGACTGGCATACTCAACTGCAACGGTGTTTCGTTTCCGCTAGTATCGTGGCCAATCGTGGCGCTGATTAGAATCGGCTTACGCCGTCCGTCTCCGTAAACCTCTTTCCCCCCACCGAGTTTCCAACACTCCGCAGAAACTGCTAAGTAGCGTTCCGTATCTCCCAGGCAATCCCCTCCGCACACCTGTCTTGACCCTGACCTGCTCCCCTTTAATCTGCAGGGAACTGCTTATGATTGTAAGCGTCCGATTCCTCTTTCAATTACCCACAAGTTGGCGGACTAAGTAGAAGAGGGTCCAGTACCTTGTGTTAGCGAATTCGCGCAGCACCGTTGGGACTGTGGCTGCGCGTATAGCTCGCCCGTGGTGAACTGCCGTTATGACGAAGCGGCAGGAGTCGCAACGCTCACTGAG
>Ga0137407_10000755_pt1 | contig 21280 bp, 16 predicted proteins | sample CZOMad2_2_16fung_FD_108410 | JGI IMG/M metagenome (GOLD analysis project Ga0137407, IMG submission 108410) | Vadose zone soil fungal communities from Angelo Coast Range Reserve, California, USA - CZOMad2_2_16fungal (Illumina Assembly) | ecosystem: Environmental > Terrestrial > Soil > Vadose... | reverse complement strand
CTCCGGGCGATGAGCTTGCGGGCGAACAGCTCGGTCTTGCGGTCGAAGTCGCGCTTGGCGTCGACCACGGCGACCTGCGCCTTCGCCGTCTGGGCCTTCGACTCGGCCAGCGCGGCCCTGGCGTTCTCGATGTCGGCACGCGCGCGCTCGACCTGCGCTTCCTGGTTGAGTACCGTCGCCTTGGACGACTCGACATCGGCCTTCGCCTGGTTCACCTTCGCCAGGAAGATGTCCGGGTCGATCCGGGCGATGATCTGGTCCTTCTTCACGATCGAGTTGAAGTCGACCAGCAGCTCCTTGATCTGACCGGAAACCTGGCTGCCGACCTGGACGGTGATGACCGCGTTGAGATTGCCCGTGGCGGATACGGCGGCGGTGAGGGGGCCTCGCTCGACGCGGACCAGGCGGTACTTGGGAACGTTGCCGCGGCTCTGGGCGTACAAGTACCCCCAGACCGCACCTCCCACCAGTATGGCGACGACGACGAGCGAAACGACCCGCTTCATCAACTTGTTAGACGTAGGAGCGGGCGAACCGTTTCTCCGGGCTCAGCGACGACCGACGGCACGATCCAGCCTCGCGAGGGCGATCCGGTAATCGGCCAGGGCCTGGCTTTCGGTGTTCTGGGCCTGGGTGAGCGCCAGCTGAGCGTCGGTGAGCTCGAGGATCGTCCCGACGCCGGCGTCGAACCGACCCTGGGCCAGCCGGAAATTCTCCTGGGCCGAGGCCACGAGGGTTTGCGCGGCCTGAATGCGCTCCTGCGCTTCCTCGACGGCGATCTCCGCCTGCTCGACGTTCTGGATGATGTCGAGCTCGGTGGACTTCACGCGGGCCCTCGCGCCCTCGACGTTCGCCTTCGCCTCCTGATACCTCGCGATCCGGTTGCCCCCGTCGAAGAGGGACCAGTTCAACGCGAGCCCGAGCGTCCAGGACTCGTTGAGCTGCGACTGTGCGCCGCCGTAGGCGCCGGTGCCCGTGACGTCCGGAAAGAAATTACGGAAGGTCTGGCGCTCGATCGCCTCGGCGGCGGCGGCGCGCAGCTTCGCTTGCCGGTACTCGGGCCGCTGGCGCAGCGAGTCGGCCCGGAGCGCCTGCCGGTCGAGCGTCACCGGCTGGTAGATGAGGTTGTCGACGATCTGGAGCGGTGAATCCACGTCGATCGCCATCGCGATGTTGAGCGCGACGATCGCGGTGCGCAGCGCGTTCCGGGCCCTGATCAGGTCGACCTTGGCGTTCGCCACGTCCACCTCGGCGCGCGCGACGTCCGATTTGGGACGCGTGCCCACGTCGAAGAACCCCTTTGCCGATCTCAGGTTCAGCTCGGCGCGCTCGACCGCCTGCTCCTGCACGCGAATGAGGCGTTGGCTGAAGAGCGTGTTCGTGTACGCCTCTTTCACCGTCAGCGAGATCAGTTGGCGCTGCAGCTCGACGTCCTCGACCGCGACCTCCGCGAGCTTGCGCGCCGCGTCGGTGGCCGCCAGGTTCTTGCCGAAATCGAAGAGGAGCTGCGAGAGCTGGACCTGGGCGAGGAAGGTGTCGCCGAGCTGCCGCGTTTGCAGGGTGGTGAGGTTCGAGCCATCGGCCCTGGTGGCGACGGTCGGGATGTTGCTTCGCGTCGCGCTGACGACGCCGCTGAGCTGCGGAAGGAGGGGCGCGAAGGCCTGATTCACTCGATAGCGCGCCGCGGCATAGTCGGCGAGCGTCGCCTGAATCCTCGGCTGGGCCTCGAGCGCGATCGCGATGCATTCCTCGAGCGTCAGCAGGCGGCCGGCCACCTGCGTGGACGGCGCAGCCTGAGTCGGCGGCTGCGGTGCGGGAGTTTGCGTCGGCGGCGCTGGAGTCGGCGCCTGCGCGCGCGCCGAGCTCGTGAACACCACGAAAACCAAGAGAGCGATCGACGTGGGAGCCGCGACCCGGCGAGGGCTGGACATAGGCACAAGAGAATACCACGCTGCGTCGGAGGCCTCGGGGAAGAGCTTGCACGTGCTCGGTGGATAGACGGTGGATGCGCGGTGGATACCTTTTTTCTTGACGGACGCTAGATTCAGCGTGCTAGATTCGCGGACACCACAAGATGTAGTGACCTGAGGTTTCTGTCGCTATCATTGAGGAGGAGGTCCTGAATGCTGTCTGAAACTCGCCCAGCCAAAGTCGGGAAGTGGACCGAGCCTGCCTTGCGGGTTCTGCGGGAGCGCTATCTGACCAGGCAGGGGGGCGAGGTGGTCGAGACCCCGGAGGAGATGTGCTGGCGCGTCGCGCTGACCATTGCCCGGGGTGAGGCGCGATATGGGCGGAGCGAGGCGGCCGTCAGGGAGATCGCGGCCGCGTTCTACGACATCATGATCGAGGGCAACTTCCTGCCGAACTCGCCGACCCTGATGAACGCCGGCAAGGGCAACGGCCTTCAGTACTCCGCGTGCTATGTGCTGCCCATCGGCGACTCGATGGAGGAGATCTTCGACTCCGTGAAGGCGGCGGCGATCATCCACAAGTCGGGCGGCGGGACCGGGTTCGCGTTCTCGCGGCTGCGCCCGAAGGACGACATCGTCGCCTCGACCGGCGGCCGCGCGTCGGGCCCCGTGTCGTTCTTGAAAGTCTTCAACAGCGCGACCGAAGCCGTGAAGCAGGGTGGAACGCGCCGCGGCGCGAACATGGGGATCCTCCGGGTCGATCACCCGGACATCCTCGAGTTCATCGACTGCAAGCTCGACGGCGGCATCACCAACTTCAACATCTCCGTCGCGGCGACCGACCGGTTCATGGACGCGCTGGCCTCCGGGGGCGAGTACGAGCTGATCAATCCGCACAGCGGGGAGGTCACCGGCCGGCTTCTGGCGAAGGAGGTCTTCGACCGGATGGTCCGCGCCGCGTGGCGGACGGGTGATCCGGGCATGGTGTTCATCGACCGGATCAACGCGAGCCCCGCGAACCCGACGCCGGCGATCGGCGTGGTCGAGGCGACCAATCCATGCGGCGAGCAGCCGCTCCTGCCCAACGAGGCGTGCAACCTCGGCTCGCTCAACGTCTCGAAGTTCGCCCGCCGGAGCGATGCGGGCGAGTGGTCGATCGACTGGGACGAAATGGAGCGCGTGGTACGGCTCGCGGTGCGCTTCCTCGACGACGTGATCGAGATGAACCCGTACCCGCTGCCGGTGATCGACGCGACCGTCAAGGCCAACCGGCGCATCGGTCTGGGCATCATGGGCTGGGCCGACCTCCTGTTCATGATGGGCATCCCGTACGATTCCCAGGAGGCGATCAAGCTGGCCGACCGGCTGATGGCGTTCGTCAAGGAAAAGTCCCACGACCAGTCGGCGAAGCTGGCCGACGAGCGCGGGACCTTCACGAACTGGGATCGCTCGATCTATCGAAACGAACGGCCCATGCGCAACTCGACGGTCACGACGATCGCCCCGACCGGGACCATCTCGATGATCGCCGGGTGCTCGTCCGGCGTCGAGCCCATCTTCGCGCTGGCCTTCGAGCACCGCGTGAAACAGCCCGACGGCGAACGGGTGCTGACGTTCGTGAACGAGACCTTCGAGCGGATCGCGAAGGAGCAGGGGTTCTACTCGGACGCGCTCATGCAGGAGATCGCCAAGCGCGGCTCGCTTCACGGCATCCGCGGGCTTCCGGAGCATGCCTCGCAGGTCTTCAAGACCTCGCATGACATCGGCTTCGAGTGGCACGTGCGGCATCAGGCTGCGTTCCAGCGCTCGACCGACAACGGGGTCTCCAAGACGATCAACCTGCCCAACAACGCGACCGAGGAGGACGTGGCGCGCGCGTACCGCCTCGCGTGGGAGCTGGGCTGTCTGGGCATCACGGTCTTCCGCGACGGGTGCAAGGGCGAACAGGTCCTGAACATCGGCGTCTCGGCCAAGAAGGACAAGAGCCCGGCCGTAGCCGCGCCGACGGGCCCGGCCACCATCAAGCCACGCCCGCGCAGCCTCAAGGGCTCGACCTACCGGACCCAGACGCCGATCGGGACGGCGTGGATCACGATCACCGAGAACGACGAGCACGAGCCCTTCGAGGTCTTCGTGCAGGTCGGCAAGGGCGGCTCGGACACGATGGCGGTGGCCGAAGCTCTGGGACGTCTGATTTCGCTCATTCTCAGGCTGCCTTCGCCGCTCTCAGCTCAGCGAAGGCTCGAAGAGGTCATCAGCCAGCTCGCGCGCATCGGCGGCGGCCAGCCCACGGGCTTCGGCCCCGGCAAGATCCTCTCGCTCCCGGACGCGCTGTCGCGCACCTTGGCCGAGCACATCGGTGACCTGAAGCCGTCGCCCGACGCGCCGCCGACCGCCGACACGCGCAAGCAGATCGGCGACCTCTGCAAGGAGTGTGGCCAGGCCACATTCGTCTACGAGGAAGGCTGCAAGAAGTGTCTCTCGTGCGGCTTCAACGAGTGCTGATCAGCGATCCAGACGAAGGGGCCGGTCGCCGGCCCCTTCGTCTGCTTTCAGGAGCGCGCCGGGAGATGATCGCTCCGATCTCCCGGTGCTAGAATGCCGCCGTGTTCTCGGGCGGAACCTATGAGGAAGTCGCTCGCTGGCTGTGGAATTTCCTGACCGCGCACGCCAAGCGCGTCGATCCGCGCATCGAGGTCGTGCTCGACGCCGGGGACGAGCGTGAAGGAAAGTCGTACGGCGCGCGGCTCAGTTTTCGCGGACAGTTCGGACCGGCCATCGAATTCGAGTTTCGCGACGTCGCCGACAACCGTGGCAGCCTCGCCTGGTGCTCGGCCTTCGCGGAACGGACGAAGAGCCTCGCCCGGGAACTGGTCGCCGCTCGAGGGGTAGCCGACGTCCGGACACCCTAGCTCCCCGCGCTGGATCCGGGCGGGGGACCTGAACGGCTTCCTCGGCCTCGCCCTCGACAACGTCACGCAGCTCGTCATCCTGTCCTCGCTCCTGATCGGCGTCTTCAAGTTCCCGGCGGACCTGGTGCTGCAGCGGATGGTGCCGGGCACGGCGCTCGGCGTTCTCGTGGGCGATCTGGCCTACACGGGGCTGGCCGTGAGGCTCATGCGCCGCACGGGGCGCGCGGACGTCACGGCGATGCCGTTCGGGATCGACACACCGACCTTGTTCGCGATGGTCTTCGGCGTGCTCGGCCCGGTGATGATCGCGACCGGCGATCCGGTGCTGGCGTGGAAAGTCGGGATGGCCGCGACGATCGCCATCGGTGTCGCGAAGCTCGGACTCGCTTTCGCCGGGGACTGGGCGCGACGGGTCGTCCCCCGTGCCGCGCTGCTCGGATCGATCGCCGGCATCTCGATTCTCCTGATCGCGTTCCTCCCGATGCTCAAGATCCTCCGCGACCCGCTGGTCGGCCTGGTCGCGCTGATTCTCCTGCTGCTCGCGCTCGTCGGCCGCGTGCGCATGCCGTTCGGGCTTCGCGGGGCGTTCGTCGCGGTGCTCGTGGGCACGTCGATCTTCTGGGGACGCGCGGCGCTCGGCCTGGGCCCGAGCGGGACCATCGGCCTGAGCCCGCTCCGCCTGTCGCTGCCGTGGCCCACGCTCGGCTGGCTCGAGGCGCTGCCCGAGACGTTGCCCTATCTTTCGATCGCGCTCCCGTTCGCGCTCGTCACGATCGTCGGCGGGATCGACAACACCGAGAGCGCCGCAGCCGCGGGCGACGAATACCGTGCCCGCGATATCTTGTTGATAGAGGCCGCCGCCACCGTGCTGGCCGGGTGCTGCGGAGGTGTCGTCCAGAACACGCCCTACATCGGCCACCCGGCCTACAAGGCGATGGGCGCGCGGGCGGGCTATACCCTGGCCACCGGTCTCCTGATCGGCGCCGGCGCCGCGACCGGCGTGCTCTCGCTCCTGGTCGCGGTGCTGCCCGAGGCCGCGATCGCCCCGATCCTCGTCTTCATCGGGCTCGAGATCACCGCGCAAGGCTTCCTCGCAACGCCGCCGCGCCACGGCGCCGCGGTCGCGATGACGTTCGCGCCGGTCGCCGCGGCGGTGGTGCTGATCGAATCAGGAGGCCTCCTGGCGGCCCTCGGGACCACGCCCGCCGCCCTCACCGGGGACGCCGCCCACGGCTACCAGGCGCTCCTCGTGCTCGGCAATGGGTTCATCCTGACCGCGGTGCTGTGGGGCTGGGCGCTGGCCGCGATCATCGACCACCGATTGGTGCTCGCGGGGCTCCTCTTCACGGTCGCGAGCGCGGCCTCGCTGTTCGGCGTGATCCATTCGCCGCTCGCGAACGGCGCGCTCTTCTGGCCGTGGGCCCCGCCGTCCGCGATGCCGGGGCACCTCGCGGGCGCCTACGGTGTCCTGGCCGCGGTCTGCTGGCTCGCCGCGAAGGGAAATCGTCGAATAACTGCTTGACCTCTTTCGTCGGAGGAGTGTTAAATGGGTTCCGTTTTGTGAACATGGTCACGATCGCACGAGAGGAGGCTTCATGAGCGCGTTCGAAAAGTCGCTGGGCATCGCCGTCGCGGCGGTCACTCTCCTCGTCTCCGCCGGCGCGGCGGTGGTGTCGGCTCAGGGGCCCTGGGTTGCGCCGCCTGAAGCGAAGGCGCTGAAGAATCCAGTGAAAGGTATCGGCAACGCCAAGAAGACGGTCGAGACGAACTGCGTCTCGTGTCACGGCCCCGGGGGCAAGGGTGACGGCCCGGCCTCCGCGGCGCTGCCTCCGCCAAAGCCGGCGAACTGGACTTCCGAAGCCGTCCAGAAGGAGTCCGACGGTGAGATCTTCTGGAAGATGTCGAACGGCCGCGGCGCCATGCCGCCGTGGAAGCACCTCCCGGAAAACGAGCGCTGGGAGCTCGTGAACTACATCCGCACTCTGAAGGGGAAGTAACCGACACCGTTCAGATGTCCATACGCCCCGCCGGGAGTCCCGGCGGGGCGTCTTCGTTTTCGGCCATGCGGCTCTGCGCGATCGACGTCGGCAGTAACACGGTGCGGCTTCTCGTCGCCGACGTGATCGACGCCGCGACCTGGCGAATCGCCGACCAGGATCAGACGATCACCCGACTGGGCGAGAACCTCGCGCGAACGGGCGTTCTGGGCGAAGCGCCCATGGCGCGAAACCCTCGCGGCGGTCGGCGAATACGTCGAGCGCGCTGCGCGCCTGGGGGCCAGAGACATCCGCATCGTGGCCACCAGCGCCGTCCGCGAAGCGTCGAACGGCCGCGTCTTTGCAGCCGCGGTCGAGCGCGCGACGAGCCGGCGTGTCGACGTGGTGACCGGCGAGGTCGAAGCCCGGCTCACGCTCCGCGGCGTGCGTCATGGGCTGGGCCCGCTGGCGGGGCTCGTGCTGACCTTCGATATCGGCGGCGGCAGCACCGAATACGTGCTGTCCGAGGACGAAGCGATCCGGTCGATGGTGAGCCTGCGCCTGGGCGTCGTGCCGCTGGCCGAGAGGTTTCCGTTTCCCGGAGTCGTCGACCCCGAGGTCTACCGCGAGCTCCTGGATGAGGTGCGGCGACGCCTCGCCGGCGAGCTTCCCGAGGCGGTCCGCACGGCCCGCGTCACGCACCTGGTCGGGACCGCCGGCACGGTGACGGCACTGGCGGCGCTCGACCTCGGTCTCGTCCGCTACGATCCGGATCGCGTCCACGGATATGTGCTGCGCCGCGCCGCCGTCGAACGGCTCCTGGTCCGGCTGTGCGGGCTCACGGTCGAAGAGCGCGCGACGCTCCCGTGTCTCGAGCCGGGGCGCGCCGACCTCATCGTTCCGGGCACGGCGATCGTGATGGCAACCTTCGACCAGATCGGAATCGACGAGCTACGGGTGAGCGAATTCGGGTTGCGCGAAGGCGTCCTGGCGGACGCGATCGAGGCGTACCACGGATCTCGGCCGAGCACTGCTCCTTAGCCTCTCGACGCATCGGAGAATCGGCGATGCGATGGACCGCCTGCCGGCTGCGCGGCGGTTCGTCCGGCGCTTCGTGGCGGGCCCGGCGCTCGAGAACGCGCTCGGGGTGGCCGCGCGCCTGAACGCCGCGGGCGTCGACGCCGCGATCACGCACCTGGGCGAGAACGTCGCGACGACCGACGACGCCGCGCGCGCGGCCGACGCATACCTCGAGGTACTGGACGAAATCGCCCGCCGGCATCTGCGGGCCCTTCCGTCGCTCAAGCTGACCCACCTCGGCCTCGACCTCGGCGAGGCGGTGTGCCGGGCGAACCTCGAGCGCGTGGCGGCGCGAGGGCTCGCCGGCCGAACGCTGGTCTGGGTCGACATGGAGTCGTCGGCCTATACGGAGCGCACGCTCGATCTGTACGACCGTCTTCACGGGACCTACTCCAACCTGGCCTGCGTCGTTCAGGCCTACCTGCGCCGCACGGCGCAGGACATCGAGCGTCTGATCGACAACGGCGCGACCGTGCGCCTGTGCAAGGGCGCCTACCGCGAGCCCCCGCAGATCGCGTTTCCGGACAAGCGCGACGTCGACGCGAGCTACGCCCGCGGCATCGACCGGCTCCTGGCCTCCGACGCGATGGCGCGCGGCGTCTATCCGGCCTTCGCCACCCACGACGAGCGCCTGCTCGGTCGGGCCCGTGAGACGGCGAGGGCAGGAGGGGTGGCGGTTGACCGGTTCGAGCTCCAGATGCTGTATGGGATCCGTCACGACCTGCACGCGCCGATGCGCGCCGCGGGACTCAGGCTCCGGGTGCTCGTGCCCTACGGGGAAGACTGGTACGGCTACTTCATGCGGCGCCTCGCCGAGCGGCCGGCCAACCTCGCCTTCTTCTTCCGGCAGCTCCTCCGGGGGTGAGGTCGTGATTTGACACCCCGCGACGCGCCGACTAGACTAACTCGGTAAGTATGGATGAAATTGCGGTATTAGTGCTCAACTACACTTTTGAGCCGCTGCATTTCACCAACGCCCGCCGCGCGATCACGCTGCTCCTGGCCGGCAAGGCGGAAGCCGTCGAAGCGTCGCCGCGCGTGGTGCGCTCGCCCTCGGTGACGTTCGCGCTGCCGGCGGTGATCCGGCTAGCCATGTACATTCGCAAGCCGTTCCTCGACCGCGTGGCGTTCAACAAGAAGAACATCCTGCGGCGCGACGGCTACACCTGCCAGTACTGCAACCGGCGTGGCGAGCGGCTCACGGTCGACCACGTGGTGCCGCGCTCGCGCGGGGGGGAGACGAGCTGGGTGAACGTGGTCGCGGCCTGTCTGCGCTGTAACCTGAGAAAAGGCAACCGCCTGGCCGACGAGGTCGGGATGCGACTCACCCGGGAGCCGGTGCATCCCAAGTTCGTGTTCTCGACGCACATGCTCCGGCACCCGCACGCGCACTCGCTCTTGGATTCGTGGCGAAAATATCTCTTGGCTGTCCCGACTCTTTCCTGACGTAGCGCGACACCGTGTTCCGGTTGTCGTCAGAGTATTCGCCGCGCGGCGACCAGCCGCAGGCGATCGCCGCCCTCACGGGGTTCGTGCGCGAGACCCGCCGCCACATGGTACTGCGCGGCGTGACCGGCTCGGGCAAGACGTACTCGATCGCCAACGTGGTGGCGAGCGTGGACCGGCCGACCCTCGTGATCTCGCCGAACAAGACCTTGGCCGCGCAGCTCTTCAGCGAGTTCCGGGCCTTCTTCCCGACGAACGCCGTCGAGTACTTCGTGTCGTACTACGACTACTACCAGCCCGAGGCCTACATCCCGCAGTCGGACACCTACATCGAGAAGGACGCCCTCATCAACGACGAGATCGATCGGATGCGCCACTCCGCGACCAAGTCGCTCCTGGAGCGGCGCGACGTCCTCGTCGTCGCCTCGGTCTCGTGCATCTACGGCATCGGCGAGCCCGACACCTATCAAGGGCTCCACCTGGAGCTCGGCGAGGGCGAGCGCATCGATCGGGACGAGATCATCCGCCGGCTCATCGCGGTCCAGTACGAGCGCAACGACTACGACTTCCACCGCGGAACCTTCCGCGTCCGCGGCGACGTGGTCGAGGTCTTCCCGGCGAACGAGGAGTCGATCGCGCTCCGGATCGAGCTCTTCGGCGACGTGATCGACGCGCTCTCGCGGATCGACCCGCTCCGGGGCGCCGTGCGCGAGCGCGTCGACCGGGTCCACGTCTACCCGGCGAGCCACTACGTCACCGAGGCCTCGCAGCTGCAGCGGGCGTTCGAGACCATCCAGGAGGAGCTCGGGGAGCGGCTCGCGTTCCTGCGCCAGAAGAACCGCCTGCTGGAGGCGCAGCGCCTGGAGCAGCGCACCCTGTTCGACATCGAGATGCTGCGCGAGCTCGGCTTCTGCCACGGTATCGAGAACTACTCGCGCCACCTGACCGGACACCGGCCGGGGGAAGCGCCACCGACCCTGATCGATTATCTGCCGAAGGACGCGCTGATCATCATCGACGAGAGCCACGTCGCGGTCCCGCAGATCCGCGGCATGTACTACGGGGATCGCTCCCGCAAGGAGGCGCTCGTCGAATACGGCTTCCGGCTGCCCTCGGCGTTCGACAACCGCCCGCTCACGTTCGACGAGTTCACGCGACGCACGGGCCAGACGATCTACGTCTCGGCGACGCCCGGGCCGTACGAGCTCAACCTGGCGGGCGACACGGTCGCCGAGCAGATGATCCGGCCGACCGGGCTCACCGATCCGCGGATCATCGTACGGCCCGCCAAGGATCAGGTCGACGATCTGCTCGCCGAGCTGCGGGCGCGCGCCGACCGGGACGAGCGCGTCCTGGTGACGACCTTGACCAAACGGATGGCGGAGGACCTCACCGAGTACTACCAGCAGCTCGGGCTGCGCGTGCGCTATCTCCATTCCGACATCGACACGCTCGACCGGGTCGCGGTCATCCGCGATCTCCGGCTCGGCAAGTTCGACGGCCTGATCGGGATCAACCTTCTGCGTGAGGGGCTCGACATCCCGGAGGTCTCCCTGGTGGCGATCCTCGACGCCGACAAGGAAGGCTATCTGCGCTCGGCGACCTCGCTCATCCAGACCTCCGGGCGCGCCGCGCGCAACGTCAACGGCGAGGTCATCATGTACGCCGACCACGTCACGGACTCGATGGCCGCGACGATCCAGGAGACCGAGCGCCGGCGCGAGCTGCAGCACGCCTACAACGAGGCCCACGGAATCACGCCGGAATCCATCAAGTCCTCGATCCGCGAGCTGCTCCAGACGGTCTACGAGCGCGACTACTACACGGTGCCGGTGGAGGAGGCGGCGACGGAGACGTTCGAGTCGCCGGCGGCCCTCCAGGCGCGCATCGGTGAGCTCGAGGCGCGGATGAGGGAGGCGGCCAAGCGCCTCGACTTCGAGCAGGCGGCCGAGCTGCGGGACAGGCTGAAGTCGCTGCGCAAGCAGCAGCTCAAGTGAGCCGCGCGAGCCTTAGGATCTAATCTATCTGTATGGATCTCGACGAAAAGATCGCCCGGGTGCCGGACCGGCCGGGTGTCTACGTCTATCGGGACGGCAAGCAGCAAGTCCTGTACGTCGGCAAGGCCGCCTCCCTGCGGAGCCGCGTCCGGTCCTACTTCCAGGAGTCGCGCCCACGCGACCCCAAGACCGACGCGCTCGTCCGCCAGATCCGCGACCTCGAGTACATCGTGACCGACAACGAGCTCGAGGCGCTCATGCTCGAGGCCAATCTGGTGCGGCGCCACCGGCCCCGCTACAACATCATCCTGCGCGACGACAAGCACTATCCGTTCCTGAAGCTCACGACGAACGAGGAGTTCCCGCGTCTGATGGTAGCCCGCAAGGTCCAGCACGACGGCGCGCGCTACTATGGCCCGTTCTATCCGGCCACCGCGATGCGCGAGACGCTCAGGCTCACGCGCCAGCTCTTCCCGCTGCGCACGTGCTCGATCACGATCGACGGCTCGCTCGAGCGGCCCTGCATCCAGTACGCGATCCACCGCTGCAACGCGCCCTGCACGGGCTGGGAGACCCGCGAGGGTTACGCCAGGACCGTAGAGGACGTCGCCCATTTCCTGGAAGGCCGCGACGAGGAGCTGGCCCGGCGGCTCACCAAGCAGATGGAAGAGGCGGCCGCCGAGCTCAAGTTCGAGCGCGCGACCGTGCTGCGCGACCAGATCCAGTCCCTCAACAAGGTCCGCGAGCGCCAGAAGATCATCTCGACCGACGACGTGGACCAGGACGTCGTCGGCGTCGTCCGTCAGGGGAGCGACGCGTGCGTCGAGCTCTTCTTCGTGCGCAAGGGCCGGCTGGTGGGCCAGGAGCCGTTCTTCTTCGACAAGGTCGCCGGATGGACCGACGGCGAGATCCTCTCCGCGTTCGTCCGCCAGTTCTACGGCAAGTCGGTGACGCCGGCGTCGGAGATCCTCCTGTCCGAGGAGCTGCCGGAGGCGGAGCTCACGAGCGAGTGGCTCTCGACGCTCGCCGAGCGGCGGGTGCAGGTGCTGGCGCCGCAGCGGGGAAGCAAGCGACAGTTCGTCGCCATGGCCGAGGCGAACGCGGCGATCGCGCTCCAGAACCGGCTGCTCTCCCGCGACAATCGCCAGCAGCTGGTCCTCGAGGAGCTCCAGCACGCACTCGACCTGCCGGGGCTCCCGAACCGCATCGAGGGCTACGACATCTCCAACATCCAGGGGACCGAGCAGGTTGGCTCGATGGTCGTCTGGGAAAACGGCGGGATGAAGAAGGACGACTACAAGCGCTTCCGCATCCGGACCGTCGCCGGCGCCGACGACTTCGCGTCGATGGCCGAGGTGCTCACGCGACGCTTCGCGAAGGCGCTGGAGCAGGGGAGCGTGCTGCCCGACCTCGTGCTGATCGACGGTGGTCGTGGCCAGCTCAACGCCGCGCTCAAGGTGCTCCAGGACCTCGGACTCGACTACATCCCCGCGGTCGGCCTCGCGAAGCAGGCCGAAGAGGTCTATCAGCCCGAGCGACTCCACCCGCTCGTCCTCGATCCGACGTCGCCGGCGCTCCACACCTTGCAGCGGATCCGCGACGAGGCCCACCGCTTCGCGATCACCTATCACAAGAAGCTCCGGTCGAAGCGCACGATCCAGTCGGTGCTCGACACGATTCCCGGCATCGGGCCATCGATCCGCACCAGCCTCCTGAAGACCCTCGGCTCGGCTCGCCGCGTGCGCGATTCGTCGGTCGCCGACCTGGCGGCGGTGCCGAAGGTCACCCCGAAGCTGGCGCAGCGGATCTTCGACCACTTCCATCCGCCCGCGGAGGTGGAACCGGACCCTTTGGCCGACTGTTACAATGACCGGAGCCAACCGGGCTCAAAGGGAGGTAACAGCACGTGAGAAAGCTCATGGCAGTCACGGCGGTAGCGGTCGCGCTGGCTTTCGCCGCAGGGGCGGCGTTCGCGAGCTCGTGCCCGAAGGTGATCAAGGAGGGCCGCGAAGCGGCCGCGAAGATGAAGGCCGACGACCCGAAGGTGAAGGCGGCGGTCGCCAAGCTGGACGAGGCCCAGAAGCTCCACGACGGTGGCCAGCACGCAGACTCGCTCAAGCTGGCCAACGAGGCGGCGGCGGATCTCGGCGTGAAGAAGTAGAGCCACACGGATTTGGCGTGACGCGGCCGATCGCGTGGCCGCGTCACGCCGGAGTTTCCTCAGCGAGGTGTCACGATGCGATTCCCCCTCGGATGCGCGAGCGTGCTGGCCCTGACCCTCGTCTCGTCAGCGGCCTCCGCGTCGATGTGCCCCGTCCTCATCAAGCAGGGTCGCGACGCCGCGGCGACCATGAACCAGAGCGACGCCAACGTGAAGAACGCCCTGGCGAAGCTCGACCGCGCCGCGGCGCTTCACAAGGACGGCAAGCACGTCGACTCGATGCGCGAGGCCAACGAAGCGCTCGGGATGCTCGGCGTGAAGAAGTAGGCCTCGCTCCGCCCGGTCGCCGGGCTCGGCATCTTCTTGCCCCTGCCGGCTAAGTATGTTAAAAATCTAGCCTAATCATGTCGACCGACCGCTATCCGTTCCGCGAGATCGAAGCGAAGTGGCAGCGGATCTGGGAAGAGACCAAGCAGTTCCAGGTCCACGAGGACCCCAGCCGGCCGAAGTTCTATTGCCTCGAGATGTTCCCGTACCCGTCCGGACGGATCCACATGGGCCACGTGCGCGTCTACGCGATCGGTGACCTCCTGGCCCGCTACAAGTGGATGCGCGGCTACAACGTGCTCCACCCGATGGGCTGGGACGCCTTCGGGCTTCCCGCCGAGAACGCCGCCATCGAGCACGGCGTCCATCCCGCGATCTGGACCTACGAGAACATCGACTACATGCGTTCGCAGCTCATGAAGATGGGAATCTCCTACGACTGGGACCGCGAGGTCGCGACCTGCGACCCGACCTACTACAAATGGGAGCAACTCATCTTCATCAAGATGCTCGAGCGCGGGCTCGCTTATCGCAAGCGTTCGACGGTGAACTGGTGCCCGTCCTGCCAGACAGTCCTCGCCAACGAGCAGGTGGAAGACGGCCGCTGCTGGCGCTGCGACTCCGAGGTCACCCCGCGCGAGATCGACGGCTGGTTCTTCAAGATCACCGCCTACGCGGAGGAGCTGCTGGCCTGGTGCGACCGGCTCCCGGGCTGGCCCGAGCGCGTGCTGACGATGCAGCGTAACTGGATCGGCAAGAGCGAAGGCGCCGAGTTCGACCTGCGGGTGGACGGACAGCCGGATCTCTCGATCCGCGTCTTCACGACGCGGCCCGACACCGTCTTCGGCATGACGTATGCCGTCCTGGCCCCCGAGCATCCGCTCGTCGACCGCGTGGTGCGCGACGCCGCGGAACGCGAGGCCGTCGCGCGGTTCCGTGCGGAAGTCTCGCGTCAGTCGGAGATCGAGCGGATAGCCGCCGACCGGCCCAAGCACGGTCTCCGCCTCATGGCCCGAGTGGTCAATCCGTTCAACAACACTCCTGTTCCGCTGTTCCTGGCCGACTACGTCCTCATGGGCTACGGCACCGGTGCCATCATGGCCGTGCCCGGCGAGGACGAGCGTGACTGGGAATTCGCCGAGCAGCACGGCTTGCCGATCGTTGAAACGGTCAAGCGCCCGGACGGCTGGACCGGCAAGGCGTATACCGGCGACGGCGTCAAGATCAACTCCGGGTTCCTCGACGGTCTCTCGGTCGCCGAGGCGAAGCACCGCGCGACGGACTGGCTGGTCTCGCACGGCATCGGTACCGCCAAGGTGAACTACCGGCTGCGCGACTGGGGGATCAGCCGGCAGCGCTACTGGGGCGCGCCGATCCCGGTCCTCTATTGCGACGTCGACGGCATGGTACCCGAGGCCGAGCAGAACCTCCCGGTGGCGCTGCCGCGGGACGTACAGCTCTCGGGCAAGGGGGGCTCCCCGCTGGCGAGCGTCGCGAGTTTCGTGAACGCGACGTGTCCGCGCTGCGGCGGGCCCGCGCGGCGCGAGACGGACACGATGGACACCTTCGTGGAGTCGTCGTGGTACTTCCTCCGGTACTGCTCGCCGCGGTACGACACCGGAATGTTCGAGCAGAGCGCCGCCGCGTACTGGATGCCGGTCGATCAGTACATCGGCGGCATCGAGCATGCGGTGCTGCACCTCCTGTACGCGCGGTTCTACACGAAGGTGCTGCGCGACCTCGGGCTCACGAAGATCGACGAGCCGTTCATGGCGCTGCTCAGCCAGGGCATGGTCATCAAGGACGGCGCGAAGATGTCGAAGTCGAAGGGCAACGTGGTCTCCGACGACTACGTGCGCGAGAAGTACGGCGCCGACACCGGACGCCTCTTCGAGCTCTTCGCGGCGCCGCCCGAGAAAGACCTGGAGTGGAACGATCAGGGAATCGAAGGCGCCTCGCGCTTCCTGAACCGTGTCTGGCGTTTCGTGATCGCGCATTTGTCTGAGCTCGGAGGGGGCGAGGCGCCCCCCCCGAGCGCCCCCCCGGATCGCTCGAGGGCCGCCACCGTTCCGACGACGGAGCCGGGGCGCGCATTCCGGCGCACGATCCACGAGACGATCCAGCGGGTCACCGACGACATCGAGCGCGAGTTCCACTTCAACACGGCGATCGCCGCGATCATGGAGCTCGTCAACGCGCTTCAGGCCTTCGAGAGCGCCGGCGGTGACGGCGGCCGCGCCACCCCGGAGCGCACCGCGCTCATGCGCGAGGCGGTCGAGACGACGCTGCATCTGCTCGGCCCCTTCTGCCCGCACGTGACCGAGGAGCTCTGGTCCCAGCTCGGCCACCGCGAGAGCCTCTTCAAGCAGCGCTGGCCCGTCGCCGATCCGGCGGCGTTGCAGAAGACGGAGGTCACGGTCGTCGTCCAGGTCGACGGCAAGGTGCGCGGACGGCTGCTCGTCGACGTCGACGCCGCCGACGACCAGGTCCGCCAGCTCGCCCTCGGCGACGACCGCGTGCGGCCCTGGCTGGAGCGGCGCCGCGTGGAGAAGGTCGTCGTCGTCCCCAATCGTCTCGTCAACATCGTGACGCGCGCGTGATACGAACCGGCCGCGCGTGGGCGCTCGGCCTTGCCTTGCTCGCCGTCGGCCTCACGGGCTGCGGCTACTCGTTTCGGGGCAACCTTCCGGACCACATCAAGACGGTGGCGGTCCCGGTCTTCACGAACAAGACGTCGGAGCCCGCCGTCGAGAACCTCTTGACCAGCGCTGTCGTGGAGGCCTTCGCCTCCAACGGCCGGCTCCGGGTGGTCAGGCCGGAAGAGGCCGACGCGATCCTCGATGGCGAAGTGGTCGGTTACAGCGTCCAGTCCATCGCGTACGACAACCAGGCCAACGTGCGCCAGTACCGCCTGGTCGTGACGATGAATCTCCGCCTGCGGGACGTCAGGCGGAGCTCGGTCATCTTCGAGGAGCAGAGCCTCAGGGAGAAAGCCGACTTCCAGGTCCTGGGGGCCGTGTCGCAGACGATCGGGGCCGAAGAGGGCGCGGTACGCACGGCGGCGATCGAGATCGCCCGTTCGATCGTCAGCCTGACCATCGACAGGTTTTGAGGCCGACGACCGGCCGACGATCCGCTCCGCTAGCCGGCCCTTCGCTCGGGCGGATCGAGCCCTCAGACCTCGAGGACTCTCTCAGGTCTTCGAACGACGGAGAGGCGCCGCAGAACCTCAACCATGGTCTCAGGTTCTCGGCCGAACCAATGGGGCTGCGTTCAATCGGGCGAGGAGCGTCGACGGACGCCGAGCGCATGATCGGGCGAGCGGCGGCGCAGAACGCAAAGGGCACGATCGGGCGAGCGGAGCCACAAGCACCTACAGCAGGCCACCCTCGGCGGTCCCGGCCGAAAACTACTCGATAAATGGACTACGCGACGTTCATCCGACAGGCCGAGCGGGGCGAGCCGCCGGCGATCGTTCTGCTCCACGGCGGCGATGTCCAGCTCCTCGACGACGCGCTCGACGCCGCGAGCCGCGGCCTTTTCCCGGACCGCGCGCTGGCGGCCTGGGGCCGCGAGGTGTTCGACGGGCGCGAGTGCAGCGTCGACGAGATCGTGCGCGCGGCCGCGACGATGCCGCTCGGCGTCGACCGCCGACTGGTAGCAGTCCGGCGCCCCCAGGCGCTCGCCGCGAAGGGAGCCGAGACGCTCGGCGGTTACGCGAAGAGCCCGAACCCCGCAACCTGTCTATTGCTGCTGGCCGACGAAGCGCTGCGCGCCTCGCGCGAGCGTCGCACTGACCACTGGCTCATCGGCGCCGTGCCGGCGGCCGCGATCATCGAGCTCCCCACGCGCGGCGCCCGCGACCTGCCGGGCTGGGTGCGCCAGCGCGCGGCGCTCGAGGGCTTGACGATCACCGACGAAGCCGCGCGGCTCCTGGTCGAGTTGACCGGGGAGGACACCGCCACGCTCCTGGGCGAGGCGCGCAAGGCCGCGCTCGCCGGCGGGCCCGACAACCGCAACATCGGCGTCAAGGACGTCGGCGCCATCGTCGGCGAGCAGCGGCTGGACGCGCTCTTCGACCTGACGCGGGCCGTGGAGCGTCGCGATCGCGCCGGCGCGCTCAAGATGCTCGACCGCCTCCTCGCGACCGAGGACGCGATGCTTCTGCTGACGGTCCTGGTGCGCGACGTGCGGACGGCGTGGACCGCGGTCGCGATGCGACGCCGGGGCCGGTCGGTCGAGGAGATCGCCCGGGCGCTTCGTCGGCCGCCGGTGGTGATCGAGACGCTGACCGGCTCGACGAGCGGCTCGGAGGCCCGCTTCGCGTGGAAGCTTCATCGGTGTTGGGACGCCGAACGCCGGCTCAAGAGCAGTGGAGAGCCGCGAGCGGAAATGGTCGCCCTGGTGGCCGACCTGTGCGCGGAGAAGTGATCGGCCGCTCGCTCCTCCTCGGCCTCCTCCTGGGAGGCGCCGGCTTCACGGGAATCGCGACGGCCGCGGAGCGCTGCGCCGAATGCGTGACCGCCGGCGCGTCGTCCGCCACGTTGCGCGTGCCGCCGGGGACGCCTCTGGCGGGCTACGGCGGCATGAAGCGTCGGCTCCTGTTCCCCGACGTCTTCGGCCGCTACGCCCACGCGCTCTGGTTCAAGCCGTCTGTCGGCGAGCGTGATCCGATCACGGCGCGGGCGCTCGTGCTCGAGACGCCGGCGGCCCGCCTGGCGTGGGTCACGCTCGACCTCATCGGCGTCGACCGCGCGTTCGTCCGAGCCGTTCAGGACCGCCTTACCCGCTCGGGTGTTCCGTCGACGGCGCTCGTCATCTCGGCCTCGCACACTCATTCGGGGCCCGGCGCCTTCATGGATTCGGGGTTGATGGGCCTGGTCGCGGTGGACCGGCTGGATTCAGCCGTGAGAGAAGCGCTCGTGACCGGCACCGCGTCGGCCGTCCAGCAGGCGGACCGCGCGCGGGCCCCGGCGCTCGCGGGGGCGACCAGCGTCATCGCGCCCGTGGTGACGGCGAGCCGGCTCGGCAAGCCCCTGGACCAGGAGATCGTCGTGCTGAAGGTCACCACGGTCGGCGGGGCGCCGCTCGCGCTGGTGTGGAATTTCGCGATCCACGGGACGATGCTTTCCGCCAGCAACCTTCGGCTGTCGGGCGATGTGACGGGCCTCGCGTCCGCTCGGGTCGAGCAGAAGCTCGGGGTGCCCGCCCTCTTCGTCAACGGCGCGGTCGCCGACGTGAGCCCCGCCCACCACGGCGAGGCGGCGATGCTCGACACGGCCGGCGCGCTGGCCACAGCGGTGGAGGCCGGCTGGACGCAGGCGCGGCCGGTGCCCGTCACGACCCTGCGAGTCTCCGAGCGAAGAATCTCGCTGCCCCCGGCCGCCGTGTCGCTCGAGCGCTGCTTCGGAAGCTGGCTGCCCGGGTTCTTCGCGATCCCACTCGGATCCGCGATGCCGCGCGAGGCCTCACTCGTCGCCGCCTCGCTCGGCGACACCGCGTGGGTCACGTTTCCGGGTGAGCTGCAGACGTCCTTGGGACAAACGATCAAGCGCGAGGGGCGCGCGCGGTTCGCGTCGGTCTTCGTCGCGGGCCTGTCGAACGACTATCTCGGATACTTCACGACCCGAGAGGATGCCCGCGGCGCCAAGTACGTCGCGTGCGCGACGGTCTACGGGCCCGGCGCCGGCGGCTGTCTGACCGAAGCGGCGATCGACCTCGTGCGCGGACTCCGCGAGGAGACGCGATCGGCGACGCGCGCCTCATCGGGCTGCGATTCATGACCGAGTCGCGCTGCGCCTGGCTCGTGTCGGGAGCCCCGGCGGGCCCGAGGCGGCGCGTGAGCGGAACCGGCTACTTTGCGGCGACGAGACGCCGGGCGAGCGCGGACTTCTTGCGCGCCGCCGTGTTGCGGTGGACCACGCCTTTGCTGACAGCCTTGTCGAGCGCGCGAATCGCCTCGTGGATGGCGGCGGGGCGCCCGGCGCCCTCGGCGCCGCGGGCCGTCTTGATCGCGCCGCGGATCTTCGAGCGCATCGCGCGGTTGCGCAGGCGTCTGCGCTCGGCCTGCCGGATCCGCTTCATTGCCGACTTCGTGTTCGCCAAATGAGAGCTCCTCGTCGATCGAGTCGATGTCGAATCCGCGTTGCATCATGCCGCAGGGGCCGAGGAATTTCAAGGTGAGCGCGAGCGAGGGGCAGGTCGTCCGGGCGCTCGGCGGCATCGCCAGCGCGACCCTGCTGAGCCGCCTGCTGGGATTCGTGCGGGACATGGTCGTGGCCCGAGCCTTCGGCGCCGGCCCGATCACCGACGCGTTCTTCGTGGCCTTCCGCATCCCCAACATCCTCCGGCGGCTCCTCGCCGAGGGCGCGCTCTCCACCGCGATGATCCCGGTCTTCAGCGACTACATGGCGCGCGACGATCGGCCCGAGCTGCACCGCATGCTCCGCGCCGTCCTCGGCCTGTCGCTCCTGGCCCTGACGGTGACGACCGTGCTGGGCATCATCGGGGCGCCCTACATCCTCCAGGCCATCGCGCCGGGCTTCATGAACGATCCGGCGCAGGCGTCGCTGGCGGTGTCGCTGACGCGGATCATGTTTCCGTACCTGCTGCTCGTGGGGCTCGCCGCGATGGCCACGGGCATCCTCAACGCGCAGGGGCGATTCTTCGCCAGCGCGATCGGACCGGCGGTGCTCAACGTCGGGATGATCGCCGCCGTCCTGCTGCTCGCGGGCCATCTCGAGCAGCCGATCGTCTCGCTGGCGATCGGCGTGCTCGCGGGCGGGCTCGGGCAGCTGCTCGTCCAGGTCCCGAGCCTCTCGGCGGCCGGGCTTCTGCTCCCGCCGTCACGTGACCTCCGCCACCCGGCGATCGCCCGCGTCACGCGACTCCTCCTGCCGGCGGTCTTCGGCCTGGCCGCGGTGCAGCTGATGGTGTTCGTCAACACGCTGCTCGCGTCCCTGCTGCCGTTGGGCTCGATCTCGTACCTCTACTATGCCGACCGCGTGATGGAGTTCCCACTCGGCGTGTTCGGGATCGCGCTCGCCTCGGCGTCCCTGCCGGTGATGTCGCGCCACGCGGCGGCGCAGGACCACCGCGGGCTGGCCGACACGCTGAACTTCGCGCTGCGGCTCGCCCTCTACGTGTCGCTGCCGGCCACCGTCGGACTCGTCGTGCTCCGCACGCCGATCGTGCGCGTGCTGTTCGAGCGCGGCCGGTTCGGTCCGGCCGAGACGGTGGCCACCGCGGAAGCGCTCGCCTGGTACGCGATCGGCCTCGCCGGCTTCGCCGGTTCCCGCATCGTCGCGCAGACGTTCTACGCGCGCGGCGAAGCCGCGACGGCCGTCCGATGGGGCATCGTCTCGATCGTCGCCAACGTCGTGGCGGCCCTCGCGCTGATGGGGCCGCTCGGACACGCCGGGCTCGCGGGCGCCGCGTCCGTCGGCGCCTACGTGAATCTCGTGGCGCTCCT
>Ga0137407_10000754_pt1 | contig 21288 bp, 38 predicted proteins | sample CZOMad2_2_16fung_FD_108410 | JGI IMG/M metagenome (GOLD analysis project Ga0137407, IMG submission 108410) | Vadose zone soil fungal communities from Angelo Coast Range Reserve, California, USA - CZOMad2_2_16fungal (Illumina Assembly) | ecosystem: Environmental > Terrestrial > Soil > Vadose... | reverse complement strand
CTGTTGCGTGAGTTGCACGAGGCCGCCGACCTGGCCCGCGTTGAAGATGGGAGAGGAGGCGGTCAGCGTCACGGTGCCGGTGATGGCGCTCGCGAACACAAACGTGGTGCCGTCGGTGTTCTGCGGCAGGAAGGGCCCGTTGATGTAGGCACCGGGCAGACACGTGAAGGAATTGGCCGACACCCGCTTGATCTCGTACGGCGGATAGTTCGGGTGCACCACGGTCAGGGTGTCGGTCGATTGCGCAAAGCGCAGGTTGGCTAAGTCCGCCGCGGCCCATGGCGTCGCGAAAGTCGCGCCCACCACCAGGGAACCGGCTGAGAAGACTTGGGCCGAGAGCGCGCCCACCTCGATGACATAGCTTTGGGTCGCCTTGAACACGAAGGGGAGCAGGGTCGAGGCTTTGGGCGCCTGCGTGAGGGAAGTGCCGATGAACTTGAACCCCGGGCGATTCGAGACCGGCCCCTCGGGGCGCACGAAGCCATTACGAAGGGTGCGCAGGCCAGCCGAGTAGGCGGTAAGGTCCACCCGGCCGAACAGGTACGGCGAGACCTCGCCGCGGGCGAAGTTCGCTTGCAGCGTGTAGACCGGTGTCTCGTACATCAGTTGCGCGCCGTGATCGCCGGGCTATCGGGATAGGGGTCCGGTTGCTGCTCGTTCAAGTCGATGAGAAGCGCATCGGTCAACGACTCTTTCGCCATCTTGATGGCGTTCTGTTTCGCGACCTGATTGGCGGACAATGGCCCGGCGATGCGCACCGAGAGATTCCAGGCGACGCAGTCGGTGAAGGCCTGCGTCCAGATGTTGACGTTGGTGGCGTCCGTCACATACACGAACCAGGCGTTGTCCTGATCGGTCAGGATATCGACCGCGTTGCCCGCGCCCGCCACGTTGATGACGTCGATCGCCTCACGCCACGGCGGCCGGTATGGCCCCCACTGCGGTGCCTGGCTCATGTCGTACCACCAGCTGCGCGTGAAGGGATTGAGGCGTATGCCGTACTGCGTGGTGACGGCGAGACCGCGCAGGCAGTCGGTGGGCTTTGCGTACACGTAGCGAAAGCCGGGGAAGACCAGCGCCGCTTGGGTCGTGATCGTGCTTTGATCTACGAGGAGCGCCAACGCCGCCATCTTGGTGGCGAATCCCCAGTGCGCTTTCTCGAGGACTCTTTTTCGCGCGAAGTCGAAGTAGCGATTGCAGACGCCAGCCGCCGGGCTGTTGTCGTTCAAACTCTTGACGGTGATGGAGAGGTCTAAGTTCGTGAGCGCGAGGTTATATACGTCCAGCTGACTGGCCATGGGCTACGCCCTGCTGGTCATACCGCACCCGAGCGCAGTTTCTTCAAGAAACCGGTGACGGTGAGCGCCGTGGTGCCATCGCCTGCCGTGACATTGGGGCGGATGAACTTCGGATGCTCATTGGCCCCCAAGGCGGCAAACAGGCCCACGGCGGTGAGCGCGGCCGGCGAGAGCTTCACCCAATTGGTGCCATCGTTCGAGCCCTCCATCTGAATCGAGCCCGCCGCGCCGATGGTTCCCGTGACCTGAAAGAACGCCGTCACCCAATCTTCAGCCACCCCATCGCCCTGGTTGCCATTGGGGACGGCGGGCCAAATGACGGTGCTCCCGTCCATCGGGAAGGTGAGCGCGTTGGTGGTGTGCGCCGTCGTAGGCACAGATCACCCGAACTTCGGACGATTCGTGGACCCTTTGATGGGCGCCTGAATGCGCTCAACCGTCGGTGCCTTGCGCGGCGCGGGCATCTGCAACACGCGGTCGAACTGCGTGCCGGCGGGATAGATGCCGCACTCGACCGTGTCGGGGACTACTTGCATCCAGCCGAAGCGGTGCGTCTCGCCGCGTTTGGGACCGCTCCGTAGCACCACTTCGCCGTGATCGGGCGCGTAGTCGCGGTGCACGTGCTCGCCCTTCTTGTCCTTGAAGAGCACGTACTCGCCCTCGCCCGTGTCCTTGCCCTGCGCGTCGAGCTTTGGCACCCAATCTTCGCGCAACGGGTCTGAGCCATCCTCGTTCTTGAGGAGTTCGAACACCTCGCCCGGATCGCGAATGATGTTGTCGTAGTACCCGGTCTGCGTTGCGAGCACTTTCATTTCTCATCCTCCTCGTCATCCTCGGGCTCGGGCTCGGGCTCCGGCTCCGCCGCCGGCTTCGCGTCCTCCAACGGCGTGTGCACCGACTCGTGGAAATGCTCCTCGGGGATGTCGATTTCGGTATTGGCGCCGTGCCACACCCCCTCGATGTAGCAGGCGCTTTTGGTGAGGACGCGCATCACGCCACCAGGAAGCCGGCGGCGTAAATTAAATTGTCCTGAATGTCTCTCGTCAGGAAGCAGTTGACGTTGCCCGCCGTGAAGGCGGTGGTGACCAGCACGAAATTGACGCCGATGAAGCGCAGCCAGCCCGTGGTCCCGCCGATGCCCGCACGCGGCAACTCGAAGCGCAGCGCAGCGCCCGTCGCGACTTTCGCATTCGCCGTGACGGTGATCGGGCCGCCGGTCAAGTCCAGCATCACGTTGGGCGAGGTCAAGGCCGCTGCGGCCGAACTCACCAACTGAATGTCGGCGGTGTTCGCAGCCTGCGCGAGTCCCGTGATGAAGAGCAGGTAAATCCAGGACGGATACCCCATGCCGAAGTCGCGCCCCGCGTTGGTGTTGGGCGTGTTCTGACCACCCAGGGGCCCCGAGTCGATGACATTGCCCAAGGCGGTCGTGCCGGCGGCGAATGCGGCGACGGACTGGCCCGCAGTGCCGCCGGTGCTGAATTGATTTTCGTTGTCGATGATCACGGTATTCTCCTAGTGAACGTACATTTGCCTGCGAGCCGCCCGGACTGCTCCGGGCTTCGCTTTCGTCCTGGCGTGCGGACTACGAGACCTGCGCCTCGGTGTTCAACAGCTGATCGCAACGACGGATCGGCACGCCCTCGAACCCGAGTTCGAACTGGTTCAAGGCGGGCTGCACGGTGACCGCATTGGCGGATTTCGTGAGCCCCTGCAGGCGCAAGAAGCTGTAGACGGTGCGGTTCATGTAGAACACCGGCGTACAGCCTTTCAGCGACGGGATGCGATCGAGTGACCGGCTCATCAGCGAGATGATGTCGGGCGGCGACGTGTTGGTGGTGAGCGCCGTGACCGACAAGTTCGGGATGCGCACCGTGTAGCGCCAGTCACGCAAGGCCAGGCCCGGCTCCCACACAAAGCGATCCTGGTAGGCGCGCATGAACCCTGAGGTCATGCCGACCGCAGAGCCCGCAGCGGCCGTCTGCACCGTCTGCAACCCGTAGTCCTCGTGCGTGAGGCCCGCCTTCGTGCCCTTGGGGAAAATCCCGCACACCGTGTCCTCACCCCAGCCCGCGAGCCACACCGAGGCCTGGACCGAGCCGCCGGAGCCGCCGCCTGAGATGATGTTCTGCGCGTTGGTGGCGCCCGAGATGACGCCGTAGCGCGGGGACAATCCTAAGAACCGTTCGACGTTGACCGCGGTGTTGCCGTAGAAAAGCGTCTGCGTGAACTGCTGGTTCATCGCCTCCAAGAACGGCTTGGCTTCCGACAGCCGAAGCGCGGCGACATTGCCGTTCAGCTGGGCGAGTTTCTCATCGATGACTGACCAGCCTTCCAAAATGGCGCAGGCGTCATCGACTTGGCCCACGGTGGACTTGGACGGCGTGACGCCAGTATTCAGCTGCCGGAAGGCCACGTTGGGAAGGCCGGCGCGCTGGGTCGTGCGCATGCCGGTGGGCAAGTTCCCCTCGACCCACAGCATGTCGGAGAGGATCTCGTTTTTCTCGTTCAACAGCTCCGCGATGTCCGGGATGCTGCCATCCGGGTCCATGCGCTGCGCAAAGTCCGAGAGGGTGAAAACTGTACCGCCAATGGTCGCCATGAAGTTCTCCGCTTAAGTGTTGGGTGCGGTCTTGCCGTACATACGTTCGGCTCGACTCAATTGCGGCGCGCCGTCGGGTGAGCCACGCGCGGCGCTGTCGCCCGACATGGCCTTGCCGATACGCTCGAACACACGGACAAACTCCAAATTGTTCGCCAATCCCGTCTGATTCAGCAGAGATCGAAACTCAGGTGTCGTGAACGCGGTCAGGGCGGCATTCACATGCCCCTGCGTGCGTCCATAGTTGAGGCCCCCAATGTCCGGATCCTTCATCGTTACTTCCAAGTCCCGCTCCAGCATTCGCGCGGGGAGCTTTCCTTGGAACTCCAAGAACGATTCGGCCACCGTCTGCAACTGCGTCTGCGTGAGGCCTGCCTTCTTCAAGGCCGGGGTCAACGCGGGCAGCAGATCCGGATTTACCTTGAGGCCGGCATCCAGCATCGCCTTCGGGAGCGCGATGTCGTAGGTCTCAGGAATGGTGGCAGCCGCCGGAGTCTCGGGCTCCGCGGCTGCGGGCTCCGTGGGCTTCGGCGTCTCGGGCGTCGTCGCAGCAGCGGGTGTCGCTGGCTCGACTGGTGCGGCCGGTGCCGCGGGAGGAGTTTCGATTGCTGGCGTGACGGTCGGAACCGCCGGTGCGGGTGCAACAGGTGTTGCAGCCGGTGCCGGTGTTACCACTGCGGGCTGATTTGGATTGTCGCTCGGAGTTACAACGGGGTCTGGCATCGTGCCTCTCGCCACATCGGTGTGATGCGGCTCGCCTTTCGCGACGGAGAGTACGACGGGTTTTCTCGTTTCCTTTACAATGACCATCCAATTGGCACCATCGGGCACAATTGGAGTCGTTATGGCACGTACACCGGAGATAATGGGCATCGGGCGCGCATCACAGTTTCTCGGCGTGAACCGCTACACGCTGCGTCGATGGAGGGATAAGGGCGAGGGTCCGCCCAATACGCGCAAGGGCAAACGGTTTTACTACGTGAGGGAAGTCCTCAAAGACTGGCTCAAGTCGAACGCCCCTTGCGCAGGCGTTTCAGTGCCGCGGCCTTCGCCTCCTCCGCAGCAATCTTCGCGGACTTCAATTGCATCTCGAGCCACGCTTGTGGGTTCGCGAGGTTGATTTCCACCAGTAGCTTCTTGCCGATGGCGGCCTTGCCCAACCCGTAGGCCACGTTCCCGAAATTCGAGTTCATCGGGTCGGTGAAGATTCCGCACCAGCCCATCACGCGCCACACCAAGTCGCGCACGTTTTCATCCTCCAAGAGCGCGCGCAGTTGATCGGTCTGCGCCGCCTCGTCCATGGCCTCGACCACGCGCTTGTCGGCGACTTCACGTTCGACCTCGTCGCGTTCCTCGAGAGGGTCCGTCATGTTAAAATCGCGCCGTCCCGACGAAATAATCCCGGAGAGACCCGGGCATTTGGGTGATGTAAAAGGCGGAGGCCGTGCCCGTTACGTGCTTGTCTTCCCCGCAAGGGTTGGAGCCCATCTCTGGGAGTGCTGCGCGACTCGGCTATATCGGGACGCTTCACGCCGCCTGCTTCTGCTGGCCATTGAGCAACTGATCGAGCGCGTTGCTACCGCCGACCGGTGTCTGCCCTAGATTCTTCGCCGCTTGGCTTGCCGCCGTAATAGCGTTTTGCTGTTGCTCTTGCTGCTGCGCTGCGGCCTGCTGCTTCTGGCGCTGATCGCGAATCTGCTTGACCACATCGTCCGCGACAATGCACTCAGGTGGCACCCCTAAGCGGTCCGACATGATGGCGACCGCTTTGTCGAAGTCGAACTTATCGAGAATCTCGGGCTTCGCTTCCGCGAGCTGCAGAATATACGTCGTGACCTGGTTGATGCCCTGGATCTCGGCCACGCGCACCGCTTGCGCCAGAATCGAGATGTACTGGATGTCGAGCTTGACGCCCTGCAGTGCGGGCGGTGGGGGCGGCAGATACATCTCCATGCCCTTCGGCACCGCTTCGTTTCGCGCGATGTGCTGCCACGCGAGACTTGAGCGTTTGACGGCGAGCGAGAACACTTGATCGATCAAGGGCTCGAACCATTCGCCATTCAAGCGATCGAGCAGCGGCCCGAGTTCAAGGAGCTGCTCCTGCTTGCGCGCATCGATCTCGGTCGCGGTAATGCCGGCCTTCAGCGTGTCGCCCAACGAGCGCATCATCTGGAAGACATCTTCGTACATGCCCGCTTTGATGCGCTGGCGCGTGTCCTGCAGGTCCTGCAGCATCTCGGCGAGTTCCGGCTTCACTTCGTAGAGCGGCTTTAAGCCAAAGGTGGTCGCGGAGGTCGACTCCAGCCACGTGATGTCGCCCGGCAGTTGCGACACCGTGGTGCGCTTCATCGCGGCATCGCCGATCAGCGGCGGCTCGACTTGCTTGTCGATCGCCTGCATCTTGCGCTTCTGCTGCACCATCAATTGCTTGGCATCGCCCAAGCAGTACATCGCGGGCGAATGGCCGTAGACGTTATCCGAGTTGGTTTCCCAGCGCGCGACCTTCACCGGATCATCGGGATAGCCCAGCACGCCCAGGAGCGTGTCGGGATCGCCGCCTAATTCGTAATAGACACTGCGCGTCTGCATGCCCTTAAGTCCCAGCGCGCCCTGCTCGTACTCCTCATTGGGCTCAATCACGTGGATGACATCAATCCACGTCTCCCAGGTGCGCGCGCGCCACTGCGCAATCGTCGAGGGCGAGATGTTGCCCCACGTGGGGTCATCGGGATCGTTGGGGTCTTCCACGAACTTTTGGATGACCTGGCGCACCGTCCACTTGAATTTGCGAATGAAGGTGTCGACCTTGCCCTCATCGTTCTGCGAGCACCAGTACTCTCCAATGGTGTAGGCGATGACGTTGATGAGTTTCTGATGCTTCTTTTTAGGGTCATACGGCACTTCGTACACGCCCAACGCCGCGGTACCGAAGGCGCCGATCTCCGAATACGCACTCGGCATCTGGCGGTAGAAGTTCGACTTCTGCAAGATGCGGTGCACGCCATCGGTCGCCTTCTCGCACCACTCGGCAACGCCCGGCTGATCGTAAATGTCGTCATCCTCGGGGCGCAGGCGAAACCACGGGCGCGAAGGACTCGTCATGCCCGACATCAACCCGGCCGACATCGTGCGCAGCGCCAAGAGTGGGCAGTTATCGACGATGTACTGCATCTTCTTGTTGCCGCGATTGGGCACGCCGCCATCGTCCAACCACCGTGAGCGGTACGGGATGAAGTTGTTCTTGATGTCGAGCCAGTGCGAGCGCCAGGTCTCGCGGTCCAGGTTCATGTAGTTGCGGCGCATCTCGTATTTTGTTTTTGCCGCCTGCTCAATCGGCACATTGTCGAGGCCGCCCTTGCCTGCGCGTCCCTTGCCGTTGCCGCGTCGCTTATTGCGTGCGCCCTTAGATCCGTCGCGCACATCGGGGGATGCGCCGAGGAGCTCGCCAGCCGAGGGTGCGTTTAGGTCGACGAAGCTCAATTGAGCGCCGAGAGGACTTTGCGCATGGCATTAGCGCTGAGGTAAGCCAACTCATTGACGCCCAGTTGCACCGGGTGAATGCCGTCGGCCCCGATGAGGACATCGGAGTTGCCGCTGCCGTTGGTGGCCGCGGTGGTGCCGGTGCCGGAGATGAAGGATTTATTGGCCGAGATGCCCGCCTGCGGGATGTAGAGGCAATAGGGATCGTTGAACTGCGCCACCGCGTTGGCGACGGCCTGTTCCATGTTAAGAATCGCCGCGGACGGCCCGGTGTTGCCGGCCTCAGAGCCGATGACGATCATGATGGCGCTCGGGAACAATCCCCGCACCGTCTGGTAGTACGCGAGGGCCGCCGCCTGCTCGATGGCGAGCGCCGCAGCACCGGCAGCGCCGCCGGACGCACCCGTGATCGCGGCCGCGCCGATATCGTTGACGCCGCCGCCTGAAATGAGCACCACGTTCGGAGGAGTGGCGGCGGCGAGCGCTGCCACCCGCAGAGCGTGCCCGAAAGGCTCCGAGGCTCCCCCGCCTGCGACGTAGCCGGAGCCCGATCCAATGCGATCGATCCAAAAATTGGGGCACCCCAAGTAACGCGCGATCTGTGCACCCAAGCTCAACGAGGGCGTGACGGGGTGCTGACCGGAGCCATCAAGGTACGAGGTCCCCACCATGCTCATGGTGAAGGAAATGGGCGGGGCGGGCGCGGAGACCTTCGAGATGGTGTCATTGATGACGACGCCGTAGAAACTGCCGATGAGGTTGGTCTGTGTCTCCATGGTGATCTGCCGCGGGCGCCGGTCGGAGAACACCATTTGGAAGAACTGCTGGTTGTTGCTGTAGATCGTCATCCCTAGGGTCACCGGCACGCCGTTGACGAAAATCGTGAGCGAGGGGGCGATCGCCTGCGCAAGCACAATCTGAAAGGCCGGCGCATCGGTGATGAAGGACACCCCCATGATGAGGCCCTTCTGATCGAAGAGCGTTGAATTGTTGGTGCCGGTGCCATCCGCGTAACTGCAGCCGTAGTAGAGAAAATTGCTCGAGTCGCTGATGCGCGTCGAACCGATGCCGTAGGTGTTGCCGGTGTTGGCCCAAAATAACCCGGTGTAGCGATTGGCAAAGGTTTGATTCGAACACGTCGGTGCCAGCGGCGAGGAGGTCCAGGTCGGGCCCCAGTAGTACCAGTTGACCGTGTTATCGACGATGACCGCACTACCAATGCCGGAGGGGCCGCCGGAGGCCGCTGAGGTGCCGCCGTTGTTGATGGCCACATAGACGTTGCCGCCATTGGTGACCGCCTGGCCTTGCTGGTACACGGTTGATAAGACCCACGCGGGCGGGGCCGTCAAGGGCTGCGCCGTGACGCCATTGTTGAAAAGCGAGGCGGCCAAGGCACTTTTGATGGTGCCGACCAGCGATGAGCCGACGCTCGGGATCGTCGAGAGTTCGGTCGCCGCAACAAAGTCGGTGTAGATGCCGCCGACGCTCGTGGTGCGTTGGGCGAGGACTTTTTGAATGATGTCGGTCGCCACATCAGCCTCCCAAGAGAGATTTGCTCGATAACGTTGTTGGGTTCAGCACAGCGCCCTGGAGACCGCCTGCGGTGCCGGTGGTGGAGTCGAGACCGCCGCGTACCTGCGCCCGCTGGAGGGCTTGTGCGTCGGCCTGCGCCACCGATTGATCGGCGCCCAACTGCGTGTGCGGCGCTGGGGGCAAGTTGATGCCGGGGGCACCGCGCGCGAGGGTTGACAGTGCCGAGACGCCGGTCGCGGAACTTGCCGCGTACGATGCGAGCGTGGCGGCCGAGACATCGCCCACACCCGCCGCAATGCCGGGAAGTGCGGGGGCAACTGCAGCGAGCTCGGCGGCTGTGCCTACGGCAGCAGCAGTCGTGCCCGCAGCTGTTGCGCCTGCTGCCGCTGTTCCGGCTGCTGTTGCACCAGCGGCGGTGGCCCCTGCAGCCGTAGCACCTGCCGCGGTCCCAGCAGCCGCCGTCGTCCCAGCGGCCGTTCCGGCGGCAGCGGTGCCTGCACCGGCCGCAGTGAAGTACGTGCCGATATATTCAGCCGCCACTCCTAACGCTGCGGGCATCAGCGGTCCATCACTCCGCCCATCGTCTGGAAGTTATCCCCGGGCCCGTCATCCGGTCCCCAGCTCCCCCCGATGCCGGAGCGGATATTGGCGAGCTTCACCGGGGCATCCTGCACCGGCTTCTGACAATCGGTGGGCACGGGAGAGTCGAGCGTTTGTGGCTGCGAGCCCGCACGGTAACCGGCGCTCCTGGAGACGCCATCAAACACCACGCCGTTGCCGTTACTCTCCGGCTCATTCATGTTGGTGCCGGTCTGCGTGTCGATGACCGTGCCCATCTTGGTGCCGCGGGAGGCCACGCGCTTCGCCTGATCGTCGTTGCCGGCACCGGAGTGGTATGGCGTGCCGCCGCCGGGGGTGGCGGACTGACCCGCGTACTGGCCGTTGACGGTGCCTTGAAAGCCTGAGGGCTTCCCCGTGTTGTCGTAGCCGCCTTGGGAAATGGAACGCACGGGGGTGCCGCGCACTGTGGATGGTTTCACTTTTTGGCTCCATATAACTTTGAGGAGGTGGATTGCTCGGGCTTGACCGGCCAGAGGCGCGGCGGCTTGTGGACGGGCGGTACTTTCACGGGCTTGGCCGCTTTGAGTTTCTCGCCGTACATCGCCATAGAATCGCCTCCGCTGATTGAATGCGGGGCCGAGAGTTACCGAAGGGGGCTCAAGCTGTCAAAGCGCAATGTCAAGGGCGCGAGAGCGGATCGTAATCATGCTTCGTCGAACTCCCGCCAGCGGCGGGACCCAAGTCAAACGGGAACAGCGCCTCACGCGTATCGCGGGTCGCCGCCACCGGAAAGGCGTGCGTGTAGACCAGCGCATCGGCTAAGTCCGGAGATCGCCCCAACCGCGCCTTGATCATTTTTTTCTCTTCGATGACGATCTTATCGCCCTTGTAGCCGTAGGTGACGGTCGAGAGTTCGGCCACGATCTCATCGCAATCGGCCGGGAGGCTGGCGCCGGTCATCATGTGCTCGCACGCCGTCCAGTAGCACTCGGCGCGCTTGTTGAAGAACTTCGGATCATTGGGCTTGCCACTGCCGTACACCGGAATGACCGAGTAGCCCTCCTGGCGCAAGATGGCCATGGGACCTGCGCCGTAGCCGCCGGACGCGTCCATTTGGATGGAGTCCGCGCCCCACTTGGTCGCCATCTCGCCCAAATGCCCGGCGATGAACACGGAATCCATATTCCTGAGGACAATCGGCTTGAAGTAGGTTAAGCCCTGGCGCGGGAAGAACACCGTCCGGTCATCGCCCTGGTCCGCGATGTCGGCGCCGATGATCTTGGGGGCCCAGTCATAGGCGCGCAGGTGGATGTGGCGCCCTAAGCAGTCGCGCACCGCATCGGCTGAGATCAATTGATTCACGCCCTGCGTCGGGAAGCGCGCGAGGATATTGATCATCACGAACGGGTTGTCGCGCCCGTACTCCGCAATCTGCTGCCGGCAGTACTCCGCATCGATGCGCGGCGTGCGCTTAAGGTCATCCGGGTCGGCCGTCACCTCGTAGACCTTCCACATGTGCCGGCGCATGATGACCGCCTCGTACAGGGCGCCCGTGTTCGATGTGGTGTTGCCGGCGAGGATGATATGGGCATCGATGCCCTTGCCCTGCAGCACCGCTTCGGCGGTGCGCACGATGGGGACCGGAATGCCGCCCGCCTCATCGATCAGGAAGAGAACGTTGTCCGCCCATGTGCCGGCCAAGGTTGAGCCCAGCTCCTCGGTTGAGGCTGACTGCTGAAAGGTGCGCGCGGTCATGAACCAGGTGTCGGGGCTCGCTTTCAAGCTGATGCGCTCCGCCGTCCACTCGAATAGCCCCTGCAGCAGCACGCAGACGTTCTGCCACTTCGCCATCTCGGCCCAGAGATTATCCTTCAAGTTCTTGCCGGTGATCGAGAGCGCGGCGACTTTGGGGTACTTGCGCGTCAGCAGAAAGTTCCACGCGAGCCACGCAAGGACGGCCGTCTTACCCGGGCCCTTGCAGCAGGCCATCGCCTGCCGTGGGTTGTGCGGGAAGTCGTTCAACACGTCCTGCTGCCACAGGTCGGGCTCGATGTGGAAGAGTTCGCGCACCATCAACAGCGGCGAGTTGCGATACGCGATGATCTTGTCGACGGCGAGGGCGAAGGTCATTGAACAGTCGGCTGCTGCACCACCGTCCGCTGATCCGCCGCCGCCAGTAAATCGACGAGCGTGATGCTGCCGCGCACTTCGATCTTGGAGGTGTAGAGGCCTAACAATTTGCCGAGTTCGCGAGCCGACATAATTCGCGCGATATGCGATGGACCGCCGTCGCATTCCTGACGCGGGTCCGTCATCACGCGTGCGTGAAAGCTACGGATATCATCGCCGTTGAGTTCGAGGCGCTTTTCTGCTAGGAGGCAACGACGTCGCACCTCGTCCAGCACCCGAACATTTCTTAACAGGCGCGAGCCCTGCACATCAGCCGTGTCCTCCGAGTATCCGGCTTGCTTCGCAGCTTCCGTCGCATTGAACTCAAGCAGGTAATGCGCAATGAACTTGCGTTGCTGCGCGCTCAGTGCTTTAGCCACGACCTTGTGCCCCCTCCACATAAATCTCCGCCGCCTTGCCGTTCACCGTGTCCAACAAATCATCATAGCCCTTGTCGAGATAGTCCTGACGTTGCGCTTCCGTGGCAAGTCCGCGTTCAACGAGGAAGCGCCACATGCCGCGCGTCTCGGCAATGGCGGCAAGGGCTGCGATGCGCACGTGCTCAATCGCATCGCGCGTGTCCATCATGCCGATCTGGCGCTCAATCGTCATACCGGCGGTGACGGCTTTCAATTGGCGGGCGCGTTGACGTTCGCGGCTCATGCCCTCACCCGCTCGACGTGCGCCCACACGTCGGCCTTGGTCTGCACTACCGTGACACAGCTGCCCCACTCGGCGATGAAGCGGATTTGCGCTGCGTTCAAGCGGCCGTCCGTGGTTTTGATCTCGACGAGTTCGGCGCGCGGGCCGCGCTTCGTTGGGATCTTGACCACGATGTCGGGGAACCCACCGCCTTGCCCATGCGTGTCGACGACGGTGCAGTACAGCGCCTCGTACGCCTCAGTGATCTCGCTGTGATTGGCATCGCGGTTGCCCATCGCGGCGCGCATGGCGGAGCGGCCAGTCATTGCAGCACGATCTTCGCAGCCGTCTTCGCCACGAGTTCATACACCCGCACCCCGGGCTCTGGCGCTTCCACGTTGACCTCCACGTCCTGCGGCAAGTCATCGAGTTCTTTGCGCGTGAGCACGAGCCGGCTCACCCCGCGCTGGCGCATCTGAATCGCCGCCAAGGTGCGGATCTCGCCGCGCAGCGCCTCCGCCAACACCTTGACGTGATCGCGCTCGGCATTCGCGTCCAACACCGCAGTCGCCGACTGCATCAATGCGTCCTCCTTCGAGACGCGAAAGATGTGCGGACCCAAGATGGTCGCGATCGTGTCCCGCATCTCGCGCGTGAGTTTGTACTCGGGCATGTCAGTTGACATCCACGCGCTCGTGCGCCTTGCGTTCGCGCTTAGGCACCGCCCCACGCGGCTCAAAGTCGAAGTACAGCTGCCCACTCGATTCCATCAGCACGCGCGCTTGTCGCACCTCGGGACTCGCCTCGCCGTGACGTTGCGCGACTTCATCGAACCAGCCAAATTGGTGGTCGTGCTTGCGCATCAGGAGCTTCGGGCGCCCCACCGCATCGCACACCGGCACCGGCTCCTTGGCGCCCTCCTCCTCGTCGGTCTTGACCTCGAGGTGCGTCAACTCGTGGTCGAGCAAGGCGACGCGCTGACGCTGCGAGAGTGCGAGCCAGCCCGCGCGGTCGACGACGATGGTGGCATCGGCCATGCCTAACGCGCGGTCTTTGAGCGGCGTGATGCGCACGATGGCGCCGGCGGCATAGCCCTGGTGCTTGAGCACGGGCAAGCTCGATTCCGTGTCGAAGGCGAAGAGGCCCGTGACCGTCACATCGGTCAACCGCTCGTGGTAGGTCTCGCGCACGGACTCGATGATGGCGTCGACGTCGGGTGCTGGGCTGTAGGTTTTCATGTGGGCACCCTGCCCGCTACCTTCGGCATCTCGGTGAGGGATTGCTTCAGCGCGTAGCCCATCAGCGGCCAGATCTTGGCCTTCGCGTTACCGATGGCGATCTTCGCGCCGAGTTCGGCGTCGAAGTTTTCAGGGCTCGCGCAGGCCGATTCGCCCGTGACGGTAAAGCCGTTCTTGAGCACGAGCACCGCGATGGTGAGCAGCTTCAGTTCGTCCATGCGCGGCACGCCCTCGCCGAGCGCTGACCAGGCGGTGAACGCGTACGACGCGGTGATGTTGGCCTCGATGTCGGCCGGCGTGACTCGCGGGGCAGTCAAGCCCTTCGCTTGGATTTCGGATTCGATGGCAGTGTCGGTCACGTAATTCCCCTGGGGTTGGTTAGTGGATCGCGTTCAAATGCTTTCAGATTTCCGATTGACTCATAGCCACCGCCTTTGATACGCCGACCGTGGCTTCTTCGGCCGTGCGGTCGCGATCGCTTTGGCCTGGGCGGTGAGCCAGTCGGGGGGCGGTGTGGGCGCTACCGGCACGTCGGGCTTGGGGATTTTGGATTGACTCATGCGGGCACCTGAGCCTTCGCGTGGTGCGCTTCGGCGAATTCCTTGGCCTTCGCCAATGATGGTATTTCGCGGGCCAGCACGCCGTATTTGGCCTTGGAATTCAGCCACACTTCGAAGCCGCGGATGTTGCTGACGATGCGGTACGGGGCCGAGAGGTGGGAGTTGCCTTGGGCGAGCCAGTTCACGATTCGACCTTGCCGATTGCGACGAACGTGCCGGCTACCCGCTTGAACTGCAGCGAATCCTCGCCGTAGGCGATTTGCGGGACTGCCTCACGGGTGTCCTCGTGGCTCATGATTTGGTCGTAGTGATCGCAGAAGCGGCGCTCGAGGAAGGGTAGCTTGTCCACCTCGCACATCGCGTAGGCGTCCGCACCCCCCATCGCCCGGATGGCCGCCGCGATCGGTCTCGGGGTATTGGCCGCGACGGTGTAGCCATTGGGGCTGTACACGAGCCAGCGGCCGATTCCTGCGAACGCCTCGCCCGCGGTTTCGCGTCCCGCTTTGCGCAAATCCTCGAAGTCCTTCGGCGTCGGCATGAAGGTCGACGTCTTGAGCACCTGGATGGCGGCAGCCTTGAAATCCGCGATCTTCCAGTCGGTCATGCAGGCCCACCACAGGTCCAGTGCTTCGGTGGTGATGGGCGATTTGCGCATTGCCGCAATGCCGTTGATCACTTTCAAGAAATCGGGCTTATCCGTTGCTTGCATGGAGCCAGTCCTGCGAGGTTTCGATGTTCTGGTCGCGGAGGTTTTCGGCTTTCGACTTCGGCAGAGTCCACGGCTGCAGGAAGAACAAATCGGGACCGAGGAAAGTGGCCGCTTGCTTGACGTACTCCGTGCCCTCCTTGCCACCCGCTCGGATGAACGCGGCGTAGCGCTTGGCGCCATCCAAGATTTCGATCCAGGTGTGGCCCTCCCCGATCCGGGCGCAGGCCGACCTCAACGCCTTGCGCCAACCTTGATCCCCTGCGCGGTTGGGGTAGAAAATTTTGAAGTCGAGAAATTCGACAGCTTCGGCGGGCGCGGATTTTCGCGCCGAAGGAATCTGCTCTGTCTCTGCTCTGCTCTGTCTCTCCCTCTGCTCTCCCTCTGTCTCTGTGTTGCAAGTTGCTAGCACGCTGCTAGCGCCGTGCGCCAACAATCCCGAGCCGTTGGTAACTCCTTGAATTTCAAGGAATGAAACTGATGCGAGAAAATCGATGGCCTTCCCGAACTGTTTTTCGGTGCAATCGAGGCTCGCGACCTTCCGCAGCAGTTGAAATTGGTACGGAATAGCATTGCTATAGCGCGCTGCTAGCAACGTGATAGCAACTTGGACGAGTCTGGAGATGTCAGTCCCGAGTACCCACGGCTCACTCGTGAGCATGTCGCGGTACAGTTTGATCCATGGCGGATCGCGGTCTTTGTAATGCTGGAATCGCTCCCAGTTCTTGACCGCAATCGTCGTCATGTCGGTTGTGTCCGACATGCGGACACGGCGCGCACGCCTACCGCACAGAGGACTTGACCGCTAGGCTGACACTTGGGCGGGTGCAGCCCTGCCCTCCCCGAGCCTACAAAGGCGCCCGCCCCGCCCCGTGCTAGATTTGCTGATGTAGCAACAAATTTCACACGGAGGGGACGGGCATGGACGAGAAAACTGGCAAGCGACTGGTGATTGCGATTTGGGTGCTGATCGTGACGATGCTGATCTGCACCTTCGACATCAGCGGCTCGATCAGCCTCGCATCGGATCGCATCGGGAAAGCCATGACCCGCTAGGCTCATCTCCGTCATGCCGCGACCGGGCTATCGCTTGACGGGATTACGGAGTTTTTTTTGGCGCCGTCATCAGCCTGGCGCTTGCGGTAATTGTCGAGCTCGACGAGCTGATCGATGGTCGGGGACTTGATTTCGCCGCGCTTGAACTTCGATAGCCACGAGCGATTGAGGGACGTTTCGCGTTCGATTTCTGCGAGGTTGACGCCCTCTTTCCAGAGGTACTCACGCAGGTCGTCTCTTACATTTTCTAGTTCCATGGCGACATAATAGAGCAGAATTTTGCTCAAACCGCAATAGGCTGCTACCCTCAATATGTGCAAAATACTGCTCAGTGCCTCCAATATGCTTTTGCCATGGCAAAGCCGAGGCCGAAAACACGCAATATCCTGGCGAACAAGCTCCGGGCGCTGATGCGCACAGCTGACAATATGACGCAGCGTGAACTGGCCACCGCCAGTGGTGTCAGTCAGACGCAGATCGGGAACATCATCCGCGGCGAGAATTCACCCTCTGTCGAGATCGCAGAAGCCTTGGCGAAGCCTTTCGGCCTGACCGGCTGGCAGTTGATTTGCCCGCACATCCCCGATAATTACAAACACGGTGCGGCGCTCAATAAGCTGATTGTGGCCTACGTTTTGGCGAACGACGATCTTCGCCACTATCTCGATATGATCGCCGAACGTGAGAGGAAACCGACCCACGCGCTTCCGAAGTTAGAGTCCCCCCGACAGGCGCAAGTAGACGCTTGATTTGACCTAATGCCGCGATGCGGCATAATTATTATCGTCGCTGAGCAGAATACTGCTTGACTTCTCCATAATCCTGAGCAATTATCTGCTCACAGTCACCTGAGGAGAGCGAGCCGATGAACCTCAACGGCAAAGAAATCAAAGTCACGATCATCGCGGCCAAGCAGGCCGACGGTAAGTTCCATTTTCTCCCCAAGGGCTTTCCCACCTTCTTCGTGAAGCCTTGGGAGAACTGGAGCATCAACGGCTGGAAAAGTAAGCACAGTGCAATCGCTGCCGGTCGTCGCGAGTTCGCGAACTTTTTATGAAATTTCCGGGGTTAGCTCAAACGGTAGAGCACCGCCAGTACATGGCGGAGGTTGGGGGTTCGAACCCTTCACCCTGGACCATATTTTCACACCAGAAGTTGGGACTTTCCGAGTGTCCGTATCTTGAGCGCTGGGTCGTCAACTTCCGGTTGTTTTCGATTCGCCTTCATCACTGGATGGCGTCCGATGATCAGCGGCACTTTCACGATCATCCGTGGTGGTACGTCTCTTTCGTTTTGAGCGGCTCCTACATCGACCGATCCCTGGACGGAGATGTGCCGCGCGCGACGCATTCAATCGCCGCCTATAAAGCCACGCATCGCCACAGCGTCATCATTGACCGCCCGTGTTGGACGCTGCTTTTCACCGGGCGTGAACGCCGCGTATGGGGCTTCTGGGTCAACGGCCGCTTCCGCAAACGCAGCAAGTATTTCTTCATCTTTGGTCATCATCCTTGTGAGTAAAAAGTTCATGAAAACTAATCTGCTTGACGCTAATTCCACCGCGCTCAGTTTGGCATCCCGCCGTGCTGGCGAAGCGTGTGCCAGAAAATTATTCAACGCGCGCGGTAATCACAGCGAAGTGCACCTCAACGAATATGAGCTTGCGCTGGCCTGTGCCGCGGCGGCCGAAGTCGCGGTTCAGATGGCGACCAAGGAGGCCGCATGAGCGCCGTCACCAACGCGCCCTCCGTCATCACCAACGCGATGATCGCCGCCCAGCGCCTCGAGGTCACCGCGCAGATCGACAAGTTAGGCGCGACCGCGCTCCTGATCCGCGACCAGCGCGACATCGCCGTCGCCGCCCTTCGCGACATTCACTTCGGCGCGCAGATGCAGTTGGATTCGGGGGTGTGGACCGGTGCCGCCTTGGGGCTCATCAAGGAGTTCAAGCGGGTGGCGCTGGCGGCGCTCAAGGAGACGGATGTATGAGCCCCATGCTCGCCGAACGCTTTGCCGAACTGGAGGCGCTACACCTGTCCGCCGGCAATCACGCGGATTTCGACAAGGGGATGTGCATCATGGAAGCGGTCGCCTATATCGCGGGCGAGCCCTGGTCCGATCACCCCACCTGCGCGTGCCCCGTGCTCACCTCCTTCCTGATGGCATGGAACGATGGGCTGCCCTCGGATGCGGAGCGCGATCGGTTGCTGAAACCCCTGGTGGAGCAACTGGTCGACACGCGCTCCACGTCCGCCGTCGAAGAGCGCCGCTCCTACATGGCCTTGGACTGGCTCATTCGCGTGCATACACCGAAGTGGCTCGATCTCGTGCCCGCACTCGCTTCGCACGCCAAGGCGTTGCGCGATCTTGATGAGATCGTCGATCTGGCCGGCGCGACAGCAGCCGGCAAAATTACTAACGCTGCGTGGGACGCTGCGCGGGCCGCTGCGTGGGACGCTGCGCGGGCCGCTGCAGCCGCTGCGCGGGCCGCTGCGTGGGACGCTGCGTGGGACGCTGCGCGGGCCGCTGCGCGGGCCGCTGCGCGGGCCGCTGCGGGGACCGCTGCGTGGGACGCTGCGCGGGCCGCTGCGGGGACCGCTGCGCGGGCCGCTGCGGGGGAATTTTTAAAGCCGACGACTGAATGGCTACAGGTGAGCGCGCTCGACTTGGTTGCGCGAATGATTCGGGTGCAATCATGAAACTCCTCGCCTCCCTCGGCTGGCAGCTGGCCCTCTTGGCCGCCATCGCGACGCTCTTCGGCATCTTCCTGCTCGCGATCGCGGTCGAGGCGCTCTCGAAGCCGTGGCGGAAGCGGCGGCAGCGTGAGCGCGACATGGCGCGGTTCAGTCTCAACGCCTTCAAGCCCGTCAACCGCAACTGGTGGGAGGCGTAATGAACGACCTGCTGTCTTTGGCCGACATCGCCACCATCAAAGTCGCCTTAGGCATCGCCCGCCTGCAATTCCCCCACGACGAGCGCTACGCCAAGACCTTCAAGCGCGTCTCGGTGCAGTTCGCGTTGAGCGTCGCGACCTCGACGACGGCGGAGATTATTGAGGCGTCGCGGCTGCCGGTGCTGACCCGGAGACAAGCGTGACCATCCAATCCCGCGTGCCCCGCACCGAGTACGACGCTGTCGAGGCGCTCAACATCACGCGCTTAAAGTACCTGCTGCGCTCGCCGCAGCACTACCAGTACGCGCTAGAGCACAAGCGGGCGTCTGCGGTGATGACGTTAGGGATCGCGACCCATGTCGCCACGCTCGAGCCCGAGCGCTTCACCAAGGAATTCGCCATCTGGAGCCGCCGCAGCGAGGCCGGAAACGCCTGCCCGCGCAAGGGCCAGTGGTGGGACGCCTTTCAACTCGAGCACAAGGGCCAGACCATCTTGACCGAGGATGAAGGCGCCCTCTCGCAGCAGATCGCGCGCGCCGTGCGCTTCGATGAGACCGCGAACAAATACTTGGCCATCGGCGACCCTGAAGTCACCTTCGAGTGGGAGATTGTGGGAGGCCGGCCCGCGAAGGGCCGTGTCGACTGGCTCACCACGCACGAGGGCTGCCCGACCATCGTGGGGCTCAAGACTTAGCGCGACTGCCGGCATTTTCAATTCGGCAGCCAAGCGGCGAAGCTGGGCTACCACCTGCAGTGGGCCTTTTATCACGACGGATTCGAAGCGATCACCGGCAAAAAGCCGCATATGGTCGAGGTCGTCGTGGAGTCCGATGCACCGCACAGCGTCGCGACCTACATCATCTCCTCGGACATTATTGAGCAAGGCCGAGAGGAATATCAACGCCTGTTGCAAATCCTCGAGCACTGCGAGGCCACCGACGAGTGGCCGGGGCCGCAGCCCAACGAACAATATTTGACGCTGCCCACCTGGGCGTATCCCAACACCGAGGACGACCTCGGGGACCTTGAATTGGAGCCCATCGCATCATGATGAACGAAGAAGTCAAAAAGCATCCACGGCCGACCGTGTACGACCAATTATACCCAGGCCGCTTCATCAAAGCGGGCGAGCTCTTGGGCAAAAAGGTCACGCTCACGATGACCGATATCGAGCTTGAGGACCTGCAGGGCGATGACGGCGTGAAAAAGGTCAAGTGCATCGTCTCCTTCAAGGAGACCGATAAAAAGCTCGTCGCCTGTAAAACCAACGGCTTTTGTATCAAGGAGATGTTCGGGCCGCAGTTGACCGCCTGGGTCGGCAAGCGCGTCACGCTCTTCGAGGATGTGTGGAACGGCGAGCCCTGCACGCGCATCTGGGGGTCTCCCGATATCACGGAGGACCTCGAAGTGACGGTGGCCCTTCCGCGCCGGCGGCCCTTCAAAAAGATCATGCACAAGATCGAGATCGCCGCGAAGAAGAGCCGCGAACCTGGGGAGGATGGTTAATGATCGTCATCGACGCCGAAATCAAAAAGGGCATCTTGAACAAAAAAGAGACGCCGATCGACGGCATTGAATACTGCGACGGCTGGCGCGACTTCGCCAACATGGGCGTGTCAGTCGTGTGCACCTACGACATCCACACGCACCTGACGCGCACGTTTCTGGAAGAGGACTTCGAGGACTTGAAGCTGTATCTGGGCGATCAGCCGACGGCGGGCTTCAACACGCGCCGCTTCGATTTGCCGCTGCTCAAGCACCACGGCATCACGGTGAACCAGGCGCGGCACTTGGACGCCCTGGAGCGCATCTGGATCACGCTCGGGCTCGATCCCGATCACTTCGACTGGCGCACCCATGGCGGCTGGTCCTTGGATGCCATCATGACGGCGACCTTTGGGCTTGCGAAATCGGGGCACGGGGCGATGGCTCCGGTGTGGTGGCAGCAAGGGCGCAAGGGGCGCGTCATCGACTATTGCGGGCGCGATGTGTGGCTCGAAGGCAAGCTCGTGAGCCACATCTTGGCCGGCATGCCGGTGCATAAATCGGTGGGCGATAGTGGCTTAAAGGTCGTCGTCGAGTGAGCTTCGAGGCCGACACTACCGAGGCCCACGAGCGGCGTATCACGCGCTGCAAGACCTGTCGCGCGCAAATCATCTGGTTCAAGACTGAGGCCGGTCGCAACATGCCGGTCGATGCGGACACGGTTGAGCCCGAGGATGACGAGTACGAGCCGCCTAGGCACGTCAGCCACTTCGCAACCTGCGCCCAGGCCGGTCAGCACCGGCGGCCGCGATGAACCGCATCGACGCCACCCGCCAGCTGCTCGCCTGCCAGATCGATTGCGCCAATCTGCGCGAGATCAACAATAAGTTGCGGGACAAGTTGCTGGAGCTAGCGAAGGAATGTTCCGATTGCGATGGTACCGGCTTGCAGACGATCTTGGGCGAGCCCGGACCGTGTCCGGCCTGTGAGGACATACGAGAGGTCCTCAATGGGTAAGTTGCGCCCATCAATGCGAAAAGATCTGACCGGTCAGCGGTTCGGATT
>Ga0137407_10000752_pt1 | contig 21292 bp, 16 predicted proteins | sample CZOMad2_2_16fung_FD_108410 | JGI IMG/M metagenome (GOLD analysis project Ga0137407, IMG submission 108410) | Vadose zone soil fungal communities from Angelo Coast Range Reserve, California, USA - CZOMad2_2_16fungal (Illumina Assembly) | ecosystem: Environmental > Terrestrial > Soil > Vadose... | reverse complement strand
ACAGCGCCATCACCGCCGACCTTGGAAGAGCGAATCGCGACCCTGAACCCAGGATCTCCGGATCTTCTCCTTGGTACGGCGCTTGGTACCGATGAAGAGGCTTTGCGTGTCGCGGCCATTCACAAGCTGCCCGACGGAGACGCGCTGCGGAGGCTTGCCGGAGTGTCCGGCTTGGCCGACAGCGCCTCAGTCGCTTTTCCGGCCGTTCTGCAGCAGGCTGCGCAGGCACGTTTGGCTGAGCTCATCGATGAGGGGTCCATCGATTTCGCCGGCTTCTGCCATCAAGCGGAAAATCGGGCAGTGATGTCCTCCGTGGCGGCGCTGTGTAAGGACACCGGTCGCCTGCCGCAGGCGCTTGCCTCCATCGACGATCCGATTCAAGTCGCGCAGCTCGTCGTGGTAAGTCCGTCCAGCCGCTTACGGCAGTTGGCAGCGCAGCGCGTCGAAGATCCCGCACAGCTCAGACAGCTTCTCAAGCAGGTCGGCAGCAAGGACAAGAATGTCTACAAGATCCTCAAGCAGAAAAGCGATGCACTGAACGCCGAGCATCGGAGAGCGGCGGAGATTGCGAGCGAAGTCAGTGCGCTCTGCGTCTCGCTGGAACGGCACAGCCGGCGAACCTATGACACCCTATACACATCGGCTTTTGAGCAACTTGATAGGCGCTGGCGCTCGCTTAGCCCGCATGTGGACGCGAATATTGAACAGCGTGGCAACCAGGCGATCGATCGTTGCCGGGAAGTCATCGCGGAACACCAGCGGCAGATTGCGGAGGAAGCCGCCCAGAAGGCTGCGCAGCAGGCCGCCCATGGCGCACGCGAGCGCGCGCGTCAGGCGGCTCGAGAGGCAGCCTCGGCGCAGGCCGAAGCCGAAGCACAGCTTCGCAAAGAAGCGGCCGCCGTCCGCGAGGCGGCGGAGACCGCCCGCGCCGAAAAGCGGGCCGCGGAGGAGCAGGTCTTTCGCCAGATCGGCGGTTTGATTCGGAAGGCCAATGGCGCGCTGAGCGACGGCAATACGCAACAGGCAGCGGGGCTGCGCCGTGCGATGGAAGAGAAGCTGCCGCTCGCGGCTGAAGTGCCTGCGTACCTCACGCGGCAATTGCAGCAGCTCGATGACAAGCTGAATGAGCTCAAGCAGTGGAAGGACTATGCCGTCGCGCCCAAGCGCATCGAGCTGATCGAGGAGATGGAGGCACTGATCGGTTCGATGGAAGAACCGAAGGTCCTTTCCGAGCGTATCAAGTCGTTGCAGCAGGAATGGCGGACCATCAGCAAGGGGATCCTGAGCGATGCACCAGGGGATTGGGAGCGGTTTCACCGAGCTTCACAAGCGGCGTATCAACCCTGTCGTGAATATTTCGAAGCACAGGCGATGTTGCGGCAGCAGAATCTGCAACACCGCAAGATGTTGCTCGAGCGGCTGACGGCATTCGAAACGGCTCAGAATGTGGAAAATCCGGACTGGCGCCTGCTGGCTACCGTGCTGCGTGAAGCGCGGCAGGAGTGGCGTCAGTATTTCCCGGTGGATCGCGAAGGAAGTCAGGCCGTTCAGAGGGATTTTGAAGAGGCGACGGGTCGGCTGCAGGCAAGGCTCGATGGGTGGTATGAGCGCAATGTGGCGGATAAGCAGTCTCTCGTCAAACGAGCACGGCATTTGCTCACGCAAGAAGACAGCCGCGAGGCCATCGACGCCGTGAAGCGGCTGCAAATCCTGTGGAAGGAGACTGGCCCGGCACCGCGCGATCAGGATCAGCCATTGTGGAATGAATTTCGCGAGCTATGCGACGCGGTTTATCAAAAACGCCAGCAGGCTTATGCAGAATACACGGCGGGGCTGGAAGCCGCCAAGGTAAAAGCCGTGGCGTTGTGCGAGGAGGCCGAGCGGGTGGCCGCGTTGTCCGGGGCGGACCTGATCGAGCAAGGTGCGAAAATTACCGAGTTGAGCACCGCGTTCGATGCCCTTGATGAAATGCCGAGGACTGAAGCGCGCGGTCTACACGCTCGGTTCGAACGCGCGCTCAGGTTGTGCGAGGCTCGAGTGGCAGAGCAGCACATGCGCGAAGCAGAGCAATCCTTCACGAATCTGTTCGAGGCGGGTCGACACATACAGGCATACGAATGGGCGACGCTGCGAAACGCCGAGGCTTCAGAGCGGGAGATGCTGAAGCAAGCCGCCGAGACTTTCATCGCGGGCGTCCAGCACTGGCCCAAGGGGGGGCTTCAGGCGGTCACCGAGAAACTGGCGGACGCGGGCTCCGCGTCTGACGCGGACGCTGACACTGACAGCGCGGCCCGTGAGAAGGCGCTGAGAATCTTATGCATTCGCTGCGAGATTCACAGCGAGACCTCCACGCCGCCCGAAGACGAGGCGCTCCGCCGGGAGTACCAGGTGCAGAGACTGGTGCAGGGAATGGGGCAGGGAAGTCATGTGGATGATGGGGATTGGGATGCGATGGCGCTCGAGTGGATCCGGATCGGGGCAGTATCCCCGGCGGTACACGAGAGCTTGCAAAGCCGGTTCATGCGCTGTCGGGCAAAGAGGCCGGTGCGCGGCCGCGAACGATCAACCTTTGAGCTCGAGGACGGGGCCGATAACCGCAAAGCTCATGAGAGCCGTGCCGGGCAAATGCGCCGCCATGGCCGTGAAGGTTCGAGAATCCCGACCGGGCGGTAGCAGAATAGGCGCGCCTTGGCCGGCACGAAAATCCGCGGGCGGATCGCGCAAGTTATCTGTGGGACGGGACACTAGCGGAGTTGGTATTTCACCTGAAGGCCGACGGTGAAGGGTAGATTGTCCGCGTGGATCGGCGGGATCAAGATGAAGTTCGCACCGAATCGCCCAAACCGGGTGATTGCGGTCGGGGCGAGCACCGGCCCCGTTCGATTATTCCTTCCCAGACCGATATTCCCGTAGTTGTAGCCGGAGATGATCCCGCCCATCGCGCCAAGCCGGAACCAGCCCCAGTGTGCGAATTCCGGCGTATATATCGCGCCACCGTAGAACGATGGCCTGTCCAGGGAGTTGCGAAAATAGCCGAACGAGGCCGCCCATTGCGAAGTGACCGAACACTCGACACCGGCCCCGGGATTGAAGTCATCGAAGTGTCGATAGGGATGAATGTGGTATGAACCGACCATGACATCCGCCCACCACCCTTTGGGGCATAGCTCGCCGGCCTGTGCGCGCTGGCCGTTGACCGGCACTGCGGACGCCACCGCGACGACCCACAGATAGAGGACGAATTTAACGCGACGCAGGAACCCCCTCCCCATTCAAAGAATCCGCTTGCTAAAGTTTGAAGAAGTAGTTAGTGATTAAAACGACCGCGAGCCCGCCGGCCAACGTGACATACGGCAGCATGCCCGCCTTCGTTTCGGTAATCGGTCTTCCGCCGACCTGTAGATCTTCGAGCATTTTGTCGGGAAATCTACCCTTATCCTGAACATAGTGACGGTACCAGAACACCGGCAATATGAGTGCCGCGGCGAGCGCTCCGGCACCGAGCGCCCACGGGTGCCAGACTTTCGCTCCCGCACCCATGAACGCTGCGTTGACAAAGGCGAAAATCCCGCCGAGCGCCAGCAGCCACGTGGGGGCCCGGTAGGGTCGCGCAGTGTCGCCCGAATCGATTCGATGAATCCAACCGGCATTGAGATTGAGAAAGTTGAAGATCATATAGCCGCAATTCGATATGGCCAGGATGAACAGGAAGCTTGGGCCGCCTCCGCAGGCGATCGACAGTACGACCAAGTTGAAGATGAGGTCTGTCCACATCGCCCGTGTCGGCGCGCCGTGGGAATTTACTCGGCTGAGGTAGCGCGGCAACCAGCCGTCGACGGAACCTTGATACAGAGTGCGCGACGAACCGGCCATCGCCATCATGATCGAGAGAAGCAGTGCCATGATCATCAATACGACCAGCAAAGCCGTGAGTGTGCGGCCGCCCCCAACCATTCCCGCCAATGCCGCTGCCACGCCTGATCCATCGTTGATGGGTGCAGCAAGCATACCTGTGACCCCGAGAACACCCTGAAAGGTGAACGGGACCAGGACGAACAGGGCGATGCAAAGCACTCCCGAATAGAATATAGCCTTGAAGGTGTCGCTTCCCGGGTTCCGAAATTCGCTCGTGTAGCACACCGCCGTCTCGAACGCATAGGTGGACCAGGCGGCCAGGAACATGCCCCCCAGCGCCAGCGTCCAGCCGCTGAGGTTCCAACCGCCGGGTTCGGCTCCGCCATTGACGGCCGGCGGAACGAGGTGCGCGAAGTTCGAATAGTCCACGTGCCCATTCAAGATCGGCACTACGCCCACGATGACCAGGGGCACCATCACCAATAGGCCTATATATTTTTGAATGCTCGCGGTGCCGCCGATACCGCGATGCTGGATCGCGAAAGTGACGAACATGAACGCGGCTCCGACAAAGAACGCCGCATTGAACGAAAACGTCACCGGACCTATGGTCTGCGTGAACAAAGTCCAGTCTCTGAAATCGTGAATTGGCGCCACCGCCGTCAGTACGTAGGCCGCAGCAATGCTGCAGCCGAGCGACAGTACGGGCGACCAGGCGAACCAATTGCACCAGACGGAAAGCGGGGCGATGACCTTGCCGTATCGTACCCAGGCGGCCGCGCCGTATATGGATGCGCCTCCGGACTTGTTGGGGAACAGTCCGGCAATTTCGGCATAGGTGAAAGACTGGATGAACCCCATCGTTATCGACAGCGACCAGATCAGAAAGCTGAGCTTCCCGACCGCTCCGGCGACTTGGCCGATGGAAAACAACACCAACGCCGGCACGCCGCTCGCCACCCAAAAGGCGCCTTTCCAGTCGATCGAGCGGCGCAGCGTCCCTGAGATATCGGCAGGCGGGGCAGTTCGTTCAATGTCGACGGCGGACATGCGCTAACCTCTCACGATATCAATCCATGGATTTCCCGGCATCACGAATCCATGATCGTCCATTATTCGCGATTCTGTCCACATCTCCGCTGGGCAAGACATCTCCGCAACACGAGCTCTGGGCGCGGCCTGCGATCGGAGGAAGGGCTTGTATCATTCGCGGTGTCGGGCGAGATCCGGGGAGGAGCGCGGTGCACCCGCGAGCGCCTACTGCGGAGCGCCGTCCAATTGCCGCTCGAGGCGTCCCAATGTCTGCATGGCCGGCAGGCATTGCGCGAGGCTGGAATTCGGTTCGCGGCCCTCGCGTATCGCGGCGAAGAATTCCCGATCCTGCAGTTCGATACCGTTCATCGAGACATCAACCTTCGACACGTCGATGGGGTTGTTCTTGCCGTCCAGCAGCTCATCGTAGCGCGCGATGTAAGTGCCGTTATCGCAGATGTAGCGGAAGAACGTGCCCAAGGGACCGTCGTTGTTGAACGACAGCGAGAGCGTACAGATGGCGCCGGATGAGACTTTCAATCCGATGCTCATGTCCATGGCGATGCCCAGAACCGGATGTTTCGGCCCTTGCAGGGCATATTCCTGCGACGCATTCTCGCCGGTCTGATACGCAAACAGATCGACGGTGTGGCAGGCGTGGTGCCACAGCAAGTGATCGGTCCAACTGCGCGGTTTGCCGAGTGCATTGGTGTTGGTGCGCCGGAAGAAATAGGTCTGCACGTCCATCTGCAGGATCTCGAGTTCACCGGTGAGAATGCGGTTGTGGATCCATTGATGGCTCGGATTGAAGCGGCGCGTATGTCCGGCCATGGCGACCATGCCGGTTTCACTCTGCACCCGCACCAGCCGTTCCGAGTCCGTGACCGAGTCGGCCATGGGGATTTCGATCATGACGTGCTTGCCGGCGCGCATGCACTGTTCGCCCTGCGCCGCATGCAATTGCGTGGGGGTGGTCAAAATCACCGCCTCAATGCCCGGCTGCGCGAGGCTTTCCGCGAGATCGTCAGTCCAATGAGGAATCTTCCACTCTTGCGCGACTTGGCTTGCCGATTCGACATTCGACCCGGCGAGCGTTGCGACTTCGATTCCGGGAATCTTCGCCATCGCTTCCAGATGCTTGATGCCGAAGGCGCCGTGGCCCGCGAGACAAACCTTCATGCCGGGCTCCTGTTTTCCAGAATCAACAGGCCGGCGGCCGTGTTGGATGCCGGAACGTGATAGTGGCGATAGATCTCGGCGACATTGTCGTCGAGTGCGCCGCGCATCACGTGCCACATCACCATCTCGACGGCTTCCGAGCCGGCTTCGCGCATGTACTCAGTGTGGGTGATTCGGGTCAGCGCCAGCGGGTCGCGGGTCATCCCATCGAGAAACGCGGTATCGAATTGCCGATTGATCAACCCGGCGCGCTCGCCCTGCAGCTGGTGCGACATGCCGCCGGTTCCGTAAATGACCACCCTCAGATCCTGATCGAATTGTTCCACGGCACGGCGAATCGCCATCCCCAGTTTGAAGCAACGAGCGCCGGTGGGCGGAGGGTACTGCACGACGTTGACACAGAGGGGAATGACCGGAAACGGCCAGGCCGCGATGCGGCCGCAGGTGACCGACAGCGGCACCGTGAGACCATGGTCGACCGGCATTTCGTTGGCGATGGTCATGTCGAACTCATCGAGGATCAGCGACTCCGCGAGGTGCCAGGCGAGCGCGGGATGTCCCAGTACGACCGGCACCGGCCGCGGGCCAAAGCCCTCGTCGGCGATGGGGAATTTGTCGGCCACCCCGATCAGGAAGGTGGGAATGATCTCCAGCGAGAATGCCGATGCATGGTCGTTGTAGACGATGATGGCGACGTCCGGCGCGAGTTTGGCAAGCCATTCCCGCGCGGGCCCATAACCCTTGAAGAGCGGGTCCCAATAGGGAGTACCCGTCATACCCCGATCCATTGCGACGCCGATGGCCGGCACATGCGATGTGGCGATGCCGGCCACGATTTTAGCCATGCTTGGTCTCCGCCGAGGTCTGGTCCTTGTAGCGGTTTCCCTCGGGGCTGCGTCCGCCCGCCAACATCATCCGTGCATACGTCTCCTTCGGCACCCCGGACATCATGCCGGCCACATCCTGGAAGTTAAGTCCGTCGCAAAACGCAATCTTGATGGTGTAGTAGATATTTCCCCCGACGCGCAGCATCCCCAACCAGTCGCGCTCCAACACCGTGCGGCGCTGCTCGGCAGTGAGCGCAAAGCCATCGAGGTACGCGGCCTCGTTCTCCTTGAAGCGCTTGCGATTCTCCGCTTTGTTGAGCGACATGCAGAACATGTTCAACGCATAGCCGATGCGGCCGCGCTCGGCGTCATAGACATACGTGCCGGGAATGCTTTCGTAGTCGCGTGGCTTGGTCATGTCGGGATCTCCGCGCAGCGTATTTCCTGGCGCACGATATCGCGAATCACGTCAATCGCCTTGCGCATGAGAGGACCCTTGGGCCGCTGCGCCGAGACCGCAATGGATAGCGACGCCTTGAGAACGGGTGCGAGGATGGGCACAACCCGCACCTGGTCGCCCCATTGCGTGGATTTCACTGCGTTCAAGGGCAGAACTCCAAATCCAAGGCCTTGCCGAACCAAATCGATGACCGCGGGAATGCATTCGATTTCGTGCGCCACTCGGATCTTGCGGTCGACGTTTGCCAGCGCATTCTCCACCGACATGCGGATGGAATGGGGCCGGCTCGGGATGATGAGCGGATGGTCGGCGAGCTCGGTAAGGGTGATGGACTTGCGCGCCTTGCGCGTGGGCTTGGGCGAAAGCGGCGCAATGAGAAACAGCTGGTCATCGAGCAGCGGCTGCAGATCGACGGTGGGCGAGGCGGGTGCATCGTAGACCAACGCACAGTCGACTCGGCCGACGTTCAACCACTCGAGCATGTAGGCGGAGAGACCTTCGACCGTGGCAAGAGTGGCGTTGGGCAGCAGGCGGCCGAAGGCCTTGACCAATGGAACGGTGACGCTGCGACCCAGACTCGGCGGCAACCCCAGCACGAAATGGCCTGAGTCGCCGTTCTTCTGGTCCTCGAGCTCCTGACGAGCTCGACCGACTTGCAGCAGAATGCCGCGCGTGTGCTCGAGCAGGCGGGTGCCGGCATCGGTGAGCGCCACGCCGCGTCCGTTGCGCTCGAAGAGGTTCTGACCGAGTTCGACTTCGAGCTGTCGCACCTGGCGGCTCAGCGCCGGCTGCACCACGGAGAGAAACGAGGCGGCGCGCGTGAAGCTGCCGAGTTCGGCGACGTGGCGAAAGTATTCGAGCTGTTTCAGATCCATGTGCCGCCCGGCTTCATGACCCATGCCTATTTGCTATATCAGATATATCGATCATTCCTTGATAGTATACGTGATAATCGGAACGGCGTAACTGACCGGGAACGGCTGAATCCACCGGCAAGGGACCTAAGAGCATGCAGCGATCCATTCCCTGTCTATTCATGCGCGGCGGAACCTCGCGCGGTCCGTTCTTCCTCGAAAGTGATTTGCCCAGGGACATTGCGCGGCGCGACGCGGTCTTCTTGTCGGTGATGGGCTCGCCCGACGTGCGCCAGATCGACGGAATAGGTGGCGCCGATCCTTTGACCAGCAAGGTGGGCATCGTATGCCGGGGCCGGACGGCGGGTGTCGACTTGGAATTCCTGTTTGCCCAAGTGTCCATCAGGGAAGCGCTGGTCGATACCACCCCGAATTGCGGCAACATGCTGGCGGCGGTCGTCCCATTCGGGATCGAGACCGGACTGGTGCAGGCCTCGGGCGACGTCACGACTCTGCGCGTGCTGACGCGCAACACCGGCACCTTGAGCGATATCGAGGTTCGCACTCCGGGCGGCAAGGTCGAATACTCGGGTGAGGCCCGCATTGACGGGGTGCCGGGGACGGCCGCGCCCATCAATATCAGTTTTGTGGAAACTGCGGGTTCCGTATGCGGTTCGCTGCTGCCCACCGGACGCCTCGTGGATCGGTTCGACGGCGTCGATGTCACCTGCATCGACAATGGGATGCCCGTGGTGGTGATGGCGGCCGAGGCGCTGGGAGTGACGGGCTACGAGACCCGCGATGAGCTCAATGCAAACGCCGCGCTCAAGCAGAAGATCGAATCGATTCGCCTGCAGTCGGGCCCCGCGATGAATCTGGGCGACGTGGCCAAGAAGGTCGTGCCAAAAATGTGTCTGGTGGCCCACCCGAAGGCGCGCGGACAGATATGCACACGTACTTTCATACCTCGCGACTGCCATTCGGCGGTGGGAGTTCTGGGCGCGGTCACCGTTGCAACCGCGGCGGTCATGCCCGGCAGCGTCGCGAATCGCCATGCGTCGGTCCCGCCGGGTACTCCTAAGAATATTTCGGTAGAACATCCCAGCGGCGAATTCAGCGTGATTCTGACCATGAACCCCGCAAACCCGACGGAGGTGCTGCGGGCGGCGCTGCTGCGAACCGCGCGGCTCATCATGCGCGGTGAAGTTTTCGTACCACCTCATTGACGCGAAAGGGTGATGCCATGATCGGACAATCCGGAATAGCGGTTAAGTACGTGTCGCGCGCCGACGCTGCAAGCGTAGCGGAGCTTGCGAAACATGGCGTCGCGACCATCCACGAAGCGATGGGGCGCGTGGGATTGCTCGATACCTATATGCGTCCCATCTATCCGGGCGCAGCCGCCTGCGGCACGGCGGTGACGATCTTTGCGCATCCCGGCGACAACTGGATGCTGCATGTCGCCGCAGAGATGCTGAAGCCCGGCGACGTGGCCGTGCTCGGCACCTCCTCCGAGAACACGGACGGCATGTTCGGCGATTTACTCGCGACCTCATTTCGCGCGCGCGGCGCCGCGGCTCTGGTGATCGACGCCGGCTGCCGCGACACCGGAGAGCTGCGCGACATGGGATTTCCCGTGTGGTCGAAGGCCGTTCATGCCAAAGGCACGGTGAAGGCCACCATCGGGTCGGTCAATACGCCCATCATTTGCGCCGGGGCTCTGGTCCATCCGGGCGACGTGGTGGTGGCGGACGACGATGGCGTGGTCATCGTGCCCCGGCTGCAAGCGGCCAAAGTGGCCGCAGCCGCGGCGGCTCGCGAAGCGAAGGAGGCGGGGACCCGCAGGCGGCTGGCGGCGGGGGAACTGGGTCTCGACGTGTACGGCATGCGCGAACCGCTCGCCAAAGCCGGCCTGCGGTATTTCGAGGACGAGGCGGCATTGCAGAGGGAACTGCAGAAATGAACGAGGCAACCGCAAAATGAGCGAGGCCGCAAAGAATCCGCTGAAGGGCTGCCTACCGCCCGATCCGAATCCGGTGAAACCTGCCGTGAGCCTGCCGCCCGGCGCCTGCGATGCGCACTGCCATGTTTTCGGGCCTGCGAGCAGATTCCCCTACGCGCCGGACCGCAGCTATACGCCTCCTGACGCCCCCGTTGAAAATTTGCGCAAGCTTCATGCCCGGCTCGGCGTATCCCGCGCGGTGATCGTCCACGCAAGTTGCCATGGCACGGACATGGCGGTGACCTTGGACGCCATTGCGTCGAGTCAGGGCGCCTATCGAGGCGTCGCCTGCGTCGACGACGCGGTGACGGACCGTGAGCTACGGCGACTGCACGAGGGCGGCATCCGCGGTATCCGCTTCAATTTCGTCAAGCACCTGGGCGGTGTCCCCGACCTGGACGTCTTTCATCGCTTGATCGCCCGTATCAAGCCGATGGGATGGCATGTCGTGCTGCATTTCGACGCCGAGGACATCGTGACGCAAGCCGATCTTTTGCGCCGAATCGACGTGCCCTTCATCATCGACCATATGGGGCGCGTCAAGGCGGCCGACGGCCTTGGGCAACGTCCCTTTCAGCTATTGCTGGATCTCTACGGCAGCAACCCGCTGGCGTGGATCAAGGTCTGCGGCTCGGAACGCGTGTCGGTGGGCAAGCGCCCGTTTCGAGACGCCGTGCCGTTCGCGCGTGCCCTGATCGGGGTGGATGCGCAGCGCATTCTCTGGGGCACGGACTGGCCGCACCCGAACATCACCAAGGACATGCCCAACGACGGCGAGCTCGTGGATCTGTTCACGGAAATTTGCCCGGACCCCGCTATACGCCAACGCATCCTGGTGGATAACCCAACGCGGATGTACTGGGCGCAGTGAGGGAAGGGGTTGCACATGATCATCGATTGCCACGGTCACTACACCACGGCGCCGGCGGCGCTGCAGGCCTTCCGCGATGAGCAGATCGCGGGATTCAAAGGCGGCATCGACATCCCGTTGTCCGCCTTGCCCAAGATCAGCGATGATCAGATTCGCGACAGCTTGGAGAACGCCCAGCTGAAGCTGCAGCGCGCCCGCGGCACGGACTTGACGATTTTCTCGCCGCGCGCATCCGCCATGGCGCACCACATCGGCAATGAAACGACCAGCCGGCGCTGGACTGAAGGCTGCAACGATTTGATCCATCGCGTGGTTTCGCTGTATCCCGACAACTTCATCGGTGTCTGTCAATTGCCTCAATCCCCGGGCGTGGCACCGATGAACAGCGCCGCCGAGCTCGAACGCTGCGTGAAGGAGCTGGGATTCGTCGGCTGCAATCTGAATCCGGATCCTTCCGGGGGCCATTGGACCTCGCCGCCGCTGACCGATCGGCACTGGTATCCCCTGTACGAGAAAATGGTGGAGCTCGATGTGCCCGCCATGGTGCATGTCAGCTCCTCCTGCAACCCGAACTTCCATGCCACCGGCGCGCACTACATCAACGCCGACACCACCGCTTTCATGCAATTTCTGACCGGCAACTTGTTCGCCGACTTTCCGCGCCTGAGATTCATCATCCCGCACGGTGGCGGGGCGGTTCCTTATCACTGGGGCCGGTACCGCGGGCTCGCCCAGGACTTGAAGCGCCCGCGGCTCGCGGACTATGTGCTCAAGAACGTATTCTTCGATACCTGCGTTTATCATCTGCCCGGCATCGAGCTCTTGCTCAAGGTGATTCCGATCGACAATATCCTTTTCGGCTCGGAGATGGTGGGCGCCGTGCGCGGTATCGATCCGGAGACCGGCCAGTATTTCGACGACACCAAGCGCTATGTGGACGCGCTTGGGTTGAGCGACGCCGACCGCTACAAGATATTCGAGGGCAATGCCCGCCGGGTGTTCCCGCGGCTCGATGCCAGGCTTGCAGGGTAGTGTGCCATCGAACGGACCTGCTACGGAGAGATGCCGTAGCGTTCGAACCCGTCGGCGATCTGCGGTTCAATTTGCCTGGCGGCCTCGAGGTCGCTTTCGCTTTCCTTCCTTTTATTCTTGCGTGACTCGGCGACCGCCCGCGCATACAACGCGCGCGGATCCCTTGGAGTTATCTTGAGTGAATCATTGAAATCGGCAATCGCCTTGTCGTAATCGCCTTGGCGCAGACGCACCAAGCCGCGGCTCAGAAACAAGGACGCATAGTTCTCGTTCTTTTTGTCCGCCCGGTGCAGCGCCGTGTTGCAGTCGCTCAACGCGGTGGGTAAGTCCTGGTTCTGCAGGGCGCTGCTCAAGCAACGTCCGGCCGTGGCCGCCACCATCCGCGAATCGTCGGGGTGGTATAGAATCCACAGGGAAAACTGCTCGATCGCCGCGGGCATTCGGTCCATCCGCTCGTAGAGCTCGGCCAGCATGAGACGCAGGTCCGCTTGTTTCGGCGCCAACCGGTCGACGGCTTCCAGATCCGCGATCGCCCCGGGCGTATCTTTCTTCGCGAGCTTGATCTCGGCGCGTAGAATGTAGGCGGGTAAGAAGTCCTGTTTGAGCATGAGCACGTAGTCATAATCCGTCAGCGCAAGATCGGCCTGATCGTTCGCCAGATAGGCATTGGCACGCTGATAATAATACTCAGGCTCATTCGGCGATAACCGGATCGCGGTTGAAAGATCGGTCAACGCGGGGCCAAAGTCGCGGCGCGCCGCCCGTGCCGAGCCGCGGCGAGCCAGTTCGGCGGCGTGCGACGGGGATGCGCCCGCGGCGTCGTTCGCCGTCGCGGAACTGTCGGCTTGTTTCGCTTCGCCGGTTTGCGCAGCGGATTGGTCTTCGGGGCTATCGTGGGACGGGGCCGCAGGGTTCTGGGACAGATTGAATACCGGGCCACCGTTGTACGTCAAGAAAAGCCGGTGCTCCTTGTTCGCCACGAAAACTCGATGTGATACGAAAAAATCTGCGCCTACCAGCATGTCGGCGTTGTCCACTCCGATATCCGCAATACGCAGCCTGGCATTCTTGATTTCCTCCCCGTCGCCTATCTTGAAGCTTGCAAACGGCGCGATGTATTCCTTGGTCATCTCACGGCCGATTCCCCTGGTGTATCCCGAAGCCACTACACCCGGCGAGTCGGGTTTGACGCCCGCGCGCTCGGCCGCCTTGAACGAGAGCACCGATGTGAAGGCGCCGGTATCGAATGCGACCCGAATTTGCTTGTCGTTGACGTAGGCAACGCCAATGGTTTGAGGGTGCAAGGAGTCGATGCGGTCAATCGGCATGGAAGAATAGGCCTGGCCCGGCGCCAGCCAATACGCCAAGAGAGTATGACTGCAGTCTTCGGTGTGAAATAGGCGAATGGCCCCTGTGGCCAGGTCATATTCGACATCGAATGTTTCCAGAAGATTCTGGCCGAGCAGTCCTGCATTACCTGCGTCGCTGCCGCCCACCAGAAAGTCGACGTTCTTGAGGGTGACGCCGACTATGGAGAATTCCTTCACGGTGGCGACCCGAACGTCTGCCGTACCGCCGACCCCGATTACCTGTAGTCCGAAGGGACCGGGCTTCGTTTTGAGATCGTACTCGGCCGCTGTGGCAGAACTGATCATACTGTAGAACGCGCCGCTGTCCAAAACGAACTTCGCATCCCGATTGTTGATTTTCACGTCAATCGTGGGACGCAAACTGTTCATGGTGATCGGCAGATCGACCACTTTGCTGACTTTGCATTTTGCAGCCGACAACGCCGAGGGTGAACCGAAGAGAAATGCCCCGCAACCGATCAGCACGGCAATGAGGCGGATCGGCAGCGAGGGGCGTTTCAGCGTGTTGCTCCCTCTATTTCGCCGCGCCATAGACGATCTTGCCGCCGACCATGGTCGTGACCACGCGCGTCTTGCCGACGGTCTCGAGCGGGACTGCAAAAATGTCCTGCGACAAGACGGCGAGGTCCGCGAGCTTGCCCATGTGGACTCAGCTTCATCAAGTACATCCCCCTTTTTCTATCAGGAGCCCTAGATCTCCGCCAGCCATTCACGCAGTGCCACGGCGACCGCGTCGGGCCGTTCTATCGGGGCCATGTGTCCGGCTGCATGGATCTCGAACAATGTCGCATGCGGAATCCTGCGGCGCATGGTCTCGTGCTGCGAAATCGGCGACCATGTATCCTCGCTGCCGCTGAGCAACAGGGTGGGCACGCCGATGGTGGGCAACACCGACAACGCTTCCGGTCTATTCAACAGCGCGTTGACCTGACCGGCATACGAATCGGGGGTCGAACGCTCGACCATCGCGATCAAGCGCGGCATGAGCTCCGCGGTTCGACCGCTGCCGGCGGCCATCAGCGGCGGCAGCCATTCGGCTGCGAGGGCCGACATGCCGCGCTCGTACGCCAGCCGCAGCAAGCGGCCGCGGCTCTGCGGTTCGCCGTCGCGAACCGTGTGCACACCGGTGTTGAGCAGTGCGAGGCCGGAAACCCGACGAGGCGCCGAACGCAGTAACTCGAGCGCAACCCGTCCACCCATGGAATGTCCGGCCACTGCGAAGCGCTCGGGGGCCATCGCCAACACGTGCTCGGCCATGGCGGGTATCGATGAAAATCCGCGAAAGGAAATGACGCGGACATCCGCCGTATCCCCTAGGCGCTCCGGAATATCGGCCCAAATGGTTTCATCGCACAGGAGTCCGGACAGGAGCAGGAGCGGCTGCTTCATAAAGGGTCGCTCGTGATTAACTATATCCCACTGTAGCATCGGCGAAGGTCCATGCGCGCGGCGTCGACGGGCAGTGCAATCCGTTCACGACGCCGACGCTGCGGCATCCATGGCGAGCACCAACGCGCCGAGCACGCCGGCGCGGTCGCCGAGCTCGGGGGCGACGACATAGTGATCGCCGCCGTCGAGGAATTCGCTGCGATCGATGTAACCACCCAGCCAGTGGCTCAAGCGAGGACGAATGAGCGGCAGCAGGCGCGTCTGACTCATGACGCCGCCGCCCATGACGATTCGTTGCGGCGATACCGTCATGACCAGTTGTGCGCACAATTGCCCGAGATAATCCGCCTCGATTTCCCACTGCGGATGCGATTCATCGAGGTGCTCCAGCGACGCTCCCGTGCGGGCGAAGATGGCCGGACCCGCGGCGACCCCTTCCAGGCAGTCGCCATGAAACGGGCACACGCCGGCGAACTCTAGGTCCAGAGGGTGCCGTCGCGGGTAGATATGGCCGATCTCCGGGTGCATCAGCCCGTGAATCGGCACACCATCGACCAGCACGCCGCCGCCGATTCCGGTGCCGATGGTGAGATACACGAGGCTATTGACGTTTCGCGCCGCCCCCCAGCGATGCTCGGCCAGAGCCGCTGCGTTGACGTCGGTATCGAAACCGACGGGGCAGGAGAATTCCCGCGCGAGGGTGCCCGCAATATCGGTGCCGCACCATCCCGGCTTCGGCGTCTTGCCGATGAAACCGTATTGGGGGGACGTCTTGTCGAGTTCCACGGGACCGAAAGAGCCGACGCCGATCGCGGCCAGCGTGCCGAGCGCCCGACTCCGTTGCCGCAGGAAAGCCAGCGTGGCCGCGAGTGTCGAATTCGGATCAGCGGTGGGGAAGCGCTCGTGCGCGAGGATTTCGCCGCGGTCGTCACCGATGGCGACGACAAACTTGGTGCCTCCGGCTTCAACACAACCAAAGACGCGCGGCACTCCGGTCATGGGGTGGCAGCATAACGCATCTGCGCCGGCGACCACCCCGCTGCCTGCAATCCCTCGAGCGGCGCGCCGGCCCGTAGGCGATCGAGGCGTTCGCGCCAGAATCCGACCCAGACCGTCGAGCATGATCTGATCGGTGATGGACCATGGCAATCATAGTAATTATAATCAGTTGCGCCGAACAGTTCGAGTGCTTCACGAATCAGGCGTCGGTACCGACCCGCGCGGCGGTGAGGTACAGTATGGTTTTCACAGTGAGCGATTGTCATGAACGCAGTCCTCGAGCCCGAGTTGCATCCAAGCCGTCCGAGCGCGGCGTCCCGCGCCATCATCGAGCGGCTGATCGGCTTCAAGACGGTGTCGCGCGACTCCAATCTCGGGTTGATCGAATGGGCGCGCGATTACCTGCAGGGCTTCGGTGCAACCACCCGGCTCACTCACGACGCGACCGGCAAGAAGGCGAATTTATTCGCGACCCTGGGCGACTCGAAGAAGCCGGGTTTGATTCTCTCGGGCCATACCGACGTCGTGCCGGTGGACGGTCAGAGCTGGGACACGGATCCGTTCGTGGCCGTCGAGCGTGACGGCAAATTGTTTGCGCGCGGCTCGGCGGACATGAAGGGATTCATCGGCATCATTCTCGCCCAGGCGCCGAAATTCGTCGCCGCCCTGAACGACAATCGCCTCGATGCACCCCTGCATTATTCACTGAGCTATGACGAGGAAGTCGGCTGCATCGGCGTGCGCGGGCTGATTCGCGACTTGGAAGAGAACAACATCCGGCCGGCCGGCTGCGTGGTGGGCGAACCCACCTCGATGCAGCCCATCATCGCCCACAAGAGCATGAATCGATTCCGCTGCAAGGTGCTTGGACGCGAAGCGCATTCCAGCTATGTCACGCACGGGGTGAACGCCATCGAATACGCGGCGCGCCTGGTGGTGTTCGTACGCCAGATCGCCGACCGCCTGGCGCAGCTCGAAACGCGCGACTACGGGTTCACCGTGCCGTATTCGACGCTGTCGACCGGACTCATTCAAGGCGGCATCGCCGCCAATGTCATCCCCAAGGACTGTGTGTTTCAATTCGACATGCGCACGCTGCCGCATACCTCGCCCGACGCCCTGTACCGGGAAATCCGCGCTTACGCGCAAGACTTGGCGCGCGAGATGCAGAAAGTAGACGACAATTCCGGCATCGATCTGGAGTGGGTCAGCCAGACCGTGGGACTCGCGTCCGCGGAATCCGATGCCATCGTGCAGTGGGCCATGCGACTGTCGAGAAACAACCAGGTGGGCAAGGTGTCCTACGGCACCGAAGCGGGTCTCTTCCAGAAGATGGGGGTCCCGTCCGTCATCTGCGGGCCGGGCGACATCGCGCAGGCACATCGGCCGAACGAATTCGTCACGCTGGAGCAGCTCGCGCAGTGCGAGAGATTCATGGATCGCATTCTCGAAACGGGATATGCAACGACGGGATGCGCCGCATGATCGGTAGCCGCGACCCGGCGGGAAACGGCGCAACACCGTCCGCCGTGACCGTGGTCAAGGGCGCGTGTCCTCATGACTGCCCGGACACCTGCGCGCTCGACGTGCATGTCCGGGACGGCATCGCCATCAAGGTCATGGGCTCGAGCAAGCACGCGCCCACCGCCGGAGTGCTGTGTACCAAGGTAGCCCGCTACACCGAGCGCACCTACCATCCCGACCGCCTGCTGCACCCGATGCGCCGAATCGGCGCGAAGGGAGAGGGGCGGTTCGAGCGGATCAGCTGGGAGGAAGCGATCGCCGCCATCGCAAGGCGTCTGAAACCGATCGCGGCCGAAGATCCTGAACAGATTCTCCCTTATAGCTACGCGGGAACCATGGGCTTGGTGCAGGGCGACTCGATGTCCATGCGGTTCTTCCACAAGCTCGGCGCCAGCTTTTTGGACCGCACCATCTGCGCCTCGGCGGGAACCGCCGGCCACGAAATCACTCTCGGCAGCCGTATCGGAGTCGACGTGGAATTGGCCGATCAGGCCAAGCTGATCATCTTCTGGGGCTCGAATGCCATCACCTCGAGCGTGCACTTCTGGGCGCGTGCGCAAGAGGCCAAGCGCCGCGGCGCGACCCTGGTCGCGATCGATCCCTACCGCTCGCTCACGGCGGAAAAGTGCCACCGGCACATTGCGCTGTTGCCCGGAACGGATTCCGCACTGGCTCTCGGGCTCATGCATGTGCTGATTCGCGACGGTCTGCTCGATCGCGACTATGTGGATCGCCACACTCTGGGGTTCGAGGGCCTGCGCGAGCGGGTGCGCTCGTACGATCCGGAGAGGGTCGCATCGATTTGCGGCATCACTGCCGGGGAAATCGAATCTCTCGCTCATCTCTACGGCGCCACGCGGCCCGCGCTGATCCGCGCGAACTATGGCCTGCAGCGCGCGCGGGGCGGCGGCATGGGGATGCGCAATATCGCGTGCCTGCCGGCGCTCGTGGGTGCGTTTCGCGATGCCGCGGGTGGAATATTCCTATCCACGTCGGGCAATTTCGATGTTGATAAACGTGCCTTGGAACGCCCCGACCTTCTGGCGGGACGCAAGCCGCGAACCATCAATATGTCGACCATCGGTCATGCGCTGCTGGATCAAGCCGCGCCGCTCCGCGCTCTGATCGTCTACAACTCGAATCCCGTCGCCGTCGCGCCCGATTCGACGCGGGTGGTCAGGGGGTTCGCCCGTGAGGACTTGTTCACCGTCGTGCTGGAGCATTTCCAGACCGACACGGCGGACTATGCGGATATCCTGCTGCCCGCCACCACTCAGCTCGAGCATCTCGACGTGGTGAAACCGTACGGTCACTACTACATGGTGGCCAACAATCCCGCGATCGCGCCCATGGGTGAATGCAAACCCAACGCGGAAATATTTCGCTTGCTGGCCAAGGCCATGGGGTTCACTGAAGCCTGCTTCAATGACTCGGACGAAACCATTGCGCAAGCTGCCGTGGCGAAAGACTGGGATTTCAATGCCGTGCGCGCCGCGGGATGGAAGCGAGTGGGGGTCCCGACAGGGGTCGCGCGCTTTGCGGACGGCGGCTTTGACACGCCCTCCGGTAAAGTAGAGTTTTTTTCCGCCCGGGCCGAGGGGCTCGGTTTGGATCCCTTGCCGGACTACATCGCTCCCCAGGAAGACACGCGAAGCGCCGCTGCGAGCCGCTATCCGCTGGCGATGATTTCGCCGCCGGCGCGAAATTTCCTCAATAGCTCCTTCGTCAACGTGCAGAGCCTGCGTGCCGCCGAAGGCGAACCCTGGCTGGACATCCATCCGGACGATGCGGCGCAGCGGGGGGTGATCGCGGGCAATTACGTGCGGGTCTTCAATGACCGCGGCCGCGTAGAACTGCGCGCCAGAGTCACGGATCGCGCCCGGCCCGGAGTCGTCGTGGGCTTGTCAGTCTGGTGGAAGAAACTCGCGCGTGACGGCAAGAATGCCAACGAACTTACCAGCAGCGACACCCTCACGGATATGGGGCGAGCGCCGACGTTCTACGATTGCCTGGTACAGGTCGAAGCGCTTTGAGCGCTTCACGGTCGGCGGCCGCGGCATGGGCTATGCTGCGACGCACCTCTTGTTGCAGGTAACCCCCATCCGTTACAGGTAACCCCCATCGCGTTGTCGGGGTAACCCATCGTGCATGGGCGTGTAAAAATTACAATAGAACGTGTAGTAATGTGTCGACAATGGACTTTTAATGGTGCGTTTGCCAAGATTTGAGCGGGATGCCTGTCTGAACACGTCATAGCTTTCGCGCGATTCGCGTGGAGATTGGTCATGGATGTAAACGCAAGCGCCGCCCGCCGGAAAAGGAATAACGGGCTCGCCGCAAGCGCCTCGGAGAGCGGTCCGGAACTCAACCTGAATCAATTGCTCGATGTGCTCCGCGCGATGCAGTCGGGCAATTTTTCCGTGCGTTTGCCCGGTTCGCAGGTTGGGGTCGCGGGAAAGATCTGCGACGCATTCAACACCATCATTGCCGCGAATCAGCGCATTGCACAACAGCTCGAGCAGGTCGGCGAAGTGGTGGGCCGGCAGGGCAAGACCCGTACGCGCGTGCGATTCGGCCTGTCGGACGGCGCATGGGCTGACATGGAGTCGTCGGTCAACACGCTGATCGATGACTTGCTGTGGCCGACGACTGCGGTCACTCGAACCGTGACCGCCGTGGCGCGCGGCGATTTGCTGCAGACGGTGCCGTTGGATGTGGATGGGCGCGCGTTGAAGGGCGAGTTTCTGCGGTCCGCCAACATCGTCAATACCATGATCAAGCAGCTCAGTGTGTTCACCTCCGAAGTGACGCGCGTGGCGCGCGAGGTGGGCACCGACGGCAAGCTGGGCGGCCAGGCACAGGTGCGCGAGGTCACCGGCGTCTGGAAGGATCTCACGGAAAGCGTCAACTCGATGGCGTCGAATCTGACCGCGCAGGTACGCAATATCGCGGAAGTGACGATCGCCGTCGCCAACGGCGACCTGTCGAAAAAGATCACGGTGGACGTGCGCGGCGAGATACTGCAATTGAAGGAAGCCATCAACACCATGGTGGATCAGCTGCGCTCCTTCGCCTCCGAGGTCACGCGCGTGGCGCGTGAAGTCGGCACGGAAGGCAAGTTGGGCGGCCAGGCGCTGGTGCCCGGAGTGGCGGGAACCTGGAAGGACCTCACCGATTCGGTGAACGCCATGTGCGGCAATCTCACGGCTCAGGTCCGCAACATCGCGCAAGTGACCACGGCCGTCGCGCGCGGCGATTTGTCGCACAAGATCACCGTCGATGTGTCGGGGGAAATCCTCGAGCTCAAGCAGACCATGAACACCATGGTCGATCAGCTGAACGCCTTCGCCGGCGAGGTGACGCGTGTCGCGCGCGAAGTGGGCACCGAGGGGCGGTTGGGCGGCCAGGCGCAAGTGCCGGGCGTAGCCGGCACGTGGAAGGATTTGACGGATAACGTGAATTCGATGGCATCGAATCTCACGGCGCAGGTGCGCAACATCGCCGAGGTGTCGACCGCCATCGCGAACGGGAATCTGGCGAAAAAGATCACCGTGACCGTGTCCGGCGAGATCCTGCAGCTCAAGGAGACCATCAATACGATGGTGGACCAGCTGAACGCCTTTGCCTCGGAAGTGACGCGCGTGGCGCGCGAGGTGGGCACCGAGGGCCGTCTGGGCGGCCAGGCGAACGTGCGCGGCGTGGCCGGAACTTGGAAGGATTTGACCGAGAACGTCAATTCCATGGCGTCGAACCTCACGGGCCAGGTGCGCAACATCGCGGAGGTCACTACCGCGGTGGCCAACGGCGATTTGTCGAAAAAGATCACCGTGGACGTGAACGGCGAGATCCTCGAGCTCAAGGACACCATCAACACCATGGTGGACCAGCTGAACGCGTT
>Ga0137407_10000750_pt1 | contig 21316 bp, 22 predicted proteins | sample CZOMad2_2_16fung_FD_108410 | JGI IMG/M metagenome (GOLD analysis project Ga0137407, IMG submission 108410) | Vadose zone soil fungal communities from Angelo Coast Range Reserve, California, USA - CZOMad2_2_16fungal (Illumina Assembly) | ecosystem: Environmental > Terrestrial > Soil > Vadose... | reverse complement strand
TGCGGCGCGCTGGCGGCGGCGGCTACCAGATCCGCCTGGTTCGACATCTCCACGATCACCGAGATCGCTTGCCCAGGAGGTAGTGCGCTCAGTTGCGCGTCGAGCTCGGGATGTACACGCCCGGCCCACGCCGCCCGGCTGAAAAAGACGAGAAGCGCCGCTGCGAAGAGCGGGCCCAGGACGTTCGGGTTCGCGCCGCGTCTCCTTGCGGGGGTCATCGGGTCCTCGTCACTCGCCGTTGAAGCTCCAGGTCTACGTGCGGGAGGGATCCGCGAAGCTGTCGTTGATGGACTGACGGCCGTTGCCCATCGGCATTGGCTTGGCTCGGTCTATTTGGAAACCATATTCCCATGGCGCTGGCAATGTACGGGGGGGTCGGGCGGCGGAGGCAGGTGAAGGGGCCAGTCGAAACCCCTGTAGGATTCCGCCCAGCCGGAGCGTCCTACCAGAAGAGGTTCACGAGGTTCTCGAACCACTCCTGCCGGCCCGAGACCGGCCGCACGTCCGCGTCTGCGGCCAAGCGCCTTTCCGACAGCGCCTCCAGCCGGGCGACGCCGCGCGATGCCGACGACGTGCAGCCCGTCACAGCTCAGCCGAAGCCGCTCTCCGCAAGCTGCTCGGAAGCCGGCGAGCTCCGCAGCAACGGCGCCGTCGTCGAGATCTGTGGGCTGGTCACCTCGCATGTGCTGCAGCCAACCAGCGAGCGAAATGAACCTATCCGACTCGACCGCTCTTCAAGCGGCGACTCGCGTGGTCGAATAACTCCCGGAGGCTTCATGGCCCACGTTCCAGCAGATGCGTCGCCCCTGCCTCCTGGGGCCAACCCCTCTGAGTTGGTGCCGGCGCGCGAGACCGGTTGGCGGCGCGCGAGTCAACGCGCCTTGTGGCTGTTCTCGCTCGGCGCCGGAGGGCTCATTTTGGCGTTCCTGGCCGCCGCGTTGATCGGCACGGTGCCGATCTTCGCCATCTTCGCCTTGGTCACGTTCGCAGTACCCACTGCGCTCTTGTCGTCGGGTTTTGCTTGGGCGATTTGGGCCCTCGCCGAGAGGAGCCAAACCCGCGAGATGCGCCGCGGCGCTCTTGCCGCCACCATCGTGGTGTTTCCTCTGCTTGCAGGAGCTTTGCTTTCGCTCGTCGGGGCGCTTTCCACGCTTATTGCAACCGTCTACCTCTTGCCCGAAGGAATCATGAGCAGGCCGTGACCGCGAGGAAGGCGGCGCTGATCGAGCACCGTCGAATCCACGAGCGGATGCGCCGTTGAGCATCGTTCAGACGCGTTGACGCGGCGTTGGACAGGTTTGGACAGGTGCCCGTCCCACCTGGGTCCATCCAGGACAACGGAGGGTCACAAGGCGTAGTCCGAGGCGCTGCTCTCCAAAGGTAAACGGGGGACCCAGGGCCGTGTACGGCTACGGAGGGTCACACCGAGCCGCTCCTTCGATTCCCGCCGCCTCCACCAATTCTCCTTTCGGAGTGCCGTTGGACAGGTTTGGATAAGTGCCAGTGCATCAAGGCCGGCCCCTACATCGCTTAGCCGCGGACCGCGCGCGGCCGCTGTTGTAGGGTGCGGCGGTGCTGACCAGGACGAGCAGGCCGCTCAACGACGCGGAGCTGAAGCTGGTGCGAAAGGCGCCATGGCTGGATTTTCACGCGCGCCGCCTAGCGAAGCAGGACGCCGCCCACGGGATGGTGGAGACTCTCGACTTCGACGTGGGGCGCGCCTGGAAGTTGATCTCTTGCCCAGGTCCTCCCTGTTGCCCGAACACATGGCTCATCGAGGTCGAGCCGAACACCTTCGTGTTCGTCGAATCGTGGGAGTGGTTGCGCGAACCAGCAGACCTGCAATTTCCTGGAGCACACGTCACGATCGAGCGTCTACCCCTGTCCGGTCGGGTTCTGGCCGCACGTGCTACAGGGCCGGCGGTCGCGGTGCCGGAGACGCCCGACGAGATGAGGTACTTGTGGACTTGGGAGGCCCAAGAGTGCGCGGTCCTGGGGCCGTCGGACTTGGAGCCAGAGTTCCTGCGAGCTGCTGGGCTGTCCAGCCCCCTTGGACCATGAAGGCCGCGAGGCCTGCACCGCGGCGCTTGGTCGGTCCTGGAGTCAGCCGTTCGTGGCCAGACCTTGCACGACCGCCGGATCAACCGAGTGCCGTTCGAGCCGTCTGCGCTGTGCGACCTCGCCGATAACCCTTTGTTCCACAATGTCCGCGGCCAGACTCCCCGAACCGCAAGAAGGGCAGCGCTCGAGGATGAGCTCGATTCGAGCGGCCGCCTTGAACACCTCCTTCTTCCGGCTGAGCGGCCCGTGCGTCTGCACGGATGCGGCAACCGCGAGTGGCCCCTTGTGCGAGCTCTCCAGGATAGCCGTCAGGCCTGATTGTGCCGACTCCCGGAGTCGCGCCCGTTCCGCTTGACGCTCAGGCAAGCTGTCCCCGATCAACGTGCGCGCGAGGCCCATTGGCAGGGCAGCCAAGAGCGAGGTACGCAAGTAGACGTTGCACGCGTTGCAGTAAGGACGACGGCACAACAGATACGGGATCAGCGCGCCGCTGCCGACGAACCCCAAGAGCTCGAGGGCGCGAAAGCCGTAGCCGCGAAGCCCCAACGTCCGGGCCGCCGGGCCGCCTCTTTGATCGTAGGTGAACGAGGGGGGTCGTGTAGTCGAACCACTCGAGGAACGAGACGGTCGACCCACCGTACTGTCCGGCTGAGAGTGAGCGCTGATACTCCACCCACTGCGCCCCTGCGTATCCGGCGCCCGCGACAATCAATGCGAGCATCAACAGCCGCCCGGTGAGCCGGCTGCCAGTGGACAAGGAAGCGATGGCGAAGCCGGTGGAGGCCAGCAAACCCAACCCGACTGCCCCTATCGGGAAGACGTTGAAAGCGTACCAACGACGGTCGGTCCTCGAAATCGAGGGCCCGAAGTCAGCGGGGACTGACCCGAAGTCGCTCATCGCCGAGGACGGTTGGTTCGCATCTTGATCATGGTCTCCCGCATCGCAGTCAACCTCCGGACATGGTACGCGGCATGGCGCAGTCCGCCAGTTCTCGAGCCCTGTGATCATCGAACTGGTCAAGTGAGCGTTTCACTGACGGAACCAAGGAGAGGACCATGTCGAGCATCGAAGGGAAGGTCGTCGTCATCACAGGGGCAAGCAGCGGCCTCGGCGAGGCTACCGCACGTCTCCTCGCGACCAGTGGGGCCAAGGTGTTCCTGGGCGCGCGCCGGGCGGAGCGGCTGAACGCCGTCGTCGCAGACATCCGGCGAGCCGGCGGTCAGGCGGCCTCCCGGACCATGGACGTCACGAAGCGCGCGGAGGTCGAGGCGTTCATCCATGCTGCGGTCGAGCAATTCGGCCGCATCGACGTCGTCGTCAACAACGCCGGCCTCATGGCGACGGCTCCCCTCGGGAAGGCGCTCATCGACGAGTGGGACCGGATGATCGACGTCAACCTGAAGGGCATGCTCTATGGCATCGCCGCCGCGCTGCCCATTTTCGAGCGGCAGCACAGCGGCCAGTTCATCAACATCGCATCGGTGGCCGGTCTCAAGGTCCGCGCGGGCAACGTCGTGTACGCCGCTACCAAGCATGCCGTGCGTGCGCTCTCGGAGGGCCTGCGGCTGGAGGCGGGAGAAGGCATCCGCACCACCATCATCTCTCCGGGCGTGGTGCAGTCGGAGCTGCCGCTCGGGAGCTCCGATCCCGAGAGCGCCGCGAGTGTGAAGGACCTGTACCACCGCACGGCCATTGCGGCGGACGCCGTGGCCCGCGCCATCGCCTACGCCATCGAGCAACCCGCCGACGTGGATATCAACGAGATCGTGCTGCGCCCGACCGTTCAGGAATTCTGAGCCCAAGGAGATACGCAGATGAATGGGTTCCAGCTCCAACGATGAGTCACTGAATCGAGAGGACGGATATGAACATCGTGACGGCGGGTGCCGGCCGGGTGCAGCTCGAAAGCAGGCCCCATCGCCATCCAGGAACAGCTCAACGGCAAGGTCGGCGAGTGGATGGAGAAGGTCACCGCCGAGCAGTACGCCGGTGCGGCGGCGCGATCACGATGAGCGTGCCGATTGTGCCCGCGGCCTTGACTTCCGAGACGCGCAGGAGCGTTGTGGCGTCGCCCGCAGCGTGCATCGGGCTTCTGCCCGTTCGCTTTGCGAGTGAAAGGGGGGACATTTCATGTCAAAGGCGAGACTTTACTGGTTCACCAGTCTGGTGAACCTTGCGCTTCTTATCGTGGCGGCGTGTGGAGGAGGCGGAGGGGGCGGGGCCGGAGGAGGCGCTGTCGACGTCTCTGGGCTTGTTGGTCTTTGGAATGGCACAGCGACGATTACGCTCAACGGGCAAACATCTTCTGCCAATGCTTATACCCACATCACCGCGCAAGGGACCGAGTTGACCATCGGCGACTTTTGTTTCGACGGCACGGGCCCTGCGGCGACGGCGACCAAATCGACCGAGTTCACCGTCCATGCCATTTCCTGTCCGCCCGCATCCGTCGGAAACTGCAACTCCGTCATTCTCGGGGTCGCGAGCGGAAGCGGCTCGTTGTCAGGGGCGACCCTGACCATGAACACCACCGGCACAATCGCTGGATGCGGGGTGAGCACAGCCTACACATTCTCATTCAGCGGCCATAAGTAGGACGGGTGCACCGCGGCGGCAATCCGGGCCGGCCGCTGCTAGGCTGGTCGCGAGGAGGCAGCAGGAGGAGGGCGAGGAGACGGAACCGCAATGATCTGTCCTTCCTGCCTAGCCGATCCGGATTGCCGTGGATCGGGTACGCCTTGGTCACGACCCCGCGGGATGCTGGCTGATCGGTGTCCCAGCTTGCGTACTTTCGCGGCAGCGGCCGCGCGGCGAGACACGCCGAGCTTCTCCAGGATGTGGTGCACGTGGTTCTTCACGGTCGTCAGCTCGATTGAGAGCGCCTTCGCGATCTCCTTGTTCATCAGGCCGCCGTCGATCAGCTCGAGGATCTCTCGCTCTCGCGGCGTCAGCAGCGGCAATTGCGCACTTCCCTGATCGCGCGCGAGCCCCGCGATTTGACGGAACAGGATCGCAGCCAGCCGTGGCGAGCATGCAAGCTCGCCGGAGCTGGCCTTGCGCAGGATTGACGCCAGCTCGTTGGACGATGCGTCGCACGCGACGTAGCCGGCAACACCCGCCTCGGCACAGGCGAGCACCTCCGCCTCTTCCTCACGCACCGCAAACGCGATCACGTGGCTCTTCGATGAAGTGGCCGAGATCAAGCGCACAGTGTCGCCGCGCCGTGCTGTCGCGGAGTCGACCAACACCACGTCTGGCCTGGCGGTTGCGATCTGCCGGATCGAATCGCGCGTGGGTGCCGCGGTGCCGACCAGCTGAACACCGGGCTGGGACGACAGCAATTGCGCGAGACCGTCGCAATAGACACGAGCCTCGCCAATGAGGAAGACCCGTATCGCGCGCACGCCGTCGCGATCTACCGATGCGCCCCGCTCGCTCACGGCGCTTTCCGGCCTGTCGAGTTCCGGCGGTCGCTCCATCGGCACCTCTCCCTTGAGCCGTGCGCCCCCCTTGTGGGGTGCTTGCGAGACGATCGTCAAGGGGCCAGAACGCGAGACTGCGCGGCCATGGGTGTAGATCCTTGGGACAGTGCGCTCCGACCGTTCTATCGGGCGCCGGCTCCAATCTGGTTTTCCTCACTCGGCTCGGCGCTGCGGCGGCCGCTGCACGCCTCCTTGATCGCTTGCCAGTCCTGGCGCGGGAGCTCCCCGGCCGACGGGCCCAGGGCGGCGTCGGAGTCCAGCGGCGCTTTTCTCCGGGCAGCGCTTGCGGGATGCGTGGAAAGCCATTCCGGGATCACGTCGGTGCTCCGCTCGATCCGGGCAAAGAAATCCGACAATCCGCGGGTCGAGAGATTTGCGTGGCGCAGCCGGCGGATTGCGCCCTCGTCGGCCTCCTTCTCCGCCTCGCGCGAAAAACGCCGCGAGGCAATCTCCAAGGTCGTGGACGGATCGATGGCCATGAGCCCCGCGAAGTCCCCCGCGGTAAGTTGCCATCCCGTGGTGAGGATGACGCTACGTACGACCTGCGCCATGATGTGTCGCCGGGCCACGTGCTCGAGCTCGTGCGCGAGGACGCCGGCAAGCTCCTCGGGACGTTGCGCATCGTCGATGAGGCCGCGCGTCATGACGATGCTTCCACCGGGAAAGGTGAACGCGTTCACCATCGCGAAATCGACGATCTCGACCCGGGCGCCGGCGAACCCGGGGTCGTCCTCGAGTCGCAAGGAGTCGGCCAGCGCGACGAGCGCGCGGCGGGATTCGGCGCTCCGGCAATACCGGTTCTCCAGAAGGCCGTGAACCGGGAAAGCCAGTTGTTCTTCGATCGACAACGGAACGCGGCGCGCAATGCCCGCGGACACCGCTGGCAGCAGCGCGAGGAAGAGCGCGACTGCTCCGGCGATGGTCGCGCCATAGAACAGTCCGCGCAGGAGCAACCTCCGTGTTGCCGGCGAGCGAGGAGTGGCACCCGCGCTCACGAGGAACTCGCGGAGCTCGGTGTCGGACGAGGAGAGCAACGCGCCAGGATGCGCAGGGTGGGTGAGATGCAGGACGCCGCCGGGAAGCGGGTCGACCTGCAACTCCGCAAGACCCCACGCTTCGAGCTCGCTGCCATCCTCCGAATGGATCAGCAATCGATCCGGCAGAACAGCGACCTGGACTGCGCGAGCGCGGCCGCTGGACCCATCCATCAGCTCGGCGCGGAGGGCGCCCATCAGAGGGCCAGGTCGACGCCCAGGTCATGCGCGAGCGCGTCCGAGGCAGCATTTCCCGCGCTGGAGCGCTGCGCGACCAGCGCAAAGTCCACCTCGCCGACGAAGGTGATCCGATCGAGCATCTTCCGGGTTGCCCACACGATGATCCAGGGGAAGGCGATGCCGAGCGTCAGCGCGGTTCCCAGCACGGAGCCAACCAGGATCGCGAACATGTCGCCGGCGGTCAAATCGCTCTTTCCCCGCGCGCCCATGAAGGACGTGTGCGAGAGCACGAAGCGGTTCATCTTGGCGGCGTACCAGAAGTAGTAGATGCCGAGCGTCAGGACCGAGAAAAGGAACCCTTTGAGTCCGATCCAGAACGCGTCGGCATTGGCGCCGTCGTAGGAGAACCGCTCGGTGCCGAAGCGGCTATTGTTCAATAGGATCGCGCGCAGCCGATTGGTCCAGACTGGTCCATAGATGCCGAGCGTCAGCAGCGTCAGGAGATAGCCGCCGATGAACGTCTTCGCATACGCGCCCGCTCCAGGCTCGAGGCCGAAATGGATGCCGCGCCACCGGGTTCGGCTGAGCAGGTAGGCCCGCGACCAATAGATCGCGAAAGGGACGAGGAAGAGGACGGCGATCGCCAGGACGATTTGGAAGATCGGCCGGGAACCGGGAATGAAGAAGTTGCCAATCACGGGAATCAAGGTGAACGCAATGTACGCGGCAAGGACCTTGAGGTAGCCCTTGAACAGCTCCAGCCCCGTCCCGGTGAAGACCAGGCGTTGACCGGAGATCTCCGTGCTGCTCCACATGTACTTGCGGCGTTCGGCCCTGGCCCAGGCCGCGTAGACGCCGAGCGTGATCACGGTGAGGAAGAGGTTCTTGAGGATCAGCAGGAAGAGACTGCCGCCGGAGCCGTGGAAGGCGAGACGATGAATGGGCGGCTGGTAGACCGGCGGAACGGCAGTGGAGGCAAAGGAGTCTTGCATCAGGTCCTCGGAGATTGGAGAGACGCGGGTGAAACGCCATCCTAATCGGCAATTCCTACCGCACCAAAGCCACGTCTGATTGTCAGCGCCACGCCGCGTCACCAGAACCGCATCGTCCCGGAAGGCTGCAAGATCGTTCGACGAAAGACTCGAGTTGGCACGGACAGTTGCGTATGGTGTCCCCGAATCCTCTGCGCACGGAGGTCCGCCGGCACCGGGACGTGTGCGTTTTCGCCTACGCGGCGCCGCCGAAGCGGAGCTTCTGGTCACGCCTGACCGGCCGATGATGCAGCCGCCATTGCACAGGTTTGGACACGCAAACCCTCATGTTACATCTGACGTGCGATCCTCAGGTGGCGCATTTGCAACCCCGACTGAGTCTTGTCGTGCTTCCCTCGGAGTTGCGGGCCTTCATGAAGAGCTTCGGTTCAACCCGATCAGCTGATACGCGCCAGCTCTAACCCAGCGCTTTCAGTAGCCGCCGCATCGCGGGCGCCGCGAAGCCTGCCGCCTTGCGCGGGGCGAATGCCCCGAACACCAGCGCGCCGATGATGAACGCGAGGACAGCGCTCGCGTCCGCTACCGGGAGCCTGGCGCGCGACCTACGGCAGATCGATGCGATCTCACTATCGAGCAACCGCCGCATCTTCTCGAAGAGGAGCGGGTCGGACAGCGCTGCCGCGAAGAGCCCAACCCAGGCGCGAGCAGCGACGAGGTCCGACGTCGACCCGAGCGCCAACGCCGCGTCTGCATACGCAAAGAGATCTTGCCCGCCGATGCGGCCGTGGAATGCCGCGATCAGGACCTCTAGAAGCGCTGCCTCCAGGTCGCGCTTGTTCTCGAAATGGTGGTGAATCAGACCCGGGGCAACGCCCACCTCATCGGCCACACGGGCGATGCTCGCGCCCGCCCGCCCATGTGTGGCGAGCACCCGCGCATATGCGCCGATGATTGCTCTTCGCCGCTCTTCCCTTACGCTTGGACGTCCCATAGATTGGTTGTACACCCAATCTATCCGACACACGCTTCACCCATGACGGATGCGCGACGAGTCGGGGTGTGGGAGGCCTTCGCCGATCAGTTCCTCGATACGGAGGTGCGGTACGACATTCCCAGGGCGGCGCTTTGCTGCGTCGAGGCAGGAATCACCGCCGCCGAGGCCTGGGACATCTGGCGCTTCGAGGTCACGCCGGCGGTCCACTTCAACATCTGGTCGGTGGCGGGCGAGTGGGCGCTGTGGAACACGGAGTGGCTACGCGAACGCATCGAGCGCATCCGCGCAGACCCCTTGCCGCCGCGTCCTCTCGCGCATGCGCTCTACCGGTTGCGGGTCCATTTTCTCAACTCCGTCGGTGTCGCGATCGTGCGCTGCGTGAAACTGCTCGAGGCGTGCCCCCCGGAGTCGCGGCGGCAGGCCGCTTTCCAACTCGTCGCGCTCGCGCGGCACTACTTCGATTTCTGTCCCCAACCCATTCCGGAGGGCGAGCGGGCGGAGTTGCGGCTGCTCTACCAACGGGATTTTCTGCCGCTCTTTCGGCAGCTCAGCCCCCCATCAAGCGCCGACGCCCGCGTGCGGGCCGCGCTGGTGTGACGGTATCCGTGCCGGAACGTGGGACACGCTCGTGAGGACCAAGCTCCATATGGTGTCCCCCAGATCCCACTCAAGCCGGTTGACACGGACCGGGCTGGCTGCATGCTCGCGACGTGGAGCGGACCCGGACGCTACTCGTCGCCGAGGCACAGGCCATCGTGGGCCCGGCCGCTGGTCGCCCCGTGAAGTCGCTTGCCGCGCTCCTCGTCGCGGCCATCCTCTATCGGCTGCCGTTGCTGCTCAATGCGGCCGCGCTCGATTCCGACGGGGCCGTGGTAGCCCTGCAGGCGCGCCACATCCTCCAGGGCGAATGGTCGTGGTTCCTCTGGGGCACGAACTACCAGGCGTCGTTCGAACCGCTCATGCACGCGCTCGCTTTTGCGGTCTTCGGCTCGGGGCCGCTCCAGGTGGTGTGCGGCATGCTCGCCGGAGCACTGCTCATGATTGCGCTCGCGTTCCTGGCGCTGCGCCCGTACCTTGGCAACGGCGCCGCCATGCTCTGCTGCGCGCCCCTGGTCTTCGCGCCTTACGCGTACAACCATTTCATCCAGGTGGGCTTCCGGCAGTGGCCGCTCACGGCATTCATCGCGGCCGTGTGTCTTTTCGATCGTTCCCGGAACGCGCGCAGCGCGCCAGCGCTCGCGTTCGCCGCCGGCGCGCTGCTTTTCTTCATGCTCTACCTCGATCTCTTCACGCTGCAGGTGCTGCCGGCGCTCCTCTTGCTGGGCGTTCTCCGCCTTCGAGGAGATGGCCGCCGGCTCGCCGCCGGCGCGACGGGAGTCGCGGCGGGCGCGCTCTTCTTCTTTCTCGTGCGGAGCGGGCTACCGGGTGCGGCGCCCTTGAAACTCGAGCTTTCGCGCCTGTCGCACAACGCCGCCCTGTTGGCGCGGTGCGGTCCTTCACTCGCCGGCGCGCAAGTCCTCTGGTCGGCGGTCGGCGGAACCGTGCGCGCGTGGGATGCGCCATGGCCGATTCGCGCGATCCAGATCGGCGGCGCCCTCTCGCTCGCGGTGTCGCTGGCCATTACCATCCGCGCACTCTTGCGCGTCCCGGACGGAACGCGGACGATGGGCCTCTTCGGTCTCGTCGCCATCGCCGGCTCGCTGGCCGGATTCCTTCTCTCAACCTGGCCAAGCGATCTGGCCTCGGTGCGCTATCTCTCCCCAGGCGCTGTGGCGCTTCCCTTCGCGCTCGCACCCGCCGCGGCCTGGCTCGGAGCGCGGCGTTTCGCGATCACGTTCTCGCCCGCCATTGTCGCACTGCTCGTCTCCGGTTGGCTGAGCTACGGCGACCTCGTCCGCGGGCCGCTCCCGGTGCGCTCGCCGCGCGGCGTTGCGCGCGATGAGTACGAGCTCCGCGACTGGCTGCGCGGGCGCGAAATCCACGCCGCCGCCGCCGATTACTGGCTCGCCTACCGACTCAGTTTCCTCTGGGCCGAGGATCCCACCGTTGCCAACGTCGACGGCTGGGAGCGAATGCCCGCCTATCGAAGGCGGCTCGACCAGGCTCCGCGCCAGGCATGGGTGTTCCATCCCATGGTGGCGCAGACGCCAGCCGATCGATACGAGCGCCGGCTTCGTCGGGACGGCATCACATTCGAAAGCGTGCAGATCGCCGGCTTCACGGTGCTGCTGTTCGAAAACCCTGGCCCGCGCAAGTAGCGGGCGCACGGCATCAGGGCGGCGAGTGCATTCGTCGCGAGATGAAGTGACCTCAGCCGCTCAGCGCGGCGATCGAGCGCGCGAGATTGGCGCGCGCTTGCCGTTCGAGGCGGGCGCGAAAGAAGAGGGTACTGAAGATCGAAGGGCGCGCGGAGAAATCCTCGAGAATTCTTCTGCGTTCGCGGTGGAAGAGGAAATCGGGCACCCACGCGTACTCCTCCCGTATCTGGCGTTCGTATTCGTCGAAGCGCTCAGGCGCCGCGCCGAGGATCGCCAGGTCGATGTCGACCAGCACCTGGGCGTCTGCGCCTTGGGGAACCGCCTTGTGGCGCGTCGCCATTACGAGAGCGCGCACGCGCTGCGCGCTGACGGCCGCAACGCCAGCGGCAAGGGCGGCTTCATGCGCCCAATCGGCACTCCTCTCCTCGCTGTCCTGCCGTTTGGGGTCGTAGATCGCATCGTGGAACCACAATGCAAGCTCGACTTCCGGCGCGTGCTCGGCGAGCGCACGCGCTTCCTCGAGCTGTACAAGACATTCCTCCACATGCCGGACCGTGTGATACGCCCGGTGCGGCTCGCTGTACCGCGCGATGAGCTGGTCGAAGAGCCGCGGATCGAAATGTGCGGCTCCCAACTCCTGCCAGAGACTGTTCCAGCGCGTGATCGAGGGCATGAGCTAGCCGGGGAGAAGCGGGTGGAGTGGCGCACGTGCGGGAGCGGATCGCGAGCACGGTGCCCACACCGACAGTATCGGCGACGGGGTGAGATTCATCCAGGAGGGCGCATTCTCCCACGGTCCCCGTGCGGCGGAGAGTCTTGTTGCCGCCCGTGAGGTAGGCGGTCAGCGCACCCGCCCACCCCGTTCCCGGTGGCGAGCCTGTCCAGCGCAAGCCACTCGGTATTTTGAACGATGTTCAGTTCTTCTTGACGCGGGTGGCTCTTCCAAGCATATTTGAACTGCGTTCAAAATAGCGAACCTAGAGGAATGAGATGCGACAACGAGGTCGCAAGGGAACCAAAGGTGAAGCGACTCGGCAGCATGTGCTCGACGTTGCCCTCGACTTGTTCCGACGTCGCGGATTCGAGCGCACGACCATGCGTGACATCGCTGGTGCAGCAGAGCTTTCCCTGGGCGCCGCATACCATTACTTCCCCTCGAAGGAGGCCCTGGTGATGGCCTACTACGAGTGGATGCAGGCCGAGCATGAACGCCGCGCAACAGCTGCTTGCTCGGATCTCAGGGACCTGAAGGCCAAGCTCCTGGCAGTCTTCCACACCAAGCTCGAGCTCTTGCGGCGGGATCGGAAGGTCCTCGCGGCGTTGTTCCGAAACCTGGGCGATCCCTCGCACTCGCTTTCCGTCTTTGGCCGGCAGACCGCAGCAGTCCGAGACCGAAGCATCGCCCAGTTCCAGGCGGTATTCGAGGACCCGGACATGCCCCAGGACCTGCAGAAGCTCCTCGGGCGGGCCGTGTGGCTGGCTCACCTGGGAGTGTTCCTGTTCTTCATTCATGATCGCTCGGAGGGCGAATTTCGCACCACCAAGCTCATCGCTGCATTGGTGGATTTCGTCGCTTGGGCGGCGCCGCTCTTGCGTCAGCGCATCGCGGCACCCGTGCGGCGCAGACTGATGGCGCTAGTGGCGGAGCTGGGCTTCGCGCCGGGAGTACCGGCATGAAAAACCTTCTCGTCCTCGCAGGTCTTGGCCAGCTCACGCTCGCCTTGGGTAGTTTGGCGCTGCCCCGAGTCCTACGCTGGAAGGAGGATACCGCGAAGCTCCGCCCGCTCACCCGACAGGTCTTTTGGACCTATGCGGCGTACATCTGGGTGACCAACGTCTGCTTCGGTCTGCTCTCGACTTTTGCCTCCGGGCGGCTGCTCGACAACTCCTTGCTCGCCCGAGCAGTGAATGGATACATCACTGCTTATTGGGGAGCGCGGGTACTCGTGCAGTTTTTCTACTTCGATCGTTCGGAGGCGCCGCCGGGAGTCATCTACACGCTTGCCGAGGTGGCGCTCGCGACGCTCTTCGTCTTTTTGACCCTCGTCTACGGCTACCTGTTCGTGACCGGCGGGTAGAGGAGCCGCGATGTCTGCCTACGTCCCGAGCAGTGCACAAGTCATGGTGGTCCTTGGCGCATTGTTCGCGTCTGCGCTGATCGCCGGGTTTGCTCTGGGGCGCTTGCGGTCTGTACGAGCGGCACGCGCCATGGCCTGGCTCCTTCTCCTCTGTGGAACCGTTGGCCTCGAACGTCTCAGCGCACGCGAGGCCCCCGGCTTCCGGATGCTCGCCTTGATCGGCTTCGCTCTGCTGGCGATGAAAGCGATCGTCCACGTCGAAGATCAAGCCCGCGGCTCGGCACCGCTGCCGTTCGCAAGGTGGCTTGAATTCGCGTGCGGCTGGCTGGGGATGCAACCGCGCCTCTTCGCTGCGCCGCGCTCAGCAGATCTTACCGGGGCTTCGACTCTCCTGGTGCGAAGTGCGGCCCATCTCGCGATCGGGGTCGCGTTGTTGGGTGTCGCGAGGCTCTCCTGGGTGACCTTGCACTCGCGGCTACTGGCGACGATCTTCCTCCTTCCGGGTCTGAGCTTCTTGCTGCATTTTGGCTTGTGCAACTTGCTCGCCGGAGGTTGGAGGCTGCGGGGAGTGGCTTGCGAGGCCCTTTTTCGCACGCCTTTGCGGTCCCAGAGCCTGGCGGAGTTCTGGTCCCGCCGTTGGAACCTCGCCTTCTCAGAGATGACTGCGCTCGCGGTGTATCGACCGCTCTCCACCCCTTTGGGTCGAGGACCAGCACTCTTCGGAGCCTTTGTTTGCTCCGGCCTCCTGCATGAAATGGCGATCAGCCTCCCCGTTCGGGCCGGCTTCGGCCTTCCGCTCCTCTACTTCTCGATTCACGGCGGATTGGTGCTCTTCGAACGTACGCTTTCAAAGCGCGGACGACCCATTGGTGGCTGGCCTGGACGGGTTTGGGCGATCCTGGCGCTGGTGGTCCCCTTGCCGTTGCTCTTTCATCGGCCCTTTCTCGCGGGGGTCGTTTGGCCACTCATCGGAATTCCGAGGTGATCGATGTGTGCTCGCGCGCAGCACCTTGTTCTCTACGACGGCGTCTGCGGCCTCTGCAATCGTCTGAACCAGTTCATCCTCAAGAGAGACAGGTTGGATCGATTTCGTTTTGCAGCGCTCCAGAGCTCGATCGCAGGAGATCTTCTTCGGAGGTACCAACGCGATCCCACCGATCTCAACACAGTCTATGTGGTGGCTGACTACGGTCAGCCAACCGAACGAATGCTCCGGAAAAGTCGCGCGGTTGTCTTCGTACTGGGGGCGCTCGGAGGAGTTTGGGGCTGTGCGCGGATGCTCGACTTCCTTCCGACGGCCGTCCTGGACGTGCTGTACACATTCGTCGCAACGCACCGGTACCGCTGGTTCGGTCGATCCGAGCAATGCATGTTGCCCGATCCGCGCCATCGGTCGAAGTTCATCGAGCCCGGATGAGCATCGTCGATGCCGAGATCCTCTTTACCCCGATTGGACGGAGCGAATGCCGACTGCGTAGGACAAGCTCAGGTGGTCTCGCACGCACTAAAGCTGAGCTTCAATGGCCGCCTTATCTATGATTGACCAGACTTGCTCAATCTGTACTCCCCGGAATTCATAGAACACATGTTCGGTAAAGGAAACTCTCTTCCCGTTTACATGGAGGCCCAGGAAGCTTCCCTTTGGCGTACAATTGAACCTTAGCCGGCTCGCTATATGAGGGGGATCGGAAATCAGCAGCTGAATGTCGAAATAGAGGTCGGGAATTTCATTAAAGTCTCTCTCCAGCATCTCGCGATAACCCATTATCCCAATCCGCTGGCCGTTGTAGTACACTTCATCATGAACGAATTGTTCCAGCTTCGGCCAGTCCTGCTGATTCAGGCAGGCAATGTAGTCTCGGTAGACGTCGCAGAGGCTGGCTTTAATCATGGCAATGTTCCCTGTGCTTCTACATGGTCCCTGCTGCAAAGCAGGACAGGGTGAAGCTCCACAGCCAAGAATAGCATCTCTGAAGGGTTCCTCCATCACCGTCGTTGGCCTCGCAACCCCAACGATCACGCTCCCGCGCCTGAAACCGGAGCGTTGTTTTGCTCACCGGCCGAGCCAAGGGCAGAGCGGTTGCTACGGTGCGTCTGCGCGCGCCTGGGCGCGGTCGCCCGGCCGGTCCAGCTCCGGCACCAGCATCAGCACGGGCTCCGAACAGCTGCGTGAGCAGAGCCAATGCAGGAACGCCGGTAGCTCCGTCTGCGCGGCCATGGTCGAGAGCCAAATGATTTCGGTGGTGACGTTCGCGTTGGACCGGGTCGCGCGCCCCAGCAACCTCGATGCGAGGAGCTGATCGGATTCGTCGACCGCTCCCAACCGCTCCCGCAGTTCGCTCCGGGCGTGGCGAGCCTCCTCTGGTTTGTCGAAAGCGACTGTGGCGAGGGCGAGCTTTGTGACCTCATCGTCGAGGGGTTCGATCGCGCGGCGTTCGTCGATGGCCGCTCGCGCATGCTGCACCCATTCGTTGCTGAACGCGACCGGCGAGGACTCTCGACGGCCCAGCCGGCGGCGGAGGTTGGCCCACAGGCTTTGCAGCCCCAGCCAGCGAGGCGACCTGGTCATCGAGGCGGTGATCGCGTTCCAGGCGATCCGATACGTATGCCGCGCCCGGCGCTCGCTGGCCGTCACGTCTCCAATCCAGGGCGGGCGAATCTCCAGCGCTGCAGCAGCCGCGAAGTAGTCGGCGAGATCGTCCTCCACGCTTCGTGCTTCCGCAACGCCGCGCGCAGTGCACTGGACCGCAACCAGCGCACTCGATTCTCCCGAAATGTGCTCGAGCGTTCCGCCCCGCTCCAACGCCATCCGATCCATTTGAGCCATGCGCGCCGATCGCTCTTCCCTGGCACGCGCATAGGTCGTCACAAGGGTCTCTTCATCGACTGGGTGCGGGAGCGCACCGTCTGTAAGGGCGACATTCGCCTTGTCCAAGCCAACACCCAGGAAAAGGATGCGACCGAGGGATCTTGCATCGGCACCCGCTACGGCTCCCTGGATCGCCTGCTTCGCCTCCGCCGCGGTCGCGGGGTCTTCGAACACGGCGATCGAGGTGACCTGCGGTGATGGGACAGACGCTTCAGTACCGCGCGACCGGTGCCAGCGGGCCGGACACGCAAGGGGTGCCAGCGGCGTCCAGTGGACCGTCGCCTTCTCGGGAGATCTTGCGCGGCTGCCTCCTACGACGAGGGCGACGACGGCTACGATCCCCGCGAACAGGCTGCCTAGATAGGCGATGAGCCAGAGAGAGATCGACGCGAAGCCGGGGGCGGCGGTGCGCGATGATTCCACCAAAACACCGCGGGCGAGCATCATTTTCGTGGCAAATGGAAGGGCGCCGTGACCTTTTTCGTGAAGCGTGCGGAAGAAGAGAAATACGCGGGCTTGGGCCGGCGTCTTGCTGACTTCTTGATTGAAGCTGCGCCGCAGCGCCGCAAGCCGGAAACAGTGCGGAATCCCCAGCGCAGTCAGCAGCGTGACGCCGAGGAGCACGGGGCTGGAGGACGTGATTGCCAGCAGAGCGAGCAGCGCCACACCGACCGCCCGCAGCACCACGTCGAGCCAGGCATTGCGCGCAAAGAGAAGCGCGTGCACGATGCGCCCGCCGTCCAGGGGAAGGATGGGTAGAAGGTTGAGGAGATTGATGCCGACCAACGCCCAGAGTGCCGCGTTCAAGCGCGGCACGCTCCCCGCGCCCAGGAGCGCCGCCGCGCCAGCCACGATGAGGCCAGGCAAAGGCCCGGCGAGCAGGACGACGATCTCCTGGCCCAGGGTTGCATCGATCTTCCTGCCCGACGCCGCACCACCGACGAAAGGGATGAAGAAGATGGTCGTGTCCTGATACCCGAAGGCCCTCATCGCGGCGTAATGGCCAAGCTCGTGGAAAAGGACGACACCGGTGACGATGGCGCCGTAAACCGCCGCATCTCGCGAAGTGACGAGCGACACCCCGAACAGCGCGAGGGTCACCGCAAAAACCCAGAGGAAGAAGCTTCGCCGCGCCGGCGCCCTGGTCATTTCATCGTGCCGCTTGTAGGCCGCCACTTCCTCCTCGAGGGGCGGCAAGCTCATCGGCCTTTTCGCCGCCCGCTGCGCACGGGCACACCGCGAGCGCATGTCCTGCACCCGGCGCGTAGCTGCGACGATCGCGGCGGCCAGAGCCGCAGCTGCGGCCCAGCTGAACTGAAACGTCCCGTCCTCGGCTGGAACGAAGCGCCCTCTGGCGATCTGCGCATCGAGCTGGGCCTGCTCCTGGGCTACGGCTCTTTCGATTGCGGGTTCCGCATCGAGCAGGGCAGGCTGCACGCCGTTGCTTGCAACCGCCTCGCGATGTGCCTTCCATTGCCCCTCGAGCGTGGCCGCATAGGGATCGACCACAACGGTTCCGGGTATGTCGCCGAGACTCGCGTGCGAGACGCCGTTCAATGTGAGGACGCAAGGCCCATGAGCGGCGAACGTGTACAGAATGACCGAGTAGAGGTTGAGGGAATCGAGAGCGCTCGCGAACGATACGGAAGCGTACGCGCCCTCTCGCGGGTGCAATAGCCAGGCGAGATGGAGGGAATCGCCCCCGAAAGTGACGGATCGCTCTGCGCAGACCCAGCCCCGGAGTTCGAAGCCGAGCTCGACGAGTTCTGCGATCGGCGCCTGAAGTCCCTCGCGCACGTGCGCAGGCACCCTGTCGGCGGGAACCAGGCGCATTCCGGGCGTCCGCAGCCGCGTCCGTAGCAGATTGTGCATGACGAGGACGAAGCGGAGAATCTGAAGACCGATCAGGAGCCCCGCGCAGGCGAGGAGCAACGTCTTGAATGAGGGCACGCGCCGAAGTTATCGCCGCAAAGGCTCCGGTGCGAGAAAGGTGGCAATGCGCTTGCCCAAGCGGTCCTATCGATAGCGAATGTGCGCCTGTTCAAGTCGGACCTGCGTCCACATTTCCGGCAAACGTGGGGTGTTGACGCCCCGTGCAGCGCTGAGCCACTTACTTGCCCGCGTCATTCTTGTCGTGCAGCGTTGGACTGCTTCCTCCCTCGATGAACGATGCCCCGCCGGCCCGCGCCCGACACCTCGTGTCCTCGGTGCCACCGCTCGCCATCCTGGCATTCGCCGCAGTGTCATTGCTGCTGAAGCAGACAGTGCCCATCGTGCTCCTGGGCCTGCCCGTCGCGCCGCGGCTCCTGGTGGTCGCCTCCGGCCTGGTGCTCGTGCAGCTGGCGCCTGCCGCGGCCGTGCCCGGCCGGTCGATGGTGCTGCGGATCCTCGCAGTGGACGCGTTCATCTCGTTGATGACTGTGGGGGACGTGGTTGCCTTCCGGATCAACCGCCGCTTCCTGTCGGTGCTGAGCCTGCCGCTGGTGCCGTACCTGCCACACCTCGGAGAGGCGATTTCGTCGGCCATCCACCCCGGCGACGCGTTTCTCCTCGTTGATCTGGCGGTGCTCACCTTGATCGCGGCGCTGGTCCCGCGGAGCGAGGCGCCTTCACGCGGGGGGCCCAGCAGGTTCCTGGCCGGCGTTGGGGTCGCGACGCTCGTACTGGGCGCGGGCACGGATCCATATTGGCGCCAAGCCACCCTGAGAAACCCCGCCACCGCCGGCCATGCGTCCCTGCTCCCCTTCCACCTCATCGCGACGGTCGATGCCGCCTGGAGCGCCCTGCGCGCCAACTACTTCGCGGAAAAGGAGCTCTCGCTGCTACAGCGCTGGTACGCGGAGCGGCGGCCTCGGGAACGCGCCGGAGGCCCGCTCGTCGGACGCGCGGCGGCCGCGCGCTTCGAAAACGTTCTCATCGTGCAGGTCGAGTCGCTGCAGGCGTGGGCGGTGGGCATGCGCCTGGGGGACCAGGAGGTTACGCCGACGCTGAACCGGCTGCGGGCGCGCGGCATCTCCTTCGAGAACGCGTACAGCCAGGTGGGCGTAGGAAACACGGCCGATGCCGAATGGCTTTCTCTGTGTTCGTTCTACCCCGCCACCGCGGGCATAGCGTTCATCCGCTACGACTCGGCCAAGCTGAGCTGCCTGCCGTCGCTGCTTCGCAAGAGCGGATTCGAGACGTTGGCATTCCACGGGAACGACCTGTCGGTCTACAACCGGGACGACATGTACGTGACGGCCGGGTTCAACCGCCGGTACGGGCGGAGGGAGCTCCATCCGGACAGCGGACGCTACGAGATTCCCGATCGCATCATCTACGCGCAGATCCCAGCGCTGATCCCGCGCGATGGGCCGTTCGCGTTGCACGTGGTGAGCTTCTCCAGTCATCGTCCGTTCCACGTACCGCCACAGGGGCTGCCGCTCGGCAAGCTCCAAGGGACCATCGCCGGCGACTACCTGGAGAGCATCCGTTACGCCGACACCGCGCTGGGTGAGCTGCTGCAGGCGTTGGAGGCGCAGCGCCTGATGGCCCGGACGCTGCTCGTAGTCTATGGCGATCACGCCGGCATCAACCGGGGCGACATCGGGACCATCGATCTTCCGACGGCGCCGCCGCCAAACGAGGGGGCGTGGTTCGTTTTCGAGCGGCGCGTGCCGCTGCTCTTCGTCGGCGAGGGACTGCCGGCGGCTGTGGTGGCCACGCCGGCGGGCCAGATCGACATCGCGCCGACCATCGCAGGCCTCTTGCATCTGCCGACGGAACACGCGGGATTCCTGGGCCGGGACCTGTTGCGCACCGACGAGCGACCGGTGGTCTTCTGGTCGGGCAACGTCCTCGACTCCGATCACTTGTACCTCGAGGGCCGTGCCGCCGGGCCGCTCTGCTTTACCGCCAAGGGCGCGACGGTGCCAGGCTCTGCGTGCGAATCGCTGGCCGCTTTCGGCAGGCGAGAGCGCGGCCAGGCGCAGCTCATCCTCGACGCCGATCTCGTGACTTCCGTCGATCCTTGACCCGCGCGGGCGCGCAAGTCGGGTAATGCTTCCCGAACGCCCCCGACGGCGAGGCGAAGACCCGCTCGGGGGGCGCTTCGATCCGCGTTATCACCTCGACCCGGGGGCATCGATCTACGGCGTACATCAGAGGGGCAAGTCTTGCTTGGGCGCTGAGCCGCGCAGGGCAGATTGGACTACCAGCTCTCCTGGAACGGCCGCGCTTCCACCTCGAACGACCATGCCGACGGGCGCTGCTGGGTGAGGCGGAAGCCGATCTCCGCCACGTCGTCCGGCTTGATGAAGAACGAGTCGGGCTTGTCCGGCATCCGCGCCCTCGTCCTCGGCAGGTCCACGACACCGTCGATGACGATGAGAGACACGTGGATGCCGGCTGGCCAGAGGGCGCGCGCCATCGACTCGGCCAGGCTTCGTTGCGCGCCCTTGGCGGAGGAGAAAGGCCGCAGACCTCGCCCCTGCCTTGCGCGACGCGGTGGCACCCACGAAGACGATGCTGCCTCGCCCGGCGCGCTTCATAGCGGGGATGACCTGCTTGGAGGCGAGGAAGCCGCCGAGCGCGTTGACCCGCCAGGCCGACTCGAAGTCCGCAGCGGTCGCTTCCTCGACGCTGCCCCAGACACCCGAGCCGGCGTTGTAGAGGAGCACCTCGGGATCGGCGAAGTCGCGGCGGACGGCATCGAACGCGCCGGCGACCAAGCTTGCGTCGGCGACGTCGCACGGGTACGCGCGGGCGTCCGGCAGGCTATCGGCGAGCTTTGCCGCGAAGTCGGTGGTCCGCGCGAGCAGCGCGACCGCGTAGCCTTCGGACGCGAAGCGCCGGGCAAAGGCCGCGCCGTTTCCCGGTCCTACGCCGACGACGACACAGAGGGGCTTCATGCGCCTCCGATTATGCCCGAGAAACACAACCTCTGGTACGCGAAGGAGGCCGAGGAGGCGGCGGCGTTCTACGCGTCGATCTTCCCCGACTCGCGTGTCGACCGGGCACACCATTGCGTGTCACCGATGCGATGCTGAAGATGGTCAAGCTGGACATCGCGAAGCTGCAGGCGGCGTACGAGGGCAAGAGCTAGCACGGCGTCAACCGTACCGATTGCGGAGCTCGTCGCCGGCGCTTCCTAGGCCGAGCGGGCGGCGGACGAGGTCGCCTCCGGCCCCCTCAGGCTGGCAGCGGTGGCCTCCCGCCGGGAGAGGAAAGTGTGCAGCTGAGCGACGACGGTCGCGCCCTCCCCGATGGCCGCCCCCACCCGCTTCACCGAACCGGAACGGACGTCGCCCACGGCGAAAATTCCCTCCACCCCAGTCTCCAACGGCAGCAGGTCACGGTCGATCGAACCCACGTCGGCGCCGGTCCGGA
>Ga0137407_10000749_pt1 | contig 21334 bp, 16 predicted proteins | sample CZOMad2_2_16fung_FD_108410 | JGI IMG/M metagenome (GOLD analysis project Ga0137407, IMG submission 108410) | Vadose zone soil fungal communities from Angelo Coast Range Reserve, California, USA - CZOMad2_2_16fungal (Illumina Assembly) | ecosystem: Environmental > Terrestrial > Soil > Vadose... | reverse complement strand
GTTCAGAACGACTACGAGGTTCTTCTCACCTCGACCGTGCATGACACCAAGAGGATAAAGTCGTCAGTTCGGCGAATGATTGAGCAGCGGGTGGATGGTATTGCCATTCTGACCTTTGGAATGGAAGAGTGTCTTTTTGGTGACCTTCGCATTCGTAAGGTGCCGCTGGTCTTTGTCGACGTGGCACCAGATGCCGCCAGTGCGAGCAACATCCGCATCGATTATCTGAATGGTATCCGACTGGCGGTCCGGCACCTGGCGGACCTCTGTCACACACGGATTTCCTTCGTAGCCGGGCCGTCAATGTTGAAGTCTGCCCTCGCCAGGAAAGAAGCTTTCACGAAGTCGATGGCCGAGATTGGACTGGAGGTAGTACCGGAACTGATTGTCCCGGGAGATCATACGATTAATGGCGGAATGAGAGCCATTAGGGAACTCATGAGCTTGCGCGAGCGACCCACCGCAGTGCTTTGTTCTAACGACGTAATGGCAATCGGCGTCTTGCGAGAAGCATTTGAGATAGGCGTTAGGATTCCAGACGAGCTTTCGGTCGTTGGTTTCGACAATATCAAGCTGTCGGAATTTGTAACCCCCCCTTTGACAACCGTAGAACTGTCGCAAACGGACTTGGCCCGAATAGCATTTCGAGCGTTGATGAAAGCCACCGCCCAGCAATCGGAAAGTGATCGCGGAATTGAGTACCAGTTGACCACGACTTTGATTCTGAGGCGTTCGACGGCACCGGCTCGTTGAAGAGTTCGACCGGATCCCTGGCTGAGAGTTCACCCATGAACAGCACGGGGGCATTGTCAGGTAACATTAACCCACACCTTGCAGGGACTATGGCAACTAGATTCAGCATTCGAGAAGGCGTGTACTCTCAAGAAATTCCATGATTCCATGCTGTTGCAAGGTAGTCTCGGTGGTCAGAGTGGTCGAAGAAGAATTCGCACATAGTCACATGTCTCTCGATTGCTGATCAAGTGGTTTGGGAACCACGAGGTGCCCGATGAATCGTCAGAGACGCGAATGGATCGTGCTCGGCGCGCTCTTTGTCCTAGCACTGCTCCCGCTGCGACTGACCGCCCGGTCGTTCCCGCACTTGACCTTAACCATGTACAACTCCCGCGTGTGGCAAGCGCAGGACGGCCTCCCGCAAGATACCATCCAGGCCCTTGCTCAGACACCGGACGGTTACCTGTGGATTGGCACGAGCGGAGGACTAATTCGTTTCGATGGCACGCGGTTCGTGATCTACACGCGCGATAACACCCCCGTATTTCTCGACGATAGCGTCTGGTCACTGAGGGCAAGTAGGGATGGCACCCTGTGGGTGGGAACCGAAGGAGGCGGCTTGCTACGTTATCGCTCTGGGGCGTTTCGCGCGTTCAGTGTTGATGACGGCCTTACGAATGGATTTGTTCGAGCCATCTTCGAAGACAGACGCTCGGTTCTTTGGGTGGGCACCGACCGAGGCCTTTTTCGACTGATTGGAGATAAGTTCGAACGGGTGGACAACCGTCTTCCTATTCCCAACGTGAATGTCTATGCGATCGGTGAAGACTCACGCGAAAGGCTAGTGATTGGATGTACGGATTCTGACGGAAGGTCTGGGTTGATGACCTTGAGTGGCGACGAAGGAAGTTTCTACAGTTCCGACGAAGGCGAAGCAGACAGCAGAATCGAAGCAATTCAGGCCAGCCCAGACGGTGCACTTTGGCTAGGTACTCTTGCTAGAGTTCGGAGGCTCACACCAGGCGCGAGGGGAAGCCCTTTCATCAAAGGCACGTTGGTTCACGCGGTTGCTAGTGACGACAGATTAATAGCTCCCCGTGAGGTCGTGACCGGAGTTTCCGTTAGCGCCATGGCCGAGAGTGCCGACGGCAGTTTGTGGATAGGCACGAATGGACAAGGTGTGCTTCAGTTCCAGAACGGCAACGTCCGCGAATTTCGGGCGCCCGGTTTCCTGCCCGACAACAACGTGTCGGCTGTCATCGAGGATTCAGAGGGAAATATCTGGATTGGAACGCAGAACGGTCTGGTTCGCCTGAATCAGAGTCTGGCCCAGACGGCCAGGACTCAAGACGGAGCCCCCGTCAACATCAGCACTGTTTACGAGGACTCTCAGCGGATGCTGTGGGCCGCCAGCTATGGCGGGCAGCTATTCAAGTTTTCTGGAAGAGCTTTGGTTCCGGCAGCGCTACCCGCGAAGCTGGGTAAACTATCCGCGCGCACGGTTTTTCAAACGAGCAAGGGCGATTTCTGGATCGGCACGGCGGGGCAGGGAGTGATCCAAATCTCTAAGACAGGGGTCCGACTCTATAACACGGGTGAGGGTCTAGCAAACCCGTTCATTCGTGCTTTTTGCGAAGATCGAGACGGTAGTCTGTGGGTTGGAACCGATGGAGGATTAAGCCATTTTCAAAACGGCCGCTTTCGCACTTTTCGCACCGAGAATGGGCTCACCCACGAGAGCGTTCGCTCGATCGTGGTTGATCGCAGCGGTGACGTATGGGTGGGGACTGAGAGAGGAGTTACGCGATTCCACGCGGGTGCGGTAGTGTCCGAACCAGGGTTGGAGCGGTTGCGGCAAGAAAAGATTTGGGCGATCTATGAGGATGTCGATGGTGGCATGTGGTTCGGTACGCGGGGCCGGGGACTCTTCCTGCTGCGGGAAGGAAAGATTAGCAACTACAGCACAGCCCAGGGATTTCCGAGCAACAATATTTTTAGCATCATGGAGGACGATCATGCGGCTCTCTGGATGAGTAGTTCGACGGGCGTGTTCTCCGTTGATCGGAAAAATCTCGAAAATTCTGCCAGAAACGAACATTCCCAGATCGCCATTCGGATCTATGGCAGATCAGAGGGGCTGGGGACAAAGCAGATGAATGGCGGAGTGCAGTCCGCTGGCATTATCACGCAGGCAGGCGAGTTGTGGTTTGCCAGCAGCAGCGGAGCAGTCCGGATGCGCCCCAGCAGTTTGCATGCCGGAAAGCCAATGCCAGTTGTCATCGAGCAAGTGTCAGCGGACGGCCACGATATCTCCCTTTCAGGCCACTTGGTTCTTGGTCCGGGCCACGAAAAAATAGAAATTCACTACGGTGCGATTACGCTGCGCTCACCCGAACGCGTTCATTTTCGATATAAGCTCGAGGGCTTCGAGCAGAGTTGGGCCGAAGCTGGCGATCGTCGCGTTGCCTATTACACCAATTTGCCCGCCGGGGAATACCAGTTCCGCGTGATCGCTTATGACATTTCTGTTCCGGAAGGATTGTCCGAGACCAGCATCAAACTCCGCTGCGAACCGCGGTTTTATAAGACGGCAGGGTTCGCGGCGTTTTGCTTGCTTGCCGCGATATCGTTAGCCACTTGCGGTTATGTGCTTCACGTGCGCCGGATGCGACAACAGTTTGCTGCCGTACTCCACGAACGCGGTCGCCTGGCTCGCGAAATGCACGACACCTTGATTCAGGGATGCGTGGGGATTTCAACGCTGCTGGAGGCGGCTTCTGTGTTGAAAGACTCCTCGCCCCCCGCGAGCCACGACCTGCTTGATCGGGCGCGGATGCAAGTCCAGTTGACAGTGGAGGAGGCTCGCCGCGCCGTCTGGAATCTGCGACACGAATCGGAGTTGGGAGCCAGTCTCGTGGGCACTCTGTCTCAATTGGCCCAGCATGTTAGCGCGGAAAGCGGCACCGCGGTGAGATTTGAGCACATCGGTTCTCCGATGCCGATCGGAAACGAGGTGCATCGCAATATGCTGCTGATTGCCCGTGAGGCTCTTCACAATGCGGTGCGCCACGCCTCACCTCAAAGCATTTCCGTTGCACTTGCGTTTCGAGACGCTACCCTGTGCTTGGATATCACAGACGATGGAGATGGTTTTAGTGAGCCGCAGCCGCTTGACGGGGAACACTACGGCCTTGCCGGCATGCGCGAAAGAGCGAATAGCATCGGCGGCGAGTTTGAGATCACCAGTGATCTGGGCAAGGGCACAACAGTCCGAGTGCGAGTGCCGCTTTATCGAAAGACCAGAGCCGCGGAGAAAGTGTTTTTGTGAAGATCCGCGAATTCCGGAAGAGCGCGGTTCTACGACTTACGGCTGGGATTGCACCGTGTCCGGGCACCATCCAGACTTGAGGGCAAATGAGGGATTGGGAGAATGAACAAATCTGAGAAGATTCGTGTTCTGGTAGTGGACGACCACGCCGTGGTTCGGTTCGGGCTGGTGGCCATCGTCGATGCCCAGCCGAACATGACGGTGATCGCTGAGGCGGAAGACGGGATCCAGGCGGTTGAACTGTACCGGCGTGAGAAGCCTGATGTGGCGCTCATCGATCTCCAGTTGCCGAGAATGAGCGGGCTGGATGCAATCCGCGCCATTCTGCGGGAACACCCCACGGCACGCCTGGTCGTGCTTACCACTTATGAGGGGGAGGAAGACATCCATCGTGCCCTGGAGGCGGGTGCGCAAGGGTATGTGATCAAAGCGATGCCGCATCAGGCGCTAATTGAAGCAATTTACAAGGTGCACTCCGGAAAGAAGTTTATTCCCGAGCCTGTCGTCCGGCGCTTGGCCGCCCGCACCCCGAATTCTGACCTGACGCCGCGAGAGCGTCAGGTCTTAGCGCTGATCGTAAATGGAAAAAGTAACAAGGAAATATCCGGACTGCTCGGCATTACAGAGGGAACGGTCAAATGCCATGTGAATGTAATTCTGGAGCGCCTCGGGGTCAGTGATCGCACCCAAGCGGCAGTAGCGGCCCTGCAAAGAGGGATCATGCATTTCGACTCCTCCGGAAAGTTGTGGACCGCCGGCTAATTCGATCCCGAATTCGCCGTTGTTCGTCCCTCAGCACGTGATCGCGCGCTATTCCAATGGCAGATACCCGTAATCAAGAAAACCATGCGCCTATAACTTTCGATAGATGCGTTGTACTCTGACCCGGCATACATTTCGTCTCCAGGCCAGTTCCCGGCGGAATTGGTGTATTACGAATCTGGCAGTAGCCAGTGTGTAGAAGAGCGTTCTTCCTGGAGGCGTCGTGAGCCGAATCAATGTGGCTGGAGTGGTCACGTTTTTGGTTATTTTCATCTGTACCATTTCTCTCCGCGAAGTGCGCGCCCAAGGACTATTTGGAACCATCAGCGGAATCGTAACGGATTCCAGTGGAGCTGCGATTCCCGGCGCGACGGTTAAAGTGACGAACGTAAATACTAATGTCATTACGACCCTGAGTACGAACGGTGCAGGGGTTTACAGTGCCACGAGTCTCAATCCTGGCGTGTACAACGTTGCAGCGGAAGCCAAGGGGTTCAAGGCAGCGATAGCGAAAAACATTAGCCTTGAAGTAAATGCGAGCCCGAAAATAAATCTGACGCTCCCCGTCGGGCAAATTTCCGAGACCGTTGAGGTGACTGCCGAAAATGCACCGTTATTGCAAGCACAACAGTCAGATGCCGGTCAGACAGTAAACCAACAACAATTAGAGCAGTTGCCGACCTTCAGTCCCAGCGGCAGAAATGTCTACAGCTTGCTTCCGTTAGCTGCCGGCGTGTCCCAGCAGACTGGGTGCGACGGCTGTGGCACTAACGGCAATCTCCGCATAAGTGGTAGCCGCCCCCGAAATGAGGACTACGTTCTTGACGGTACCACGATCACGCAGCCGGTTTTCGGTGGACAGTCGCTGAGTCCTTCAGTGGATTCGATTCAAGAGTTCCGGGTTGAACAGAACAGTATGTCCGCTGAATATGGACAGGCAGGCGGCGCCATCTTGATTGCGCTCAGTAAGACGGGGACGAACAAATTTCACGGCTCAGCCTACGAATACAACCGCAACCAAAACTTGGATGCCAGGAACTACTTTGAGGATCCCACCCAAAGGAAGAACCCTTTCACCTACGATGAGTTCGGCGGGACGGTCGGTGGCCCGATCATCAAGAACAAGCTGTTCTTCTTCGTCGACTACCAGGCAATTCGTTCGCATGGAAGCGGCGCGTTAGCAAAGAACGCAGTGCCGGATGCCGCCTTCCGAAGCGGCGATCTGTCCGCCTTGTGCACAGCCGGATTTGACGGTGCGGGCAACTGCGCGGATCCCAGCCAACAAATCAATTTTCCCGGCACGACGACCCCAGTGCCTTTTAATACGATCCCCTCCGGCCAAATCAGCGCCATTTCGACGAATCTGCTCTCAGTGTGGCCCACATCTTCGACTCCCGGCTCCGCTCCCGGAACAGACTTACTGACCCTGAGTTCTCCAACCAGCACTCACCTTAATCGATTTAATCCGCGTATCGACTTCAACCCTTCTCAATCTGATCACATATTCGGTGTGTTTCACAGAGAGACAGGTCGTTCGTTCGCCTACGACTTGATCGTCGGACCCGCAGGTCAGCAGATCAGCCTGACCAACGACTACGCCACGACCATAGGATGGACGCGCTCTATCACTGCGACTTTAGTCAACGATTTCCGTTTCGGGTACATGCATCGGATCGGGGATCGGGGCGGCTATGGGCAAGGGGCTACCTCACCAGCGACGTTTGGAATCAGCGGAATTCCCCAATGCTTGTCGAGTGCTCCAGAGACTGCGGGTGGAACGAAGTGCGGCACTCCGGGAGTAACGATAAGCGGATTTAGCGGTCTTTCTGGAGGCTCGACCCTTTACGAGCCAGCCTCGACGTTTCAGTTCAACGATGCGGTGACCAAGGTTTGGGGACGTCACAACGTGAAATTTGGCGGTGAGGGTCGCCGCTATTCTATAGACAACTACCAACCAAATGGTGTGAATGGCAGTTTCGGATTTAACGGTGCACAGACGGGAAATGGCTTTGCTGACTTTCTGTTTGGTGTCATGAATTCCGGCAGCGTGCAGGTCCAAAACACGTTGGTTTCATCGCGTGCGTGGTCGTATTCATTGTTCGTCCAGGACGACTTCAAGTTTACTTCGCGGTTAACGCTGAACCTCGGGCTACGCTGGCAGTACGATCAGTCGTTCCGCGAGATTCACCACGGCGATGCCTTTTTCAACCCGTACGCGGCGAAATGGGAACAGTTCGGCGTGAACGCGCCTGATACCCCGTTCGATCCCTCATTCAAGAAATTCGAACCGCGAGTGGGGTTTGCGTGGAATCCGCGCGATGGGCTGGTTATTCGCGGAGGATACGGCATCATGCATCCGGGTACTGTCGGTCATGGTCGTGCCGGCGATGGCCAGCCTGGACCCAATCTTCTCGCCAGCACTGGCTTTGCCGCCGGCACAAGTTGGGCCAGCCTTCCCCCAATTACGAGTCCTGACCCGTCCGCCATTACCGCCCCTATTCCTGTGAGCAGTAATATTTCGTTTTCTTTCTGGGCACCGCGCAAACAGTACCCGACTTACACGCAGCTGTGGAATTTTACGGTTGAGAAGCAATTTGGTGGCAATACCGTTGCTGAAGTCGGATATGTCGGCAGCCACGGCACCCATCTGCCCATCAATTACGCATACAACATTTGCCAACAGACTCCAGCTAGCACTGCGGCATTGCCCAATGCTTTTGCTGCGACAACTAGTCCGTATTGTCCCAACGCGGCCGCGGCTTTGGTCGCTTCGGGCGCATCGGTCTATTGCTGTCTGACAGTAAACCCCGGATGGTGGGGGCTTTCGAGCTCTCTGTACCATTCCCTGCAGGCAAAAGTGGATCACCGCTTCTCGCACGGGTTTTCTCTGCTGGCAAACTTTACCTGGAGCAAGCTGATCGACGATTCTTCCTCAGATTGGGGTGGGTTCTGGTCGCTTGATGTTCTCGGCCAGGATTTCTACAACCGCAAGTCGGAGCGCTCCATAAGCGGCGGCGACATACCCGCCAGATTCACAATTGCACCGATTGTGGAACTTCCTTTTGGCCAAGGGAAGAGGTGGTTAAACACTGGTGTAGCCAGTCAAGTGCTTGGTGGTTGGCGAACCAGCGCCATTTATACGATCAGCGCCGGTACTCCGTTCGGTATCACGGATAACGCTTACGGATTCTGCAACGGCGCAGGTGTGCTTGAGGATCGTCCAAACATTATCGGCAATCTGCGTCCGGCGGGCTTCCAACAGTCGCCGGCCCACTGGTTTAACACACAGGCGCTTGACTTCTCCGGGACCTGTCCGGCAGCAGGGTTGCCGAACCTCACTGGTCCGTTCGACGTGAGCAAGGCGTTTGGGGATGCCCCGCGTTACTTTTCGAATCTGAGAAACCCTGGGGTTAATAATCTCGATCTCTCGGTGCAGAAGGATTTCAGGATTCCGATCGGGGAACAAACGCGTCTTACCTTCTCGGCAGATTTCTTCAATTTGCCCAACCATCCACAGTTCGCCGAGGCAATTGCGGATCCGCTGAATCCAAGCTTCGGAAACATTGGCCGGACCGCTCTTAATAATCGGACCATACAGCTCGGATTACACCTGTATTTCTGACGTGGTAGTGCTCGAGTTGGGCACTACCGCCTTTTCAATTGGAAATCTTCGCTTTGGGAACACTTTGAAATCAAAGGAGAGAACCATGATGGCTTCTCGATCCAGGGTCCTGCTCAAAAAGCGAAGGGTAGCTCTGCCGATGGCTACCCTTTGGTTGGCGCTCATCCTGGGCGCTGTCCCTCGCCCCACCTACGCGGCGAGCGTGGCGGTCGTTGTCAATGCAGCGACCGTGCTAAACACGGGAGCCACTGCCGGTGCCAAGGCGGGCATCAACACGGAGTACTGGTGGGACAACCAAGCCAATCGTGTGGCCGGGGCGGCCACGATGTCCTCCGCACTCAGTGGCATGAAGATGAAGGTCTGGCGGTTCCCGGGCGGCGAGAAGGCCGACGGGCATCTCTGGTCCACGCCTCCTTACACCACGGCGGCCCCGATCTTGGCCCGGATCAGCTCTCAAGACTGGCCTTCCAACGACCCCGTCTATTGGACACCCCCCGGCAGCCTCACCGGCAACTGGGCCCACCCGGTCTACACCTTCGACCAGTTCATGGCGGACTGCCAGGCGGCCGGGTGCACGCCGATCGTGGTCGTCGCATACGACGGCATCTACAAGCCGCCGTATCCGGGTGGCGTGTCTCTGACTTTCCAGCAGGCCCTGGACACGGCCACGGCTTGGGTCAACTACTCGAAGAACAAGGGCTACAACGTCAAGTACTGGGAGATCGGTAACGAGACGTGGAACAACACCTATATGGGCGCAGATCCCGGCCGGACGCAACAGGCCAACGACCTCATCACCTTCTCTCGCGCGATGAAGGCGGTCGATCCGACGATTAAGATCGGGACCAACGCCAACACCCAGGGCGACTTCAATACCCTGCTCTCGATCGCGGCGGCCGATACCGATTTCCTAGTGGTCCATTCCTACCCGGCCTGGAGTTATCGCGACTTCAGCAGCTACGCAAAAGCGTCTTCCCTCACCACCGCGCCTGACGTCAATAACGCGTACAACGCGTTGCAGGGCTACCCCAACGACAAGAACCGCATCCAGATCATGGTTACGGAGACAGGAGGCATAACCTTTGGGATCCGAGGCAGTTGGACCCAGGGTGACCTGGGCCACGCCTTGATGACGTTCGAGCTCATGGCGCGATCTGTACAAGACAGCCGCGTGCAGTTCACCCAAGTCTGGAACACGCGTTGGATTAATCAAAATACGTCAGGAATCGCCTGGCCCAATTACCCTGAGTCCGAGTACGACATCCTCAAGACCGATAACAGCATGACCCCGCAGGGCTTGGCCTTGAATCTTATTGGCAACTACACATTGTCCGAGATGGTGTCGGCCATCCCTCAGACGGGGAAGGTGTTCGCGTTTGCCAGCTTCGACCCGGTCACCAACAAGCTGAACGTGTTCTTGGTCAACAAGAACACCGCAGCGACGGCCACGACGGTGACTCTGCAGAACTATATCTCGCCTAGCACAGGACTGGTCAACCGCTTAGGGGGCACCGGCTCGACAGACACGTCACCCACTTTGATCTCCAAGCCGTCGGTCTCGATCACTGGCAACCAGTTCAGTATCACGCTGGATCCGGTATCGGTGACCGTGGTTCAGATCGGATAAGCGCCGTTAACCGCCCGATCCAAACGTCATGAAGAGCCGGGGTGCCTTCGGGCCCCGGCTCCCATTTAAGGCGGTTCTTAGTGCGCAAACAAGACACGAGATCACAAACCTTAATCAGGAGAATCAAATCCAAGGTCCGCCGAGATGAAACGCCACGGCGCGCTCGCACTCATGATGCCGGTGTTTCTCTTGTCGGGAAGAAGTGCCTGGTGGCTTCGAAATGAAGTTTCCCCGTTTTGGTGAGGCCCCCGATGTTACTAGGCCCGCAAAGCGAGAACTGCCACGATGAGCAAATTGAGCAAGCGCATTCTGGGACGAAGTATCCAGGCGACCACAGTCGCTGTCGTCTTCTCAGTAGCTGCAATGGCGCAAAGCAACAAGGCAGAAAGCAACAAGACGTTTGCCCCCGACAAGATGGACACCGTCCTCTACGGGGTCGCTTACTACCCTGAGTACATGCCCTCTGACCGGCTCGATAAGGATGTAGATCTGATGCAGAAGGCGGGTATCACCGTCGTCCGTGTCGGCGAGTCAACTTGGAGCAGTTGGGAGCCCCGCGATGGAGACTTCCAATTCAGCTGGCTGCAGCGCGTGTTGGATCGGTTGCACCAGGCTGGCATCAAAGTGATTCTTGGCACTCCAACCTACTCAATTCCGACGTGGCTGTACAAAGAGCATCCCGAAATCCTGGTGACGCACAACTCCACCGTGCCGCACCTTTCCGATCCTTACGACCCCTCCTATCCCGCGTCGGTGAGCCCTGGATTCTACGGCCCGCGCCAAAACTATGACTTCCTCAATCCTTACTTCCGTCAGCATGCCGAACGAGTGATTCGCGAGATCGTCAGCCGCTTCAAGAATCATCCTGCTGTCATCGGCTATCAGATCGACAACGAAACATTCCCAAACGGGGTTCCGACCCAATACACTAACGCTGCTTTTCTCGAACGCTTAAAACAAAAATTCAAAACTGCAGACGCGATGAACAAAGCCTGGGGCTTGGTTTATTGGGGACAGTTGGTTGACAAGTGGGAGGACCTGCCGCCCCGGAACGGCATTCTTAACCCCGGCTACAAGCTGGAATGGGAAAATTTCCAGCACGACATCGTAACCGACTACCTGACATGGCAGGCAAAGATCGTTAACGAGTACAAGAGGCCAGACCAGTTCGTCACGCAAGATTTCAGCGGCGGCGTGCACACCAATCTCGATCAGTGGGCGATTGCGCGCAATCTCGACATCGTTGCGCAGAACTCGTATTTCGAGACGCAGTCGCGGCTCAACGGTCGTACCATATGGTTGTCCGATGATCTTGCCCGGTCCCTGAAGCGCACGAATCATCTGGTGGCGGAAACGAACGCGCAATCGATCGGGTGGGATTCGCGTACGCAGTATCCGCAGTACCCCGGACAGCTTCGGCTCGTGGTTTACACCCATCTTGCAGCGGGCGCGAACATGGTGGAGTACTGGCACTGGCACTCGCTGCACTACGGCCAGGAGACCTACTGGAAGGGCGTTCTCTCGCACGATTTGGAGCCAAACCGCACCTATGCTGAAGTGACGCAAGTGGCCGGCGAATTGAAGAAAATCGGCCCGCAGCTCGTCAACCTCAAGAAGGACAACAAGGTCGCCATCCTGGTCAGTACGGATTCCGCGAATGCCCTCAAGTACATGCCGGTCAGCGACAAAGTGGACTACATGACCCTGCTGCAGCAGATGTACAACGCGCTCTATGACCTGAACATCGAACCAGATTTCGCTCCTGCTAGCGATCCCAGTCTCTCTCGTTACAGGGTACTGCTGGTGCCGCCGCTCTACAGCGCTTCCGACCGTGAACTGCAAGGGCTTTCGGAGTATGTGAGGAATGGCGGGCAGCTGGTGATGGCCTTTAAGAGCGGCTTCACGAATGAGTATTCAACCGTTCGTGATGTTATGGCGCCCGGACCATTGCGCGAAGCGGCTGGTTTTCATTACCAGGAGTTCACTAACCTTGTCGACTCGGAGCTGCTCACGCCTGACGCTTACGATGTCGGAGATCAGAATAAGGGGTCCGTATGGCAGGAATTCCTCGTGCCCGACACAGCCGAGGTCGTAGCCTCGTTCGATGATCCTTACTGGCACTTCCCAGCCATCACGCGCAACAAGTATGGCAGCGGCACCCTGACCTACGAGGCGACTTTTGTGACCGACACACTGCAGCGCGAAGTCATTCGCGACGTTCTCAAGCGCGTTGGTCTCACCGGCCCCGACCAGAATTTGCCGGAGGCGGTCAGAGTTCGACATGGTCGCAATTCTCACGGTAAGGTGCTGCATTACTACCTGAACTTTTCCGGCAAGGAGCAGACAGTCTCGTACCCATACGGTAATGGCACCGATCTACTGACAAGTAACTCGGTTTCACGGGGCAACGCGCTCAAGCTCAATCCGTGGGACCTCGCGATTGTCGAGGATCAATAAAGCAAATAAGAGGCCTTGTGACATTGGGCGACGCCCCCACCCTTTGGCGAGTTTCAAACGAGCGTTTTGCAGCGATGCGTTCGTAGTAAGGTGCTGGGGATAAATTCCCCATCTTGCTCGGGCACGCGGAGGTTCAAATATCCCGCTGACCGGGGCGTCGGGCCACATAAATCCCGCAAAGCTGAACTGTGGACAACGACCATGTTATTGAAAATCTTTTTGGGCGCGTTGAGGCTTTCTTCCACTGTGTCACTGATTTTACTCTTGCACTGCATCAGCAGCGCCATGCGGTTGCGGACCTCGGCCGGAGTTGTCTCACGCAGTGCCGAGGTTCGGAGAGTCCCGGCCAGTCGGAACCTAGTGCCACATTTTGAGAATGTAAACGGACGTAAAGTGCTGTATGTTGACGGCCACCCGTTCACGGCACTCGCGGTTGAGATTCCCTGGTGGGATTTGATCTACGGGAGATACGAGGAAACGGAAAGAGCATACGACAATCTGTATCCAGCTGCCGAGCAGTTGAAAGTGAACACGCTAAAAGTTCCGATTAAGTGGTCCATGATTGAACCTAAGCAAGGCGTATATGACTTCTCTTACGTCGACCACGCCAAGAGCATGGCACAGAAACATCACTTAAAGCTGGTGTTGAACTGGTTTGGTCACTACGCTTCAGGCGACGGCACTATCTATAGAGACCTCACTGGCGAATTGTTCGTTCCGATGTACATCGTCAAGGATGAAAAGACATACCCGCGGGCTGTGGATGCGGATGGCAATGTTCATCCTAATGCGATCTCCTACAATTACGAACCTATTCTTGTACGCGAAATCGCAGCGTTTCGCGCCTTCATGCAGCACATCAAAAAAGTTGATGCCGTTAACCACACCATAATAATGATCCAGGTAGAGAACGAGATCGCCATCTTTGGGGCGAACCGGAAGAATTCTAAGCTGTGGCGCGATCATTCACCGGCATCGGACCAGTTATTTCACGACAAAGGATTTACCGACGATCTCAAATTCAGCGCGTGGAACATGAGCTACAATTGGATTCGGCGCATCACCGATGCTGGCGCGGAAGCGTACCCTATTCCTTTCTTCCATAATTATGTGGGAGGCAAACTCGCCGATTGGATGATTGGGGGCGCGCCAGGGGAGGATGTAGAAACTTACCTGAATAACTGCCCCAACATCTCTTTCATCGGCGTTAACTCGTACTTCTGCGCTGAGTGGCGTCCTGACAACTCGTGCGCACGCCCTTCCCTGGCCAGCATCGAGGAGTTAAAGGAGCCGCTGTTGCGCTACCGGGTCGGGCGCAACGTGCCGGCGATCACCGAAGTAAACAGCGGGGCCACGCCGGTTACATCACGTCTCGCCTATATTGCCCTGGGAGAGTTTGGAGTACCAATCTTCGCCCCTTGGGCACTGACTGTTTCGTACCCCGAAAACAACGAGCCTTACATTTTGCAAGATGGCCATGCAGCGCATGGAGCGGGTGCACTCCATGATACCTATTCATCGCTCTCCAAGGCACTTCCGCAACTTTCGTATTACGGCGGAACGGAAAAGTTAAAAGTGTTCATGTCCGAATTGCCAGGACAAGAGTTTTCACAAACTCAGTATCTTTCTGGATTCAAAGTTACCGTGAGCGGAGAAGAGAACGGACAAGCCATTGTTATACACCCCTCCGCACATGAATTCGTGCTTGTGGGGTTCCGTTCCAACGTAACGCTTGGTGATCTTCCGCTTGAATGGGCACACATAAAAGATATTCACGTGGAAAAGGGCTGGTGGGCTGGCAATCGTTGGAACCGGGAAGGAGAGCCCATATACGGTATCAGCCAGGGCAGTAATGCGCTGAGTGTAAACCTCGATTCACCGCAGGCTATTCGGGTGTATTGGTGACTAGCTGGGTCCTTTTGAAGGGATTGTCAAGGTCGGGAATCCAGAACAATTTGAAAAGCTCTCGTCTGGGGCGGACGGCGCAAAAGGGGGGGTGACGTGTTGGGGCGGGCAGGATCTTCTCTTGCAAGTATTGAAGCATCCGCGCCATGCGATCGGCGGGCTCCTCCCGCAATCGGAGCATGCACCTTTTGCAGCCGGGAATTAAAAGTTCCCATGAGTGCCCTCACAAGGACTTCGGATGCCCAGGCAAACCTCCAAGAGCAGTTTGATAGGCACAAATGCAAACCCGAGGACGCCAACCAGCCCGCTGCGCTTTCGTGTTGAAGCGTGGCACGACTTCCTCGAACCGGGTTTGAGGGAACCGCTCTTAGGCTTTGGCCTGACCCGGCTCAGATGGAGTCTGGTTTACAGAGACGAAAACCTCCGCATTTCGCGTAAGTTATTGTTTAACGGATAGCGCTAAGCGCGGGCCGAACGAGCTCCATGCGAAAAGGGAGGACTAACAAATTCGGATGGTTGCAGGCCGCCGCAACTGAGGCTAGCGAACAAGCCTGAAATAGCAACGATAGCGGAGCGGCTACTCTCCTCAACCCGTTAACCTGATCTTTTCTGACGGCGGCCCAATCCGCTGAAGCCTGGATGAACGCCGGGAGTAAGGCCTTGCTCATCGGCAATGCGCTGGAGAAATCCGGTCAGCTGCTCACGCTCGCGCTGAGACAGCGCTGCGCAGAGTGATTCGTTGTGTTCCTGTCCGACGCGACCGATGTCGCGGAGTGCCGCCTGCCCCTTATCGGTCAGGTGGAGCTCATAGGTGCGCCGATCTTCCAGGCTATTTTGTCGCTTCACAAGCCCGCGCTCCTCCAACTCGTCGATGATCGCCACCAAGCCGCTCGGGTGCATATGGAGGGCCTCAGCCAGTCCTTGTTGGCTCAGCCCTTCGGATTTGCGGAGCACCCCGAGAATGCCCGCATGCGGCGGCGAAAGACGCAAAGGAGCGAGGCGCTCCGCGAATTTGCGAGCAGCGTGTGACCCCACTTGGGCGAGCAGGAAAGCCGCAGAAGAGGGTTGTTGAGTTCCACTGGGATTTTTCATGGCAATTACAATTGCATATTATAATCGTTTATAGTATAAATGATTATTTCACGGAAGTAATTGGGTCCGTTCCAAACGGAAAGCGGCGGGTAGTGTCTCAGATTACAAACGGATCCATGTTCCGAAGGTTCGTCCGACGACTCAGTCGCCCGATTGTGTAGCAGAAGAGAGGTCTTAGACCATGACAATCTATTACACCGTTCTATTCATCCATGTAGTTTCCGTGATCGGACTGTTCATTGCACTCGCAGCGGAAGGAGCGATTTTATTTCGCATTCGCACTGCGCAGAGCGTCGACGAAACGCGATTCTTTGTTGGTGCATTTCAACGCCTTCGCATAGTCGCTATTCCCTCCTTTCTCGGCATTCTGGTTGGCGGCCTGTACTTAGCGTCGAAGTGGGGTAGAGGCACCTTCTGGATTCCGTTCGCTCTGGGCGCGACGCTACTCATCGTGCTGATAGGAGGACTCGTAACGGGAAAACGGATTGCTCGCCTGAGGAATGCGCTTTCCAGCGATGAGATTGATTTGCCCATTAAAGCGATATCAGCTAAGACGAAAGATAATGCACTCTTGATCTCGTATGGATTACGCGCGGGACTGGGCCTGGGAATCGTATTCCTGATGACGGCGAAACCCGACTTGCCCGGCTCGCTGGGCGCTCTAGCTGCCGGCTGCGGTGCGGGGTTGCTCGGTGCTGCGTGGATGCGCAGAGCTTCCAATCGAATCGGAACAGTCCGTTGTCTCTGGAGTCAAACGCGACGGTTTGACGCGGGACAGAAAGTTCGCTTCGAGGAGGCACAGTTATGAGTTTCCTGTCAGGCAAGATCGCAGTCGTCACCGGCGGATCGCGTGGAATTGGCGCCGCCATCGCAACTCGGCTGGCCGCCGATGGTGCCTCCGTTGCCGTGAACTATGCGAGCCATCAGGCGGAGGCTAACGATGTGGTCCAAAAGATCGTGCAAGCTGGCGGAAAAGCAATCGCTATCCAAGCCGATGTCTCGAAGACCGAGGACGTCCGTCTTTTATTTAAAGAGGTAGCCGAACGGTTCGAGGGATTGGACATGCTCATCAACAACGCAGGCGCTACGCACATCCGTCCCATGCCAATCGCCGATGCGACGGACGAGACTTACGACTGGACGTTTGCGGTTAATACGAAGGGGACATTTCTCTGTCTTCGTGAGGCAGCCAAGCTAATGCGTAGTGGTGGACGAATCGTCAATCTGTCGTCGACGGGCGTATTCAGTGCACATCCCGGATACGCGATTTACAGCGCGGCAAAGAGCGCCGTCGAAGTCTTCACTCGGGTCCTCTGCAAAGAGCTCAAGGGCCGGAACATTACGGTTAACTGCGTTGCGCCTGGCGCAACGGCGACAGAGCAATGGCTCAAAGGCAAATCGGAGGAACTGCTGCAAACCATCGCCAATCTATCGCCACTGAACCGCTTAGGCACGCCAGAAGACGTAGCTGGCGTGGTTGCATTTCTCGTGAGTCCGCAGGGCGGCTGGGTCAATGGTCAAGTTATTCGCGTCAACGGTGGTTTTGCCTAGTCCGACATCAACGATCTTCTCGCGATGGATTCGGGTACGCACTGGCGCTACGCTGAACACGGTCTTCATGGATGTTTCGCGGCGGGATGGGTTACCCTGACCTGCGCCCTGTGGTTCATCGCCCAACGACCTTTGTTTGTGTTTGTTTCTCCCTGCCCGGAATAGTGGAATGTGCTTACAAATACAGATGACGTAGGCTCCCTCACGGATCAATTCGCTGCGGAACGGTATGCTCAATAATTGTGTATTCGATACGTATCGGGCCTCCGCAACCAATTTCCTTTCCGCGTTTCCGTCCGCCGTCATTGCCCCAATCACGAGGCCAGCATGTCCAACGAAACCTGCCAAAGACGCGCGGCCGCCTCGGGGTCCAGCGCGTAGGTGGCCACGCCGCGGCGACTTCCTGGCCGGTTGGGCTCGGCCTCGTTGCAGTCCTCGAAGTAGCGGCCGCCGACACCGTCGAGCAGAGGTGACGCGGCCAGCAGCACGGAGGTGGATGCGCCTTGCTCGGGAGTCTTCCATTCGAAGTCCGTCGATTGATTCATCCGCGCCTCCATCCGGTCAAGTTCTACCTCATCGAGATGGCGCTGCAGGTTCGACCGGATTGTGCCGGGCATCAGCGCATTGACGGTGATGCCGTCGTCGGCCCATCGCTTGGTGGCCTCGACCGCGAAAAGTGCATTCGCCGTCTTGGATTGCCCATACGCCGGCCACGGTTCATAGGTACGGACGCGAAGGTGGATGTCGTCAAACACGACCGGAGAGATCAGATGGCCGCCGGAGCTGACCGACACGACGCGAGCTTCGCCCGCTGCGGCGAGCGCGCGGTGCAGTCCCGTGGCCAGCGCGAAATGGCCGAAGTGGTTAGTAGCGAACTGCATCTCCCACCCCTCCGGCGTGCGCATCTCAGGTGACGCCATCACGCCGGCGTTGTTGACCAGGATGTGCAGCGGACCTTCCCAAGCAGCGACGAACGATGCCACCGAAGCTCGATCAGCCAAGTCCAGCGGGGCGACCCGGACCCTGTCGTTGCCGGTCGTGGCGGCAATGTCCCCGGCGGTGCGGTTGCCTGCCTCGACGTTGCGAACGGCGATGGTCACTTGTGCGCCCGCCCCGGCTAGGGCCCGGGCAGTGCCGATGCCTGACGCCCCGCCCGAAGCCGAAGTTTTCGATCTCCGCTTCCGAGACATGGGACCGGTTTCGATTGCCGTTGCCGAATGGGAACTTTTCCGTAGTGCTGGCGAGCTTGCAGGCAAACTACTCCTTCACTCGGTTTCTGACTTTCACCAGTCTTATCCAGATTGATACGTCGAACACGCAGGCAGTCAGTGCCAATCTTCGCTTAAGGTACAACTACCGTCCCGACAGCGATCTTTACATCATCTACAACGTCGGAACGGAATTCGCCAGTATTGCCCCCGCAAACCCTCCGCAAGTCCGCGAGACCCGCCTCGCGATCAAATACACCTATTCTTTCGCTCGGTGAATTCTGAGCTGCGACACGTGGTTCGATGATCGTGTCGCGGTCGGGGATGCCACGGCATGGCTCCTCGCCAAGCACGAGCTGCTCAAGGGCGATGCAAAGGAAAACCGTCTCGTATCGGCGCCGCTCGAAGAGAACATTCCCGAAAGGCAGGGGCGTTTATCACGACCTTTGGTGCCCGGGGCGGATCTGGAGCGAGCGGGGGCAAGCTCAAAAATGGGCTAGCGCCGATCGATTCAGCGCGGCCTGGATAAGCGTCCCCGCGTAAGCATTGTCTACGCTGGCTGGGGTAGTGAAGGTCATTCCGCGCCGCCAACCTGCCGGCGCCTCAGGGTGAACCCCGGTGAGGATCACCCACCCGCTTCCGAATGTTCCTTCCACGATTGCGGGGGTGCCGTCGGGATACTTACCGACAACCGCGCCCCAGCCGTTAAACTGCGGGCCATCCTCCCAGTACTGATCGAGCGCGGGTGCTCCGGGGCCAGCGATCGCCACCGCCGCTTTGCGGATACCTTGATTTTCGGCGGAGTAGAAACTGAACCTCACACCGGAAGTCAGATTCAACCCGTTGTAATAGCCGGAATTCCCAGCAAGGAACCCACCCGCACAGACTCCAAGGTAATTCAAACCATTTTGTATCGCATTGCGAATGTTCGCGGTTGTGCTCGAAGTCAGGCTGTTGCCGATATCAATAAAATTCCCCCCTGGAAAAATCAGCAGACGATATTCCCGGATCTGGGATTCGCTCATCTGGTTCAACTGTGAAGAATTCACGGTCGAATAGTTGAGGTGGTTGTCGTTCAGGATTGTTTCGACGGCCGCAACATCGTTGGGAGAAGTTCCTGTCCCGTTGAACAGGAGAATGGGAGCAACGCCGCCCGTTGTCGGCGGCGCTGAGGTCGCCGCAGCAGAAGCGTCTCCGCCCTTTACAGGCACGCTGTCCTTGCTACTACTAACCTCACAGGCCGTAAAGGCAGCTGAAATCAGGACAAGAGAAGCAATGATGAGAACTCGACTCAGAGTATCCATTCCTGCGAAGGGAGCACGAGAGTAGAACACCTCATTAGAACAGGATTGAATTATTGGCGGTCGCTGCGACAACTCAGCTCGGCGAAGCTGGTGACTAACGAACGGTTTCAGCGCCGACACGCTGTGATCCTCTCGACCAGTCAGCTTGTGATTGTACTGCAGTTCAATCAACCAAAGGCGGAGTGGGGCGTCTCATTGCCGGTTGATTGGAAGGGATTACTGCTGACCTCATGAGACGAGTGCTGGTAACTCGACCGTGCAACGACCGATGTGGTTCACGAACTTCTCCTTGCGTTCTTTTGGCTGATCTTGACCTGCCCCCATCGGGATTGCTCAACCCCTGGCAGTTACGAACGATGGCTGCGATCTTGAACTTGCGAATTAGGCCGTGAATCGGGTGTCCGTGGAAGGCTCCGGCGCTTCACGCGACAATGCCTCTGGTGTCAAACATGACCGTCGGCCTGTAGTTAAGGACTTTAGAGAGATTTGGAGATAGAACGGGCCGATGCCTGCCGAAATATAGTGGCAAACATCTTCCACTGTGGCGAAATGCGTTCCACTTATTGGCGCTAATTGACGGCTGTGCTTGGGTTTAGCGATGGCAGCTCTCTTGCAACCCCTATCGTTGCGGAGGGAGTTTTGTGAAGATTTCGGTTAGAGGCGCCATCCTGGCGCTGGCTGGTTTAATGGTGTGTAGCGCCTGTGGGGGAGGCGGCATGTCGCCTGCTCCGGCGCGCACTTCTTCAACCGCTTCAACCGGATCGGACCCGATGACCGTTACGTTCTCAGCCCACGGTGGATATTCCTGCACAACCATCTCCAGCACCGATTTTTGTCCCAGCGAAGAGTTCGACAAACTGGCACTCATTCCGACTAAGAACGGCGGCGTAACGATTACGAGGATCACCTTCCTGTACACGGCCGGTGATCCGATGTTGAATGCCGAAAACTATCCGCCTGGGCCCCAGCCGCAGGTGGCGTTGCCGTGTACGATTCCGCCCTCCATCAGCATTGGACCGCCAGGCAGTGCTGCGTACAGCTTGAATTTGAAGTCGGGCGGCAGCGCGAACTATCCTGGGGATACGAACCCTGCGTTTAACGATAGCGGACCGATTGCCATACACCTGAACGGAGCAACCGAACTGTATTACGGGTACGGAAACCCTCTGGACACGGTCAATCCCCCGAACTATGGCTGCTGGTACGGCGAGGAAGATCGCGCCGTCCAAGGCAATCTCACCGTTCAATACACAACTCCTTAGAATCACCAGCGCGGTCACGCCGGGCTACAAGCGGCTAGCCCGCTACGACTTTTGCCACCCACTCGCACCCAGTGACTGTATTCCACGAAGGAAGCCAGCAATAAAATGCCACTTGTTGCCCGCTAAGGCCGGCAAATTACTCTTTCCCCGACATTTACTCTTCACAAGTTGCATGTTTGTGAACAATAGCTGAATTCATCTGGTCGAGGACTGGCCTTGGTCTTTCCTGGATCGGGTCGTCGTGCGATCACAAGTCCTTTTTTGTGCAAATCTCTTCACATTCTTCCTGCTAGGACAGTGCGGTTTCATGATTCCACGACCTTCCTGGTTTGGCAGGTGGCGTGCACTATATACGGTCTCCAACGCTCTTTTTCCTCCCCACGAGCTTGAATCACAGATTTTCATCGAGGAGCACTTGAAAGATTCGAACGTCAGTGTGGTTCGCCATCGTCATCGCCGGCCCAGCCGAAAGAGCGCCGCG
>Ga0137407_10000745_pt1 | contig 21357 bp, 11 predicted proteins | sample CZOMad2_2_16fung_FD_108410 | JGI IMG/M metagenome (GOLD analysis project Ga0137407, IMG submission 108410) | Vadose zone soil fungal communities from Angelo Coast Range Reserve, California, USA - CZOMad2_2_16fungal (Illumina Assembly) | ecosystem: Environmental > Terrestrial > Soil > Vadose... | reverse complement strand
TCACTTCGGAACAATGGTGCGCGATCAGGGTAAACTGCTTTCCATTTTCCAGTGCTATACTTACTTTGCTGAAAACGGGGCTGCCGATCGTGTAAACAGGCTGACCAGGTGTAACCGGATAAAAACCCATGGACGAAAAGACTACGAAGGCAGACATTCCCCCACCATCCTCGTCGCCGGGAATACCGAATACATTGTCCTTGAACCAAAGTGACAAGAGGAGGCGAACCATCTTTTGTGCTTTCCATGGAGCATCAATATAATTATATAAATAAGGGATATGGAAACTCGGTTCATTGCCCATAGAATATTGGCCAACGAGCCCGGTGGCATCAGGGAATTTATTCCAAAACTCCATTTTGGAACGACCCAAATCCTCGCGGAATAATTGGTCAAGCCTTTCTTCCATCATTTTTTTCCCTCCCATTAATTCAATAAGGCCGGGAATATCTTCCTGCACCTGCCATAAGTAAGTCCATCCATTGTTCTCGTCATAATAATCTCTGCCACCGGGGCCTCCGTCAAATTTTGGATCAATGTTTATCCAATCTCCTTTGTCGTCCTTTGGCAGAAAAAAATGTTGTTTTGCATTCCAAAGGTTTTTATAGTTATCAGCTCTTTTTGAGAACTGATCAAAGTCGTCTTTTTTTCCCAACTCTTTGGCAAGCTGTGCAAGAGCCCAGTCGTCGAAACTTGCTCCCAGTGTAACAGCCACAGCTTGTCTTTTTTCAAAAGGATGAACTTGCTCAAAGGTTTCTTTCTCGTTTGGATGCAAGGCGGGAAAATATCCATGTGACTGGTAAAAATCGTCCAAAACCGTTCGGCTGCCGTTACGCCACGGGAGTAACGTGGCGTCAGTAGCGTTTTTTCGCATCCCTTCATAGGCTTTGCTGATATCAAAATTCCGCAGACTCTTCCGGTAAGCGTCGAGGAAAATAATAGAAGAGTGAAAACCATTCATACAGGCGTGATCGCCGAATAATACAGGGAAAGTCGGCATCCATTTAGCCTGTTCGTACATGCGTACATAGGATTGCAGCATATCCTCCTCCTGCGCGGGATGGAGTATCATTCTTAAAGGATGCAATGCAAGGTAGGTATCCCAACTCCAATCGTCCACATAAAAAGGACGGCTGTCTTTATTGATCTGTTTATTAAAACCGCTGTAATATGAAGAATCTTCGGTAATGTTCACCATCCTTTCACTGCACCGGTACAAAGCACTATAGAAAGATCTTTTCTGCGCTTCGGTTCCACCCTCCACTTTTATTTGTGACATGGCATTCATCCATATTTTTTTACTATTTGCAAAAACAGATTCAAAATTTTTTCCGCTCAGCTCTTCCTTAAAATTTCTTTTTGCTTGTTCAACGCTGATAAAGCTAATGGCATATTTGAATTCCACTTCGGTTTTTGCAGCCGGAAAACTAATGCATACCTTGCTCCCTTTGCCTACTATATCCATAGCTTCCTTCAGCTGGTTATTTTCGATAACCGCTGTTTTGCCATCGAGACTGAATACACCGTACAAATATATTTTTACATCTCCATGATAAATTTCAAGGCCGCTGATTTCTTTGGATGAAAGAAAATGCCATTCGGATTCTCCTTCATTATAAACATCAAACAAAATTGATTTGTCATTTCCCTGCGGAAAATGAAAACGATAATAACCGGTTTTCTTTCCGGGAGTGAATTCTACCGTAATACCATCATCAATAAGATAAGTGGAATAATACCAGGGTTTGTTGATTTCTAAATTGTGATCGTAACTCATTCTTGATTGCCATGATTCCGATGAAATTTTTTTTGCACTAGGTTTTATAGAAAAAACCTGACCGAGCCGATGAGAGACAATCGTCAATGGAAAACTGGAAATCTGATCATCCATATAATCTTTTCGCTGCGGTGTAAACCGTATTACCTGATTTGGAAGTTGTACTGTGGGACGCGTAGGTTCCAGCAGTTGACCTACATTTCCAATAGTCGGGTCAATATATTCTGCATTTGGTTTTATAGGAGGGATGCTATCGCAGGCAAATATTTGGTCATTGCAGCAGAAAAAAAACAATAAAAAAATGAGCTGAATTTTCTCCAATCGTATTTTCATTAAACGAGAATTTTAATTGCTATGATTGCAATCTTTATTAACAGATAATAGGTGATGATAAATAAAAGCTTAGTTACCTATTCAGGTATGTTTTCGATGAAGCGCATTTTGATTATTCAAAAATATCATTGGCAGTAATTGCCGTTTATTATATGCGCATTAAAACCAGGTTTGCTTGGCTTATAGTTTTAAAACCCTTCATGACTCTTCTCTGATCCATGCAGGAAAGAAAATGGCTTGGCCGATTACCGGCCAAACCATTTGAAATTGATCTCAATATCCGGGATTTTGCGTCCAACCAGGGTTTCTCAATAATTCATTAAACGGAATGGGCGCTAAATAAACATCGCTTAAGTTCGATGCGTTATTAATTGGATTTTCCAATGGACTTCGTGCGGCATTCACCTGCGGAAGCAGTTGAAGACGGACAATATCAAACCAGCGTATGCCAAACTCACCCGCAAATTCATAGCCCCTTTCCCATACTACGGAATCCTGAAAATCCTGTGCTGAAAGCCCCGGAGTCAGATCGGGCAGACCAGCACGTTGCCTTACAAGGTTGATAGCAGCATAGCTTTGCGCCGACGGCCCGCTCGATGTCATTGCTGATGCTTCGGCATAATCCAAAAGAACGAGCGGGTAACGGATAATATCCAATGCCTTATTAGTACTTGGATGAATTTGAAGGATGGAAGTATCTGTTTCCAAAACGCCGTCCCCGCTAAGCCCGGCCCGGAATTTTTTATAATAGGGATGACCTGCATGGGTTTGAGGATCATTCCAGGGAACAAGTAAATAAGTTTTATTCGATTGAAGGAGTTTGATCGTCGTGTAAAATGTAGCGTCCGTTCTGGCGCATGTCGGTGCATTTAAATAGAAATTAATCTCGGGATAATAATCGTCCCAACCACCATCTCCATTCAAAGCTGTTTCATCCAACGGTACCGAAGATGATCCATATCCACGCTGAGGCAAACTTCCACTCACGCTAAACTGAAGCGCGAAAATAGATTCAGTAGTATTATTGGAGTTAAAAACAGTAGCATAATTTGAAACGAGACTATACTGGTTCGATTGTATCACTGAATCTGCTTCCGCGGCAGCCAGGTCATAGTTGCTTGTCTGCATCAGTGGCCAACCAGCCATAGTCAAATATACATCTGCAAGCATGGACCTGGCCGCATTTTGGGTTGCTTTGCCCGGTTGACCAGGAAAACTAACAGGCAGAAGACCGATAGCCGTTTGCAAATCGCTGACGATGGAAGCATATACTTTGTCCACAGTTTCCCGGGCAGGCCTTTCATCTGCTCCTATGGGAGTTAGTACTAAAGGAACAGCGCCAAAGGTTCTTACCAGCATATAATATCCCCAGCCCCTTAAAAAAAAGGCCTGGCCAGCGGCCTGCGCTTTTAACTCATCCGATGTATTTACCTTTTGATAATTTGCCAGCAAATTATTGGCCTGGTAAATACCTCTCCAAGGACCTTGCCATTCAGCATTAAGACTGCCATTAGAACTGCCGCCATTCAACCTGTCAAAATCGCGCATGTCTGCTTTGTTAAGACCGGGATCTGTAGTCAAATCATCCGCACCGAAATACGAGGTCATACGACTGGTGAAACCATACGATCCATCGTAAGAAAATACCGAGTAAGTACCAGCAAGTGCAGCATCCAAATCTGCTTGTGTTTTGAAATAAGTGCCAGGCGTTAAACTAGCTTTTGGATCCTCATTCAGTTTCTGGCATCCTGTAACGAATAACAAAACCAGGAATGTGATTGGTATGAAATATTTTGTGTTCATATATGTTTTTTTTATAGAAATATTATTAACGATTATTGGAAACTAACCCTCAATCCTAAAGTATAGGTCCTGGGATTTGGAATCACACCGGTTTCCAAACCCTGGGTAATAGCAGGGAACGCTCCAAAATTTGCATTGGTAACTTCCGGATCGTATCCAGGATAATTGCTGATACAAAAAAGATTTTGACCACTGACATATACTTGTAGACTGTGAACTATTTTCAGCTTGCTAATGACATTCGTCGGCAGATTATATGTCAAGGATAGATTCCTGAGTTTGATATAGCTGGCATCAAAAACATAGCGGCTGCTATTAATAGAATTCTGGCTGCTCGGACTGAAAGTAGGAATATTCGTTTCTTTGGAAGACGTCCACACATTCAATGCATCCACATTGGTAGCATTGCGGGCATCTCCCTGACCTGTGCCGAATGTATATGGAAATGTGCCGGAGTATATCTGATTCCCGTGCGTGCCCTGGAACATGAAGCTCAGTGTAAAGTCGCCATAACTCAGATCATTAATAAATCCAAAGGAATATTTTGGCGTACCATTACCGATTACCATTAAATCAGCATTGGTATATTTATGGTCACCATTCAAATCGGTATATTTAGAGTCGCCAGGTACCATCCCAAATAACGCTGCCTGAGCTGCTTCACTGGTTTTCCAGGTACCCAGGAATTGGTACCCATAGAATGCACCAAGAGGTTTGCCAACCAATAGCATTGCTTCACCATTTTGCGCCGATCCTACATTGCCCAGTACGACACTATCCAATCCACCGAGGTTGAGCACTTTATTTGTGTTGAAGGATATGTTGAAATTAGTTGTCCATCTGAATTTGCCAGTTGCAACAGGTATACCTGTCACGGAGAATTCAATTCCCTTGTTTTCAAGACTGCCGAGATTACGCGCATATTGTGCACCACCAAGATAATCGGGTGAAGTGTATTGGTACAAGAGATTGGTGATCTTTTTATGATAAGCATCTGCCGTAAAAAACAAACGGTTATGCAAAAACGAAATGTCGAGACCAAGATCAGTTTCTGCGTCGTTTTCCCACTCGAGACTTGAAGCTACCGGCGCTCCCAATAAGGTTGCAATGGAGAGTGTGCTGCCATCATAGAAGTATCCAAGATTTCCATAAGGGCCTTGTGTACCCGAATTGATTTGTGGAATCGTTGCATACGCGGGCACAGCCTGGTTACCTGTTTTACCCCAGCTACCACGTATTTTAAATTCGGAAATCACTTTCGAATCTTTCATGAAATCTTCTTTCGCTACATTCCAGCCGGCGCCTACCGAAGGGAACACGCTGTATTTTTTCGTTAAATGCGACGAACCGTCGTCCCTGATACTGGCAGTCAGCAAGTATTTGTCTTTGTAAGAGTAATTAACTCTTCCCATAAAAGATTGAAGTGCGTCTGAACTATAACCGGAAGTTGTTTGCTGTGTTGCGCCCAAACCCAGATTATAATAACCCAATGAATAAGTTGACAAATTTTTAGCAGTAGCTGTAACGTTCGTAAACACGCCGCTGGATTGCTCATATAAAGCGGTTAACGTTAATGAATGGTCCCCGAAATTTGTATGATAGGTAAGGAAATTACTGTTCTGATATGATTTTGATTTGCTTGATCTTATTTGCGCGTAGTCCGCACCGATCAATCCTTGTGCTGTTTGTGGTCCATAAAGAGATTGGCCAAATGATGAACCTATCTGATAAGTGCTGTTTGTAGTGAATGTAAGTCCTTTTACAATCCGCCAGGTTAATATCCCGGTTCCGGTACTGGTAGTGCTGCTATTATCATCCTTCGCGTTACTTACCTGGGCCACCGGATTGATTCCATTGGAGCCGAATTGTGATTTAAGAATAAAGGCACCGCTTGAATCTCTGATGGGAGAGGTCGGATCCCATTGGTAAGCCTGCGCAAATGGATCAGTGATATCCCCTGCAAAACCATTATTGCGACTATTAGGCATCAAGGTGGTCAGGTATACTTTCAAATCAATCTTTTCACTCAGTTTAAAATCCACGTTTGCTCTGAAGGCTACTTTTTTATAGTACTGGTTTAATATTAATCCAGGCTGATCAAGGTAGTTGAAAGAAAAAAGATATTTTACTGTTGGAGATCCTCCTGATACCCTGACGTCATAATTCTGTATCCATGGTTTTACCTGCAGTGCTTTTTGCCAGTTAGTTCCCGGATTTGTTTTGAAGCTCTCCAACTGTGCAGCATCGAACCCGGGCGCCTGTCCCCTGATGGCGAATTGCGCATTTGTGGTAACGGCAAAATCATACGCATTCATCAGTTTCAGTTCTTTGGGTACTTCTGACTTACTGAACCATGGATTAAAGTCGACCCTCGCCGTTCCTTCTTTCCCACTTTTAGTTGTAATAAGCACTACGCCGTTTGAACCTCTCGAACCATAAATGGCCGTGGCGGATGCATCTTTTAGAACTTCCAGGGATTCTATATCTCCTAAATTGAGGGATTCAATACTTCCTCCAATAAAGCCGTCAATAACATAAAGAGGTTCATTGCTCCCGGAGATGGAGTTCGCTCCCCTGATGCGAACACTGATCGACTGTCCTGGTTGTCCACTATTTTGCTGAACAGCCACGCCCGAGGTCGTTCCCTGTAAAGCCTGTTCTACTTTGACAAGCGGCCGTTTAGCAATTTCTTCCGCCTTGATAGTACTGGTAGCGCCGGTAACGTCTCTTTTTCTTTGCACTCCATATCCCACTACAACTACATCACCTAATGTGTGGATATCCTGTTGCAAATGGATCGTAAAATTTGAACGTCCTTTTACCGGGTATTCTTCGTTGAGATAACCAACAAAACTAATTACTAAAACGGGCTTTGCCTGGTTACCAGTATTGATTTGAAAACTTCCAGACTCATCTGTGGAGGTAGTAACAGTGGTACCTTTAAGAGTTACGGTCGCGCCGTTTAAGGGTTTATTGTTTTCATCAGTTATTTTCCCTTTCACCAACTGTCCCTGTGCAAAGCCTTTAATGAGGCCCAATGCCAATAATAGCAGTAATAGAAAATTTTTCATACACAAGCAATTGTTTTGGTTAAGTAAATATTGATGCAAGTAAGGCGGAGAGTATTAATAAAGTCCCTAATAAATGATTAATTAAAAAATTAATCATCCCTTTTTTTGAAAAATCTTTTGGGAACTAAATCTGCAGGAAAATAATTTCAACCTTGATTATTAAGCATAAACAAACTTGCGTAAGATTTTCAAAAATCAAAATTGAGACGCAAAAACAAATAAAACCATTTTGGTTAAGCTGTAGATGATTACCCAAAATCAAATAAATTTATTTCAGTGGAGCTGTCGTAAATTTTTTATTTATGACCGGACAATTATTTTCTAACTGGCCAGGTCACCCGCGGAATTATAAATCCCTTCCATTGCAGCTAGTTAAAATTGAACATCTTTTATCTTAAGGAAAGCATTTTATTTTTCTCTTACAAATGGAGTAATGACCCATTGACTGCCTGGTTTGAATCCTGTCGGTCCTGGTTTATTACGCATTAAACCATTCAACTGGTAATAATTTTCCAACTGCCTGGTGGCAATGGCTTCTCCTGCACCTACTTCAATTATTTTAGGATCCTGGTCGGCTCCATATCCACCCAGAGCAGCAGATCTAACATCGGCAACATAGCCCGGCCATTTTCCTCCGCTCCATGTATATCCAAATAAAAAAGGAATAGCCGAAGCAGTTTCTATTTTGTTTTTCCAATCAATTTGAAGCTGAATGAAAAGTTCTCCCGGGCAGGCAGCTATTACGATATCATTATTGATGAGGATGGTTGTCAGGTGCACATTATAAGTTATGGATTTATCAAATCTTCCCGTGAAGCTTAGCGAATCGTCCATATACCTTATATCTGTTTGATTGCTTACTGCAGACACTAACGTTTTTGCAAGATTAATTGTTTCATAAGCAAGGAGCTCTCCTGTTCTTTCCATGGGCAGGTAATTTGTTTGGAATGGATCATTCGGACCTGATCTGCGCGAGCTGATTTGAAGAGGCTCAATATTGCCTCCGGCTCCCTGAACAAAAAGACAATTCACTTTATTTCCGAAAGCCTCTTCTACTTTTCTTGCAGCAACGCCCGGATAATCGGCTGAAATTGCATAGTTGAAACATACTATGTCTGCGTGACAAGCATAGTTCATAATAATTGCACGCGGCTGACCTTGCATATCTTCAATCCTGATTACACCAACTTCGGGATCAACGGGCCCAAATGGAATCCGTTCTGGATTTTCGGAAGTGTAATGATCATCTGAAAACCATGATTCTCTTGCGTGGCCATCATTCCTTGGAATTAACCGGTTAAAACCCAATTGAGGAAAACTCCTGTGACCAGCGGCAATTTTTGCGGGAAACATATTCTTTGCAGCCATTTCAACTGCTTTAATAATTTGATCTTCATAAAACATTATATAAGGATTGCCGCTTTCAAATGATCTTCCTGCCTTCCGGGGTTCCGAATGGTTATGAGAAGAGCAAAGCAGCAGTTGTGAAATCGCATATTTTTCTTTACAAATTTTTTCTACACGTTCGCTGGTAAAAACAGCCAAATCAACGGATACAAAACCTATGCGAATACCATTAACATCCAACAGCAAACAACGCGCATATACAGAATCGTGAAGAGGCTCATTGGTTCCGGGTGTAATATTCACTTTCGCTGTGCCGGCCATTAATTGGCCATTCGCAGCATATAATCTATTCAAAGAATTCATACTTCCCAATAGAATGAAAAATGAAATAAAAAGATTTAGTGGTTTCATAAATAATATTTTCATGAATGTTCCTGAGAAAATTAATTTGCTTTGGTTCTGCATTGGCAGCAGCATGAAGCCAATTATCTCTCAGGTTTATCTTGATGAGATGGAGATGAAACCCGTAGGCGTTGTAGTATATTCTGAACCTTATATAAAGCGCCTGCATGCAACTTTACGTTATGCAAGTAAGATTTTAATCTTAACAAACCGGTTAATAAAGGCATTAACTGAAGAAATTAATTTTTATTTTTAAAAAACAAACCTCCTGAGCAGTTTCTTTTGGTACGCGAATATGCGTCGGCATACGGACGGTTATGGATTGCAATGGAAAAAGTATTTTTCCCTTTCGTGGCGAACAGATTGTTGTAATTAAACAATTTCATTTCAATCCATTTGTTTTAATAATAACAGAATTATTTCAGACTGTTACTTTTCACTGACTCCCGTATTTTTTTTCCTATATTTATATTCTCATTCATTTACCATTTATCTGCCTTAAAAAAGTAGCCTGCCTGCAGCATAAAGATTGGCAAATGAAAAAAAACCTACTTATTGTTGCTATGAGTTGTATCATCGGCAGTGTTAATGCACAATGCTCATGGATCACTCAACTGACTGTGGAAGGCAGTGATTGTTTAGGAAATGCCTTATTAAAAATTTCCAGTACGGACACGATCAGCAAAATAACCTGGTACAATGGCAACAATTCTCTGATAACACGAACAGATAGTTTATATGATATCATTATAACTGTGGCAGGCGGTAATGGAGAAGGAACTGCACCTAACAATACTGTATTTCCACAGGATGTATATGTAGATAAGAATGGCTCCGTTTATGTGCTGGATATCGACCAGGTAAAAAAATTTCCACCGGGCTCTACAAGTGTTACTGCGGGCATAACAGTAGCAGCCGGAAATGGCCAGGGAAGTGAAGCCAACCAATTTGATGATCCAACCGGTTTGTTCGTAGACGAGAATGGAAATATGTATGTGGCCGATGCACACAATAATCGTATTCAGAAATGGATCCCCGGCGCTATTAGTGGAATTACAGTAGCAGGCAATGGCACCATCGGTGATGCGGCCAATCAATTGTACTATCCAAGCAGTGTTTTTTTCGATGGAAATGGAAACATGTACGTAGGGGATAACGGAAACAACCGTATACAGAAATTTGCTCCTGGTTCGCAAATTGGCGTAACCGTTGCAGGAGGCAATGGAGTTGGTGCGGCTGCCAACCAATTCAACGGTATTAAAAAAGTGTATGTTGATGGAGGTGGATATTTGTATGTTGTAGATTTTCAAAACAGCCGCGTACAAAAATTTCCACCTGGATCCACCGCCGCTACTAATGGTGTAACTATTGCGGGAGGAAACAGTTCGGGCCAGGCCGCGAATCAATTTAATTTCCCCGATGGTTTATTTGTAGATGCTAACGGTAATGCGTATGTGTCTGATCAAATCAATAACCGTATTCAAAAATGGGAACCCGGTTCCGTCAGCGGTGCAACCGTAGCAGGGGGCAACGGCCAGGGTTCGGCTCAAAATCAGTTTTTCGGTCCAAAGGGAATTTATGTTGATCACAATGGTGATATTTATATTGCTGATTCATTTAACAACCGGGTGCAAAAATGGTCCAGGCGTTCCGGGATCGATACTACCTACATTCCTCCTTCACCCGGAACTTATACAGCAGTGGTAACAGATAGTTCAGGTTGTGCCAGAACCAGCAATCCGGTAATAATTTATCCCGCGGGAATATCATCAATAAGCATTACCGCATCTTCCACTAATATTTGTGCAGGTGATACGGTAAATTTTGTTGCAAATGCCACTCATGGAGGCAATGATCCTTCTTATCAATGGCAGATAAATGGAAATAATACAGGAACTAACAGTGATCTGTTAACAAATTATTCCTTATCAGATGGCGACCAGGTGAATTGCATCATGACCAGCAGTGAAACCTGCGTACTACCTTCGACCCAGGTAAAACCTATTACCATGACCGTTAAACCGTCAGCTTTTTTAAATGCAGGCGACGATACAGTTATTGGACCTGGGAAAAGCATACAACTGAATCCTTCACTCAATGGTATCATTACATCATTCGAATGGACACCCGCTACAGGGCTGGATAACCCTTTCAAGTTAAATCCACTGGCTACACCTGTTAAAACGACAACGTATCTGTTGACAGTTATTGCGGATGATGGTTGTAAAACAAATGACAAGATCACAATTACAGTTTATTATACACTGAAAATGCCAAATGTATTTACACCCAATGGTGACGGGAAAAATGATATATTTAGAATCCCCGCTAATACGCCACAGAAAATAAAAAATTTTACCGTTTACAACAGATGGGGAGAACGAATATTTACTACTACAAACAGTAACGGAAGTTGGGATGGAACTTTTAATAATCAACAAGAACCTACCGGCACATATGTATGGATTATCGAGTATGAGGATTTGCTGACCGGCAAGGCTATCAAAGCCAATGGAACTTTCATGCTCGTAAGATAGGGTAACCGATCTTACAAAATCATCTAACGTTAATCGATAGGGGCTGAAGAATGATCAGGGATTTCCTTGATTATTGCCATGAGATTTCTCACCCCGCGAAAGAGTTTTATGATGCTAGTCTCTATAGCGGGGTTCGAAATGACGACTCGCGGAGGTTGTCATTTCAATCAAATCCAAATGTGAAGCAAAGATACTGATTGAACAATCTGACCCTATGCCTCATACCCTACACCCCATACCTCATACCCTGCTCCCTAATACCCAAATATTTCTTCCAGCTTAATCTTTTTCACTTCTCCATATTTTGCCAGGTCATCCATTTTTATTTTCTTCTCAGACGCCACAATACAATATGTGTATGATTTGCCTGAAATATTTTCTTTGGCAAATTGTTGCAATTCGGAAAAATTGATCTTCTCAAAACTTTCGTAGACATCCTTGCGGATATCTTTTTCCAATCCCTTTCTTTTATCGGCCAGGTATTGATTGATCACTGCATCTTCCGTGTATCTTTCCGTTTCAATATTGTTCTTGATACTTTTCTTACAGGTCTCGAGTAATTTTTCAGATTCAGGCATCGTGTTCAACAGTTCGTTCATTCCAGTGATCGCCTCATTCATTTTGTCGGCCTGGCAACCAATATACCCGATCATTGAATATTTATCCAGCTTTTTTGATGGCTGTTGGTAGAATGCAAAAGTACCATAGGCCAGCGCCTTAGATTCACGGAGTGTTTGGAAAACAACGGAGCCCATGCCTCCGCCATAATATTCATTAAAAACTTCTACCAGCGTTTCATTGGAGGGATCATAATCAGAAGTATTTCTCACCCATGAAATTTCTGCCTGCACCATATCATAATCAGTAAACAAAACTGTATTCTGGGTTTGTTGGATTTTTGCAAATTCATTTCCTTTCGGATATGGAACAAAAGCCGCAGGTAAGGGATGCACCTTGTGAATGGTTGCAGCGGCATCCTGTAATGCAAGCGGCCCATAATAAATAATGATATGCCTGTATTGTAAAAGTCCGTGCAGCAGATCTACGAGGTCCTGCGCTTTCAACGCGTTCAATTCATCATTACTAAACTGGTTATTGAAAGGATTTTTTGTGCCATACATGGCATAGAAACGAAGTCCTGATAAAATAGCTCTTTTATTCAGTTTATTATTGGCTCTTGTTTTCATGATCCTCGCTTTCAGGGAAGCCAATGCTTTTTCATCAGCCTTGCAATGAGTGAGGATATCTTCAAAAAGGCCAGCTGCTTTTTCCATATTTTTTTGCAGACCCGTCAAATTGATGGTGGTGAATTCCGTGCTGGCATCAATGCTGAAATTGCATGCGAGATTATAGAATTGTTTACTTACGTCTTCTGCAGTCATGTTATCTGTGCCAAGGAACTGAAGATATTGCGCCGCGATAGACAAGAGCTTGCTGTTATAACTTCCCATTTCCAACCTATAACGAAGACGGAATATTTCATTATCCTTATTCTGAACATATAACAATTCTGTATTATCGAATTGCTTTCTTTGGAAATCCTTAGTATAGTCAAGCCATTGCGGTTTTACCGGTGTAGCCGGCATATCGTTTATTTTTTTTAGAAAATCTGATTGCGCATCGCGGTTCACTTCTACAGGCGTGATGGGTGGTTTAATAACTTTTACAATGGATTTATCCTCGCCTTTTCTTTTATAAATACATACATAATTATTGCCAAACCATTTGTTGGCAAAATCAATAATATCTTTTTTTGTTAGCTTGCTCATATCATCCAATTCACTTACTTCGGCCGGCCAGGTTTCGTTCTTTGAAACAACAAAAGGATTGAGCAGACGATAGGTCCTGTTGCTATTCTTATTTAATCCGTCAAGGAAAGAAAATTTCGCGTTGTCAACCGTTGCACGTATCAATGATTCATCAAAGCTTCCCTGTTTGATTAAATTGATTTGCTCCAGCAATAAATCCTTTACCTGTTCCAGTGTTTGATCAGATTTATTCCGGGCGGTAAGGAACAATACAGAATAATCTTTCATATCATCCAAATATCCGGAAGCATTCAGCACTGCCTGTTTTTTATTCAGGTTTAGATCCAGCAAGCCTGCCTTACCGTTGAATAAAATTCTAAACAATGCATTTGCTGTCACTGTGGATCTTGTATCAATATCTCCTGGCAGGCGAAAGCCAATGCCAGTACTTTCCGCGTCAGGTCCAAACACTTCTTTGATAACCGGTGAAGCAATTGGTTTTTCAGGCGCCGGGTTATATTCGGTCACCGGCTTTGCCTGCATGTATCCAAAAAGCTGATCAATTTTTTTGATCACATAGTCAGGATCAAAATCACCTGCAAGGATGATTGCCATATTATTGGGAACATAATTGGCATTATAATATTTCCTGATTTCTTTTAAAGAAGGGTTTTTTAAATGCTCAATGGTTCCAATAGTTGTTTGTTGTCCATAATTATGTGTGGGAAATAAAGAGGCCATCAATGATTCTTCTATTTTGTTTGCATCATTATCGAGCGACCTGTTCTTTTCTTCGTATACTGCTTCCAGTTCGGTGTGGAAAATTCGAAAAACGGGATTGCGGAAACGTTCGGCCTGCAATGCTAAAAATTTATCGATGGAAGTAGAAGGAATATCCTCAGTGTATACAGTTTGTTCTACACTTGTAAATGCATTGGTACCCTGTCCTCCCATTGCTGTCATCATTTTATCATATTCATTGGCGATAGCAAATTTTGCGGCATCACCACTCATCTTATCGATATTTCTGTAAATAGCTGCGCGTTCTGCAGTATCAGTGGAATGATTATATTGTTCATACAATGCATTTATTGAATCGAGCAAAGGTTTTTCTTTACTCCAATCCATGCTGCCGAATTTATCGGTTCCTTTAAACATCATATGTTCCAGGTAGTGAGCGAGACCGGTATGATTGGCAGGATCGGTTTTGCTCCCGGCCCTGACGGGCATCAATGCTGCAATGCGGGGTTCTTTTTTATTGACGGTAAGTATAACGCTGAGGCCATTCTTCAAAGTATAAAATCTGGCTTTCATGGGGTCGGCAGGAATGGTTTTATAGGTGTACCCTGCGCTGGTAACGGTCTGCCATTTATATTTATCCTGTGCAAAGCTTATTTGCACGAGCATAATAAAAAATACCGGCAGAAATAAGAATTTCTGAAATTTTCTCATGACTGAAATATAATTTTTTTCGAACGGACAATTTATGCATTTTACTTCAACCAAAAAAAGCTCCTGTCCTAATTAACATCTTTATCTATTTTTGAAAAAAAATATTATGTACCAGACATTGCTTACAGAGCTGAGTGACAATATTTTCATAATAACCATCAACAGGCCTGATAAACTCAATGCGCTGAATAAAACTGTTATGGACGAATTAGGGGCCGTCATGGATGAAGTGTACAATAATCCTGAAATAATGTCTGTGATCTTAACCGGTGCCGGTACCAAAGCATTTGTTGCGGGTGCTGATATCAGTGGCTTTCCGGGTTTAAGCAAGGAAGAAGGTATGGCATTGGCAAAAAAAGGTCAGGATATTTTTTTTATGATCCAGAATGCACCAAAACCTGTTGTTGCTGCGGTGAATGGCTTTGCATTGGGTGGAGGTTGTGAATTAGCCATGGCCTGTCATTTCCGGATCTGCAGCGATAACGCGCAGTTTGGTCAGCCGGAAGTAAATCTTGGATTGATTCCGGGTTATGGTGGCACGCAAAGATTAACTCAACTTATAGGGAAAGGCAGAGCGCTTGAACTCCTGCTGACCGGCAATATGCTGAATGCATCCAATGCTTTGCAGTTTGGACTCGTCAATGCAGTTGTTCCGCAGGAAGAATTATTGAATAAGGCAAAATCAATTCTTTCCATTATCAATACCAAGGCACCACTGGCAATTGCAAAATGTATTGAATGTGCAAATGCCGCCGTATCTAACCAAAATGGTTATGCGATAGAAATAGAATCATTCGGAAAATGTTTTGCCACAGAAGATATGAAGGAAGGAGTGAATGCCTTCATGCAAAAAAGAAAAGCAATTTTCAGAGGCCTGTAATGCAATGTGCGAATGTGCAGATGTGCAGATGTGCGAATTCCTTTTTGCGACTATGCTCGACAGAATTCGCACATCTGCACATTCGCACATCAAGTAATGGTAAACCATTACGAAACCGCAGGACCACTTTGTAGCTCTATAAACGAAATGGATAGAATAGCTTTTTTCTTTCATAACAAAAACGTATATTCGAAAAGAGTTCTTTTTGATTCCCAAAAAAATGATCCATCCATGGACATGTGCTTGTGTCCAAAAAAATAAACTGCTAACATTTTTTGATTAGCACCAACGATGAAATAAAAAGTTTTTGACAACCTCGGACCAGCTGTATGAATATCTTAACTAAAATAAAATCCGGCTTAAAGTTATTTTCATTGAAGAGCATTTCTATAAGAAAACAGCTTCCTGTTTTAATTTGCGTCCTTCTGCTGAGCATCATCGTCCTGTTCGGCTCCATTGCATACATTGGTATGAAACGTACTGCGCTTGTAGTTGGACGTGAGCGATTACAAAACCTCACCGGTGAGCTGACTTCCATATTTCAACAATCTATGCAAGCGTTGACCACTGCAACGCAAACAACCGGGAACCAACCGGAAATTGTACAGTTTCTTGTTTCGCGCAATAAGGATTCTTCAGTCAAGGCGCTCAATGCGATGAAGAAATTACAAGTAGATACTTTGACTTCTTTGGTAGATCTGCAGGATACTCAGGGAAAAAGCATTCTGTATACAGGCAAGGAAATCATTCGACAAAAAACCGGGTTGAACGCTTCTTCAGAAATCTCTGCAGTAAAACCGCTGCAGAGTGTTGTCGGGAATATATATACTGTCAGGGATTCTATGTATTTCCCGGTCATTGCAACCATAAGCAGGAACAACCAACCCATTGGCTATATTGTACGCTGGCGTTTCCTGCTGGCAACCCCTAAAGCAATTGCACAATTCTCACAACTGCTGGGCACCAATGCAACAATTTATTTTGGCAATTCAGACGGAAATTTTTGGACGGATATGATGAAGCCTATTGCCAAACCACCAGTCGATATAAAAGATATTCGGAAAGTGATCAGATATAATGAAAAGGGAAATAATCAGGTTATTGCTTCGGCAGTTTCGATTCCGGGGACGAAGCTGATCATGCTGATTGGGCTTTCAGAACAAACCATCCTGGAATCTGCCAATCGGTTTTTATATTGGATCATCGCCATTGGTGCAGTATTGCTTACCGCAGGAATTATTGCCGCCTGGTTAATCAGCCGCAATATCACCCGTCCGATTGATCAGCTGATGCGCGCCACGACGGCTGTTGCCAGTGGTGATTACTCATCGCCTGTTATTATTGACAGGCGCGATGAGCTTGGAAAGCTGGCCGGCTCATTCAATAAGATGGCAACGCAGGTTCAGAACGCCAAGCTTGAGTTAGAAAAAAAAGTGCACCTGCTAAAAAAATCTTTTGAAGAGTTACGGGAACTAGCATCACATCTCCAGGATATCAGGGAAGAAGAGCGTGCAAATATGGCCCGCGAAATTCATGATGAACTGGGACAACAGCTTACCGGCATGAAAATGGATATGATCTGGGCTTTAAAAAAAATGCCGTCATCCGAAAATAATGGAGTGGCAGAAAGATTAGGCAGTTCCCTGGAACTACTTGATAAAACAATAAACACCGTCAGAAAATTAGCGACCGATCTTCGTCCCAGCATCCTGGACGACCTTGGCCTTCTCGCCGCCATTGAATGGCACAGCGAGGAATTTGAAAAAAGATTTGGTATATCCACTATATTCAAATCAGGGATGCAACGATTTAATTTTTCTCCAAAAATTGCCATTGGATTATTCAGAATTTGCCAGGAATCACTTACCAATGTGGCGAGATATTCGTCGGCCAAAAATGTTTCCATTGCACTTCAACAGGAGTCCGATCAGATCGCATTAAAAATTTGCGATGATGGGATCGGTTTTGATCCGGGCAAGATCAAAGGCAAAAAGACTTTGGGACTACTTGGGATGAAAGAACGGGCATTGATGATGGGTGGAGAATTTGAAATCAGCAGCGAAAAAGGGAAAGGCACTTCGGTAACAGTAAAAGTCCCGACGTTATCTTTTGAATCAAAGGAGCACGATTAATGTGCGGATATGCGAATGTGCAGATGTGCGAATGCTTTAATTCAATCACTCAAAGGAATTCGCACATCTGCACATTAGCACATTAATATTATTCTGTTCTTAAACTTTTCACCGGGTTCATCAATGCTGCTTTAATACTTTGATAGCTTACAGTTAATAGTGTAATTAATATCGCTCCCAATCCTGCAGCGGCAAAAATCCACCAGGATATATCTGAATGGTATTCATACTTAAGCAGCCAGTTGTTCATAAAATAATAAGCTACGGGTGTTGCTATAACGAGCGAAATGATAACCAGCACGATAAATTCTTTACTCAACAAAACCCACAAATTGAATACAGTTGCACCCAGCACTTTGCGTACACCAATTTCCTTAATGCGCTGCTCTGCCATAAATGTTGCCATGCCAAACAAGCCAAGACAACTGATAAGAATAGCCAGTGTAGCAAAGAAACTTGCCAGCTTGCCTATACGTTCTTCATCATTGAATTTTTTTGTGTATTCTTCATCGGCAAATTTATAGCTGAACGGCACCGAAGGGGAATACGCTTTGCAGACCACTTCTATTTTACTGATGGCTTCATGGGCGCTTATATTCGGATTAATCTTAAAAACCATATAGTCAAAATCGCCACTATTAATATAAAAAATGGTTTGTTTAACGGGCTCGTATGGCGATTGCATCACCATATCTTTTGCCACTCCAATAACTTTATGATTCTTGTTATCGAATCTTATTATTTCCCCAACAGGGTTTTTGAGCCCCATGTATTTTACAGCTGCCTCATTTAATATAACAGCCGATGAATCGGTAAGCAACTGGCTGTTAAAATCTCTTCCTGCAGTCAATTGCCAACCTATTGTTTTGCCATATTCCGGCGTTACATAAATATTTGCAAAATCATACGTCGTGGCAGGGTCCTTTTCTTTCCAGTACACGTCGCCCCTGCTATTATGTATTGCGGTCATGGGGCTGGAAGACTCTGCCAATTCTGTTATTGCACCGGATTTCAGCATATCTGTTTTTACCGCATTAAAGTGATCATGCAGATCATCTGTAGATCCTGTATATACAAGGCCGTTGCGTTCATATCCAATGGGACGGTTTTTGGCAAACTGTATTTGCCTAAAAACAACGATGGTTCCGATAATTAAGATAACAGAAACGGTAAATTGAACAACCACCAATATTTTGCGGGGAATAGTTGCAAAACGTCCCGCTTTGAAAGCGCCCTTTAATACTTTAACCGGATTAAAAGAAGACAGGTATAGTGCCGGGTAGCTGCCGGCAATTAACCCGGTAAATAATGTAAAGCCCGCACCTATTACCCAGAATAAAGGGTTGGTCCACAGCAAGGACATTTTTTTATCCGCTACTTCATTAAAAAATGGCAATATCAGGGATACCAGCAGCAACGAAACGGCAAAGGCGCAAGCTGCCATCAATAAAGACTCAGAAAAAAACTGGCTGATCAATTGGGCTCTCAGTGATCCCATGGCTTTGCGTATGCCTACTTCTTTAGCTCTTTTCTCACTGCGGGCTGTGCTCAGGTTCATAAAATTGATGCAGGCCAGCAGCAGCACAAAAACTCCTATAATACCAAACAGCCACACATATTCAATAGCTCCGCCTGTATTGATACCATTCTTAAATTCAGCATACAGGTGCCATTTGCTCATCGGCTGCAGGAAAATAACCGGTTTATACTTTGCATCCTCCTTATCAACGTTCTTAAGTTTAATATCTTTTATTTTTTCTGAAACCTTCACCATATCTGCATTGTCGGTCATTTGCACAAATAACTGGAAAGAATTCTCGCCCCAATTATTAATAGCCCTTTTTACCCAGTCATGGGAAGCAGCATAATAGTCCCAGGCCGCTATGAATGCTATTTCACGCAGTGTAGTATTATGCGGCAAATCTTCGTATACTCCCGCAACTTTAAGGCTGGCCTTATTATCAAATTTTACCAGTTGGCCCATCGGGTCAGCGTCAGCAAACAAAGCAGTAGCCACCGATTTTGAAATCAATATGGAAGAAGGATCTCGTAATGCATTGCGGGATCCCTTAAGCATGTTGAGTGAAAACATTTCCGGACCTTCCGCACCCATGAAATCGCCGAGCCAGGATATTTTTTTATCTCCTACAGCCAGAATATGATGGTCCGTCCACGATGCCAAAACAATATGCTTAAAATCACTTCCGTAATTTTTGCGTAATGCTGCATCAAGCGTCAAAGGAACTGCCACCCCTGTATTTATAGTACCATTATTGGTTCTCTGCTCCATTACCTGGGCAATGCGGTCATAATTTTGGTGGTATTTATCAAAGGAGAATTCATCCCATATCCATAAACCAATCAGCATCGCGACAGCCATGCCAACAGATAATCCTGCGATATTGATAAATGAATGTATTTTATTTTTAACGAGGTTACGCCAGGCGATCTTAAAATAATTTTTAAACATAATTAGTTTTTTATTTTCAGTTTTAACGGTATAGTATAGTCGCCTAATCAGGCAAAATTTTTAGAAATGTTTGTATTGAGTTTCTCCTAATCTTTACTCCGTTCGCAGCGATTCTACCGGGTTCATCAATGCCGCTTTAATACGCCGTTATAAGTATCCTTTTCCATCACCTGCGCAATGCGGTTATAGTTTTCATGATACCTGTCAAAAGACAATTCGTTCCATATCCATAAACCAATCAGCATAGCCACAGCCATGCCCACGGACAAGTCGGCAATATTCAAAAATGAATGCGTTTTGTTTTTGTGCAGGTTGCGTAATGCAATTTTGAAATAGCTTTTAAGCATAATTATTTTTTTCTTATTCAGCCTTGATCAAATAAAAAGTATAAATTCCGAACCAAAAAAGTGCCACGTTATTATTTCCTGATAATCAATCAATCAAAAAAAATAACTGGTATTGAACTGTCCGATTTTGATATAGAAGATGTGCGAATGTGCAAATTTGCGAATGTGCAGATGTGCGAATTCTTTAGTTCAATCGCTCAAAAGAATTCGCACATCTGCACATTCGCACATCCGCACATCAGGATTATTGTTTTACTTTCGGGGGTTTTACAATCATCGTATCTTCTGCAAATAACGGTACCGTATAACCGCCCGAATCCAATAATATGCCCGGGAAGGTTTTTGCAAGCTGGAGCCAATCTTTTTTCTCTACGCCTGTTTGATATAAATAGATAGATTTAAGCTTTTTCATTCCTTTCAGTTTCATGATGCCTTGCGCGGTAACTTTCGTTCCTACCAGGTTCAGTGAAAGCAGATGATCCATTGATTGGAGTTTGCTCATCCCATTATCCGTAATTTGAGTGTGATCCAGTTCCAGCCTGCTGATATTGTTGCATTGTGCAATTATTGACAACGCTGAGTCGCTGATTGGCAGCCCACTCAACTTCAATGACACGAGTTGTTTTTTTAATGGAAGCAATAAAGAGATGGCCGAATCATTTTTAATTGCAGATGTGCTGAAATTGGCCTTCAGGTAATTGCTGTTTTGTGAAACAGGGAGGATAATGATTCCTGATTTTCTCAGTGCATCGATCGCAGCCTGATCAGGTTTTTCGACAGGAGTTTCTGGAATGCCCGGCAATTCTTTCTGCTCATCTTCTTCTTTCTGCAATGCGAGCAATTGTGGTTTTATTTTTTCCGGCTGCGGAATGTCTTTCACTTTTTTTGTAAAATCTGCACCATTATCGATCCACCATCCCAACAAGGAAATTTCCAGGGCGGTCAGTTGTGGTTTTTCTTTTGGGGCCATATGGTGTTCTTCATCGCGGGGAAGCAAAATGCGTTTCATCAATTCGCTTTCCTTCGACTTGCCGGGACTGATCACAGCGCCATCCTTT
>Ga0137407_10000742_pt1 | contig 21419 bp, 22 predicted proteins | sample CZOMad2_2_16fung_FD_108410 | JGI IMG/M metagenome (GOLD analysis project Ga0137407, IMG submission 108410) | Vadose zone soil fungal communities from Angelo Coast Range Reserve, California, USA - CZOMad2_2_16fungal (Illumina Assembly) | ecosystem: Environmental > Terrestrial > Soil > Vadose... | reverse complement strand
GGAAACCTGCTAACTTTCGCGGTGGTAGCGCTTCCGGATCTGGTGACTGGCCCGGTCTTCAAAACCGGTGGCGGGCGCTGAGAGGCGTCCTCGGTGGGTTCGATTCCCATGCGCTACCGCCACCCGAAACCTGAACGCGAGCAGGGTGTTGCCCCACGGCACGGCTCCGGCAGGTCCGGTCCCCTCAGTCCTTCTTGTGCCGTTCCGAACCGCCATGTGCCGTCGTTTTCCGGCACATGAGCGGCACATGGAATGTCAGACCCCCTGCCAAACTGGGCCGCTGTGGCTCAACCAACGAGGGCACGATGGGCTGGATCGATAACGATGCGGATGATGGGTGGAGATGGTCGAGGCGTGGCGCCCCGTGTCGCTCGTCTTGAGGCGCCGCCCACTTTGGGAATACGGTTGGAGAGTCGACCGGGAGGACTAGTGCCGACACTTCGAGGGAAATGGCGCCCGCTATTCGAGTGGCTGCGACAGAAGAAGCGGGACCAAGTGGTCAATGCTCAGGAGATGCTCAGAATTACCGGTTGGGACCCGAAGACTCTTACGACCTACGTGAACAAGGGCTTCTTCCGGCACTTCCTCCGCCAGAACGGCGAGCGCTACACAATGCTGAAGAATGGCTCCGAATTGTCGCAGGCAGAGTTCGCGGAGGCCGGCACCCAGGTGAAGGACGATCAGCCCACCGGCGCGTCGCGCATGAAGCCATGTCCTGCGTTGGCGAAGGTCATCGGACCGCAGCCGGTCAGCCGTGTGGATCTGCCAAAGCGCGTTTGGGTGTACTTGAGGAGCAAGGGGCTTCAGACGGCACAAGCATCGACGACGATCCAGTGCGATGAAGTGCTGCGTGCGCTGTGCGGGAAGGGCACCATCTCGACCTTTGAACTGATGAAGGTGCTCTCTGAACATCTCGTAGCGGCGAACTGACGCATCGAGTTGCTGCTGGCCGTCGTCACTCCTGATCGCCCGGGCACCGTTTGCGTCGGCGACGTGACGGCGGTAGCCAGAGCGGATGGGCCTCTCGTTCAAGGAGACGCAGGCACTCTCGGAACTGGCGTCACACCTCTACGGATACCTTCCCGCGTCCGGGGCAATCTACACGTTCGGCGAGGCGGCGCGCGATGCTGGCGTGCCCGAGTGCTGGCCGGGTGTGAAGATCATGAGCAAACAGCCAGCGATCACGACTTTGGTGGAGAACACCTATACGGCGCGGCGGGAGGCGTTCTGCCAGTTGATGGAGAAGGTGGTCCATGCGGGCCTCCGATACAGGACCAAAAAAGGCGACCCCCTGTCCCAGGACGACATCGAGAAGCTCAACTCGATCCTGCTCCGGCTCGGATTCAAGATCCCGGAGTTGTGGGACCGCGACTTCCTCTCCGGCCTGCCACAGTCAGCGGTGCCGGTTCCTGCACCTGCTGCGCCAACGCAGGAGGACCCCCATGCTGTTCGACACCAGCGGCGAGAAGCGCTCGACGGCATGAGGTCCGAGTTCCAAATCCTTCATGCCATGACGGATCGGCAGGCGGCGGGATTGAAGCTGGAGAAGCTGCTGGAGCGGCTGTTCGATGAGTTCGGGCTCGAACCGGAGGGTGCCTTCCGCGTCGTCGGCGAGCAGATCGACGGCGCTTTCCGGCACGAGAACGAGGACTACCTCTTGGAAGCCCGGTGGCGGCGGGAACTCGCCGAGCCCAAGGACCTTTACGCCTTCGAGCGCAAGGTCCAGGGGAAATCGAGGTTCACGCGGGGCCTGTTTCTCTCGGTGAACGGCTTCTCGGCGGATGCGGTGCCAGCGCTCGTGAAGGGAAACGCAGGCGTGTTCGTGATGATGGACGGCGCCCATCTCGTTCGCGTGCTCGAAGGGCAGGTCGATCTGCCGGTGCTCCTCACGCGAATGATGCGGCACCTCAACACGAGGGGCGAGCCCTACTTGCCGGCTTGTTCTCTGTAGCGGGAGACACAGGCCCGGTGCGGGGTGCCGCACTTGCTCGCGCGCTCCGGCTGCACCTAGAACGGGAGGTCCTCGGTATCGTCCGCTGGAGTGCTCGTCCTTGGCAGTAACCCGGCCTTCTCCAGCAGCCGCGCGCTCGCATGCATCGTTGCGAGGTAGTAGTAGAACGCCCACTCGTAAATGATTTCCTTGTCGTAGTCGCTCTGCTGATCGGGCCGGTTGTGCCGGATCGCGAAGTGATTCATGAAGAGGTACACGTCCTTCGCGTCCTTCTGGGTCAGCACCTTCTCCACTTGGGGGCGCATCCGCTCCAGGGCAGCAGCAAGGTCCCGGACGGCGTCGAGCCTATCGAGCGGGGTCGCGTGCCGGCCGAGGAACTTCCGGCAGGCGGCAGCAACGACGTCATCGACATGCTCTGGATCCACGGACGGGAGCGGCTTCTGGAGTAGCGACTCGAATCCCGGCTCCGGCTTCGTAAGGATCTCGCCCGCCTCGGACAGTTCGTACCCGGGACCGTAATGGGCAAGAATGTCGTTGACCTCTTGGCGGAACTCAGCCCTCCCCGAAGCGCGGTCGAACTCGGTGTAGTGATCGCCGCAGGCGTCCCAGGAGTGAAACCAATGCTTCAGGCCCTTGGAGCAGTTGTCGTAGAGGAACTCGATCACGTCGAAGAGGTCGTCCTCGGAGTACGAGCCGGAGTACTGGAAGACCGGCCAGACATTTCGCTTGTGGAGCTTGCGCAGAAAGAACGCGCCTACGTCGCCGCCATACCTTCCGTGCGGCGGGTTGTTGTCGGGGCAGTCCTTGCCTAGTTGCTCCTGGAAGTAGCCGCGATCATCGAACGACCGGTACGTCGTGCGGAACATCTCCAGCGTCTCATCCCACGTAAGCCGCAACGGCCCCGGAGTCTTGCCCGTGCGCTGTGAGTAGTACGGCCGCGTGTGCTCCATGCCCTAGCTCTACTGCTCTCCTCTGACACAACGCAACGTTGTTTTCCCGTCGTAGAAGCCGTGGTGGAGCGGTACGGGACGCCTACCTCGCCGGCGCCGACCTGCCACCCGCACTCGCAGGGGAAGATCCAGGCCCCCCCGGCAACCCGATGTCCCAGCGGCCCAGGAACGGCCCCTCCGGCTTCGCCAAAGCTTCGCCCCTGGCGTGGTCGCCGGGTGATAGTAACCGCCGCCGCGCGCTTCGCCGGGCTTCCGCGAAGCTCCAGCGCCCACCAGCATCGATCCCGATGGTGACTACACCATCCGGGAATGGCTCTTCGGCGCTCCAACATTTGAGCATGAGCGCTGGTCCCTATTCCGCCGTGGCAAATGGGCACTACTTAGTGGGCGTCGCGAATGCGTCAGTCCCAGAGGTCCGCCTCGCCACCGAAGTTGATCAACATCGACCCGGCCTCGCTGGGTCCCGCTCGCAAGATCGCGTCGAACGCCTCCACGATACTTCGCGGGGCGAGGTATTCGTGCGCGATCCTCGCCAAGAAAGTCGTCGGCAATTCCAGGGTAAGGCCACCCTTCTTGAACGTCGCAACCGGCACGTCGCGTGGTTCGTCTTCCGACGCCGCTTCCGACAAATGGGACTCCGGCCCGCGCACGATGGTCCAGCCCTTCGACGCGATGTATCGGACGACGGCCGAGATGTTCAAGCGAGAGACGCTGATCATCGTCCCCGTCATCAGCTTCACCCGCAACATCGGGGCGAATGGATAGATGGAGTACGGCGCAAAATTGCGAACGAGATGGTAGCGGTCGGTTCCGAAGGACCTGATCACGATGTCGCCGCCCTTTTCCCAGCGATCGGCGATGGCGCGCACCTTTTCCAACTTAGTGAGGTCCGGCTCGGTGTCGAGGGCCGTGATCCAGTCAACGAACTCCACCGTGAGATGCTCGCCGATGGCAGCCGACGCCGTTCCCGTGCGCTCCGCCTCCTTGAGAATGGGCTCCACTGCCTTGAAGTAGGCCGCTGGCCGAACGGGGACGGAACGAAGCTGAACAGTCTCGCCCCGGCGCTCGCCCTCCTGTTCGGTCAGGAACTTGAGCGTCTCGACGAGGTCGGCACGTTGCCGCGAGAGCGTTCCACTCTTCGTCTGGGATGACTTCACCTCCACGAAGTCGAAGTTATTCGCATCGTGGCGAATGGTGAGGTCGGCCTTCTTCAGGAAGTGCGTCAGGTCGTTGAGGATCGCCAGCCCTTGGGTTTGGTTCCACAACTCGGCGAGTGCGCCCAACTCCGCTATCAGACCGTCGAGGTTGACGTGGGGCTTGCGAGCGTGGGTGGCGAGCACGGTCAGCGTGGCTCTCTCGTGGTCGAAGAGCCTCCAGGCGATTCCGTCGCCGATGTCCCGGAGTGCGCGCCGAATCGCCGAGTGCATCTGCTGCTGGGCCTCCAGTGACTCGATGTCGCGTTCACGCTGTGGTGTTTCGGGTTCGGCCTTGACCTCGTTGAGCTTGGCCTTGCACGCGGCAACGGCCTTCTCGGCGTCGATCAAATCGGTAAGCAGCGCCATCTGGAGCTTGAACAACGGGAAGGCGTCCCACCGACGCCGGAGGGACACACCGAGGTGATCTTCCAGAATCATCAGGTGCTCTTCGGGAGGGAATGCACGGCCCCCGAACGCCGATACCTGCCTGCGGCGAAACTCGTCAAACGCGATTGAGCGCGGCGAGAAGGTCCTCTTCGGTCGTTGCTGCTCGGTCACCACGTCATGGTCTGCCTAGCTTTGCTGTCCAGGCAACGCAAGAAGCGGGCGCGGACCGGCGCCCACACCACCAGCCCCATCGACCTTGATGGCATTGCCCAGGGTCACCTCGACCAGTGCAAGCCTGCTCTCCTGGCTCGTATCGTAGAAAGCCTCAACGCTCCCGAGAGGCGTTCGACTTCGGCCGCTTCTCCGCCACGAGGGCATCGGAATCGAGAGTAGCGAGCGGGTCCGACAGCATCTTGGCGAAGCTCGGGAAGGCCCCTCCGGCTTCGCGAGAGCTTCGCGCTGGAAGCGGTTGCTGGGGTTGGTAGCCATCACGGCGTCGCGCGCGCCCCGGGGCTGCGCGAAGCTGTAATCACGTCTGGCAGTCCGCCGGACGGATGGTGACTACACCATCACCGAAGTGCACCCGGATTTTTCTAAATTTTTAGAGCACATCCGCTCTCGCCGTACGAAATCACGGGTACTCGGCGGATGGGACCCGCGACCGTAGACACCCGGGCTCACGGACGGAAGGCAGCCTTAGCTAGGGATGCGGACTACCTCGGGCGTACCATCCTCGACGGCGATGACGCTTGGTTTCGGGTCCCGGGCGTTGCCTACGTTCTTCGCTCGGTACTGCGCCTTGTCGGCGCGTTCCTTGAGTGCCTCCCCTTCTGCGGTGGCGTCGCTTGTGCTCGCGATCCCGCACGACGCGGTGAGCACCACATCCAGACCTTCGACCCTCTCGGCCGCGAGCTTTACCAGCACGGCGTTTAGCAGCGAAGCGGCGCGGTCCTTCGGCGTGGCCCCAAGCAGGAGCACGACTTCATCGCCGCCGTCTCCCCGGTAACCTTCGATGCCATCGCCGCAGATGCTCGCCAAGACCCGGAGATACGTCGTGATCGCCTCGTCGCCCGCTCGATGCCCATGGCGGTCGTTGATGCTCTTGAGGCCGTTCATATCCAAGAACGCGACCGACACGGGTGTCTCCGGCCGGGCCGACAGAATGGCGATGGCGAGGTCCCGGTCCAGATGACGCTTGCTGAACATCAGGCCGGTAGGGTCGCGGTCGCGGCCCGTCTGGAGCGCGTGCTCCAGTTCGGCGACGCGGAGTCTGCCCTTGTGATTGATGCGAAAGGCCACCGGTTCGACCTTCAGCAGGAGATCAAGGTCGTGCGCCAGTCGATCCCGCAGGGCATCCTCCAAGTCGGGTATTTCGCCCGAAGTGCCTTCGAGCGCCGCGAGATGGTTGACATACCGCTCTCTAAGCAGGTGCAGGATCATCAGACGATCAGGGTCTTCCACGGCCACCGTGAGGTCCACACGCCCTTCGCGGTCGAGCCTCGCAAGGAACTGAAGTTCGCGAAGGCGAGCATCCCGGTGATGCGGAGGCATCCTGTTCTTGTACCGCAGGAGCCGGACACTGCGCTGCCAGTACCGAGTGAAGATGGACTGGTCCGACCGAATCACGCAGTGGTGCGAAATTGCTATAGCCGTTGTCTGGCCTCATCGGTCGCCACGCGACATGGATGGGCCAGCATCCGGGCCGGAGCGGCTGACGGTCTAGCCTCGCGGCGTTCCTTGAGGGAGCGCTTGTCCCCTCCCTCCTACGAGGGGTAGACCTGTCCAAATACTACACCAAGGACTCGCTCGGCGTGAGCCCGAAGAAAAGCAACGGCAAGGCGGAGAAGTCCAGCGGAGGGCCGCTCGGCTTCGAGGCCACCCTCTGGGTGCCGCCGACAAGCTGCGCACCTTCTCCGAGGAGCAACGATGGACAAGAAGGGGCTCTCCGAGCGTGACATCTGCACGAAGTTCATCACGCCCGCCATCGAGCGCGGCGGGTGGGACGTGCAGATTCAGGTTCGGGAGCAGGTCCACCTCACGCGCGGGCGCGTCATCGTGCGCGGTAAGCTCGTGGCGCGCGGCGAAGCGAAGTTCGCGGACTACGTCCTCTACTGGAAGCCGCACCTGCCGATCGCGGTCGTCGAGGCCAAGGACAACAACCACGGCGTCGGCGACGGAACACAGCAGGCGCTGAACTACTCCGAGATGCTCGACGTGCCCTTCGCCTTCTCGTCAAACGGCGACGGCTTCATCTTCCACGACGGGACCGGGCACTCCACGCCAGTCGAACGCGAACTCACGCTCCACCAGTTCCCATCCCCCCAAGATCTCTGGGCGCGGTACTGTCGGTGGAAGGGCATCGACGCCGTGCAGGCGCCGGTCATCCAGCAGGACTACTACTCCGACGGGTCAGGGAAGGGACCGCGTTACTATCAAGTGACCGCGGTGAACCGCGTCGTCGAGGCCGTCGCCAAGGGGCAGAACCGCATCCTGCTCGTGATGGCGACCGGCACCGGGAAAACCTTCACGGCGTTCCAGATCATCTGGCGCCTGTGGAAGGCGGGCGTGAAGAAGCGAATCCTCTTCCTCGCAGACAGAAACATCTTGGTGGACCAGACCAAGACGAACGACTTCAAACCGTTCGGCGGCGCGATGACGAAAATCACCGACCGCAAGGTGGATCACAGCTTCGAGGTCTACCTCGCGCTGTACCAAGCGATCTCCGGCACCGACTCCTCGAAGGACATCTTCAAGCAGTTCTCGCCGGGGTTCTTCGACCTCGTCATCGTGGACGAGTGCCATCGTGGCAGCGCGGCCGACAACTCCGCGTGGCGCGCGGTGCTCGACTACTTCTCCAGCGCCACACAGGTCGGCCTCACCGCCACACCGAAGGAGACTAACGACATCTCGACGATGCACTACTTCGGCGAGCCAGTCTTCACGTACTCGCTGAAGCAGGGCATCGAGGACGGCTTCCTCGCGCCATACAAGGTCGTGCGCATCGACCTCGACAAGGACGTGCAGGGCTGGCGTCCCGAGAAGGGGAAGCTCGACAAGTATGGGAACGAGGTCGAAGACCGCGTCTACAACCAGCAGGACATGGACCGACAGTTGGTGCTCGACCAGCGCACCGCGCTCGTGGCGAAGAAGGTCACCGAGTTCCTCAAGAGCACCGACCGCTACGACAAGACCATCGTCTTTTGTGAGGACATCGACCACGCCGAGCGAATGCGGCAGGCGCTGGTGAACGAGAACGCCGATGTCTGCGTGCAGAACCGGAAGTACGTGATGCGCATCACCGGCGACAATCCCGAGGGAAAGGCCGAACTCGACAATTTCATTCACCCCGAGGAGCGTTACCCTGTCATCGCCACCACCTCGAAGTTGCTCTCGACCGGCGTCGATGCGCGTACGTGCAAGGTCATCGTTCTCGATCAGACCATCAAGAGCACGAGCGAGTTCAAGCAAATCATTGGGCGCGGCACCCGTATCGAGGAACAGTACGGGAAGCTGTTCTTCACCATCCTTGACTTCAAGAAGGCGACCGAGTTGTTCGCCGATCCCGATTTCGACGGAATGCCAGTGCAAGTGTACCAGCCGAAGGGTGATGAGCCCGTCGTTCCGCCAGAGGAGGCGCCGGAGTCGGACCCGACCTCGACCGAATCCGCAGCGCATCCCGAGCCGGTGCCCTCTGCGGCCGACAGCGGCGGCAAGCGGCTCAAGTACTACGTGGCGGACGTGCCGGTAAGCGTCGTGGCGGAGCGAGTTCAGTACTACGGCAAGGACGGGAAGCTCATCACCGAGTCGCTGCGCGACTACACGCGCAACGCGATCCGGCAGAAGTACGCCTCGCTCGACGCCTTCCTCACAACCTGGAGCAAGGCCGAGCAGAAGCGCATCCTCGTTGAGGAGCTTCAGAAGGAAGGCGTTTTCCTAGAAGCCCTTGCCGACGAAGTCGGAAAGGAGTTTAGCCCGTTCGACCTCATTTGCCACGTCGCCTTCGATCAGGCGCCGCTGACGCGGAGGGAGCGCGCGAATAACGTCCGTAAGCGCAATTACTTCACGAAGTACGGCGATGCGTGCCGTGCGGTTCTGGAGGGCCTCCTCACCAAATTCGAGGCCGACGGCGTGGACGACATCGAGGACATCAACGTGCTCAGAGTGCAGCCGCTGGCGAAGCTCGGAACGCCGATGGAGTTGGTGCGACGGTTCGGAGATAAGGGCGCCTACCAGAAGGCAGTTCGTGAACTCGAAGAGGAGTTGTACGACGGCGAGGTGAAAGGGAGTCAGGGATGAGCATCGGCGGCACCATCAAGAGCATTCAGGACATTATGAGAAAGGACGCGGGCGTTGACGGCGACGCCCAGCGCATTAGCCAGCTTGTTTGGATGGTCTTCCTCAAGGTCTTCGACGACTCCGAGGCGGAGAAAGAACTCCTCGACGATGCCTACAAGTCGCCCATCCCGAATCGCCTGCGCTGGCGAACGTGGGCGAAGAATCCTGAGGGCATCACGGGCGAGCCGCTGCTCGACTTCGTCAACAACGACCTCTTCAAGACGCTGAAGGAGCTACCCGTTACCGGGAAGAACGCCGCCATCTCTGCCGTCGTGCGCGGCGTGTTCGAGGACGCCTTCAACTACATGAAGAGCGGCCAGCTACTCCGGCAGGTGGTCAACAAGCTCAACGACATTGACTTCAACAAGGCCGCCGACAGACACCAATTCGGCGACATCTACGAGACGATCCTGGCCGACCTCCAGAGCGCCGGAAACGCGGGCGAGTACTACACACCTCGCGCGGTCACGCAGTTCATAGTGGACATGCTGGACCCCCAGCTTGGGGAGAAGTTCTTCGACCCCGCATGCGGCACCGGCGGCTTTCTCACCTGCGCCATCGAGCACGTCCGCAAGAGGTATGTGAAGAGCGCGAAGGACGAGGAGAGACTTCAGTCGAGCATCTTCGGCGTCGAGAAGAAGCAGCTTCCGCACCTCCTCTGCGTCACCAACATGCTCTTCCACGGCATCGAGGTGCCCTCGAACATGCGGCGGGACAACACGCTTTCGCGCCCGCTTCGAGACTACGGGCCTGCCGACCGCGTTGACGTCATCGGCTCCAACCCGCCTTTCGGCGGTGTGGAGGAGGACGGCATCGAGAAGAACTTCCCGAGCGCCTTCCAGACTCGGGAGACCGCCGACCTCTTCCTCGTGCTCTTTCTCACGCTCCTCAAACCCGGCGGTCGCGCGGGCATCGTTCTCCCCGACGGCACGCTGTTCGGCGAGGGCGTGAAGACGCGCATCAAGGAGAAGCTGCTCGCGGAGGCCAACCTCCACACAATCGTCCGGCTCCCGAAGGGGGTCTTCAACCCGTACACCGGCATCAAGACGAACCTGCTGTTCTTCGCCAAGGGCGAGCCGACCAAGGAAGTCTGGTTCTACGAGCACCCCTACCCCGAGGGCGTGAAGAATTACTCGAAGACGAAGCCGCTCCGCATCGAGGAGTTCGCGCCGGAGAAGAAGTGGTGGACCAAGCGAAAGGAGAACGAGCAAGCGTGGAAGGTGTCCATCGAGGACATCAAGGCGCGGGGCTACAACCTCGACATCAAGAACCCGCGCGCGCCCGATGATGGCCCCGGTGATCCCGAATCGCTCCTGAAGGAGTTCCGCGATGCTGATGCCGAGGTCGCACGACTCCAAGATCGCCTGCGCTCGGAGTTGGCGAAGGCACTGGAGCGTGCATGAGGTCGGCTGCACAAACGGCGATGCCCCAGTCCGAGGCCCCCGCTGTCGCGGCGTTGGACCTGAAGGCACTTGAGCGCGCGGCCGACGGAGTAGACGCACTCCGCGATGTGCTTCTCGCTATAGCCATCCGAGGCGCGCTCGTCCCGCAGCAAGACTCCGACGGCTCGGGAACCGAAGTGCTCAAGAGACTCCCGCACTGGCGACGGCCAGCCGCTGATAGCGAGGCGGCGACCCCGCCGCTTCCCATCCCGAGGGGCTGGTGCTGGGCGCGCCTATCGGACCTCGGCCGATTCGTCGGAGGAGGCACCCCCACGAAATCGAACGCAGCGTTCTGGGACGGCCCAGTTCCTTGGGTGAGTCCCAAGGACATGAAGCGTCCCTACATCTCCGACGCCGAGGACCATATTTCCAAGGCGGCGCTGGGGGCGTCGGCCGCGAAGCTGATACCGGCGCCGAGCGCGCTCTTTGTCCTTCGCGGGATGATTTTGGCGCACTCCTTCCCCGTCGCCATCACGAAGCGCGAAGTTGCCATCAATCAGGACATGCGCGCGCTGGTCCTCGACGAGCCCGCCCTCGCGCCGTTCCTCCTTCGCGTTCTTCAAGCTGCCCGGCGGCGTGTTCTGGCTCACGTCGAACGGTCGTCTCACGGAACGTGCCGACTGGACTCTTCCGTTGTGGAGAACCTCCTCATTCCCATCCCGCCAATGAAGGAGCAGAAGCGCATCGTCGCCAAGGTGGACCAACTCATGGCCTTTTGCGACGAACTGGAGACGAAGCAGGCGAAGAAGCGCGAGTTCGGCGACCGCCTGACGAAGGCGGCCCTCGCGGCGCTCACGTCGGCCGAGGCGCCAGAGGAGTTCAAGCTCGCGTGGCAGCGCATCTCGGAGAACTTCGTGCACTTGGTGGACAAGCGCGATCAAGTCAGCGCGATTCGCGCGTCGATTCTGGATCTAGCAGTTGCGGGCGGGCTAGTCGCTCAAGGCTCAGTTCGAGAGCACCAAGAGGCCGGCGCGTTCCCCATCCCCGCCCATTGGCGGTGGGCACCCGGCAGCGAAGTCTTCTCCTTTGTGACTAGTGGGTCACGAGGGTGGGCGCAGTACTACTCGGACACGGGACCGATCTTCCTTCGCATTGGGAATCTCGACTACGAGAGCATCGAGCTTGATCTTCAGGAGATCCAGCGCGTGCGGCCTCCCTCGGGAGCCGAAGGCACACGCACGAAGGTGCAGACGGGCGACATTCTCGTCTCCATCACCGGAGACACAGGGATGGTCGGGCTCGTTCGGGAGGGCGCGGGAGATGCCTACATCAACCAGCACATCGCGCTTGCACGGCCGGTCTCGAATGTCCTGCCGGAGTACGTCGCGCGCGCACTCACCGCTCCAAAGATTCTCGGGGCCGTTCAGCGAGCCCAGCGCGGCATAAAGAACAGCCTCGGACTGGAGGACATTCGTAACATCGTCCTGCCGCTGCCCCCGCTCGATGAGCAGAAGCGCATCGTCGCGAAGGTGAACCAACTCATGGCGCTCTGCGATGAACTGGAGTCGAAGCTCGTCACTCGTGACGGAGCCGCTTCCCGGATCGCCGACGCGCTGGTGGCGCCACCAAGGAGTTCGGGGGGATGAGCGACATCCGGCCCGGGAAGAAGCTCAACGTAGCGAGGCAGCCTCGCCCGATCCGACAGCCCCCGAAGTTCTGGATGCTGTACAAAAATATTTTCGCGAATCGGGACTGCTCGATCACCCCCGATGGGGGGGTAAGCATCCGCGCTCGCGGTACGAAATAACCCCGTACCCTCGGATTGTAGCTGTTCACCGTAAGACCCCCCTGGGGGGTACTATCCCTCCGGCTCCACGTCGCACGCGCCTGCTCCGTACCGCCGGTGGCACCCCGACGCGCCCGGTGCGTGTTACGCATCGCCCTGCCCGCTCATCGCCAGCAGCATCGTTCGCGCTGTCGCGACGGCATCCCGCGCATCGGCCAAGCTGAAGGCGTCCTCGGGAAATCTGGCGTTGAACCTCTCGCCGCTCTTCGCCACCACGAGCACGATCTCCTTCGCCGTCTCGCGGAGCCACTCGACACGATAGGTCGTCTGCGGCTCCTGGCCGCGCTCGATCTGCTCGATCATTGCGGCACGCAGCCGGGCGCCGTTCGCGAGTCGCACGCGGAGCTTCTCGTCAATGGGCGGAACTGGCCATCCCGCCGCCGGTGACTTCGGGGTCATCGGTGCGCCTTCGCGTGCTCCTGCTCGGCCGCGTCCAGGCCTCGGGTCAGCAGTAGGCGCACCACGTCGGCCCTGTTCACCGGCAGACCCGTCTCCTTCGCGAGCCGCTCGGCGTACCGGTCGAGACGCTTGAGGAGGGCGGGGTCGAGGCGGAACGCGGTCATCTTCTTCGTGTCCGGCATCTAGACGATCTCCTGCCTCAGCCCACCAGCCGCTGAACCTGTACAGGTGCGAACGACCGACCAGTACGGGTGCGGAAGCCCCGCCCGCTCAAAGCTCTCGCGACGGCACGCAGGGACAAGCCCTTCCTGCGGAGGCGGCGAGCCTCCGCGACGAGCGCTTGTTCCTTTGCGTGCGGTTCGAGCCGCTGGCGGTCCCGCGACAGGCGGAAGCCGTACGGCACGTCGCCGCCCGTGTACTCGCCCCGCGCGGCCTTGTGCTGGAGCGCCGCACTTGTACGTTCTCCCACGGCCTCGCGCTCCCACTGCGAAACGGCACCGAGCACGTTCAGAACTAGCCGCCCTCCGGCGCTGCGAGTGTCGATCTGCTCCCCGACGGAGAGCAGCGCGGCCTTGCCCGGAGCGAAGTACCGCTCGACCAAGCGCCCAAGGTCGGCAACGCTGCGGGTCAGGCGGTCGAGCTTGACCACGAGCAGCGCTTCGGCCTTGCCGGCCTTGAGGAGGTCGAGGGCGCGCTTCAAGCCGGGGCGGTCCAGCGTCTTGGCGCTTGCCCCAGCGTCGATGACCACCTCGACGATGTCCAGGTCGTAGAGTTCGGCGTACGCCTTCGCCTTGGCCTGCTGGGCGTCGAGGCTCACGCCCCGGTCGGCCTGCTTGTCGGTGCTGACCCGGCAATAGACAACGGTGCGGGTCGTATGCACGGCATACATATAGCATACCGCGTATTACGTCGTCCACTTACCGCGAGGCGGCGGCGATTCCCGCCTCAGACAGCGCTCTCAGCCACCCGGCCCGATCCTCGACTTTGTAGCGCTCCATCTGTCCACTGTGGAGGGTGACAACGAGGATGTTTGGGATCACTCCAAGAAGGCGATGACCTCGCGCCTGCGCTATCTCCGACAGGGGCACAGACACATCAACCGCCTGCATCTTGACGGGACGCGCGCGGAAGCGCAGGCGCTGGTTGGTCAGGTACAGTTTGCCGAAGAGCGGTTCGCGGGTCGTCAAGCGGTTGGCGGGGCCCGCAAGCGAGATGTTCTCCCCCTTCTCGAAATGCTTCTCGTCGTTTTTGAAGTGCCGCAGTCCGAAGGCCCGCGAGAGCGAGAAGTACAGCGCCATCGGCAGGCCAAACGCCGCGCCTGTGAGGATCATCACCGGTAGGACAAGCGCGACGTTCCCGGTGCGGATGAGCGCAAACACGCTCATCCCGAGCCCGAAGGGCACGCCCATCATCAGCGCGAGTTTCACCACCCTCATCCCCGTCCATTCTACAAGAACTGGGAGATACCCGTTACGGCGGGAACCCGCCGTTACGGGCAGTCTACCGTGGCGAGCCCGGAAGAGCGACGCCCGTCCAACGGCGCAACCGTCAGAACTCGACGACTTCGCGCGGTATGAACTTCGTAGGCAGAATACTGACGCTTTGGATCTCGTGAACGAAGAAGCTCTTGATCGTGTTGTCTCGCGTCCGATCCCATCCATAGAAGTACTCGATACCTCTACCGTCCTGCTTTCTGATTTTATACTTGAAGCTGTACGGCTCTACATCGCGGTCCCGGCCGTTGTAGCGCATTCGGATCAACTGGCGTGCACGACCCGCCTGAATGATCGCCTCGCGGATGATAGGTCGCACCGCATACCGAACCGCACTGACCGCGAGCGGTTCCCCCATGGCGCCTAGCGTAACGGTGTCAAACAGCGTCTCGATGAAGTCCCTGAACAGCTTGATGGCATTCGAGGCGACGATCAGCGCGTTCTTCGGGCAGATGATCGTCTGTAACCACGAGCCCTCGATGTGGCCGAACTTCTCCTCGACGAGCATCTCCTGCTTGCCCTTGACGGCGATGCCCTTGAACAGGGTCTTCTTCAGGAACGCGGACAGGATGTTCTGCTTGACGACGGGAATCTTGCCGCTATGGATGATCTTCACCACATCGAACAAGTCCCGCGAGCGCGTTCGCTGAATCCAACTCCTCAGTTTCTCGGCCAGAATCTCCTCTAGCGAATACGCCGCGACCCTGACGGGACTCACAGTGGCGGCGTCGGAGTACTCGTGAAGAATGCTATGGTGCTGCACGGGCAGAACAATGCGTTCGTAGTCCGATACATCGAACTTGATCCGCATCGTCAGGCTGGAGTCGCCCGCAAAGCCTTTGAAGTACACGCGCCCGTCGAGCGCCTTGCAGTCAGGATCGGGCGTGTCCTTCGACTCAACTGCTGTTCGGTGGAGGTCGAACTCGATCCCCGACGCCGATGCTACGCGCTCGCAAATATCCCGAAGTTGATCCCGAAACGCATCCGGTGCGTCGAGCCGATACGCCGTGAAGTCGAGGTCGTCGGAGAATCGCGTGTCCGGGAAGTACAGCTTTCGTAGGCAGTTCCCACCCTTGAGAACGAGGTTCCTACCTAGCCAGGGGTTGGCGGCAATCGCCCAGAGCAGCCAGCCCATCACATAGTCCTTCTCCACGGATGGGAGCGGGACACCATGCTGCAATGAAAGACGTTCGACCTCGTCTTTGGAAATCATTCCGCCTCTAGAATGCAGGTGAATGGGTCGTGGCGACGATGCACTGAACGTCATTTCAGGTCAAGATTGATCTGGCGTTCCGGCTCGTGACGCCCATGGCAGGCGGCATCAACTCGAACCTCTGAGCTCAGTCACGTCGGCGCCATCGCGAGAAGTATCGCCCTCGCCGTACACAACAGGTCGAGCGCATCCGCGAGCGATGCGGCCTGTTCCGGGTGCTCAGCCGTGAAGCGTTCACACTGCTGCGCGACGAGGAGCAGGATCGCTTTCGACCCAGCCCGGAGCCATTCCACACGAGGGCCTTGGGGCTGCTCGCCCCGCTCGATCTGCTGGCGAATCGCTTCGCGCTCCTGCGCGCCGTGAGCGAGGCGCGCTCGAAGGTCATCATCCACTTCCGGCCACTTTCGGGTCATGCTCACGCCTCCGCTGCCGGGCAGAGGAACGTGACCGCGAGTGCTTCGGCTTCACGCCGACGAGCCCGAGCTTCCTGGTGGCGACCAATCTTGACTAGCAGAGACGCGAGGTGGCGCAGGGCTTCGGCGTTGTAGGGTTCGCGCTGAACCGCGTCCTGGGCCAGACCAAGTGCCGCCTCGTAGTTGCCGTCGGCTGCTGCTACGTACCGTGACAGCTTCGTGAGCGCCGCCGCGTCCACGACATCGAGGTCCGCGATGAGTTGGAAGAACGTCGGGACGGCTGGGTCCGTCACGTCCATCGCTTTGAACGTGAAGATCACATGCTCGCAGATGATCCGGTGGGAGTCGCGGAAAGCCGGCGCGGCCGGGTCCAACCGCAGAGCCTTGCCGATGTACCGGACGGCTGATTCGGCATCGTCGCGCTGATCAGCGGTCGCGGCCAAGCCCCAGAATAGGTGCCCGGACGCGAGGCCCGCATCCTCCGCCATGCGCTCGGCCCACTTCAAACGCTCCCAGGCTCTGTCTTGGAGTCCACGTCCTGAGAGGGTCATTGCCTTCTCGATCTCCTGACTGACTTGGGCAGCGGCGTCGGACTTCACCTTTCGCATACGAGGTCCTCCCCCCACCGTGGTTTTAGAAGCCCGAAGCGCCGATGGGCCACTCCGCACGCGCGGGGAGGCCCACCGTTCCCGAGCTAGGCATGGAACTTATTAGGCGCCCCAGCCAGCCGGGTGGGAAGCGACGGCGCCGCTCCTACGAGCAAACAAAGTATACACCATCTTCGCCTTCATTCGGCGCGGAGAGCGCGCACGCATGCCCGGCCGCGTCCCCGGCGGCCAGAAAAGTGCGCGATGCATGCACGCGGTCGGGCAGTCAGGATCGCCTTCTAGGAGGTCTGGTTCACCATTCAGTCTCCGAGGTCCTGCTCGGGCTGTGCATCATCCGCCCTGGTGCCGCTACCTCCGACATCCCAAACAGCCGAAGAGATGCAGGGGGCCGATAGCGGTCCTCGTGTCGGCAGCCCGTCGCCGTGGGGTGCGGCGCCGGTTGTCGGCCGTTCGGATGGTGTACCGAGAGGAAGATTGCCGGCAGACGAACGCTGCCAGTCTAGACCGCAAGAACTCGAAGCACGCCTTGGCGTCCTGCTTCACCAAGGCGTGCTTCCCGTGCCAGTCTCCGGCAGCCAGCACCGGGGCAGGCGGGTCATGATGCCTGGGGCGCCTGAGCCGCTTGGATGCCCGCCTCACCCAGGGCATGGGTTCAGCGGGCCCGCTCTTCGAGAGCCTTCCGAGCGTACCCGGTCAGCACTCGCACCCAAGAGATTACTGGCGTTCGAGGTCGTCCTAGGCATTGCCCGTCATCAGGCCAGTGAACCAGCATAGACCGGCTCGGCAACATGGCGGCGACCCTGCACCCGGACAACATGGACCCCGCCGCGACCTGGATGGCGTAGCACGCGAACTTCCAGGCGGGCGCTCACCAACCGCATGAAGGCGACTCCCGGCCTCGATCATGGCGCGAGGACACCCTGATCAAGGCCTTGAGCGTTCGGGCATAGTCACGTTCCGGGAGGTTGCGGGGTCGCCGTTGAGATTGTCAAAACGGTGCCCTTCCCATCCCACGGAAGGACCTCCAGCTCCTTCCCCTGCACCGCAAATACACTGGGCCGTGGCTTCCCCTCGCGCGAACGCTCCTTCGCGCGCTTCTGCTCTTCGTCAGCGCGGCTCAAGAACCTGGCAGCGTCCGTGTTAGCGTCGGTCGTGGTCACGAGCCCACATGAAAGGGAAAGCGGCAGATCACCGGGCATCTTCTCCTTGTGCAATCCTCTCGCGACCGCGCGCATTGTGTTCAGGGCGAGGTCCATCGTGGTGTTGGGCAAAATCACGACGACCTCGTCGCCCCCGTTCCGGTACGCCGTTCCGATCCGTTCCGTGAGCATGGAGACCATGGACATGTAGCTCTTGAGGGCTTCGTCGCCGGCCGCGTGGCCGAGCTTGTCGTTGATGGTCTTGAAGCCGTTCGCGTCGAGGTACGCGACGCTGAGAGGTGACTGACCCGTGGCCCGCGTGATGGCGATGGCAAGATCGGTATGGACATGCCGCTGCCCCAGGAGGATGCCGAAGGGCTCGCGGTCGCGGCCGGTCTGGAGTGCCTGCTCCAGTTCGGAGAGGCGGACCCGACCAGCGTGGCTGATCCGTAGGGTAACCTGCTGACCTCCGAGAACCCGGTTGATGGAGTTCCACCGCTCACGCTCGGCGCCCATGAGAAGGTCGTTGTTCTCGGCCCGGCTGACGTGCATGTACTGGATCTCGTACTGGTAGTTCCAAGAGATGTTGCCGATGTTGTTGATGTAGCCGGCGTGGATCAACTCCACGATCATCGTCCTCGCGGACCCCTCGGGCATGGGCTTCAAATCGAGCCGGTCTTCACGGTCGAGTTGGGCGAGGAACTGTAGTTCGCGGAGCCGCGCATCGGCTGCATGAGCCGGCATGATGCCTTCCTCCAAGGCGAGTACTTTACGCCGGTACGTACCTGCCAGATACCGTTTGGTGTACTCGGAGGAAGCTGATACCGAGACTGCATGGCGGACACGAAGAAGAAGCCGATGGTGTTCTTGATGAGAGGAACCGTGGACGAAGCTGACGCTTGCCGGTACGGCGACGGCAAGGATCTGCAAGTAGCTCTGGAGTTGAATGGTCCAGGGCTGTCGCTGACGTTGGTGATGGATACGACCTGCTCGGAGAGAAGCTGCTCCCCAGTACCGGGCAGCAGTGGCGGGTGATCCTTCAACCGATCTGAATTGGATATGGTGAACACACCATAAAAGGTGAACGTCGCGTACAGGGAACTGGTTCCCGCTCACGTTAGTACAAGAGCATGGACACCTACGAGTACAGGTACGCGGCTGATTCTTCTATGTGAAGTGAAGGACTAGTGCATACCAGTGCCAGCATTCACCTACCTCGCGACTGGTTCTCTGTTTTGGAGTGATACACCCTGCTTCCAACTGCTTCACCTGCTTAGTGGGCGCCGGCACCTCAGATCGCGGCCGGTCGGACCCAGATCGGGCGTTGCGGCACCCCAGATCGGGCAGTTCGCCGCCCCAGGTCGAACCCCAGGTCGAGCGCTCCCGGACCCCAGGTCGAACCCCAGGTTGTTGCCGTCCTCGCCCAGGACGACCTGGGCGATGAGGCGCGTAGGTTAGGAACCGGGCATGGACAAGCCATTCCGTTTCCCGGCCGCTGTCACCGACCGGCTCGACGCCCACGGTGATGCCCTCGGCGTCACCAGCATTCCCGGCGCACTCCTCAAGGTTGACCTGGACCTGACCAGCGACGACATCCTCCTGATCCTCGGGCTGTCGGACCACTACCGCCGGCTCGGCGACAAGGTCTTCGCGTCGTACGTCCGGCTCGGGAAGATGGTGCACCGGGACCGGAAGATCCTCGCCAATCGCGCCCAGCACCTCGACAAGCGGGGGCTCATCGCCAGGACAAGGCACGGCAGGGTCTACAAGCACGACATGGCGCCGCTGCTCGTGGCCCTGGAGACGGCACCACTGATGGAGTTCCCGACTTTCCTCAACGATGACTCCGACAAGGACCTGGAGCTTGCCCGCGTAAAGGCGGAGAACGCTGCGCTGGTCGAGAAGCTGAAGGCCCTCGCGGCGGAGCAGTCGAAGCGCGTCGGCGACGTACCCGCTCCCGCCCAGATCCCGATGGAGGTCGAGCCGTCCTCGAATGTGGTGCAGAACGACGACACCTTCGGGCTGGCGCAGGACGAGGCCGAGGACACCGTCGAGGACGGCAGCGCCGTGGAAGCCCAGCCCATCCTCGGTCCAGCCCCCGAAGGCAAGAGCGAGAAGCTCTACCGCGCCGAGGCCATCACCGGGGTCGCGGTGGTCAAGATCATCCGGCAGGCATGGAAAGCTCGCGGCAAGGACCTCGACGCGCACCTGGGCGACCGGTTCGTCCCATTCGGCGCGGTCGAGAACATCATCAGCGAGGTCGTCGCGGGTCGCGACGTGATTCCCCAGTCCGACCTTGCCGTCGTATGCGAACGGACGGAGGAACTACTCTCCAGCCGTGACCCTGCGTTCGCCGCCTAGTGCTGATCGGAGGGCGTGCCCTTCAGGCGCTCGTATTCCTCCATCGCGTCCTCGAACGCCTTGAGGTCCCTCTCGGCCATCAAATGCTGGTTCTCCGGCGACTGCATCACGCCAGTCTTCTGCATGGCGTAACAAAATGCCTCGGGAGCGCCGGCCTCGCGGAACTTCTCGACGAGCCGATCCCAGATGTCCTCCGAGAAGAGCCGCTCGTTCGGACGCATCGGCCTACCGTGCTTTCTCTCGAAGTCGGCCATGTACTCCTGTAGCTCCTTCGCCACCTCGGGATGCATGGGCACGGCCTTGATCAGGTTGTCGTCGTCGTCCACGAGGTAGTGGAAGCCCTTGTCGTAGCAGCAGCGCTTGTACTTCTTGCCGCTGCCGCACGGGCCCTGGGCGTTCGGCGACAACTTCTTCGTTGCTTCGGCCATTCCTTGCTCCGGCAAGCGTGGACGCTGTTACTTGCGATCTGGCGAGGTGCCCTTCAGACGCGCATCGCGCGCGGCCATAACCGCCTTATGGCGTGCCGGCCGCACGTAGAACACGTCGAAGAACTCGTCGAGCGTCTCCAATAGCATCACCAACTCGTCCTCGGTGACATCGACGATCTCGCCAGCGTGGTCATAGTTGGGGTGCGCGCCGTCGTTGCCCACCTTGCGGACGAAGTGGAGCTTCTCGCGGAGGGTGCTCCCCATCTCCGACGACGCGTCGGCGGCATCGATTTCGTCCACCAGCTTCTTGGATGGGGCCGTGAAGCCCTTCTCGCGGAGCGCGTTCTGGAGCGCACGTCGAGCAAGTGCGGCTGCTCCGCGCCGGCTCACTGTTCGGCTCGCATGGGCTTCCCGATAATCGCGACGAATTTCCTCGTTGGTGACTTCGGCCGGTGGATTCCGCAGTACATCGCGCGGGAACAGGCGGGTGATCTCCTCGTCACCGTCGCCTCCGGCGTGCAACACCCGCCTGACCAGTTCCATGACCAATCCATCGCAGGCGGGACAGTGATACGTCCGAAGCCGTAATCCGCGCTCCCGGAGAGCCTGCGTCATTGCATCACCGGCAGGCTCGACCGTCCCGTCCTTGGAAACGGCGTACCTATCCGCGTGGTGCATGACGAAGCGCACGCCCTTGCCGCAGTGCGGGCAGTCTCCGCTGACGGACTCGGGTGGTGGAATCGTGATGTAACCCATTGCCGAATGCCCTCCGCAGAGATTGTACCCGTTGTGCTCGCGTCGCGTGGCCCTGAAGTGGGAAGCCCCGCTTCCACCGACGCGATGTTCGAGGTAAGCGCTCTAGCATGGCGATGACTCGTTCAGGTTGATCCGAACTTGGTTCTGAGTCTCCAAGACCGAGAAGTAGAGCATGCCATCAGGGCCATCTTCGACGACCAAGCGCAGCTTGAGGTCGTTCAGGTGTACACCTCGTTGCGCGAGGATCGCGTCTTTGATCTGACCAGCTTCTCGAACGTAGAGTTCCTGCCGTTCGTGGACCGCGCCCATGAGCCGATCTGTACGGAGCGCCACTTCAAAGCTGCTCCCGTCCACCATCATCCCTCCGCCAGGGCCGATGTAGACGGTGCCATCTGACACCTCGACGAGGGTTTGGGCGTGGTCGCGTCCCGGGTGATGTGGGAAATGAAAATGGCGCATTCTTCCGGTTGGGAAACCACCAACCCGTCGCCCTGCAAGGCGACGACCGGAGGAACACGCCGTGGGCAAGGCTATCAAGAAGCTGAAACTGGTGCATGAGGAG
>Ga0137407_10000740_pt1 | contig 21441 bp, 24 predicted proteins | sample CZOMad2_2_16fung_FD_108410 | JGI IMG/M metagenome (GOLD analysis project Ga0137407, IMG submission 108410) | Vadose zone soil fungal communities from Angelo Coast Range Reserve, California, USA - CZOMad2_2_16fungal (Illumina Assembly) | ecosystem: Environmental > Terrestrial > Soil > Vadose... | reverse complement strand
GCGATGGCGCCGTCACCGGCGTACTTGTACTTCTTGGTGAGCCCGAGGTCGGCGATCGCGCTCGTGAAGTTGACGGCGTTGGCGCCGAAGAAGATGCCGAAGAGGCCGTCGAAGTTGCCGCTGATCTTCGAGACGAACGGCGCCATATCGGCGGTGCCGAGCGGCACGCCGGTCGTGCCGACGACGTCGCCGCCGTTCTTCTTGATCTGCTCGATGAACGCGTCCTTCGTTGACTGACCCCAGGCATAATCGAGGTAGGCGATGTGCCACTTCTTGCCCAGCTTCGAGACGAGGTACGGGGAGAAGGCGACGGCCTGGGCCGGCGCGTAGTCGAACGGCCGGAAGACGTAGCGGCTGCACTTGGTGGTGGTGATGGTGGTGTCCAGGCACACGCCGATCATCCAGACCGTCTTGTGCTCCTCGAACACCGGCATGCACGCCAGGCACACGTTCGAGAGATAGCCGCCCTCGGCGACGTCCACCTTGTCCTCGAGCACGAGCTTCTCGGCCTTGCGCCGGCCGACGTCGGGCTTCGACTCGTAGTCCGCGACCACCAGCTCGATCGGCCGGCCGTTGACGCCGCCCCCGTGGTTGATGCGATCGACCGCCATCTGGGTGCCGACCAGCGCGGTCTTGCCGCCGGCCGCGCCGGCGCCGGAGAGCGGCTGGAGCACGCCGACCTTGAACGGCTTGGCCTGACCGAAAGCATCCCGCCAGGGTGCCGGGACCAGCATCGTCGCGCCCAGGGCGCCGGCCGTCGCCGACGTCAGCGCGAGGAACTTGCGCCGCGTCGTCTTGCCACTCCACCACATGTCCTTCGCCCAGGCTTCGTCGTGCCACCGTTCAGCCATCGGATGTTCCTCCTTGCGGTGCGCGCCACGCGCGGATGCCTGTGGCGCGGGCACCGGAATAGCCGGTTGGAGAATTGACCCTACTTACACTAACCCTCTAGGTCGCGCAAGAGTTCACCTTTGGCAGACACGGGCGCCGGCGCGGGCCCGTCTCGCGGTCGGGGTCGATGAGACCCGTTCGCGCCGCGCGTCGTCGGACACTCCGTGCCCAGGATGGAGCCCAGCCGCGACGGGTCATGCGAGGGCGTGCCGCGTGGTCGAACGACCCCGACCGCGAGACGGGCCCGCGTAGGCGCCCGCCTGCTAGAGGGTACCGGGGTAAGCGCCGCCGTCGAGGACGAAGTTCTGGCCGGTGATGTAGCCGGCCTGGGCGCTGCAGACGAAGGCGCACACCTCGCCGAACTCGGCCGCGGTGCCGAAGCGACCGGCGGGATTCTGCGCCTGACGCTCGCGGGTGAGGTCCTCGACCGATCGGCCGCTGGCCTTGGCAGCGGCCACGATCGTTGAGCGCAGGCGGTCGGTGTCGAAGGGGCCGGGCAGGATGTTGTTGATCGTGACGTTGTGCGCGACGGTCTTCCGGCTCAACCCGGCGATGAAGCCCGTGAGCCCGGCGCGGGCGCCGTTGGAGAGGCCGAGGGCCTCGATGGGCGACTTCACCGAGACCGACGTGATGTTGACGATGCGCCCGAAGCGCCGGGCGATCATCCCGTCGACGGTAGCCTTGATCAAGAAGATCGGGGTGAGCATGTTGGCGTCGATCGCGCGGAGCCACGCGTCGCGATCCCACTGGCGGAAATCGCCAGGCGGCGGGCCGCCGGCATTGTTCACGAGGATGTCGGGGTTCGGGCATGCCTGGAGCAGCGCCGCCCGCACCGCGTCGGTCGTGATGTCGCCCGCCACGGTCGTGACGCGCACGCCGGTCGCGTCGCGAATCTCCTTCGCCGCGGCCTCCAGCGCGTCCTTCGTGCGCGCGTTCATCGTGATGTTCACACCCTCGCGGGCGAGCGACATGGCGCAGCCCTTGCCGAGCCCCTTGCTGGCGGCGCAGACGATCGCGTTCTTGCCCTTGATCCCGAGATCCATGGTGGCCTCGCTCCTTTTTAGTAGCCGGCCGCCGCGAGCGCCCGGCGAATCGCCTCCCGCTCCGCGGCGCTGACCGGGGTCAGCGGGGGGCGCACGTGGGCGGCCGGTATCCGCCCGAGGAGGACGAGCGCTTCCTTCATCCGGTTGTGCATGTCCACGAAGGGCGGCGCGTAGAAGACCGACACCAGCGGGGCCAGGCGGTCGTTGATCCGCCGCGCGCCGTCCAGATCGCCTTTGCCGCACGCCTCGAACAGCTCGGCCTGAAGGTCGGCGGTGACGCTGCCCATTCCGGAGATGGCGCCGTCGGCGCCGAGCAGGAAGGTCGCCATCAAGGACATCGTGAAGGCCGAGAGCATCGCGACGGGGCGCCGCGTAGCGCGCAGCGCTCGAAGATTCGCCTCGAAGGCGACGATCTCGTTCGACCAGTCCTTCACGGCGACCACCTGCGGGATCTCGGCGAGCCGCGCGAGGGTGTCCGGTGCGTAGCCGATGCCGGAGGCCGGCGGGTACTCGAACACGACGATCGGAAGGTCGGCGCGCGCCGCGATCTCGGAGAAGTGGCGCAGCACCATGGCCGGCTTGAGCTGAGCGCCCCACATGAAGAGCGTCGGCGGGAACACCAGCACGCCGGCGGCGCCGGCGGCCCGCGCGTCGCGCGCGAGAGCGACCGCCTCCTGTGTGCCGTCGGCGTAGACACCAGCGATGATCGGGCAGGCGCCGCCGACTTCATCCAGCGCGATCGCGAGGGAGCGCTTGCGCTCCTCGCGGCTCAGCGAAGACACCTCGGAGGCGTGGCCGTTGGCGACGATGCCGGTGACGCCCCGGGTGTCGGCGAGCCAGCGGAGGTGACGTCGATACGCCGGCTCGTCGATCGCGAGGTCCGACGTGAACGGAAGGACGTTGGCGGGCATGACGCCCGAAAAGCGCAGCGGTTCCTTCATCGCGTCCTCCTGTCAAAGCCGCGCACGGCTACCACGCCGAAATCTGGTCGACGACTTCCTTGGCGGCCACGACCCGGCCGTACGCCCGACCGATGATGTCGAGCGTGGCCCGCTGGATCTCGGGCCAGAGCGTCGCGACACCGTCCTCCACCACCGTGACCCGGTATTCGCGGTGGAGCGCGGCGGTCACCGTCGCCAGCACGCAGATGTCCGTCATCGTACCGGTCACCACGAGCGATGTCACGCTCCGCGCTCGCAAGGTACCGTCCAGCGGCGTGCCGGCGAAGGCGTCGTAGCCGCGCTTGCGCACGACGATCTCGCCCGGCCGTGGCGCCAGGTCGGGCACGGTCTCGGCGCTCCGGGTTCCTTCCAGGCACGACGAGGACGGCAGGCCGAAGCCGCGCGCCGCTCCCGCCGGCGCAGGCTGGTGCTCCGGGTGGAGGCTCCCGATGAGGACCGGCACGCTCTCGGAGTACACGAATTCGGTGAACACGACCGGCAGGCGCCTGGCTCGGAAGACACTCAGGAGGTTCTGGATCACCGGCACGATCTCCCGCGCCGGCGGCACCTCCATCGCCTCGCCCGGATCGAGAAAGCCGCGCTGCATGTCGACCACCACGAGCGCCGTCCGCCCGGGCTCCGGCGACAGCACCCGCTCGAACAGCTCGCCTCGGGTCATCGCAGGCGGGGGAGGACGTCGCGGGCGATCAGCTCGACCTGCTCGGGCTCGTAGCGATAGGGAATGAGGACGAGGCGATCCACGCCCGACTCGGTGTGGGCGCGGAGCTGCTCGACGCACTCGTCGGCGCTGCCGCGGATCGCGTGCTCGATCGTCGACTCGCTCCAGGCGGCGACGTCCCACTCGGTCTCGAGCCAGCGGCGCATCGGCGCCTCGGTCGCCTCGCGCGAGCGGCCGACATAGATGGCGAGCTGGTTCGTGCCGCTGAGCGTCTTCGGGTCGCGCCCGGCTTCTCGGGCGAAGCCGACGATCTTCTCCCACGAGCGCCGATAGCTCTCCGGCGTGTAGAAATACGTGAGCCACCCGTCGCCGCTCGTGGCCACGCGCTTGAGCACGGCGTCGACGTAGCCGCCGATCAGGATGGGCGGCCGCGGTCGCTGGCTCGGACGCGGCCGCATCACGGCCTCGCGCAGGTTGTGCTCGTCGACCTGCAGGGTGACCCGGTCTTCCGTCCAGAGCCGCGTGAGGATGTCGAGATTGCGCTCGAAGAGCCGGCCGCGCCGCTTGAACGGCACGCCGACCGCGTCGAACTCGCGCGCGTACCAGCCGGCGGCGACGCCGAGGATCAGGCGGCCCTTCGAGATCACGTCGAGCGTGCCGAGCGCCTTGGCGGCAACGGTCGGGTTGCGCAGCGGGAGCACGAGCACGCCGGTGCCGAGCTTGATCCGGCTGGTCCGCGCCGCGATGGCGGTCAACGTGCCGACGGCGTCGAGAATCGGGAACGACGGCTCCACGCCGAGGATCACGTGGTCCCACGCCCAGAGGGACTCGAATCCGAGCGCCTCGGCCCGCTGCGCATACGTATAGAGCGCGTCGATGTCGGGGGTCTCGGCCGGTCCCACGAAGTTCTTGATCGCGAGCCCGAAGGTCGCCATCGGTCAGCCCAGGAACCGCCGCTCCGGGTCCAGAGCGCGGAGCATCTCGAGCTCCTCGTCGGACGGTGGCTCGGTCGTCTCGATCCGTGGAGCTTCGAGGAGCGGGAAGCCGGTATTCTGGCGGATCACGTCCGGCGAGACCCCGACGTGGGTGGCCTCGATCCGCATGCGCTTGGAGTCGGCGTCGAAGCCGAGGATGCCGAGCGTCGTGACGACGCGTGACACGCCGCCGAAGAGCAGACCGGCGGCGCGGCGCGAGCCGTCGCCGTGCAGCCACGAGGGGCTCGTGACGAAATCGACGCGCTCGACGAAACGTCGCTTCTCGTGCGCCGTCACGATGATGACCTCGCGGCAGAGCGAGGCGATGTCGTTGGCGCCGCCCGTTCCGGGCAAGCGCACTTTCGGCCGCCAGTAGTCGGCGCCGAGCACGCTCGTGTTGATGTTGCCGTACTGGTCGATCTGCGCGCCGCCCATGAAGCCGACGTCCACGAAGCCGCGCTGGGCGAACAGAAACGCGTCGGTGATGCCCGGCAACATCGTCGCCCGGTGGCCGGCTCGCATCTCGTTGGTCGAGACCGGTAGCCGCCCCGGCGCGATCTGGGGTCCGATGATGCCGCCCTCGATGACCATCGTCAGCCTCGGCGCATGGCGCTGCTTGGCCAGCGCGGCAGCCAGGAGCGGCACGCCGACCCCCGCGAAGACCGTCGTGTCGTCGCGGAGCTGGCGCGCGGCGACCACGGCGAGCAACTCGGAGGCGTTGAAGCGCTCGGTCATTGTATCGACCGCCCGAGCCCGGCGCCGACCGAGGGTGGCCTGAGAGAGGCGCTTGGCTTGGTCATCGCGTGAGCTCCTTCGCTCGTTTGGCCTGTAGCGCCAGGCGCTCGCCGCCGAAGAGATCGAGGTAGTCGCTCCACGTGGGCGGCCCGTAGACGTAGCGCTCGAGGTAGTCGCCGACGGCTGCCGGGCCGCGCGCGTCGATCGCGGCGCAGTATTCGGCGAAATGGTCGTAGTCGGCCTCGTAGAGGCCGTAGCACTCGTGGGGGAACGAGCCGAACGGCACGTGCACGAGCGCGTCGACGACGAAGCCCGGGATCACCGTGCGGTCGGGATACCGGCGCGTCTCCTCCTCGGAGATGATCTCTTCGGTCGTTATCAAGACTGTCGTCGCCGCGCGCGCGATGTCGGCGTCCATGTGCGGGTAGCCGTCGACCTGGCAATTGCCGAACCGGTCGGCGCGGTGCACGTGCACGAGCGCGACGTCGGGAAAGAGCGCGGGCACCGCCGCGAGCGTCTCGCCGGTGTAGGGATCCTGCACCGTCTTGAGGCCACCGATGCCGACCAGGTCCGAGCCGAGCATCGTCAGCGCGGGCAGGAAGGGCACGCCCATCGCCCCGGCGCGGAAGCGGAGCCCGAGCGCCAGATGACTCCATTCCTCCAGCGCGACCGCGCCCGATTCCACGTAGTGCCGGAGGATCTTCGACACGCCCCACGGCAGCCCGATCGACATCCACGCGGTCATGACGCGACTGACCGCCCCGGCCGCCATGAAGAGCTCGCCCTCGTGGCAGGTGAGATTGCGCGCGAGGATGAGGCCGCGGCGGCGCTGCCGGAGGATCTCGCGCATGAGCGCCAGGGGCGTGCGCGAGAACAGGCAGCCGCCGACGCCGATCTGATCGCCGTCCTTGACGCGGCCTGCGGCGTCCTCGAGGCTCGTGAGCTTCTCGGCCGCCGATTTGGCCTTGGCCTCGATCCGCCGGCGCGCCGCGATGAAGTCGTACTCGGCCGGATTCAGGTGAGGATCTCCCACTTCGGCTGATAGATATCGAGCTCGCGCCGCGTGCGCGGATCCATCGGATGCTCCCGCTCCGGGACCTCGACGTGCTTGTCCTCGCCGCAGAGCGCCGTCGTGAAGTAGCGCTGGCCCGTGTCGTTCACCATCGTCACGATCGACGGCAGGTCCGGGCGATGCCGCGCCAGCTTGAGCGCGGCCGCCACGTTGCACCCGGTGGAGATGCCACAGAAGATGCCCTCTTCCGCCGCGAGCCGCCGCGCCATCGCCAGGCTCTCGGTGGTGGTCGTGGTGATGACGCCGGACAGGAGCGCGACGTCGAGGTTCTCTGGAATGAAGCCGTCGCCGATGCCCTCGATGCCGTGCGGCCCCCACTCGCGACGCGCCAGCAGCGCGCACTCGTCGGGCTCGACCGCGTAGAGCCGCACGCGCGTGTCCCGCTCGCGCAGGAAACGGCCGACGCCCGTGAGCGTCCCGCCGCTGCCCTGCGAGGCGACGAACGCGCCGACGATTCCGCCGGCCTGCTCCCAGATCTCGGGCCCGGTCGTCCGGTAGTGGGCCTCGACGTTGTCGGCGTTGTCGAACTGGCCGGGCACCCAGTAGCCGGTGCGGTCGCCGGCGCGGATCTCCTCCAGGCGCTGGAGCGAGAGATCCACATCGCTCTCGCCGCCTTGTGTGAAGACGAGATCGGCCCCGTAGGCGCGCATGATCTTCTTGCGCTCGTCGCTCATGCCCTCGGGCATGACGATCGTGCAGCGATAGCCCTTGACCGCCGCGACGAAGGCGCAGGCGATCCCGGCGTTGCCGGTCGAGCACTCGAGCACGCGCATGCCCGGGCGCAGATCGCCCCGGGCCTCGGCGCGGTCGAACATGTGCAAGTAGATGCGGTCCTTGAGGCTGCCCGTCGCGCCGTACCACTCGAGCTTCACGTGGATCGGCGGCGTGACGCCGGCGGTCACCCGGTTGAGCGTGACGAGCGGCGTGCGCCCTACTGCCTGGGCGATCGAACCGAGCGCGCTACGGTACGCATCCCACAGAATCGTCACGGGAGCGTGATTGTACCCGAAATCTCAAGGACTCGACCTCACACCATCCCGGTCGCGTCGAAGGCGGCGGGAATGTGGCGGATCTCGAAGCGGCCGTCGCCGCGGGGCGTGACCGCGACGACGTCGAACCGGCAGTGAGCCTCGGCGATGCGCATCCACTTCAAATAGCCCTGGGCCAGGCGGATGAGCCGGCGCCGCTTCCACCACGACACGGCGGCGCCGGGCCCGTCGTCCCAGCGTTCTTGCCGGCACTTCACCTCGACGAAGACCCAGACCTCGCGATCGCGGCAGACCAGGTCGATCTCGCCGTGTCGGAGCTTGACGTTGCGCGCGACGATGCGCAGCCCCGAGCGCTCGAGGAGTCGCGCCGCCGCTTCTTCGGCGGCGCGCCCGAGGATGTGACGCGGGTCGCCCATGCCTCGAATCGTGAACGAGCCGACGGCCGCTGAAAATGCCCAATGTCTCGGACGTCTCCATATAGATGCAGGACTTAAGGAGCACGAGGTGGCAAATCGCGGCAAAATGCGGCAAGGCGCGCGCCAAAGCGTGAAGACGCGACGACTCAATTCTTGGGATCTAGGGTGAAGGTAGTGACAGTTCAGGTTGACACGGTTGTGAGCGACAAGAGCTGAGATGCCGCGCATTCTTGTGGTTGCAGGCGTTTCGACGGGTGTGGGTAAGACAACCATCACGCTCGGCCTGCTCGAGGCGTTCCGGCGGCGGGGCCTCCGCGTACAGGCCTTCAAGGTCGGCCCCGACTTCATCGACCCTGGCTTCCATGAACTCGTCACCGGGCGCCCGTCCTACAACCTCGATGGCTGGATGTGCGGACGCGAGCCTGTGCTCGCCTGCGTCGCCCGCCACGCAAGCGACGCCGACGTCGCCGTTGTCGAGGGCATGATGGGTTGCTTCGACGGGATCGACGGCGTGAGCGAAGCGGGCGCGACCGCGCAGGTTGCTAAGTGGCTGGGCGCGCCCGTGTTTCTCGTGCTCGATGCGTGGGCTTCAGCCAGGAGCGCCGGCGCCGTCGCGCTTGGGTTTGAGCGGTTCGACCCCGACCTGAGGATGGCTGGGGTCATCGTGAACCGTGTCGGTAGCGAAGGGCACGGTCGCATGGTGCTGGAGGCGATCAAATCGGCCTGCCAAGCAACGCCGCTCGGCGCGATTCCGCGCAACGACAGCCTCGTGCTCCCCGAGCGCCACCTCGGACTCGTCACCGCGGTGGAGGGGACGCTCCTTCCAGAGAAGCTCCGGAGTCTCGGCAACGCCATCGAGCGTTCGCTCGACCTCGACCGCTTGCTCGCTCTCGCGGCACCCGTCGAACTGCCGCCGCCGACGCGCAGCGAGCCAACGGCGCGGATCGGGAGAATCGGCGTCGCTCACGACCAAGCATTCCAGTTCTATTACGTCGAGAATCTCGAGATGCTGCGCGAGGCTGGGGCTGAGCTGGTCTTCTGGAGTCCGCTGGAGGGGCGCGAGTTGCCTGAAGTTGACGGTCTCTACTTTGGCGGCGGCTATCCCGAGCTCCATGCGCGACGGCTTGCCGAAAACGCTTCCGTGCGAGAAGGGGTTCGGCAGTTTGCCGAGGCAGGCCGGCCGATCTACGCCGAGTGTGGCGGGCTCATGTATCTCACCGAGACTCTCGAGGACACGGACGGTGTGGCTCATCCGATGGTCGGCGTCCTACCCACCATTGTCAGGATGAAGCCGCGGCGAATGGCTCTCGGCTACACAGAGGTCACCTTCACCGGCTCGACGCCACTCGGCCCGGCCGGCTCAGTCGCGCGCGGGCACGAGTTCCACTATTCGACACTGGGTCCCGTGCCCGAGAGCGTCGAGCGCGTGTACCGGCTTGAGCGGCGCGGCGCCGTTGGATGCGCTGAAGGCTATCTGGTCGGCCGAACGCTCATGAGTTACATCCACCTACACTTCGCTTCGAACCACGAGCTGCCACGGGGTTTCGTCGCGGCGTGTGCCGCGGCCCGCAAGTGACGCGGATGCGCTCAAGTCGGGCCTCGAAGAGTTCATCAGGAAGCAGGCCTCCAACCGCGCGTAGGCCACTTCGATCGACGACGCCCGAGTGTAAGGAGTAGCCATGATCCGGGTTCGTGCGTGCGCGGCAGTACTCTCGATGCTGACGCTTGCGGGCTGCGCTGGTGGTCAGGCGCGGATGGCGGGCACCTCAGCCGAGAGCGCGGAGAACGCCCGGCGCTTGAAGGCCATGATTACCTACTGCATCGCGCCCTCGGGCGACGGCACTGTCGGCCCGCTGGTGTCGGTGACGCCCGCTCAGGCGGCCGACGCCGCGACCGTCTATCTGCGCCAGTATTTCGCGGCCAACTTGAAGCACGATGCACCGTCCGGCGCCACGGCTGAAATGCGTGGGCGGGCACTTGCTCGTGCCGTTGCCAGCGCCGACCGCACCGCCAGGTGTCTGCGCGGTAAGTCTGCCGTTCCGGCTCCGGCCGGAAGTCAGCTGGTACTGAACAACGCGGGTGCCGCTGCGCGCGACAAAGCGACGGCGGACCTACTCGGCAATATGGGAATGCCCGGCCGATGATGGCCGCCGCCATTCTGCGGCGCGAGAGCTCGGGTTCCGGCGAGCTGATCGAAGACCGGGGCTGCCAGCGAAGGCAGTTGCGAAGCCCGCTGTCTCACTGCCCAGGAACCTCTCGGTAGGTGCCGGGCTTGACGAACCAGTTCTGGCTCAGCTTTCCGCCCCCGTTGCGAACATCCGGACAGTTGTAGGTGAGCGGGGCGTTCCCGATGTCGCCGGAATCGACCGTGGTCGACGCGGTGTCGATCCGATTGGTCGTGATGATGGCGCCCTGGATGGTGCCGTTTCCGGTCCCGTGGAGCGTGACATCGTTTTGGGCATAGATGAGCCCGGTCATGGGCGTTTCACCGCTGATGTGGATCGTCCCGGTCACGATGAGCCAGCCACTCCAGCCCGAGTTCCAGTTGCCATGGATGTCGACGACGGGGACGTTCGCGACGGGCGTGGAGGCCGTCAGAACGCTGGCATCGGTTGTGTCGACAAAGATAATCCCGCTGGGCGGGGGCGAAGTCCAGGTCTGGTTCCCCCGGTAATACGTCCCCTTCGCTTTCGCCAACGACTTGAGCACCGCGATATCGGAGTCACTGAGGAGCATGCCGCTCGGGAAGCTGGCATTGTTCATCGTCGTTGAGCCCCCTGGGGGCGCGTACAGATTGGGGCTCCCGTTCACGCTCACGGTTCCGGTGCTGGCCACATCCGAGGTCGGGGTCACCCCGCTACAGAACGCGCCGGCGGGCGCGGCGTTGCCGCCGTGACCCTGGGTTGACGTCGTTCCATTCACGGTCGCGCTGCCCCCGACCTGCACCTGGGTTGTGGTAGCGGGAGGGTTCTCGCCGCCGGCGCAGAGGGCGCAGATCGGGTCGATCCACTTGATTCGTGTGACGACGGCCGTGACCTTCTTGATGGCGCGCGGCGAGGTCGCGTCCGGCACGAACCCAACCGCGGTCACGACCTTCTCGTTCGCCTGCGCGCCGCTGGTCACCGTCACCTTGAACCCGCCGATCGAGCTCACGGAGACGAACGTCGACCCGTCGTAAGGGGAGGGCACCGGGCTCGGCAGATTGTAGTTCGCGTCGAGTGCTAACACGCCGCTCGTGCTCGGACTGGTTTGACCCGTCGAGAGAGCCCAGAGGGCGCGCTGGAGCCCAGACTCGGCCAGCGCACGCGCCTGAGCGCTCGGCAGTTGGTTATCCGCGATTTGCGGCTCGCTGGTCGCGAGCATCGCGAGGACTCCAATGAGCGCCGCCAGGGTCACCATGACGATCAGCGCCATGACCAGTGCAATGCCCTGTTCGTTTCGGAGAACGGTCTGGATCTTCATTCGTTCCTCAGCTTCACTCGGCCAGCCACAACGGCCTGGCGATTGGCCGGGGAATAGCTCGCCAGGGTGGAGTCTTGTGTCTGCGTCGTAAGCGAGATACCGACTCCATAGACACTCGACGCCGTGACAGGGCTAGAGAGCGGTGTGTTGTTCGCGTCGTAATAGGTGAACGAGAGGCTCCGGGCACCGCCCACTAAAGTCTCGGGTTGAGTCGCGGCTGGCGTCGGGACGGTCTGGCTGCGCTGCAAACTTGTTCCGCTGAGGGAGTAGGCGACCGTGACGAGCGTGTTGGAGCTGTCGAGAAACTGAAACGTGATGTCATTGGCGTTGGCGGTGGTCACCTGTGTCGCGGTCCGGAGTTCGCGGAGCATCCGTTCGAGGCCGACGCGCGCGTTCTGCTGGACCTCGACACGGCCCGCGCCGAACAGGTAGGCCTTCTGCCCTCCCTGGAGGGTGAGCAGGAGCCCCGCCAAGAGCAGCACCAGCACCGCCATCGCTACCAGCAGTTCGGCCAGCGTGTAGCCGCGCTCGGAGGTCGTCGTCGGGTCGCTCATCATTGCTGGCTCACGATCATCTGGACCTGGCTCGACTTGGGCGCTGCGGCCACCGAGGTGCCAGCGTTCACGGGGGTATAGGTCACCGCGACCGTCACAAGCCGCATCCCGGAGTCCGTGATACCGGCGCAGCCGGACCCGCCGCCGCAATCGGTCACCCGCACACTGCGCGAATACCCGGAGAAACCACTGATCGTGGTCACGGCTTCGTCCGCCTCCCACGTCAGGGCACCGCCGGCATTGACGGTCGTAGACCCAAGCGTGCACGTCGCGCCCGCAGGAACCGTCGGCGCCGCCGTCGAGGAAACAGAGATGCCAAGACAATCGTTCGCTGGTACCGACGTCCACGGCACGGCCCTGATCTGCTCCAGCCGCTGGTCGGCCAAGAAGGTCGCGGTCGATAGTTGGTTCCCCTCCTGGACGGCGTATCCCGCGAGGGGGACGATGCGCGCAAGCGCGACAAAGGCAACCGTGACGATGACGGCGGCGATCAGGATCTCAGCGGCGGTAAATCCGCGTTCGTTGCGTGCGCTCATGGTCCGATCGTGACACGGCCGGACAAGGCGACAGTCACCGTCAAGGTCGCGTTGTTGGTCGGGTTTTGCACGATGTAGACGCCGCTGGTCGCCGCCGCGCCCATGTAGTCGAAGACCGCGTTGGCGGTCGCCGAGCTGACGTTCACGCCGTTCTGCAGGGTGAGCCAACCGTTGCCGTCAGTGCCCGGGCCCGTCCACACGGTCGTCCCGGCGCCGCTGCAACCGCCCCGGATGAACCGCACCTTGTTAGAGCCCTGGCTCACGCAGACTGTCGTGTTCTGTGAAATCGCGAGCTGTCGACCGCGGTTGAGGATCGTGGCGAGTTCCTGGGCGCCCCCCTTGAGCGTCGACGCCCGCAAGTAACTGAGGCATACGGGGGTGCCGACCGCGGCGATGATTCCGATGATCGCGATCACCACCAGTAGTTCGGCCGCGGTGAAGCCGGAGCTGTCGGCCTGTATTCGACGATGCTTTCTCACAGGCTCCGTCGTCCTCCTTCGGTGAAGACACATTCAGCTTTGCGAGCCTCTCCTGTATTGATGAGCGAGAGGTCCTTCCGTTTTCGAAGTCTGCCGAATGCAATTGCTTAAAAAGTGCCAAAACTAGCGCAGCGCATTCGCCGCGGGTTCAATGACTTGCCCAGCCCGCAGGCCGGACCCGGATGGCCAAGAAGTGTCGTATCGGCAAGCGGCCCATCAGTATGTGGGAAGACACCGCCGAAAGTTGTGAGCCTCACTCTGAATGGAACTTAACGCCAGGCGGGGAGTGACGCGGATCGACTGGAGGCTGTGGTGCCGTACTTCGCTCGTAGCGCGGGAATCCGGAGCGCTGTCTCCCGCTGATCCGCGAGCCGCAATGGCCTAACGCTAGGCCCACCCGTCTTCATGACGAGCACTACTCGACATTCCCGGGGCGCCCGAGTGAGCCGCCGCCGACGTTAGCCACGTGCCGAGGATTCACACGCTGCACGTCGTCGACGATTGACCCGTTGACCTGTCCCGACTAAGCTGGCCCTGCAATGGCGGTCAGCCTCAGGATCTGTTCGCTCCTACCAAGCGCCACCGAGATCGTGTTCGCGCTTGGGCTCGGTGATCGGCTCGTCGCAATAACCCACGAGTGCGACTATCCGTCCGAGGCAACCCATCTCCCCGTCATCACGCGCAGCACACTGGATCACGGGACGCATCATAGCCGGGAGATCCATCAGCACATCACGAGCTCCCTCCATGCCGGCAGCAGCATCTACGCCCTCGATCATGCGCTCCTGGAACGACTCGACCCGACTCTGATCCTGACCCAGGAACTGTGCGATGTCTGCGCCGTGTCGTACGACATCGTCCAGAAGGCCGTGCACCGTCTCCAGGGCCAGCGCACGATCCTGTCCCTCGAACCGACGAGCCTCGACGGTATTCTGCACGCTATCCAGCAGGTCGGGGACGCGGCGGATATGTCCGATGCCGCCGGGACGCTCGTGGGTAAGCTTCAGCAGCGGATCGATCGCATCGCGGCAGCGGCGAAGAGTGCCAGGCGCCAGCCGCGGGTCTTCGGCATGGAATGGTTGGATCCACCGTTCACCGCCGGGCACTGGGTCCCTGAAATGATCCGTCTCGCCGGGGGCCACGACGAGTTAACGGTGGCGGGAGCGCCGTCGTCACAGGTCGCTTGGAGCCGCATCGCCAACTACGACCCCGAGATCGTCGTTCTCATGCCATGCGGCTTCACGTTAGAGCGCACCGTCGAAGAGTTTGCGCACGTCGACTTTCCGGTCGAATGGCGCCGTCTCAGCGCCGTTCGAGAGGGACGGGTCTACGCGGTGAACGGCTCCGCGTACTTCAATCGCCCGGGTCCACGGATCGTTGAGGGTCTCAAGATTCTGGCCGAGATCATCCAACCCGAAGTCTTTCCGCGGACGAGTCCGCCTGAAGCCTGGCGGCGCCTCGGCTAGAGTCCCACGCTTCTCCCCGGTACGCGCTTCACGGTGGACGATCTGGCCCGGCCGCTCCTGCTGGGCGCCAGAGTGCAGCGGATCGTATCCCTGGCGCCGAGCTGCACGGAATGTCTCCTCGCCATCGGCGGGGGCGAGCGCCTCGTCGGCATCGACGATCATTCGGACTTCCCAGAGCCGTTGGCGGCAGTCGTGCGCGTGGGGGGCTTCAAGAATATCGATCTCGTGCGGGTCACGGGCCTCGCGCCGGATCTCGTCGTGGCGGCGTCACTCCACGCCGTGTCCTTCCTCCCGCGCCTCGAGACTCATGGCACCCGGGTGTTCGTGATGATGCCTCGGACCGTGGACGGCATCGTGGACGGAATGGCGCGGTTGGCGAGCGTCCTTGGTCTTGCGGCTGAGGCCGCGCGGTACCTCGCCTCCTGTCGAACGCGTATCGCGACGGTCGTCGACCGAACATTACCCCGGCGTCGCCGGCCGCTCACCTATGTCGAGTATTCGCCGGAAGGGCACACAGGTGGACCACAGAGCTTTCTTGACGACCTGGTCGTGAAGGCGGGCGGTGTCAACTTGGGGGGCGTTGCCCGGGTCGAATGGCCGGTGCTGGCGCCGGCAACGGTGCGCCGTTTCGATCCTGACGCGATCGTGATCGCGACGTATCCCGGCGGAGCGACCCGAGACTCCCTGGTCACACGTCCGGGATGGGATCGGCTCACGGCCGTCAAATCTGGACGTGTGTGGGAGTTACCGGCACGCATGGTGAAGCGTCCTGGACCGGGTGTGCTCGATGGCCTGGAGCGTCTCGAGGAGGTCCTCAGCGCGGCTGGCTGACTGCAACAACTCCAGGACCGTGGGGATCTGACGGGCTGCCGTCGACCAGAGACCGAATCCACGCCACGTCTTGGGCATGGCTGCGCCGGTAAGCGAGCTGAGCCGTGCGCAGCCGCGCGAGCGCGGGTTCGACGGTCGCGGGGGTTAGCCGGACGCCGAAGTCCGGTGGGACTGGTCGCCGCGGGTGGCTCAGGCCGAAGAGTCGATCGAGCACAAAGTCGCCCACGATGTCCTTGAAGTGGGAAGAGTCCCAGTAGAATTCCATCTCGGCGTGACTGCCGGACGCGGGAAGGGTCTCGGTCGTGACGGATGAGTACCCGCTGAAGTCCCACAAAGGGATCGACGGCGCATCGAGTGTCGTGCCGCGTCTTCGGCCAGCAGCTCGACGAGTGCGCGCTTGGCATTCTCGAGACTCGCCCATTCCCCGATGGCGGCTGTGATCTCCAGCTGGTGCGCGTGCTCGGGCGCGATGAAGATGCGCAAGTCTACACCCTGCGCGCGACAGAAGGCGACGATGCGCCGGATGTAGTCCAGGGATGTCTCGCTGGCTGCCGTCGCTGGCTGGGCGCTGCGACCTGGACCCCGAGCATTTGCCGCGAGCTGCCCTTCCCGCTTGAATCCAACTTCGAGTCGATCAGTCTCTTCGAAGTACCCGCGGGGTCCGAGCTGCTCGAAGTGCTCGCCGGCTCGGCGGAAGAACACCTCCCCGAGGCGCTGCCCATCCGGCGCGAACCACTGTGGCTCGCGCGCTCACGGAGCGCGCGACGCTATACGAGCCCACTGTGTATACATGACGAGCTAACTCCGCGACGGCGCAGCTCACGGTAGAAATGCCCAATCTTCGATACGTCCGTGGCGCACCGGCTGCCGACGGCGTACGCTTGAATCGGCCGAAGGACCGCTCGCATCTCTAGATGTGGGGGAGGGAGATACAGCATGAGCCAGTCGTCGCGCTCGGTCGCGCACGTCGTCACGCCTGAGCCCGTGGTCGAAGGGGCCGGCGTGCATCTGCGTCGAAGCATCGGCACACGGAAGCTCGACCATCTCGACCCGTTCCTGCTCCTCGACCACTTCGAGTCGGTCAAGCCGGCTGACTACGAGGCGGGCTTTCCGTACCATCCGCACCGCGGCATCGAGACCGTGACGATCGTCCGCAAGGGCGAGGTGAAGCACGGCGACTCACTCGGCCACAAGGGCTCGATCGGCGCCGGCGACATCCAGTGGATGACGTCCGGCAGCGGCATCCTTCACGAGGAGATGCCACAGGTGCGGCCCGAGGGCATCGCCGGACTGCAGATCTGGCTCAACCTGCCGGCGAAAGAGAAGATGGGCCGTCCCAAGTACCGCGATCTCCAGGGCGATCGCCTGGCCGAGACGAAGACCGACGACGGGGCGAGCCTGCGCGTCATCGCGGGCGAGGCGCAGGGCGGACGGTTCGCCGGGCCGGTCGAAGGGCTCGCGGTCGCGCCGAAGTTCATCGACGTCGTGCTGCCGCCGGGCGCCACGTTCCGCGAGGGGGTGCCGCGGGGCCACACGGCGTTCGCGTACGTCGACAACGGCGAAGTTCGCTTCGGGCCCGAGCAGAAGGCCGCGCACGCGCCGGCGCTCGTCGTCTTCGGCGAGGGCGATATCGTCGAAGCCTCGACCGGGGCGGGCGGCGGACGCTTCCTGCTCGCCGCCGCGCGACCGCTCAAGGAGCCGATCGCGCGCTACGGTCCCTTCGTGATGAACACCCGCGCGGAGATCGAGCAGACCCTCGAAGATCTGCGCAGCGGGAGGTTCGCGCGCTCGGAGCCGCGCGACGAGTAATCGTCGTGAGGCTCTAGTTCGCCAGCTGAACCGGAGGAAACGGCACGCTGCGCGCATCAGCCGGCAGCTTCAGGCCGTTGGCGAAGAACGAAACCGTGTGATAGAAGCCGACCAGCGCGATCAGCCAGGATCTGCTCGACGCTGAAGGCTGTCGCGAGCGCATCCCAGAGCTCGTCGGAGAGGCTCGCCGAGTCGTGCAGCTTGTCCGCCATTCGAATCAGCAGCCGCTCTTCGGCGCTCCACCACGCGGGATCGCTTGCGTCGCCGTGCACCGTCGCGCGGACTTGCTCTTGCGTCAACGCGGCTCGCTGGGCGAAGAACGCGGCGTGCACGCCCCACTCGTAGCCGCAGCCGCAGCGCGCGCAGGTGCGGTCGATCACGATCTCGCGGTGACGTAGCGAGACCGGGCCGCGGTCCAGAAGGCTGCCGGCGCGGAAGCGATCCCAGATGCGCGGAACGCGAGCCAGGGTCGTGAACAGCGCCAGCGGGGGGACGCCGGGCGGCATGATGGAGTCGAACACCTTCTGGAGCTCCGGCGGATACGGAGGCTGAACCGGTTCCATGCGGGTTGTCATCGCTTGCCGGCCTTTACGGCGGCGGGCGCCACCAGCCCGAGATCGATCGCCATGCCCATGGCGACGTAGCCGAGCCGGTTCGGATGCAGGTTGTCACCGGCGCCGCCGACCGTGGTGTTGGGCACGAACTCGGGCTTCATCGCGCCCGTGGCCGGATCGGCGATCACTGTGTCGAAATCCGCGACGCCGTCGAACACCCCGCCGGTGCGAATGAATTCGTTGAGCGCTTTCCGCTTCGCGTCTTGCTCAGGGAAGCCGTGGTTGGGATTGCTCGCGCCGACGGCCGGCGTGACGGTCGCGCCGATCACTCGGACGCCGGGAATCCGAGCCCGGAGGCGGCCGACGGCCTCCTTCATCCCGGCCTGGACGGCCTCGACGGTGGCGTTGCCGTTCTTGCTGAAGTCGTTGATGCCCTCGAGCCAGATCACGGCCGCGACACCGGACAGCGACAGCACGTCACGCTCGAGCCGAGAAACCGCCGCGGGACCGCCGGGGTAGGGCGTCTCTGCGGAATACTCCTTCGGCCCGACCACCTGATTGCCGCCGATGCCAGCGTTGACGACCGAGACGCGGTTGCCGTGAGCGACGTGCAGGCGGCGCGCGAGCACGTCGGGCCAGCGATCGTCGCCGTTCAGGGTCGAGAGCGTGCCGTCGGTGATCGAGTCGCCGAACGCGACGATCGCATAGGCATCGCGCGGCGCCCGCATGTCGAGCGCATCGAGGAAGTACCAGGAGGTCGTGCTGATCGGGAAGACCGACTCGCTCTCATCCTGGCTCTTCGCTCCGCCGCCGGGCATCGAGACGTACGACGTCTGGAGCGCCTTGGCATGCCAGGTCATGGGCCCGCTCTCACCGGGGACGTGAAAGCTCACCGCGAGCTTGCGGCCGGCGAGCTCGGAGCCTCCGGGATCGCGCACGAAGGGCAACGCGACGGCGTCGCTCCACGCGGAGTCCCCAGGACCGATCGTGACGGTTCGCTTGCCGCCGAAGGTCACGGGGCGATTGGTGCCGGGAACCAGGGCGGAGCTCGTGAGGTGCATGCCGACGAAGACGGCGTCGAACGTCACCGGCTTCGCCCCGAGCGCGTTCGAGAAACGCAAGCGCGCCTCGCGCCCCCAGATCTCGGGCTTCACGATCATGCGAAAGGACTGATCGCGCGCGCCCGTCTCCGCGGACGGAAACGCGACCTTCAGATCCGGCTGCGCCGACGGGTTGCCGATCGGATACGGCCCCTGCGCGGAGCCGGCCCATGCCACGACCCACTTTGGGGCGACGGAGGCTTTAGGTGCCGACTGAGCCGTCGCGGTCACCGGAGCGTGCGGAACGAGCAGCGTGAGGAAGAGCGCGGCGATGAGGCGCATGCTGGTGCTCCCTGTCGGGTCACGTTTCTTGCCGGTTCAACCGTGATCCTCGTCATTTCTTTCCCCAGCGCCAGCTCGGCGGCTCGCCTTTCACGTAGCAGACCGCGATGAGGCCAGCGCACAGGATGACGGCGTACGCGAGAAGGAACACGGGTTGTTGCCTGGGCACGAGGAGAACTGCGCCGAGGGCGAGCAGCACGACAAAGGCCCCCAGCACGAGCCAGCCCTGCCGGGTTCGAGGCGGTCCCCATCCCCAGCCGTAGCGTTTCGCGGGGAACCAGTACTCCGGTGCCACCATGCTACTTCACCGTGACCGCGTACGTGGCGACCTGGGACGGCGCGACGTCCTGCTCCCACGGGCGACGATATTCGAAGCGGAGCTGCTGGCGTCCGGCCTTGAGCGGAGCGAGCTTCCAGATTTCCGTTCCTCCTGCGCCCACGGTGCTTCCCGCGCTCTGGGCAGCTTCGTACGTGGACGGCCCGTCGACTTTGAGAACCGCGTCCTTCGGCTCGACGTACACCCAGCGATAACCCGTCGCGGGATTGCTCGGCAGACGCACGAGCAGCGTCTGCCCCGGCGCGAGCTCCACGTTCGTGCCCGACTGGGCGTTACTCACCGTCACGGGGGCCGGCGGTGGCTTCTCGCTCTTTTGCAGCAAGCCACAGCCCGCGCCACTCACGACAACCGCGGCCAGGGCACACGGCACCAGGATTCGCTCAAGCACGCTCTACCTCCTCGTTCGTCAGGCCAGATCGCAAGGGTACCCCCATCACCTGGCCAAGTGCCGCTCAACGTACGGTACGACCTCTTCGGCTCGCTCGAGGACCAGGTTGTGCGTTCCGCCCGCGAAGACGACCAGCTCGGCGCTCGGAAAGAGCTCCGCGAGCCGCTGCCCGACCGCGACAGGGCTGATCGGATCCGCGTCTCCCCACAAAAGCAGCACGGGGGCCACGATCTCACGAATGCGCTCGGTGAGGTCCTGTCGCTCGTCGGTGAACCAGCTCGGCAGGCCGGGGTTGTTCTTCATGAAGGTTGGCCGCCAGTCCGTGGCTCCCAGCGAGGCCACGTCGATGCCTCCTGACGTGACCGAGAGCACCAGGTCCGGTTTCTCCAGCGCCGCGCGGACCGCGATGACACCTCCCATCGACTGCGCGAGCAGTGCGACCGGACCGGTGATCTCACGGACGACGCGGGCGACCAGATCATCGATCCCGCGTATGCCGGGCTCGTGCGGCGCTCCGCCAAACCCCGGCCAGCCCATGAAGCGACGAGCGCCGGGATGGCGAAGCTGCGCGCTGACCGGCTTCCAGAACTCGAGATTGCCGGAGGCGCCGGGTAGGAACATCAGGCTCTCTCTGGCGTCCATCACCCGCCGAGGTATGCGCGGCGCACGTGGTCGTTGTCGAGCAGATCGCGGGCCCGACCCTCGAGCACGATGCGCCCGGTCTCCATCACGTAGGCGCGGTCGGCCATGCGGAGGGCCGCGTAAGCGTTCTGCTCGACCATCAACACGGTCGTTCCGCGCCGCCGGATGTCGGCGATGATCGCGAACGTCATCTCCACGATGGTCGGCGCGAGGCCCAGGGACGGCTCGTCGAACAGGATGAGCCGCGGCCGCGCCATCAGCGCGCGGGCGATGGCCAGCATCTGCTGTTCGCCGCCGGAGAGCGTGCCGGCCATCTGCCGGCGGCGCTCGAGGAGAATCGGGAAGTAGCGGCCGACCTCGGCCATGTCGGCGGCGATCGCGCTCCGATCGGTCCGCACGTACGCGCCCATCGCCAGATTCTCCTCGACGGTCAGGTACGGGAACACGCGCCGACCCTCGGGACAGTGGGCGATACCGGTCTTGAGGATGCCGGCCGGCGCTTCGCCCTGGATCTCGCGGCCGTCGAAGACGATACGCCCCTGGGAGGGTGGCAGCAGACCCGAGATCGCCCGAAGCGTCGAGCTCTTCCCAGCGCCGTTGGCGCCGATCAGGCAGACGAGCTCACCCGGCGCCACCGTGAGATCGAGTCCGCGCAGGGCGGTGATCGGACCGTAGCCGGCGTGGACGTTCTCGAGTCGAAGCAATGCCGGCGCCTCAGGCCGAGCCAGCCGCGGCTCCGAGATAGGCGCGAATCACGTCCGGATGCGCCTGGATCGCCGCGGGGGCGCCCTCGGCGATGACGCGGCCGCCGTTCAGCACGATCACGGTGTCCGAGATCCCCATCACCATCCGCATGTCGTGCTCGACCAGCAGGACGGTCACGCCCTGCTCGCGAACGCGCCGGATGAGGCCGCTCACCACGACCTTTTCGGCACCCGTCATGCCGGCGCCCGGCTCGTCGAGCAGGAGCACCCGCGGGCGCGCGGCGAGGGCCACGGCGAGCTCGACGAGCCGCTGCTCGCCGTACGGCAGACCGCTGGCCGCCTCCTGCCGGCGGGGGTTGAGGCCGACGAACTCGATGATCTCGGCGGCTTCGGCCGCGAGCGACCGCTCCTCGGCGGCGAGCCGGCGCCGGCCGGCGAGGATCGCGAGGAATCCCGCGGTGCCGCGCAGGTGCAGCCCGGTCAGCACGTTGGCCTCGACGCTCAACGCGGGAAAGACGCTCGTCTTCTGGAACGTGCGGACGATCCCGCGGCGCGCG
>Ga0137407_10000739_pt1 | contig 21474 bp, 16 predicted proteins | sample CZOMad2_2_16fung_FD_108410 | JGI IMG/M metagenome (GOLD analysis project Ga0137407, IMG submission 108410) | Vadose zone soil fungal communities from Angelo Coast Range Reserve, California, USA - CZOMad2_2_16fungal (Illumina Assembly) | ecosystem: Environmental > Terrestrial > Soil > Vadose... | reverse complement strand
GGGTTGGAGATCGTGGCGGTCACGTTGGGACTGTGCGTGCCCCACACCTGGTCGTCCGTGGTGGCGACGGTGAAGGTCTTGCTAGTATCACCCGCAGCGAAGGTGACCGTGCCGCTCTGGCCATTCGCCGACCAGCTGACCGTCTCGCTATTGGCGACACTTTCGCCGTTGGCGAGGGAGCGATTAACCGTGAAGGTGAGGGCGGAACCCTCGGCCGCAGACCCGGTGCCGGCGCTCACCGAATAGCTGGGCGGCCCGTCGCCCTCCGTCAGTGCTGTAGCAGCCGTGGCGGTGCCGAGCACGGCGCCATCGGTGGGGTTGGAGATCGTGGCGGTCACGTTGGGGCTGTGTGTGCCCCACACCTGGTCGTCGGTGGTGGTTACTGTAAATGTCTTCGTGGTGTCGCCGGGTGCAAAGGTGACCGTGCCGCTCTGGCCATTCGCCGACCAGCTGACCGTCTCGCTGTGAGCAACTGCACCGCTGGAGCGGGTCACATTGAAATTGAGCGAAGAGCCCTCGGTGGCTGGGTCCACGCCTGCAGCGACAGAAAAACTAGGCGCACTCTCGGCGTCGCCGACAGTCGACTGCGCTGACCCGCTTGCCGTGCCACCCTGACTTGCGTTGACGAGCGCGACGCTGAGGTGATCGGTCCCCCCATTGGCCGAGCCGTACAACCCGTCGTCGGCGGTTCCGATGACGATAGTCTTGCTCGCCTCATTACCGGAGAAGACCACCGTGTGGCTCTGACCGTTCACGGTGTAAGTAACTGTGTCGGTTACACCGGAAGCCATCGGCGCACCATCACGCGTAACCGTGAAGCTCAGCGAGTTTCCTTCCGTGGCCGAGGCCTGATCCGCGGTTAACGCGTAATTGGAGACGCCGTGGAAGACCAAAGGATTGGATGCCTGCCCGGTGTTGCCGGCCGCATCCGATGCAGTGGCGGTAAATTGGTAGTCAGCCCCGGCGTTCAGTGGGATGTGCGACACGCTCCAGTGTCCGGAAGAGTCGGCCGTCGTGGTGCCAACGACGTTCGAGCCGTTGTACAACGTCACTTTGCTGTTCGCTTCGGCCGTGCCAACCATATCAATGGACGTGCCGTTAAACAACGCGGGAACAGTCGTTGTGATGGCAGGTGAATTGGGCGGTGTGGTATCGACCGTGGCCGTTACGGCCGACGTAGTAGTCGTATTGCCTGCTGCGTCCGTTGCAGCGCTGCTGAAGTTGTGCACACCGTCACCTAAAGTGCCGGTGACGAACGTCCATGTCTTTCCGTTGACCGTGGCGTTTCCAAGCAAAGTGGTGCCGTCGTAGATCTGTACCACCGTGACGCCATTCGGATCATCGACCGTACCGGACAGCGTCAGCGAATTCGCCTTGGTGACGTCTCCGCTGGTAATGGTCGGAGTCAACCCGCCTTGGGTTCCGATCGTGCTGCTGATGGTGTCGCTGGGCCCGGTAAGATCGATATTCGCGGTGACGCCATTGCTGGTTTTCGTATTTCCTGCCAAGTCCGTCGCCACGGCAGTGAGCGTATGGGTGCCCTCGACAAGCGAGCCGACCGTGCATTGCCACGTGTTGCCGCTAATCGTGGCGGTGCCCAGAAGAGTATTGCCGTCGAAGATCTGTACAGAAGCCACCCCGTCCGCGTCACTGACGGTGCCGGACAGCGTCAGCGTGCTTGCCTTGGTCAGGCCGCCGCTGCTGATGGACGACGTCGCGCCGCCCGGGGTGCCAATCGCGTTGCTGATAGTCTCATTCGGAGCGATGGTGTCGAGTGTGAAATTGAGAGTGCTGTTGGAGGATACGTTGCCCATGACGTCGACTTGGCGCACGAGCAGGTGGTCATTGCCCTCCGTTGCATTCCACGCGGTGCTCCAGGTGTTTCCGTTGTCAATGCTGTACTGGATCGTTGCTCCGTGCGCGACGCCGGAGATCATCAGGGTGGGATCGTTGGTGATGCCGTCGCTGCTTGACACCCCGGTATCATGCGCAAGTGATACGATGGGTCTGGGCGGCGCGATTTCAATTCGTGCCGTCGCCCAGCTCAGCGTGCCGTTACCGAGCCGTATCGCGTAAGTGAAGCTGTCCTCGGCGTAACCTAAGGTGTTGAAGCTGCTCTGCAGCCAGGTGGTGCTGAGTTTGGAGGCGTCGTAGCCCACCTTGCCATCGCTCGTGATCCATATCGAGGCGCCGTGGTCGCTCTTGTCCGAGCTCAGTGCCTCAGTCCGGGATGTATCTTGGGTAAGTAACGCCTGCTGTTCCAGCGACACGGTTGTTTCGGCCCCGGAATCGAGAGAGTAGAGAGTCTTGGCCGCGCCGCCCAGGTCGTTGCTCATCACGTCGAGGACGACGATGCTCAACGAATTATCCGTAAGACCCGTGGTTGCAGCCGTGTACAGGTCGTTACTGGCCTGCGGCGTGTTGCTGACGGACGTGGTCGTGATGGTTCCCATGATTCTTGCCTTATGAACGTTGGTAGTCTCTTGTATCCAGCTTCGAGGGCGCTTGCGCTAGGGGACGTTGGTGCACCAGTACTTAGGTACCAGGCGCTTTCGTCGATGTGCTGAGCGACAAGAAGGAGACCGCGGCGACATTCTGTGACTCATGTCGCTTAGTAGGTGCGCGGTTCGTGATCAATTGCGCGGATTCAACGGCGTCGCGGACGTAGTGTGCGGCTGGATATTCCCCGCAATGTCGGGCACGTCGCACGACCGGCACGACCTGACGACCGGTAGGAATACTGCTCTGAACAATAGCCGTCCGCAAATTTGGCAAATGATTTTGAAGGCAGCAGCCACCGTAGATACGTGGGAAATTGAAGCCGACACTGCGCGCCAAACAGGCCGCACTACGTGAGCGCTGAGATGAACTCCATGTTCGTTGTCGCAAGCGCAGACCGGGAAATTCTCGACCACTGGCGCGAATCGCTCGGTGAACGGGTTACGCTGGTGGAGGTGCGGCGGGTGGAGGCGCTGCCCGAGTGCCTGATGCGGCTTCAGCCGCAGCTCCTACTGCTCGATCTGAGGCTGCAGCGCGCAGGCATGTTGCGAGACATCGCGCAGCTGCTCAAAGTATGCCCCGGCACCCGCATGATCGCGTTCGCGACAGAGTGTGATGAAGAACGCGAGGTCGCGCTTTTTCGGGCAGGTGTCCGCGGCGTTTGCGCGCTGGACGCGTCGCGCGAAACGCTGGTTAAAGCGGTAACTGCAGTGCTGGATGAAGAGCTTTGGATTCGGCGGACACTGCTGCCGAAGTTGCTCGATAGCATTACCTCGGTGCCAGGCAACGCGGCAACGGGAAGCACTGGTCGATTCGCGATACTGACGCCGCGGGAAGTCGAGGTCACGCGACTGATCGCCCAGGGTGAGAGTAACAAACGCATCGCTCGTTATCTGGCGATCACCGAACGTACGGTAAAGAATCATCTTACCGCGATATTCCGCAAGACCGGCGTCGTTGACCGCCTCAAGTTAGCGGTTCTCGCCGTACGTCGTCACTAAACCGGGCGCACCTTAAGCCGACTTATCCGCGCTACCGGTCGTCCGGACTTCGCGGCTTCAATGTTCGAAACAGGGTGCGGCGCATCCTCCGGGTAACTTCGCTTTTTTTGGAGCGGCGTCGGATCAAGTCGAAACTAATAGACGTTATGTCAGCACGGTTTTGTGAGGTGATCCATATCGGTAGGGATACGGATAAGAATACTCTCAGCGCACTAGTTCAAATTACAGCACTCAATGCGCCAAGCCGAATCCATTGCCGTCGATGAAGGCTGGCAGCTGTCCCCTGCATCCTGTGTCGCGGACGACCCGCTGCTGGCTTGCCTGCTCATAGTGGCCCGGATGCACAACAAGCCGGCGTCGGCAGACGCGCTGACTGCCGGATTGCCGCTTGTCGAGCACCGCCTGACACCGGAGTTGTTCATGCGAGCTTCGGGCCGTGCCGGTCTGTCGGCGAAGCTGGTCAAACGCCCCCTCGACGCGATCTCTGACCTCGTGTTGCCTTGCGTCCTGTTGTTGGAAGGGAAAGGCGCCTGCGTTCTGGTCGGCAAAGCTGCCGGCACGGCGCGGATCATTCTGTCCGAGTCGGGTTCGGGCGAGAGCGCGATCGATCTGGAACAGCTGCGGCGGCTTCATACCGGCTACGCGATCTTCGCTCGCCCCGCCCACCGTTTCGATGCTCGCACCGCCGAAAGCGGCGTGCCCCGCGTGGCCCACTGGTTCTGGGGGGTGGTCACTCAATCATGGCCGATCTACGGTGAAGTGCTGATAGCCTCGCTGCTGATCAACCTGTTCGCCCTGGTGTCGACGCTATTCACCATGAATGTGTACGACCGGGTGGTGCCCAACCACGCGGTCGAGACTTTATGGGCGCTGGCGATCGGGGTGACGATCGTCACCTGCTTCGATCTCATCATGCGCACCCTACGCGGCTACTTCATCGACGCCGCCGGCAAGAAAATCGACGTCATACTCTCCGCCAACATATTCGAGCGCATGCTGGGCATCCAGATGATCGCCCGGCCGCCGTCCGTGGGCGCGTTCGCCAGCAACCTGCAGGAGTTCGAGGCGTTCCGCGAGTTCCTCACCTCTGCCACCGTCAGCACGCTGATCGACCTGCCGTTTGTGGTGATCTTCATCGCCGCCATATTCTGGATCGGCGGTCCGATCGGCTGGATTGCCGTGTTCTGCCTGCCGCTCATCATCGGCGCTGGGCTTGCGCTGCAGGTCCCCCTGGCCCAGCTTATCAAAACTACTTCGCGGCTGGCTGCTCAGCGCCAGGCTACCCTGGTGGAAAGCCTGGTCGGCCTGGAAACCATCAAGGTCGCCGGAGCAGAGGGCGCCGTGCAGAGGAAGTGGGAAGAAGTGATCGGTCAGGTTGCCAAGCTGGGCAACAAGTCCCGCCTGCTGTCGTCCGCGGCGGTCAACTTCTCCGTGTTCGTCCAGCAGTTCGCCAACGTGGCCGTGGTGGTGCTGGGCGTCTACCTCATCGGCGACGACAAGCTCACCATGGGCGGCCTGATCGCGTGCACGATCCTCACCGGCCGGGCGCTGGCGCCCCTGTCGCAGGTGGCGGCGTTGCTGGTGCGCTACCACCAGTCGCGCAGCGGACTGGAAAGCATCAACCGGCTCATGAACCTGCCGGTGGAGCGGCCCGCGGGCAAGGACTTCGTCCACCGCCCCGGCCTTAAGGGCGGCATCGAATTCAAGAATGTCGTCTTCGCCTACCCTGGCCAGTCGAGACCGGTTCTTGACAACGTCTCCTTCGGCATCGCACCCGGGGAGCGCGTGGCTTTGGTCGGCCGGATCGGCTCCGGCAAAACCACTATCGAGAAGCTAGTCCTGGGCCTATATGCCCCCAGTTCAGGCTCGATCTTGGTCGACGGCACCGAGCTCCGCCAGATCGACCCGGCGGCGCTGCGCCGGGACATCGGATACGTGCCCCAGGACATCCTCCTGTTTCATGGCACGGTGCGCGACAACATCGTACTCGGCGCGCCCTACGCAGAGGATGCGGCCGTGCTGCGCGCCGCCGAGATCGCCGGCGTCACCGAATTCGTCAGCCGCTCGCCCAGCGGTTTCGACCTGCACGTCGGCGAGCGGGGCGAGGGGCTCTCCGGCGGGCAGCGCCAGGCCATCGCGATCGCCCGCGCCGAACTGCTCGCGCCCCCGGTGTTGCTCTTGGACGAGCCCTCTAGCGCCATGGACAACCGCTCCGAAGAGCAATTCAAGGCTCGGCTGCAGGCGCAACTGGACGGCCGCACGCTGGTGCTGATCACCCATCGGGCCTCGCTGCTGACTTTGATCAACCGTGTCATCGTCATCGACGAGGGACGCATCGTCGCTGACGGACCGAGGGACCAGGTCCTGGCCGCCCTGGCACGAGGGAAAATCAGTGTCGCTACCAACTGAAGCGGCCGTGCGACTGACTTCTCAATCCGCCGCCAACCGGCCGCTCGATCCGTTACGCCGGCTGTCGGAGCGCTTCGGCGGTGCTGGGGACGACACCGAATTCATGCGCGCGTCCGCCGCCGCAGTTATGGAGGGCCCACGTCGCCTGTCCCACTACATCCTATGGGCCACCGTTGCATTCTTCGTGATCGGGGTCACCTGGGCCAGCCTGGCGATTGTCGACGAGGTGACGGTGGCCGAGGGCAAAGTCATTCCGTCCAGCCAGGTTCAGATCGTGCAGAACCTAGAGGGCGGCATCGTCTCGCAGATACTGGTCAAGGTGGGGCAGGTAGTCCAAAAGGACCAGGCGATCATGCGCATCGACGATACCCGCTTCACGGCCTCCTCCCTCGAGGGCCGGGCCAAGGATCAGGCCTTGATTGCCAAAATCGCCCGTCTGGCGGCAGAGGCGAACAACACCTCGTTCATAGCGCCGGCGCAACTGCAGAAGGACAACCCGCAACTCCTCGCCGAGGAAAAATCCCTATTCGAATCGCGGCACCGCGAACTGCTGGCCAATCTCGGTGTTCTGAATCGGCAAGCCGAGCAGCGCCGGCAGGAATTCACGGAAAAGCAGTCCCGAGAGGAGCAAATTCAACAGAGCTACAACCTGGTCGCCCAGGAGTTGGCGATGACGCGTCCGCTGGTGCCGCAGGGGGCGGCCTCTGAGGTCGACGTGCTGCGCCTGGAGCGTCAGGCCAACGACCTGAAAGGTGAGCTGACGGCAACCCAGTTGGCGCTGCCCAGGCTGGAAGCCGCCTACCGCGAAGTACGTCAAAAGATCGAGGAAACCACCGCCCACTTCCGCGCCGATGCGATGAAGGACCTGAATCTCGCGCGGGCGGAGCAAACGGCCTTGAGCGCAGCAAACACGGCACTGGAAGACCGTGTCACACGCACCTTGGTGCGGGCACCGCTGACCGGGATCGTCAAGCAGATCAAGGTGAACACTGTCGGTGGCGTGGTCCAGCCGGGCTCCGACCTGCTGGAGATTGTGCCGCTTGACGATACGCTGCTGATCGAGGCGCGCGTCCGGCCATCGGACATTGCCTTCCTGCATCCTGGCCAGGAAGCCATGGTCAAGCTCTCTGCCTACGATTTCTCCATCTATGGCGGCTTTCCCGCGACCCTCGAGCACATCAGCGCCGACACGATCATGCCCGAGCGGCCCGGCGAGCGGCAGGAAAGCTATTACCAGATCCGGGTGCGCACCCGGCAAAACCATCCGAGCGGCAAGGCGGAGGCCGTAACGATCCTGCCCGGCATGGTGGCAACCGTGGACATAAAGACAGGGCAGAAGACCATCCTGCACTACCTGATGAAGCCGATCATCAAGACCAAAGAGACGGCGTTCCGGGAAAGATAGAGAGCAATGTGATCCTCATCGCATGTGCATCGCAGCCGTCGCTCACCGCCTGGAAGGAAGGACTCCTGGCACTTTACTTCCGTCCTGGCGGTGACGGAAACGGATTCGCTGAGCGAGTAAATGAGAAATAACAAATTCTGGCCAGTACTCGCGCTGGTGTGGCTCGCCGCGGCTGTGGTGCCGTATGTGGACGCTCAAACCCTGAAAGAGGCTGTCGAGCAGGCCGTGCGGACCAACCCCGAAGTGCTGGTCACCACCAATCGCCGACTCGCGGCCGACGAAGGGGTCAAAGAGGCGCGGGGCGGTTACTGGCCGCAGGTTGATTTGCTGGCAGGAAAGGGACGTGAGCGGCTCGATGATATCAATGCCCGTGCACTCGGGTTGAGCGATACGACGTCTACCCGCCGCGAGAGCAGCATTGTCTTGTCCCAGATGCTGTTCGATGGTTTTGGTGTGAGGAGTGAAGTGGCGCGTCGTCGGGCGCTGGTCGATTCTTCCGCCTACGATGTCGCGGCTACGGCAGAGGATCTCGCCCTGCGCGTGGCCGGGGTGTATCTGGACGTTCTACGCCGTCAGGAAACCATGGCCGCCGCCGTCGACAGTCTGGAGGCGCACCAGCGCATCTACGATCACATCAAGCTTCGGAGCGATAGCGGTGTCGGCCGGCGTGCCGACCTTGACCAGGCGGAAGGACGCCTGGCGCTGGCGAAGGTCAATCTGAGGAGCGAGCAGAGCAATCTGAAGGACGCTACCACGACGTACCTACGCCTAGTCGGCGAAGCACCACAAAATCTGCTTAAGCCCCCCTCGTTGGAGCAGGGGCTGCCACCCAGCGAAAAACTGGCACTGGAGGCGGCGTTGGCCAACAATCCGACCATCAAATCCGCGCAAGCGGACGTGGCTGCCGCCGACGCTCAGCTGGCCGTTGCCAAGGCGGCGCTGTGGCCACGGCTCGATCTGGAATTCGCGGCCAACCATAGCAGCGAAATTGTGAATGGACGCAGCAACGACGCGACAGTGATGCTGCGGTTGCGCTACAACTTGTCGCACGGGGGCGCCGATTCAGCCCGGGTGAGAGAAGCCAGGCATCAGCTTGACCAAACGAACGAAGTGCTCTACCGCACTCACCGCCAGGTCGAGGAAAGCCTGTCAATGGCCTTGAACGCCTACGTTACCTCGCGCGATCGCCTGGTTTCGCTGCAGCAGTATGTCGAATCGAGCGATTCGACACGTGGGGCCTACGCCAAGCAGTTCAGCGTCGGGCAACGCACACTGCTCGATCTGCTGAACGCAGAGAACGAATATTTCAACGCCCGTCTGTCTTTCCTGTCCGGACAATATACCGAAGTGGCCAGCGTTTTCCGCGTTTTCGCGGAAATGGGGCAGTTGCTTGCCGCACTACAGATTGGGTTGCCTGTTGAAGGCGGCGCGCCGTCCGGGGGACGATAATGATTCGGGTTCTCCGGAGATCATTGCTTGCATTCAGGATAAGCTCACCATGGGTAAGATTATCGCCCACCTGAACGCGGCCTCGGGTTCCGCCCCGCTGCCGCCGACGCGCGGTCCCCCGGACGGCTCGGCCGATCTGTTCGGATCATAACTCTCACCCTACTTTAACTTCCTACCTCCTCGGCTGAGCTCTTCGAAGCGTCGGCCGCCTCGCTCCTGCGCGCCTGGTCGCCGGCGTGCTCCTCCAACGCCTCGCGCCGTGAAAAACAGCCTCAACAAGCGGCCTCTGGCACTGATCTCACTCTCGCAGCTCCTGAGGACGCCAGCTCTGGTCGGGTTTCAGGGGTGGGGAAGGCGGTGCGCATAACAGGCAATACGTCGTTTGTGCTACCTATCCGCCGTCCGCCTGCCTCTCGGCGCATAGACCTAGAGGGTCAGAAAGACTGACGGGGTTCCCTTGCGGGTCGCCATTCCACAACAGATCGAGCGCGTGCGGTATTTCAGCGACGACAATTGCGCGCCAAGAGGATCGATCTCGGCGGTGAGATCGTCGGAACTTATCGACACCCAGGGGCTCACCACAGCGGCACACGCGGCATGCGCCGATGCAGGAATTGGTCCAGCCCAAACACGCGTCCGGCCGCAGTCACCAGCACGATGATGGACAGCACCAGATCGGCCGTGTCGAGTCCCGGGATGCCGGTGACGGACGGCTTGGCGAATAAATAATTGAGCAGCATAAAGATCGACACGGCGGCAGCAAGACGCATCGTCAGGCCCAGCAGCATGGCGATGCCGACGTAGATCTCTCCGATCAGCACAAGATTGGTAAACAGCCCCAGATGACGCAGAACCACGCTTGAAAGAAAGGGCTGGTACCAGAGTCGTCCCTCGTGAGCCCAGCTTGCGATCAATCGCTGCATTTCCCCCGGCGCGCCGCTGCCGTGATCGCTCAATAAGTACGTTGCGGCAAGGTACCACCGCGTCAGGACCAGCAGCCATGCCGGCATCATGATTTTCGAAGTCATCAGTGTGGCCTCAAGTATGGAGAATTTTTCATCCGCCGGCTGGACGTTCGCCGTTCACAGCGATAGGCAAGGATAAGCCTACCTTCACGCGTTCGAGCGCCACGTGCGTGTCATAGCGCGCTACGTGCGCGTTGGACTCGAACCAGCGCCGTGCAAAGGTGCCGTAGGCTTCCATGCTCTCGGCGATCACGATGATAACGAAGTCGCTGGTGCCCGTTACGTGACGGCACTGTTGCACCATGGGATGGTCGATCATTTGGCGGCGAAAGCGATCGAGATGTGCGCCGGGTGCCGCCGCCGCCATGCTCAAGGTCACGATGCAGGTAATGATGGATGCTCCGATCACGGCTTTGTCGAGCACCGCAATCTCCGCCGCAATGACGCCCTCAGCGCGCATGCGCTTCAGGCGCCGCTGCACCGCGGCCGCGGACAGACCGACTTCTGCGCCGATCGATTCGGCGATCCGCCGGGTGTCGTGTTGATAAATGCATGTCACGTCCGCTCCTTTGGCATATCCACCGCGTCAATTGGTGTAGACACCTGCATCGCTCAACCACGCCCGTTTTCGGCCCAGGAATGGGAAAGTTTTGGGATCTGCTTTGACCCTGCATACATTCAGTCTACCGCGCGCCGTGAGTGACAGCTAAGTGGCACCGATTTCGGAGCCGGCTTCCGCCCCATAGCAATCCTCCTGCTCGTGACATTGTGGAAGTCAACGAATACGACTCGCGATATGATGCTCCCGGAAGTCGGAAATCGCCGTGAAGCGAACGAAATGAATCGGAGGGTACTGAGATGCACCTTTCTCGCCTCTGCGCCGTGCTGATCGACTGTCGGACCTCCGATTTGGGCGGGGCCGCCCGCTTCTGGGGCGAGGCGCTGGGTCGCTCCGTAGATCCCAACCATCCGGGCAGCCGCGGCAATTACCTCATGCTGGAGACGCCGCCCGACGAGCCCATCGTGCAGATTCAGCGGGTGGACCACGAGAGCCGCGTCCATATAGATATCGAGACCGACGATATCGCTGCCGAAGTAGCGCGCTTGTCAAAGTTGGGCGCCAAGGTGGTGGATCGCCTCGAGCGGTGGGTGGTGATGGAGGCGCCGACCGGCCAACGCTTTTGCGTCGTAAGGGTACAACGTCCCGGTTTCCCGAAGAACGCTACCCGGTGGGGCTAACCCCGGACCCTCGCTTCGAGGATGAACTACTCCCGATGAGAATTGGCGCCGCCGTCCGGCCGCAACCGGCGATCTCCCGAGCAGAGAATGGTGACGGTGATCACAGTGGCCGTCCCTGCGTCTGCGGTAGATAAGGAATGGTTTGGGCGGTGCGGCGGCCGGGTGAGGTGCCTGGTCTGCGGTTCATGCGGGTGGCTTCTTTTGGATGCACTGATTGCCCACGACCCATTTGAATCGACGGGGATTTACGCCATGAACGGTTTCCTGAGAGCGACCTTTAACCGTCAAAAATTCCAGGGCCTCTTTATTAACACGGCCCTCGGCAATTTTGCGGGCTATGTCGCCGGCTCACTGGTCACGCTTGTATCCACTCATCAATTGGTCGAACGACGCGCCATCAGGAATCTCTTCGGCGTCCTGCCGAGGAAGAAAATCGTCGTTCACGTGGTGCCGCACTGGCTCGAGTGGCTGCTGGCGCTGATTGTGGGGTTCCTCGTCATGGAAGCCGTGCGCTACTTGTTCAATCACCGCAAGTACGCCACGTTGCTGAGTGCATTGCGGCCGAAGCGAAGGACTGAGAGCGGCCGTCGACCCACCGGTCGAGAGGAGGGAGAGCGGTACGTTTCTGACGGTGGCGCAGCGCAAGAAGCACTACCCAAGAGCGGGGAAATGAATCCGCTCGAACCGACCTGAGCAGTGCGTTCGGGGTGCGCGCCATCCACGACAATCGCCCAAGCACACCGTGCGCGTACCACCAGCACCGTGGGCCGGAACTCCTGTAGCAGGGACACCGCGAGCGCCCGGTCGGTCACGTCGCCCACCGCGCCGACCACGCCGAACCGGTCTTCCACCTCGGCCAGCCGCTGCGCATCGCGCGCCACCACCATCACCTTGGCGCCACGCGCCGCCAGGGCTTCGACCACGCCCAGGCCGAGACCGCTGCTGCCGCCGGTGACGATAACGCGCTGGTTCTTGAGGCTTTGCATGTGAATCGCTCCTTAGTAGGCGGTCCCGGAAAACAGGACCGATACTCCACGACGATTCAGCCGGGGCAAAAGATGCGGTCGCAATGTTCGAAAACTCGAACTGGCTTTAAAGATCTTGCCGGTCGCCAAAGCAACGAACAACGCCGCGCAGGCGCCCCAGAGCGGGGTCTTTTCGACTTAATCCGATGCGTTGATTGCCTTCAGCCAATCTGTCGCGTCGGACAAGCTGCGAACGGACCGCTTGCCACCGCGTTCACGAATCGTAACCGTGCCGGCGGACACTTCTTTCGGCCCAACAGTTACAAATATCGGGATGCCCTTGTCATGCGCAGCGACAATCCGCCGTGACAGCGTTTCATTAGCCTCATCTATGATGCATCGCAGCTTCGCTGCGTGGAAGATTTCGACAGCTGCACGCGCATACTCAAGTTGGCCGACTGATACCGGCGCGACGACAATCTGCTCGGGAACGACCCAGAAAGGTAGATTGCCGCGATGATGTTCGAGCAGGATGGCCATGAATCGCTCGATGCTGCCGAGCACGGCTTGATGAATCATAACCGGACGCACTCGTGCGCCAGATGCCTCCACAACTTCGGCATCGAGTTTTTCGGGCAGCACGAAATCAAGCTGTATCGTCCCGCATTGCCATTCGCGCCCATCTTGATCCTTCAAGATGAATTCAACCTTGGGGCCATAGAACGCCCCCTCGCCGGGTTGTAGGCGAAATTCAAGTCCCGCGGCCCGCGCAGCCGCTGCAAGCGTCGCTTCTGCCTCGTCCCAAAGGGCGTCTGAGCCTTCGCGAGCCTCCGGTCTGGTCGAGAACCCGACGACAAACTCCTGGAACCCGAATCGAGCGTAAACGCGACGAAGAAGCTCGCAAAAGCTCACGACTTCGCCCTCGATATGCTCCGGTAAGCAGAACACGTGCGCATCATCCTGGGTAAATGCGCGGCCACGCATCAATCCGTGGAGGGCGCCTGACGGCTCGTATCGATGACAGGCGCCGAACTCGGAGAATCGCACCGGCAGATCGCGATAGGACCGGACTTGCTGCCGAAACAATTGCACGTGACCCGGGCAATTCATCGGTTTCAGCGCGAATCTGCGTTCGTCGTCCGCAAACTCAAACATGTTGGCGCCGAATTTTCCCCAATGACCGCTGCGTTCCCATAGGGAGCGCGACAGCAATTGCGGCGTACGAACCTCCCGGAAGCCGCCACGCTGCATTTCGCAGCGAATGTAGCTTTCGATCAGCCGGTAAAGAGTTGCCCCGCGCGGGTGCCAGAACGCAGTCCCCGGCGCTTCTTCCTGCTGATGAAAAAGATCGAGCCGCGGCCCGAGTATTCGATGATCGTGACTGTCCATAGCATCCTCCAAAGCGTTGAATCGCGCGCGGAGGGCACCCAGAAATGAGAAGGGCCCCGTCCGTCGCCGGCGGGGCCCTCGTGAAAATCGTTGTGAAGTAACTTTAAGACACAAACAACCGCCACGGCCCGCCAGTGCGGGTCGTCGTGGTAGTGACTGCGCTCAGATTCTTCTTCATGTTCAGAACCTACATGAAAACTCGATCGGTAGTCAAATGTTACCCCCGACCGCCTTCCGATATTGTGACGGGCTTCGGGGCGAACATTCCGTTTAGTCGGGGGATCCGGTGAATGCCGACTATCCTTCTGAGACGTTCGCGGGTGTCAGCTTCCGGGCACGCCAATGACGATGACGAGGCGTCGAGATGCGCTACTCCGGCAGCTTCATCTTGCGCAGGAATGCCTTCCAGCGCCGGTCGCCGTGCAGGCTCTTCATCCACGGGTCGCGGTTTATGTTTGTGAGACCGGCGTCGTGCTGCTGATACGCGCGATCGAGCCAAGCGAAGGCTTGATCGATCTCTCCGCGATAGGAGAGAGCTTCAACGATGTTCGATGCATTGGTCGTCGCATCCAGGCGTTCCATTTCCGACAATGCCGCGTCGGCCTCGGCTCTGCGGCCGAGCGCAAAGTACGCCACTGCCGCGCCAAATCGTTGGGAACTCTCGTCCGGGTCGCGCTGAAACTCCGCCAGTGCCGGGGCTGCCTCGCCGCGTAGCAGCAACACTGTACCCAAGCCGGCATGCCCCATGGGGTCCGTCGGGAGCAGGTCGATCGCCTTTCGAAAGGCTGTCTCGGCTTCAGGGAGCTTGCCCGTGCCAGTGTAGTACATGCCGATCGCTTCATAGCAACCGGAGTTGACCGGATCCAACTCAATTGCCTTCTGATAGAGCGCGAGCACAGTATCGGACGCGCCGTGGAGAGCCCATAGTAAGCTTCCAAGTACAATGGCGTTGCTGGGTTCCGTTGGATCGAGGTCATAAGCTTTCTGAGACTCGGCTGCACCAGCCTCCGAGTCCCAGTCAAGGGTCAAGTAGATCATGCCCTTTGCGCCGTGGGCAGCGGAGAGATTCGGGTCAAGAGCGAGCGCACGCTCCGTCGCGCGGCGCATCTCAGCCGCCACGGCATCGCCGCGAACGTAGTTGTTGTAGTTGACTTCGTTCGCAAGCACGTTCGCCAGCCACGCCCAGGCCTCGGCGAATGTGGGGTCCGCCTTGATCGCCTTGCGCATGTACTCGGCGGCGCTGTCGAATTGAGCCTTGTTGCCTGCGTTGCGGTTGATGGCGCGGCCCTGCAGGTAAAGCGTATAGGCTTCCGTATTCTTTGGGGTCGTGACTTTCAAAGCGCTGCTTTCCGCGAGTGACACTTTGAGCGCGCTGACTACAGCCCCTGCGATATCGTCCTGGACCTTGAAGATATCGTCGAGCTTACGGTCGTAGGTCTGCGACCAGAGGTGATAGCCGTTGTCGGCTCGAACGAGCTGGGCGGTGATGCGCACGTACACGCCTGATTTGCGCACGCTCCCCTCGAGCACATGCGCGACCATCAGCCGGCGGGCGATGGTGGGGATATCCTCCGACTTGCCCTTGAAGTAGAACGAGGAGGTGCGCGCCGGCACGCGCAGGTCAGGAATCTTCGTCAGCATGTCGATCAGTTCCTCTGACAGCCCGTCGGAGAAGTACTCCTGATCCTTCTTCTCGCTCATGTCCACGAACGGCAGCACGGCGACCGACTTCTCCGAGACCGCTGCGGCGGGAGCTGGACTCGCGGGCGCGATGGTTGCCACGGTGGCCGCCGGGCGCTCGGTCGTGACGCGCTTTGACAGCCAGAACTTATCGACGACGAAGTACGCGAGCGCGACGCAGAGAGTCGCGATGATCGCGCGGTTGAGGCGTTGTCCCGTTTGCTTCCTGATGGAGCGGTTCGGTTCGACGTCAACGGTCGGCTTCAGGCCCTCGGGCGTGATCTCGTACACCCAGGCGAAGATTACGACCGCGGGGAAGCCGACACTCATCAGCATGAGTACGAGGCGGTTCCACCAGACTGGGACCTCCAGCATGTGGAAGATCACATGCACGGGTTCCAGGATCAGCCAGCAGACGACGACATACAGCGCCGCAACACGGAACACGTTGCGGTGCTTTAATTGCTCGAGGAGGTTGAGTTCAATGTGGCCGTGATTCGGTGGGGCCGAGCCACCAGCGGGCGGCGGCACTGCCCCCGGCTGCTTGTCCTCCGATTCGGGTGCTTCGCCAGACATTCCTCGGCCCCCAAAGGATCTTGTCCTTGCCAACAGGATGCGCCGGGGTCATGTGGTTCGCAACTTGCGGCCTTTCGCTCGCTTCTCTCTAGTTTGCGGCTCGGTCGTACCTAACCGACTCCGTCTGTCGCAAGTGATCGCTATCGGGCGGGCATTTCGAACCGCTGTATGACTGCAGTTGGCCGGTCAGAGACCTTTGGCTGGTAGGCACGGGCCCGGGATTTCACTTACCGATGTATCCGGAATCCAGCTAGTTTGCTGCATCGAAATACCCTATGCTCGCCACCATCGTACTCTCAGAGCCGTTTAGGCAGGGTGGATATCGTCTGATGGAAGTCAGCGAGAACCGTTTCGAACTATGGTTCAGCAAAGGGCGCTTCAGCCGGCTCATATTGGTTCTGGTTTTGCTCATGGTATGGCTGCTGTGCGATTCCTTGGTCGCGGTGCTGATCGTAAAGGGAGGACACGCAAGACCGGAGGATTTCTTCGCAACCTCCCTGCGGTCGTCCGACTATGCCGATCATCGCAACATCCCGCAGATCGACGAACTGCTGGCATCGCACCCGCGGATTTTTCCGGGATATCAGTGGCGCTTTCGAGCCGATGGTCTGCTAGGTGCGCGCCTGATACCCAATTTCCTGACATTCGTACCCGACCGCTGGGGCGACGCGACTGTCTCCGCCTATGCAGCCAGCAAGACCTTTTGGTTCATGACCGACGAATATGGCTTTCCGACCGTCGCCCGCTTAGGTCAGCACTACTCGTTGCGAAAACCGGCCAACGTATTCCGTGTGATCATGCTGGGTGGCTCGACCGTCGAGGGAGTCGGCGTCAAAAGTCCACTCGAGAGCCTGCCGTCAAAATTGCAATTGCTGCTGGAACAGGAACTTTCGCAAACATCGAAGCAAGTCGAAGTCATCAACGGCGGAATATCGCATTTTGCCTCCGACCAGGAATACCTGTTGCTCATCGCCGATCTGCTACGGTTCGAGCCAGATTTGGTGATTGCCTATGACGGGTGGAACGATTCGCAGCATATGCCCGACGCGATTGCGGGAGCTCCCCGTACCCGACCCTTCCGATCGGCATCGCAGGAAGACAATGAGGATCGCGTGAATGCAAGCTTTTCTCCTATCGGAGCGTTCCGCCTGTTTGCGGCGATCAGTGCCGGCCGTACGCTCGATTTGATGAATCGCTTTGCGACCTTTCGGCTGTTGAACCATTCCATGCATATAATCATCGAGCACCTTCATGGGAAGGATGATGCCTCAGGCCCTGGCTCGGCTTACGAGCCGGAACTGTCCGTCGAGGCTGCACATGTCTATATTGAAAACCGTGAGCGCATGTTGTTCATCGCCAAGCAGAAGGGCTTTCGGTTCGCATCGTTCCTGCAGCCGATAACCGGGGTCGATGGAAAGACATACACGGCAACCGAATCTCAATACGCTTCGCCCGCCGTCGTGCAGAAGCGTCAGATCTTCTACCAAACCGTACGCCCATTGCTTGGAAAATTCGCAAGCGCAAACGAGGTATCCGGGGTGTCCTGTGTGGCGGACATAAGTACCACGAGTTTCGCAGGTGTTTCCGAAATGGTGTACGCCGATACCGGTCATTTGCTGGCGAACGGCAATGAACTGGTTGCGCAACACATTCTTACGGAGCTCGAGCGCTGCAAACTTCTACCCCAGAAGGTATTTTCCGCCCGCACGAAAGCACCCATGCGTGGTTCGGGAGCCCGACCTACGCCCGGATGAGGAACTTGCTAGTTTGCTGCATCGAAATACCCTATGCTCGCCCCAATCGTACTCTCGGAGCCGTCTAGGCAGGGTGGATATTGCCTAAGCCCAAAATTGATCTTGGAATGTTTCACGAGAATTTCCGCGAGAACTCCGCTACCAAGGTAGCCTCTCCGCGATCTTTCGGGCTGACCTTCGCATTACTGTTCCTACTGATCAGCGTGTTGCCCCTACATCGACATGGGCATGTGCGCATATGGAGTCTCGCGGTCGGATTGATGTTTCTAGCGATCGCTCTCACGCTGCCTCGGTTGCTCGAGCCACTGAATCGCGGCTGGTCGGTTATCGGGTCATCGTTGCATCGGGCCATGACGCCGGTGTTGATGGCGCTCCTATTCATTCTCGTGGTAACTCCGGTAGCGCTGTTACGCAGGGCGACCGGCAGCTCGGGTTTGGCATTGCGCTTTGATGCCAAACTCGATAGCTACTGGATTCCGAGCGATCGGCCCGTAGCCGACGCGGAATCTCTCAAAAGACAATTTTAGCGGGTAACATGTCAATTCTCGTAGAACTTTGGCAATTCCTTCGAGCCAGGAAGCGATATTGGCTCTACCCCATCGTCATCGTCATGGTGCTCATCGCGGTGCTAACGGTCGTCAGCCAGGGCTCGGCGTTGACTCCGTTCATATATGCTCTCTTCTGACCTGCGGGTCCTCGGTATCTCCGCTTTCTATCATGACAGCGCCGCCGCACTCGTTACCGACGGACGTATCGTTGCGGCTGCACAAGAAGAGCGCTTTACCCGCCGCAAACACGACTCGAGTTTTCCGGATAACGCAGTCGCCTTTTGTCTCGCCGAAGCTGGATGTCGATTGAACGACGTGGACTTCGTGGTCTTCTATGAAAAGCCATTCATTAAATTCGAAAGATTGCTCGAAACCTATTTGAGCTACGCCCCACGCGGCTTCAACAGCTTCCGTCGAGCACTGCCGTTGTGGCTCCGGGAAAAGCTCTTTCAAAAGAACGTTCTACGAAGGGCTCTGGAAAAATTCGACGCGAATTTCGACAGCAATTCCAAGTTGCGGTTTTCTGAGCATCATCTTTCGCACGCAGCCTCCGCTTTCTATCCCTCGCCGTTTGCGGAGGCGGCGGTACTTACCCTCGATGGGGTCGGCGAGTGGGCGACGGCGTCTCTGGCGATCGGTTCGCGCGAAAGCGTCAGGATCATCAAGGAAATGCACTTCCCCCACTCACTGGGCCTCTTGTATTCGGCGTTTACCTATTACACCGGCTTTCGCGTCAATTCCGGTGAATATAAATTGATGGGGCTTGCGCCGTATGGCGAACCCAGCTACGTCGATGAGATTTTGGACAAGCTGATTGATCTGAAGGCTGACGGCACATTCCGTCTCGATCAATCTTACTTCGATTACTGCACCGGACTGACCATGACCAACGATCGCTTTGCCGCGTTGTTCGGCCAGCCGGTCCGCAGACCGGAAGATTCATTGACTCCCTTTCATATGAATATCGCGGCATCGATCCAAGCCGTTACCGAGGAGATCATGACCCGCCTGGCACGGTCAGCGGCGCGGGAGACCGGCATGCGAAAGCTGTGTTTGGCTGGCGGCGTTGCCCTCAATTGCGTGGCGAACGGCAAAGTTCTTCGTTCCAGAATTTTCGATGACATTTGGATTCAGCCGGCAGCGGGCGATGCGGGTGGCGCGCTCGGGGCTGCCTTGTATGCCTATTACCAACAAGGCTGCGGCCTGCAAAAACCGTTGCCCGGTGGCGACGCCATGCGCGGCGCCTACCTCGGACCGGCGTATGCGGCGTCGGATACGGAATACCGGTTGCAGCGCAGCGGTGCGCGCTACACGACACTCGCGGAAGATGAACTGATCGAGGCGGCCGCTCGAGCGTTGGCGGCGGGAAAAGCGGTGGGGTGGTTTCAGGGTCGAATGGAATTCGGACCCCGCGCCTTGGGCGCACGATCGATCTTGGGGGATCCACGCTCACCCACGATGCAGAAAATGCTCAATCTCAAGATCAAGTATCGAGAATCGTTTCGGCCGTTCGCGCCATCGATTTTACGTCAGGACCTCGCGGACTGGTTCGATTGCGATGTTGATTCGCCGTATATGCTCCTTGTCGCTCGAGTGAAGGAGTCGCGTCGTGTCACTATGACTGCCGCAGAGCAGGGGCTATTTGGCATCGACAAGCTCAATGTTCCGCGCTCCAGCATTCCCGCAGTGACCCACGTGGATTACTCAGCTCGGATTCAGACCGTACATGAGGACACGAATCCTCGTTATCACGCATTGATCAGTCGTTTCAAACGCCTTACCGGTTGCCCGGTGGTGGTCAACACGAGCTTCAACGTACGGGGCGAGCCCATTGTGAATACGCCTGAGGACGCCTTTCGATGCTTCATGGGGAGCGACATCGATGAGCTTTTCATCGAACACTGTCATCTGGAGAAGTCGCTCCAGGATGCCGCTCTGCGACTCGATTACAGGAATGCCTTCGCACCGGATTGAATTGCATCGGAGTTTCTGTAAAGTGGCAACCGGCGAAAACCGTTTCGAACTGTGGTTCAGCAAAGGACGCTTCAATCGTCTGATCCTGATCGCCGCTTTGTTGAGTATTTGGCTGCTGTGCGACTTCTTGCTTGCGGTCGTAGTCGTAAGGACCGGATATGCCAAGCCAGAAGAGTTTTTCATGACGCCTCTGCGCGCATCCACTCGTCCCGGCCCTCGCGGCGCTCCGCACGCTAACGTCGCTGTCAGCACGGCGTCATTCCGGATATCTGGATCGTTCCAGGCCGATGGACTGCTCGGTGCGCGCCTGGTACCGAATTTTCTGGTCATCATGCCGTCGGCTCGGCGCAACCGAGAGGAATCCATGGATGGAACCGGCAATATTTTCTGGTTCATGACCGATGAGTACGGCTTCCCACCGGTTGCCCGTGTCGGTCACCACTACCAGGTGTGCGAAAACCCGCCGATGTATTTCGTGTGATCGTTCTGGGCGGATCGACCGTCGAGGGAATCGGTGTCAATGGTCCTCTCGAGAGCTTGCATCCAAATTGCAATTGCTCAAGCTTTACAACAGGCCGAATTTTCGTTCAGAACCGGAATGCGACGTCCGCCCCGACCGACCAGCCACTGAAGTTGCTGCCCCAGAAATACGATCCACCGATGCCGATCCATTGCGCTTTCCAGAACTGGTTCAGAAAGTCCAGCACCAAGCGACCATGGACCTCGTAGACATGCCCGTTGTTCAGTCCGGCTTTGATATCGTCAAAGAGCTCAGTACGGCTGAAGTAACCGCCAGTACGAAGTTCGTGGCCGTACAATTGTTTGCCCAGCGGGATATCCACGTCGATTTTGTTCGCCCAGGTCTCCGAGTCGCCACCGATGCTGACATTGGAGTTGGAACTGCTGAAGCTTTTGGTATGGAAATAAGTAGGGTCTGAAGAGAGCGTAAAGATGGTGCGGTCCCAAATGTACACATACTGTATGTCCAAGGCGGGTCTTACCGTCCAGGTGTCAGCGTTCCAGTCGACCAGGCCCACCCGTCTGGCCTGAGGCAGGTTGGCCACCATAAAGGCGCTGTTGGCGGTGTATTCGTTCGTGGTATGCCCAAACATCCCCATGAAGGTCGGCGCCAGGCTCAGGTGCTCGTTCAACCAGAAACGCGCACCACCGCCAAACTGGATCGCGAAGATCCTGGATTCGCTGGTGTCGTTCTTGAGCAGCCCCGAATCGAACTCGTTTTTGCTATCGAGATAACCCACGCTGCCTTGAAACCTCGGCTGCCAACCGATGCCCAGGCCGCCCAACTGTTGCGGGTCGCCTACCTCGCCGTAACCACCAATCTTCGAAATGTTTGTGTCTATGTTGCTATGGCTGTTCCCGATGGAGTTCCCGGTGTAGTGATAGGTACCATCCCCCAGCCCATAGTCACCCCCCAGGATGGTCAGCGCTTCAACTCGGTTGCCTATTACGCTTCTAACCTGGCCGGCCTGGCCGGGCGTTATCTGAGACTGCGCGGGAAGCGGAAGCTGGCCGGCCAAAATCAGCCCTATCGAGGCACAGGCGCGCAGACATGAACGAAGGAGGCGTTGGTGTGGTTTCATGATGATCGTCGTTGGGCAGT
>Ga0137407_10000738_pt1 | contig 21543 bp, 17 predicted proteins | sample CZOMad2_2_16fung_FD_108410 | JGI IMG/M metagenome (GOLD analysis project Ga0137407, IMG submission 108410) | Vadose zone soil fungal communities from Angelo Coast Range Reserve, California, USA - CZOMad2_2_16fungal (Illumina Assembly) | ecosystem: Environmental > Terrestrial > Soil > Vadose... | reverse complement strand
TCCCACTCCCCTTGAAAAGTGAGAACTACCCGAGAACTGTCCTGGGAACATCCTGGGAAAGTGGGAATCGGACTGGAGTTCCCGGCCCACGAACCTAGACCTCATGGTGTTCAAACCCGTGTTCGGTCGCGGTCTTTTTTCCGTCGAGTATCAACACTAATCTGACCGGGACAATCTAAAGGAGCGGTGGGGTCGCCAGTGCCCCGCCTCTTTCGAGCAGAACCGATCCTACGCGACGAACGGAGGGATCGGCGGGATGTCCACCTGCTGGGTCTTGACGTCGCTCACGCCCACGACCCCGCGCGCTACGTCCACGGCCTCGTCTAGGGCGGCCGTACCCTCGAGGGTCACGACCCCGGTCTTGGCTTCCACGGTGATGCGGTGCCTGCGGGTCTCGGGACTACTCTCCAGGGCCACTTGGACACGCGAAGCGAGCGCCCGATCCGTGACGAGTTGCTGGCTCGCTGGCGTGGTGACCATGTCGGGGCGCTGGAGCGCGCCAGCGATGAGCTCCACGGCGGCGTCGATCGAGAGCTTCTCCGTGTTGATCACCAGATCGTAGAGGGCAGGATCCCGCACGTCCACCTCGTACAGGTAGCGCATACGCCCGATCTTCTCCGCATCGTCCCGGCGGGCCATATCGTGCACCGCCCGCGGGTTCGTGTGCTCGCCCATCCGGCCCGAGAGCCTCTTGCCGAGGTGCTTGACCCTGAGATCGAAGGGTGCCGTCACTCGCACCCGGAAAACGTGCGGGATACCCCCGCAAGAGCCACTGCCCGGACCGCCCCATGAGCACCACGCGGTCCTTCTCGGCAAATTCGTACAGCGCCGTCTGCAATACCGTGATGTAGCGTCGGGTCTCGGTGTCGAAGCGCTCGAAAAACGAGGGCTTGGCCTCGTCCAGACTCGAGAGCTTTTCCTCCTGGACACCGTATCGCAGCGCCGCCTCGGAGATGAGCTCCTGGTCGACATAGTGAAGACCCAGGCGCTGGGCCAGCTCCTGGCCGATCTCCGGACCGCCTGCGCCTATTTCGTGGGAGAGGGTCACGATAGGCATAGCCGTCACTCCTTCCTGTACCTGACGCGAAGCACCGCAGGCGCAATGGCCATGCGTAGGTCGCTCACGTCGTCGCAGGCATCGACCCTCGTCGGCCAGGGTGCCGCTGGCGAAGACCTCGAGCGCCTCCTCCGCCGGGCCCGTCAATCAGGACTTGCGTGATGTCTGGGAGAAAAACGTGCTCACCAATGGGCGAAGGGCCGTATTGCCGCACTGTGGGCACGTGGCCTTTGCTTTGTCATGCTCGCTGATGGAGAGGGGGATGCTCACGTCACGTCGACAGTTGTCACAGTAATACTCGTACACAGGCATGGCGGCCTCCTCCTCGAGACTCCAAGGCCCGTTGCGTGGGTCGGGGTCCAAAGAGTACTCCGGGCGCCATCCCGCGGCTAGACGCGTCGCACCATCGCGAAGTCCGAGCTCAGTGCGAAGGGCAGGGCCCTCGAAGGTGCTCACTAGGCTCCAAATCCTTGTCTTAGTGACCCTGAGTAACCGCGAGTACACGCTGCACCCGACGTTCCCGAACCCGGCGCGGGTAGTCTGCGACCGTCCGAGCCGGTTCGAGCTCGCTGCCCAAGGTTGGGGAACGTTCACGGTGGGAGTCAAGCTGATGCTGAAGGATTGCTCCGTTCGCCAGCTGACCTCTCCGTTGGAGTTTCGTTGAAGGGGACCTGCGGCTCTCCACATTTACAGGGAGGACTGCGAGCGCGAAGCAACGAGTCGAAGGCGCAGAGATACCTTCGAGCGCAGGCATCGCGATCCCTGATCGGCGTCGACTGCTGTTTCTGCTGTCCTTCAGGCAGTCCGCCACCAGGGCGTGGCAGGCCTTAGGGGGACAAAGTAGGGGCAGGAATCGCCTTGACACTCGCCTTAGAGCCACCTAGGGTGCATGTGCTAGTTCCCACCGTCGAACCGTCCGGCTCGCGGGGGCAATGGAGGCCTCCGGTTCAGGTTCCTTGAACAGTCTGCCGGCCACTCTGGAAGCGGTTGGCCGTCAGGACTCCGGGCCCATCGAGCACTCGCGCGGCATCGATCCTGATCGCGTTCTCACCATTGTGAGAGGGAGGCAGACCCTTGACAGCCACTACAGGGATTGCCAACAAATCCTTTGAGACCTGCGAGGCGGGAAAGGATGGGAGGGATGCGAAGGCTACTGGATGCGAAGGCTACTGTACGACGAGTGCAGAATACCTCCAAGAAGCTCAGCGCCCATCATCAGCAGGTGCTCAAGCTAGCCGGCATGCGCAGGAATGAGAGGAAGCAAGTTGTCCTACCCGTTCCTTCCACCAGTCTCGGACAGCGGCCAGCCCCCCTGGCTGCGCGGCGTCCTGCCGAGGGTGAGAGGAGGCAATCGATGACCAAGCGGCGGTTCGTGGCAGGCATCACAGCACTGCTCGTGGCAGTCGGGGTGGTCAGCGGGGTCGCGGCGGCTGCGCCACCTCCCGCCTACTTCGTGGACGAGTCGAAGCTGCCGTTCGACGCGCTCGCGGGCACCACCACGGCGCGGTACTGGGGCGTCCACGGCGGCGCCGGCTACCGCATCGAGGTCCCAGCCAACTGGAACGGCGAGCTCGTGCTGTACGCGCACGGCTTCCGGGGGACGGGGCTCGAGCTCACCATCACCAACCCGCGCCTTCGCCAGTGGCTGGTGACGCACGGCTACGCGTGGGCGGCGTCGAGCTTTAGCACGAACGGCTACGACGTGAAGCAGGGCGTGAAGGACACACACGCGCTCGGTCAGCTCTTCAACGGGTTGGTGGGCAATCCCTCACGGACGTACATCACGGGGCACTCCATGGGCGGGCATATCACCGGGGTCGCCATCGAGCAGTATCCCTCCGCCTATGTCGGGGCGCTCCCGATGTGCGGCGTGATGGGCGACAACGAGCTCTTCGACTACTATCTCGACTTCAATGTCGTCGCCGAGGCGCTGGCGGGCGTGCAGGCGCAGTTCCCGTTCCCCGCCGACTATCAGGCGGCGGTGGTTCCGGGCGTCAAGGCCGCGCTCGGGACGCCTTACCCCGCCGTGCTCAACGCCCAGGGCCTGAAGTTGTTCGGGGTGACCCAGAACATCTCCGGGGGGCCCCGGCCCGCGTTTGCCACTTCGTTCGTCGTGTGGGGCAACTTCCTCTTCACGGTCGGTGTTTCGGGAGGGGATCTCGGGGTCGCGCCCGGCAACGTCCAGGACAACAGCACCGCGGTCTACCAGATCGACTCGGATCCCGCCCTGTCGCCGGACGAGGTCGTCCTTAACGCGACGGTGCTCAGGGTGACGCAGGATCCGCAAGGTCGCCACCCGAACGGACTGGCCAATATTCCACCGATCCTCGCGACCTTCCGCATCCCCGTGCTCACCATCCACACTATCGGGGACCTGTTCGTGCCCTTGTCAATGGAGCAGATCTATAGGCTGCGCGCGGCAGACCAGGGCACAGCCAATCTCCTCGTGCAGCGGGCGATCCGCGACCACAACCACTGCGGGTTCGCCGTTCTCGAAGAGGAGGCGGCCTTCGCGGACCTGGTGAACTGGGTAACCAACGGTGTGAAGCCGGCCGGTGACGACATCCTTACGCCCGCGGTCGTTGCCGATCCCAAGTTTGGCTGCCAATTTTCGGTGCCTGGGCACATTGGGTTCCCGGCCTGCTGATCTGCTGACGACCGGGCCGTAGGCTGGACGCGGCCACCGAGGGATCCGCCAGAGGGCCCCTCGGAGCCGCGGCGTCCTGCCAGCCCACCGCGGAGAATCTCCTGAGACTTCACAGCTAGCGCCAGCCTCGGTCGGGGAAGAGGAGGCCACGGAGATGAGGATGAGGTGGATCGTGCTCGTCGGGGCGCTGTCCCTCGGCGCATTCGCGTTGACGATGCTGCCCCCATGCGGCAACCCGCTGATGGCCCAGGCCGGCTGCTGCAAGATGCGCCCGGCGCTCAACGCCCCCTGGACCAAGCGCCCGGACATGACCCTCGCCGCCTGTCGGGAGCAGAACGCCCAGAAAGACAAGGACGACCTCTTCGAACCGACCGGTTTGGTGTGGTGGGACCGGGCCTGCCGCTAGGTCCGCCGCGATCTAGGACTTGATGGCGAGCTGATTGAGACTCTGCAGCTCGCGGGACAGCGGGCCGGTCAGTAGGCCGCTCCGCTGGCGGAGATCGTCGGAGATCTCGGTCTTTTGCAGCTTTGCCTCCGGGTGGCTCTTCAGGAATTCCCGCAGCTCGGCGTACACGTCCTGACGGGACCGCTCCGGGTTCTTCCCGGGGACCTTTTCCTTATTGGTCGCGATGGCGTAAGCGAGGAGGAGATAGTAGGCCTTCACCTTCTCCTTGGAACCCGGCGCGTCGTTCACGACCTGTTGCAGGAGGAACGCGAAGGAGTCGTATGCCTGCTGGGTGGCGTCGTCCGCCTTCGGGGGTAGCGCCGAGGCCACAACCTTGTCGAGCTGGAAGAGCAATACGTTCATCTCGTCATCGCCCAGGACCTTCTGCTCCTTGAGCTTGGTATAAAATCGGTTCGCGTCGTTCGGCAGTCGCCGGTCAACCGCATCTGATAGGCTGCTGAGCAGGATGTCGGACACAGTCTGCTTCGCATCCTTGAGGCCGTCGATCGCCGTACCCATCAGCTGCTTCAGGGGGGCGAGCTCCTCCTTCGCCGTCCGGCCGACGTCGAGCGCGGCCTTGATCGCGTCCCGGCTGGCCTCGATCTCCCTGACGAGATCGACCACCTCCCTTTTGAGCTCCTTCACGTCACCGCTTGCGGTTTTTGCGCCATCGCGGAAACTCGCTGTCTCGTTCTTGACCTGGTTGATGTCGTAGATCTGCTTCGCACCGATGAAGCCCAGCACCCCGATGACAGCGGTGATGAACGCGCCGATCACCGTCGCCGCCCACTGCAGTCGGCCGCGGCTCCGCTCGGCGCTGCTGATCACTTCGTCAGCTCGGAGCTTGGTCTGATCGAACATCGTCTGGGCGGCCTTGAGCGTGACGTCGACGAGCCTCTGCTCGGTGTCGAGCTTGAGGTTGAAGACCCTGAGCTTCTCGTCCAGGTTCCCCTGAAGCCCCAGCACCTGCTGGTTGGCGTTGCGGAGCCGCTCGCTCATCTTGAGCAGCAGCCGGAACTCGATGTCCGGGTAGTCGGCCATCAGCGGCTCGAAGTCCGCACCCCGGATTTCAAGGACCGTGCAGGGCTCATTGGCCTGCACGGTGGCTGAGCGCGCCCGGCGCTCGAGCAAAGCCATCTCCCCGAACACCTCGCCTCGCCGCATCAGGGCAAGCGAAATGGAGGCGCCCCCACCGAGCTCGAGCACCGCCTCGGCGGTGCCGGCTCCCAGGACGAAGATCGAGTTCCCCACGTCCCCCTGCCGCACGATGACTTCGTCTTTGGCGTAGATGCGCTCGGAGGACACTTCGTCTTCGAGGAGGGCGTCGATCCGCTTCTTGTCGCGAACGGTGGCCAAGATGGGATGCTTCTGGAGGAACTCCCTCCACGGGAACGTCTTCATGGTTGGCCTCCACTCCGGCGGGTACGCCACGCCGGCCCGGCGGGCGCCCGGGCTCCGCCGCCAACGTCACATCTCCGCTCGTAACATGGGCGGTCTCGATCTGTCAAAGAAAGCGCGCACCTCTGGTCGGACCCTGGGCGCTCGGCCCTCGCGGCCTACGCGGACAGTACGCCCTTGTTCCTTCAGCCGGTGACCCCGGACGCGCTCGCGAGCTAGCGGGATACCGGGTGGGCATAGAGGCCGTCTCTGTCCAGGAACTCGCGATAGCTGCCGGTCTCCGCCCCGCGGCCATCCTCGAGGATAGGCGTTATGTTACTACGCGCATGATAGTCGGGCACGTGTGCCCGAGATGGGCAGGCGTTGACGCCATAGATGGCGTCGTCCGGTAGAAGGTGCGCTGAGTCATGGATCGGATCGGCGGACCCCAGGTCGGCTTGAGGTGGTCAGGCCTTCCCAGGTCAGCAGATGGCCGGGACATCCAGTCCGATTCCCATATTCCCAGGTTATTCCCACATCAATTCCCAGCGAACTCTCAGACACCGAAGGCTCCGAGAGGGCATTGGCGTCGGCGTGGAGCCTGTCAGATGAGGTCAACTTCGAAGATCAGGCAGTTCGATTTCGGTGATTGCGGGCCCCTGATTTGACCCAGCGAGGTCCGAAGGATTTGATTCCCCCGGGTATGGGAACTTGAAGTCGCGTTTCAATCCCCTATAGGGCGCAAGCTCCTACCGGTGCTCACTAGATCGAGGGCACCCCATTCACGGCTTCTGCGGGCGCAGTAAGTAACTGGATGCTGTTTGACAGCGGCCCCGCCATTGACTACGATCCCTTGTCCGACCCGGCAGGTGCGGAGGGGTCCTTTGAACAGGTTCCTGCGTCTGAGCGGTGCGCGGTGCTACCTCTTGCCGTCCTGTGAGCACTCACAACCCGGATCGTTCGATGAGTTTTGAGCGGTCAGGGGACGTATCACATGGCATGCTGTCGAACCGCTCCTCGTGATGATCGGCGGCTTCCTGGCGGGCTTGGGCTGGGTGTTGAGCGGAATGGCCGGGACACTCACGGCGCTGTACCTTGGCAGCACCCTCAAGTGGTTTTCTGACCATCGCGGGTTGGCTTCCGGTTTGACGGCGGCTGGCTTCGGTGCCGGTCAGCACTCACCGTGGCACCCATTGCCAACATGATCACCTCGGCGGGCTATCAGGCGACGTTCATTCGCTGGGGTATTGTCCAGGGCGCGGTCGTTATCATCGCGGCGTTGTTTCTCAAGTCGCCGCCGGCCGGCTGGTTGCCGAAGACCTGGAGGTCCAAGGGCAGTGAGGAGGTGCGGACGCGCCAAGGGACAGTGTCCTTCACTTCTTCGGAAATGGCCTCGACACCCCATTTCTGGCTCATGTACGTCATGATGACCATGGTGGCCGCCGGCGGCTTGATGGCCACGGCCCAACTTGCCCCCATGGCCAAGGCCGTGGTCCCGACGGTGTGGACTCCTTTCGCCGCCAAGTTCAATGTGCCCATGGTTGGCTGGAGCGGCGTGTTCAAGGTCGCGATTGCCTTCGACGTGATGGCGGCGGTGCTGGCTTTCTTCGTTCTGCGCAAGATGCAGGCGCCCGTACTCAAGACCGCAGCCATCGCTACGGCGGTGGCGGCGGCGTAAGGTGCGGGCCAGAAGCGAACTTCAGGGGCTCCTTTCGAACCAGAAGGAGCCTGTTTCATGACGTAGTCGTGGTTTCTCTGAAATCGGGTAGGCGAGAGGAAGGCGGCCGGAGAATGCGGGCCCGGCCGATGCCCCGACGCCCCCCCTGGCCCCCGCCGCGCGGAGAACTGGCTCCGGCGCAGCGAGGCGGCATGCACGGTGGGGACCCGCTTTTTCCACAAGGAGGGACTCAATGAAGAGGATGATCCGCTACCATGGACGGTTCGTGCTCGTCGCACTCACCCTCGCCGTCGGGATCTTATTCAGCGGCCTCACCTATCTCACCGCGCACGCAGCCTCCCAGAAGCTCGCGAATGCCAACGAACACAAGAACATGCAACTGGTCGGGTTCGACGATCTTCAGGGTCGATCGGCCTATCAGCCGACCATCCACCGTTACGCTGACGGCCGCTACGTCGCGTTCGTCGGCCACCACGGCGGGACATCGCCGACCGTCGGCGGGAGCAACGGGACCTCGATCGTCGACGTCACCAATCCGTCACGGCCTGTGTATCTGTTTCACATCCCGGGCGGCGCCGGCACCGGTGAAGCGGGCGGCGCCCAGATGGTGCGCGTCTGCGATGGTGTCGCCGGAACTCCCGGGTTTGGCCATGTCTACATGCTTCGTGCCACCTCGACATCGCACGAGCTCTACGACGTCACGAATCCGGCTGCTCCCAAGCCCCCGATCCTCGTAGCGGGACCCTTCTCAGCCACGCACAAGAACGAGTGGGAGTGCTCGACCGGCATCGCCTACCTCGTCTCCGCGGTGCCGGGATGGCGGGTCAGCCGTGTCACTCAGATCTTCGACCTCAGTAATCCCACCGCCCCCAAATTTATCCGGAACTTCGACCTGGTGGGCCAGCAGCCGGGCGCCACGGGACCGTTCCCGCCGCAAGGACCGCACGGCTGCATCTCCAGGCCGGAAGCACACCGGGTGTACTGCGGTCACGGGACCAGCTCGAACGGCGTCGTCGTCATCCTGGACCGCGACAAGTTGTTGAACGGTATCCCGGGTTCCCCCGATCCCTTCGCGCCGACGCCGGCGAACCTGGCTTATCCCGTGATCGCCCAGCAGAATACGCCGGACTTCATGGGCGCCCACACCACGTTCCCGCAGCTTGATTTCACCGTCCCTGAGTTCGCCAAGGACGCGAACCTCAAGGTCCGCGACTTCATCGTCATGGTGAACGAGGCGGGCGGCAATGAATGCCAGGGCTCGACGCGTCAGCTCATGTACATCCTCGACATCACCGACGAGAGCACTCCGTTCGCCGTCGCCAGCTACCAGGTCCCCGAGGCGAGCGGAGACTTCTGCAGCCGGGGCGGCCGCTTCGGCTCCCACGCCTCGAACGAGAACATCAACTCGCCCTTCAACAAGAAGATCGTGTTCGTCTCGTGGTTCAACGCGGGCGTGCGGGCGATCGACATCCGCGAGCCGTACTCCCCGAAGGAGGTGGGTTACTTCATCCCGACCACGAACTCCAATACCTTCGCGAACGGCGGCAAGTTCGTCATCCAGACGAACAACGTCGAGGTCGACGATCGGGGCTACATTTACATCGTCGACCGGGCCGGTAGCGGCATGCACATCCTGCGGCTGACGGGTGACGCCGCCCAGATCATCGCGCCCTAGCCCAACCGCCACCGCTCGGTCACGTAAAGGGGGCGGCGCGGCCCCGGGTCGCGCCGCTCTCATCTCTACCCATCAACGCTGGCACAGTGGTCAAGGGGACTCAAAGTCGCGTTCGAATCCCTTACCGGCACCCGTGAATGTCGAGCTCCGGGGCTGAAACGAGACTTTCAATCCCCGCTCCGACGGGCCAGAGCCGTTCGGCGCCGCTGGTTCAAATCACGGACCATATGCCACACCATAGTTGCCTGTCGCCGGCAGCATCGGTGGCGCCGCTCCCTTGGGTCCACTGGCTGCGGAATCGTTCCAAAGGGATAGTGCGAACATTCTTCCCGCTGGGCCCGTCCTCTGTGTCGACGTGTCTAACACTTTTCGCATCTCGTTGCCTCCAACGAACAAAATGTCACTCATTTGTCACTATGCTTCGCTCGATCTTCTCGTTATCATCCGGATGCGAGAGAACCGCCGTGACCCCTCGAGACGCGTCACGAGCAGCGACTGAGGGGACTGGAGTGGGAACATGATGCGAGTCACTTCTCTCCTGATAACCGTCGTTGCACGTTTCCTTTTAACGGCTCCGGTGACGGCGACACCATTCTCCTTCAGCACCGGCAATCCGAACGGAAGAATGGCAACCGCCTGCCTGGTACTTCGTCCTGTAGCTGACTGAGAGGCACCTGACGCGGCGGCTGTTTCGGCAGATCCTCGGGCGCATCGAACGACTCGCGTGACACTCGAACTGATCAAGGGAGCTGTCCCCAAGGGGGGTGAGACGCAGGAGCAAAACGGACCCAGTCGTGATGTCTCTGGAGTGAGTAGTCACGGGCAGCAAGCCCTCGCGGCACGCGATGTCAGCGGCGCCGGCGCCCAGAGAACGGCCCCGGGGCACCTAGCGGGGTGGGTGGGACATCACGTGGTTCGCGTACCAGCCAGGGAGAGAAGCGAAGATGGTCGATATCGGGAATCCCGACTAGGAGGAGTCCAAACATGAGGACGATGGTCCGGCATGGATTGCGGTGGGTCTCTGCGTTCAGTCTGACCGTACTCGCGGCTGGGCCGGCCATGGGTGCCGTCATCTACAACAATCTCACCCCCAACAACCTCATGGCGATCGCCACGCGTCCGGACACTCCCTCTTTCGAAATCGAGGCGGGCGACGACTTCGTTCTGGGGTCGCGTACATCTATCAATGGCGCATCCTTCACGGGCCTATTCGTCCCGGGCCCCACCGGCGGCGCGACCAGTGCCTCCCAGGTGATCGTGGAAATTTATCGTGTCTTTCCTCTGGATTCGAACACCGCGCGAACTCCCAACGTACCGACTCGAGCAAACTCGCCGTCCGATGTGGCCTTCGACTCCCGTGACAGTGGGGCGAATTCGTTGACGTTCAACACAAGTGTGTTGGCGGCGACCTTTACGGCCCTCAACAGCGTGCAGCCTGGCGGGATCCACCCGAGTCCCCTCCAGACAACCGGGGGCAACGGACCGCTGACCGGGCAGGAAGTCCAGTTCAACATCACCTTCTCCAGCCCTTTCGACTTGCCGGCCGATCACTACTTCTTCGTTCCCCAGGTCGAATTGACGAACGGGGGGCAATTCTACTGGCTCTCGGCCTCGAGGCCCATCACCGGCGCTGGCACGACTCCATTTCCCCCCGGCGTGACTGACCTGCAGGCATGGACCCGCGATGCCTTCCTTGATCCCGACTGGCTACGCGTGGGTATGGACATCGTGGGAGGCACGACTCCACCGACGTTCAACACAGCGTTCTCACTGGCGGGCACTGCGATCCCGGCCCCGGCAAGCCTCACCCTTCTCGCTCTGGGTCTCGCCGGCCTCGCCGGCACGCGCTGGTGGAGCAATCAGCGACCTTAGGGTGCCATGAACGCCCCGGCCCGCATCTGGCCGGGGCGCTTCGTTTCATTGACATTCCGGATTACGCAATGAGTCTGGATGGGCCCCACAAGGAGACTCCGGGGGTGGCGGCCCACCGTTTTCGCCTCGAAGTCTCGCGTACGAAGCGTAAGAGCCTTACCCAATCGTCCTGCGGAATCAGAACACCTTCAGAATTTGAATCCCTGGGGGTGCGGTGTTGAGTCAACATCGCATAACTGCCAGAAACAGTTAAGAAAGCGCGTGGCGGACTGTAAACACGGGTTCGAATCCCGTTGGGGCCACCAGGCGAACTTTGCGGGATTTCTGCTCGTTTCCCGCAATGTGCGCCTGGTGAGCTGCTGCCGCAGAATCCCGCGAAATACCCCCGAATCACCCCCCGGAATGGCAGCAGATTTGGCGGCCCCGAAATGATCCGCGGCGCCCTCTACGTCCGCGTGAGCACGAAGGAGCAGACGACCGAGAACCAGGAGCGCGAGTTGCGGCAGTGGGCGGAGCGGCTCGGGTTCGAGGCCGTTGCCGTATACGCTGACACCATGAGCGGCGCGAGGAGTGATCGTGCGGCGCTCGCTGCGGTCCTGACGGCCGCACACCGCCGCGAGTTTGACGTGCTCCTCGTCTGGGCTCTTGACCGGGTCTCACGGGAGGGTATCGGGCGGATGGTCGGCTACATCGAGCAGCTCCGCGCGGCAGGCATCCGCGTGCTCAGTCATCAGGAGTCCTGGCTCGATACGGGTGGACCCGTGGGGGAACTCGTGCTCGCTATCTTCGCGTGGGTCGCCAAACAGGAGCGGGAGCGGATCGGGGAGCGCGTGCGCGCCGGCCAAACCCGCGCTCGAGCTCAGGGCGTCCACATCGGACGTCGTCCACGGCTGGTTGACGTCGAAGAAGTCCGACGCCGCCGTTTGGCTGGACAGGGGTGGCGACGCATCGCAAAAGCGCTGAAGGTGCCCATGACGACCCTGCGGCGAAAAGCAGTAGGATGCGGCTCCAAATCAGACCAGCAATAGATTTAGTCGAATGGAGTGGTGCAACCAATCAGGGAGGGTGAGGGGCTGGCCTGATGGCCATAAAGCGCTGATTCAGCAGCCAGACGTCTTCGGTCAGAATCCTCGCTTCCGCTCGCGATTCTGTTTGACTGAGCTCCTTCGTTGGTGACGGCCCCAAAAGAAATGATTGTGACTATGTTGCGGGCGGCGACCACGTCGGAGGCGGCGCTTGGACGAGACCCCGGGGCGGCGTCTGAGGTTCGTGAGGCGACCACAGTGGCCCGCGTGTCCCGCCGCCGGCGAGGAGCGTAAGCGAGCGTGACGCCGGTCAGATAAAGTCCGGAGCCGCAATGCGCTGCCCCGCCTCCGACTGGCTCCGAGGAACAGTCAGCGGAGCGCTCTCATGGTACGGGGTGCGGTAAGAACGTGCGTGACCACGAGCTGCGTGGTCATTCCATGCATCGAAAGAAAATCGGCCAGATCCTGCCCCGAAAGTTGTTCGTAGCTAACCACCCAGGCTTGTACCCGCGTGGACAATGTGGCTTTCAGGTCCATGAACAGCCCGATGCGTGGTTTCTCGCTCCGGTTACGGGAAGTCCACTGGATAGCGTAGCTTATGGCCAACTCGGCAAGCGCCTGTTGGTCTGAGGGATCGGGCAGCGCGTTGAGAGGCCGCTGCGTGTTGATGTACCTTAGCAAGGTCTTGGTGTCCGGCTGGTTCATGGTCCTCACGACGTCAGGGTCCGCAATCTTGCCCGCAAAGCTGGTGGCAAGGTATTCAATCGCGGCGCGGTACGCCAGGCAGTCCCCGTGGGTCGCGAGGAACGTCACGGCTGTGGCGTCAATCCCGAGTCCAACCCCGCCTTCGACTGGTTCAATCATTGCCCCAGCGGTCCGGATGACATGTCGGAAGGGCCGCATCAAAGGGTTGAGCCTGCCGTCCATGCACGTCACAAGGGTGGCCAGCGTGGCCTGCTGAGTTTGCTCGGACCAATCTGGCAGCCTACCGTCCAGAAATGCCTCTAAGTACTTGACCACCTCCGTGTCATTCATCTCACCCCTTTCCTGAGCTGGTCATACTCTGCTTGACTGTGTCGCGGGGAACCGCACCAGCGCTGCCAGAATGACCGAACCCTCGTGTCCCGAGCAGTCCAACCTATCCCGTCTCTCAGCCTGCGCTTGGCGGTGAGGATTGCAAGACCCACCCCCGTGGTCAGCCTCTGGCCGTAGGCTACTTTCTCGCAGAGCAACCGTGGAGCCGACGTACCCCTTACCCTTTTGGAGCGGTGCGGTCCTCATCCGTTTGTTGCTGGCGGTTGCTTCCCATCCTAAGGAAAGGTTCCAGCAGGGAGGTGAACTCCATAGGGAAGATGTATTTTGTGGAAGGACTTGCACCCAACTCTTTCAAAGTCTGGAAGTACTGCAGGCTCATGGTTTTGAAGTCCGCGGTTATGGCCACCGAGTTAATTTTACCCAGGGCAGCGCTGAACCCTTCGGCGTTCAAGATTGCTGCCTGGCGAGACCCTTCGGCCCGAAGAATGGCCGATTGCTTGTCACCTTCCGCCTTTAAAATGGCGGCCGCCTTTTCCCCTTCAGCCACGGTGATGCTGGCCTGGCGCTTTCCTTCCGCCTCAAGCACGACGGCCCGCCGTTCGCGCTCTGCCGTCATCTGCCGGTTCATGGCCTGCTGGACGCCGGCAGGCGGGATGATCTCTTTGATCTCCACGGCGGTGATCTTGACGCCCCAGCGTTCCGTGACCTCGTCCAGCTTGACGCGGAGGACCTGGTTGATCTGCTCGCGTTTGGCCAGAACGTCATCGAGCGGGATATCGCCGATGACAGCGCGCAGGGTCGTGGTGGCGATGCCACTAAGGGCGCCGCGGAAGTCCTGCACTTGCAGGACGCTCTTTTCGGCGACTTCTTCCATGACTTTGTAGTAGATGAGGAAATCGATCTCTATGGGCGCGTTGTCTTTGGTGATGGCGTTCTGTCGAGGGATTTCCACGAACGCTTCACGTAGGTCGACGCGGCGCATGTCGTCCGTGATAGGCACCCAAACGGTCAGGCCGGGCCCGCGCAAGCCGATGAACCGCCCCAGTCGGAACCCCACCGCCCGCTCGTACTGCCGGATAATCTTGAATGGAATGAGCACCGGGCCCACCCCTTTCCTATGGGTGCGTTTTGCGCACCTTGAGCATGAGTCCTTCCAACCCCACGACCGAGACGAGATCGCCGGCACGAATGGAAGTCGCGTCGTCCGCGGTGGCGGTCCACAGCTCGCTAGCGACCTGCACCGTGCCTTTTGGAGCGAGGTCCGATGTAGCCAACCCGGTCTTCCCTATCAAAAGCGCGCCCGCTTTGGGGTACTGGAGCCGCCGCGTTTTGATGACCGCGCTGCCCACCACGACGGTGACCACAGCAAAGAGGCCGGCCAGGATGCCGATGAGCCAGAGACTCACACGCCGGACCGGCTCGCCCGGCAGCCTGGGGATGTCGACAGAGAAGAGGAGTAGTGCGCCGATGACGAACGCCAGCACTGCACCGACTCCCAGCAGGCTCGAGCCGGTGTGCAATTCCACGACGACGAAGGCGGCGGCCAGGCCTAGCAGCACCAGCCCCGCCCAGTTGAACGGCAGGGAGCCCAGGCCCAAGAACGCCAGCACCAGGCAGAGCGCGCCGATGACCGCCGGCGCCACTAAGCCTGGGTAGAAGAGTTCGATGAAGATGGCGAGCATGCCGACGGTGTACAGGATTGAGACGAGCTCGGGGGTAGCGACGAACGCAACGAACCGCTCGCGCAGGGTCATCTTCAGGATGCGTTTGGAGGCAGACGCCACGTTCATGATCACCGGACCCGCGGTGGTCTGGACGGTGCGGCCGTTCAGCTGGGCCAGTAGGTCCTCCGTGTCCTTAGCGACGAAGTCCACGATGTGGGCGTCAACGGCCTCCGAAGCGCTGAAGGACACGGCGTTGCGAACCGTCACCTCCAGCTTGTCACCGTTGCGGCCGCGCTCCTGGGCAACGCTGCGCATGAGGGCCGCGGCGTCGTTGGTGACCTTCTCCTGGAGGGTCCCGCCGATGTCTTTCCCGGTAGCGGACACGGGTGACGCCGCGCCAATGTTGGTGCCAGGCGCCATGACAGCAAAGTTGGCGGCGGCCAAAATGAACGTGCCGGCGGATGCGGCGCGCGCCCCCTTGGGTGCCACGTACGCGGCCACGGGCACGTCAGCGGCCAGCAGGTGCTGGACGATCTTGCGCGTGGCGTCGTACGCGCCGCCGGGGGTATCGAGCTGGATGACCAAGAGGGCATCGTGCTCTTGCTCGGCTTGCTTCACAGCGTGGGCGATAAACCCTTGTGTCACGTGGTCGATGGTGCGGTTGACAGTGATGAGGAGCACGGTCGTCGGCGCTGACTGGCTGGCTGGCTCCGGAGCCCCGCCCGCCGCGGTGATCACGCCACACACGACGATAGGGATGACAAGCCAAGCTCGCCGCACGGCCACGATACTCACTCCTAATCCGGGCCGACTTGAGGAGGGTCCACCGATCACGGCCATGGTTACCTGCTCGCCGCCCCTTGTCAACCGGTCAGACGGGCTGAAACACGGGTTCGAACGGCCTACTGACCTTTCAGGTCCAACATCGCGGCTGGCTGAGAGCGGCACTGGACCCGGGGAAACCCAGTCCGATTCCCATTTTCCCACGACATTTCCACGTCGATTCCCATCTGATTCCCGCGGCTTGTGGCCAGCGGTATTCTCGGACTGGATTAGGTTGAATCGACGATCAGACTAAGTCCACTTCGAACGTGAGGTGAGTCGATTTCGGTGATTGCGGGCCCCCGATCTGAACCAGCGACCGAGGATCTCAGGAGCCCCGCGACACCCCTCCCTTCCGTGTTGATCAAAGGATCTCGGATCACGAATTGGGTTTGGTGGGGTAGGGAATCCACCCTATCGAGCCCAGTACACCCCTAGTCTCGACCTATGGTCGGACCTATGGTTCGACCCATGCCGTTGCCTATCTACCCCTTCATACCCCTGCACCACTCTAAGAAATAAATATTTTTGCTCGGGGGGCGTCCCGCGCCGCATGATCGTGACATCCTGAGCGCCGACGGGAACTGAGCAGTCAGCCGCAGGGTCCTGCTGGATGATCCGCGCAGACGAGGGCAGAATCGGGCCTGAGCGTCGCTCGGACGATGGCGGCGGGCCAGAAGTGACAGAACCTGGGAGTGGGGCGAAACGGAGTGCTGTCTTTCCGTTGATACGGAAGGCCGAGCGGCCGGGGCGACCTAGCATGTCAGCTCGGTGATCAGAAACGTCCAGCGCGCGAGACGCTGTTACGACGTCTAGGCAATCGCTTCGTGATGCCCTGTGGAGGCGCATCCCTCAATGGGACAGAAGGCTAAGAGCAGCATAGGAAAGCAGCTTCGGGAAGAACGGACGAAGGCGCTGCTTGATCGCGTTCTCAAGTACCGACGGCAGCGCGACACACTCAGAACCTATGTCGAGCGCGATCCTACGATTCCGATACGAGAGAAGCAGTCGAACAGTGAACAGCTATTGATCCAGGTGCAGAAGCTTGCGGATATGTGGAATGAAGTATTGCCATACATCAGAAAGATCAGACCCTTGATTGATGATGTCTTGGACCACAACAGGCTCGTCGCGTGCTATCTCCTATTTGGGAAAGTCTCTCAGGGTTTGGCCGCCATCTTCATGCTGCTGAGGAATGGCTTCCACTATGAGGTGATAGAGATAATTCGCTCCAATCGAGAGGCACTTGATCTCATTCGTTTCTTCATAACTGAGCCTGAAGGAAGCGCCCAAGTCAAAAGGTGGTTTGCTGGTGACATAGTCAAGAATGCAAAAGCGAGAGAAGTAGGAGACAGACAGCTTAGAGAGTTCGCTGAGATGACCAAAGTAACGCAGTCTTTAGAAGGCGCTCAAGATAGCATTTATAGCGGGCTATCACACTATTCTCACGTGTCCTACAGCGCGATACTCGATTCGTATGACGTATATCACCAAGATTTCGATTTCGAGCAGATTGCTGGACATCACTATGCGCTGAAATCGAGTTTGCCATACGTTCGTACCGAGATTCACAGTGTGCTGATCGTTCTTAAAGGCTTCTACCTATCGCTGGGAGATCGTGAATCGTATCTTCGCGTGGATACCCTTCTTAGGAAATACGCGCCGACATACTACGACGAAGAAGCCAGGAAGAAGCGTGATGCTGCCTTTGCGGAAAGATTCAAAAAGAGAGATTAGCTGCGGGCCCGTCACGGCGTCATCGAGGCAAAGAATCGCATTACCTTCCCACCAAATGTACCTGCTAGGAGGGTATGGAGGGTTGTCCTCGGTGCCGGTCGCCTTGAAGCGGGCCTGGGCGCGCGCGGTCCTCTAGCGGCCCCGTTACGGAGCTGGGCCAGCCAGAGCGAGGCGAAGCGGCCTAGATTGAGGTCCCCTGGTATCGCCGGGCGGGTCGATCGTGGCCATACGCGTGGCAAGACGGCGGCAGTGGGGGCGGAACGCCAGTGACCTGCTTGCCCGCAAGTGGTTGCGGGCCCCCGCAGCGCGCCTAGATCAAATCGACCTCGAAGGTGAGCATCTTTGATATCGGTGGTTGCGGGCCCCCGCAACCAAGCAGGCTTGACCAGAGATCGGCTGGCGGCCGGCAGAGCGGCGTTTCAGATCCCCATCCCTGTGGACCTGACATCTCGCAGCAAGGCTGGCGTTGCCGAAAACTTCATGTTTTGGCGCCTCCATCATCCGCAGCGGAAGTCCGCGCCAGACGATCTCGGCGGCTCCACAATTCGCGAGGGGACTTTTGGCACGCCTGTTCCCTGCCCCAGGGGGCTCCGATCCGAGGTTGCCTTGTACAGCCCCGACCCAGGCATCCTTCCTGCCACCCCCCCCGCAATCTCCGAACACCGGCTTGCCACAGGGCCAAGATAGGGTAAGTCTCCTCTCAGCCGTCAAGTGCAGCCTCAGGCCGCCAGCTGAATGCTGTGGGTTAGGCGATTCCTTGTGGCTCCTCATCCTGGGACGCGGGCTGCTCTGAAGAACCGAGGCCATCCAGACCCTGACAGAGAAGGTCGAATGCGGATTGGATCTCCGTTGTGATCCCGACGGCGCCATCGAACGTAACGAAGGTCTTCTGAAGATATTTAGCCGCAAGATATAGGTAGTCGGGGTCGAGAGGTGCTTCCCGGACTGCCGGAACCCAGTGGAGGCGGTGAAGTGGGTTCCGGCAATCCTTGAGATTGTAGCGAGCGATGTGCTGCCACATGGAATGCGAACATGCACTGAAGGGCGCATAGACATAGTTGTAGAAGTCGAGGCATCCCGCTTCCTCCGCCATGGCCCGAGTCGAAATCCCGGACCAACTCCCCAGATTCACGTCGGTCAGGAATGTCGCACGTTGTGAGTTGATCCACGCTTCAATAGCCTCACAATCCTCCCGCTCGCCTTCGCGAGGCTCTCGAGTGTCCCTCTCAGCCCGACGGTGTTCGAGCAGAAGCTTCTCTTGACCAAGACCGTAGTGGATGAACTTCTTGCAACGAGCCAAGGGATCCTGGAGCAGCCACGCCAGAGTGATGTAGGCATCTGCCATCGCACGCAATACGAGGGGTGCGATATGGCCATTCCAGATCGGCGGGCATTCTGCAAGCTGGGAGGCGAGAGTAACTTGGCGAGCCAAGAGCGCACCGACCACCTCATGGAAGTCCCGCTTGGCAAGATCGAGCGGCCATTTCTTGAGGCGATGCTCGAGCTCTTCGCGCGCCCGCACCGTGAAGCCCTCAATAAGGCGATGAACTTCCTCGAGGCCTGGCTCCTCAGTCATCCGCCAGCTCGCAAGGGGTTAGTGTCAAGCCGCGGTTCCAGAAGTATCGAGGCCATGAAGATGCCTCATAGAGCAGCTCATGTCCGAAGGACATATTCACGGACGACCTTATCGCGCCGCCGACCTTCTTTGATATCTCAGTATCTGGGTAACGTTCGATCTCAGGAAACTGGGCGAGCGAGAGACCTTCGCGAACCTTCAGGACACCCGAGTCAAAGGCGAGCCAGATGAGAGTCGCCTGGACCATCATCGGATCGCGGTCCGCGCGACGGAACAGGGAAGATACGAGGCTCGTCATTCGATTTAAGGCGTGCTCGGGAGCTGTCGCGGGTGGAGCGGCAAAGACGGGTCCGAGTGGACACTCCGGATAGAGGGCTATCAGCGGCTCAAGGGACTCCTGGATCGGGAATAGATCGCCCACCGCGGCCATTCTCTCGCGCAATTGTACCCACTCGGGGCCGGAGACCTCTGAGTAGCTACTTGCCGCCGCGAAGATCTGGCGCTTCGCGCCAGATCGAACACTCCGCGCGGTTCTAGCCATCGATGTAACGAGCTCCACGCCACGACGATGGCCATGCTGATACTGGATCAGACCGATCCAGGAGACCTCGGGAATTATCGTGTTCACCCAGGAAACCTCTTGGAGAGATCCGAGCATGTGGGTGAACGGGGGCACCAGCGTCTTTCCTCGACGCTTATGGTCTGCAAGAACGTGACGTCGCTTAACCATAGCGCAGGATCGACTATAGCGTGCGCGGACCCACTAGAGCAACGATCCAAAGCCTGTCTACGCTGAGATTCTGGCGCTCTCCGCCGGCCGGGTCGTTTTACTTCACGCGTTTGCCGCCTTTCGGCGGAGGGTCGTCATTGGCACCTTGAGAGCCCGGGCAATGCGCCGCCATCCCTCCCCGGCCGCACGACGCCGGCGGACCTCTTCCACATCAACGAGACGCGGCCGGCGTCCGATGTGGGCGCCCTTGGCCCGAGCACGAGCCTGGCCGGCTCGAACGCGCTCTCCAATGCGCTGGCGTTCCTGCTGAGCGATCCAAGCGAAGAGAGCAGAGAGAAGCTCCCCTACTGGACCGCCCGTATCGAGCCATGGCTCTTGGTAGCTCATTACCCGGATCGCAGCCGCCCGGAGCTGTCCAAGATATCTAGCCATGGGCCCGATACCCTCTCGACTCAGGCGATCAAGCGACCAGATAAGCAGCACGTCGAATTCGCGCCGATGAGCACCGGCGAGAAGCTGGGAGAGTCCACTGCGGTCATCACGGGTGCCGCTCGCCGTCTCGCCATACAGACGGACGAGATTGAATCCGAGGCGCTCCGCCCAATCTCGGAGCTCGCGTTCTTGATTCTCCGTTGTTTGGTCCCGGGTGCTTACCCGGAGGTAGAGCGCCACCCGACGAGGAGATTTGAAAGTCGTCATCGCCAACCCATTTGAAAGTCGTCATCGCCAACCCGGTGGAGCGAGGATCCGGCTCGGGGCGATGTTCATCTTGTGCGACCCTGGAAGCAAAGGCACAATTCTTCTATGCGCGATCCCAAGCATGCGGCGGTCGAAACAGCAGCCCTTAAGAACCTCCTGGCTGCACATCCTGCCTTTGCGATGGAGGTCTCTGGCTTCAGGTCCGTTGACGATGATTTCCCCGACATCGTCGTGACGCTGACGAACGGCAATGAAGTTGACTTCGAAATTACCGAGTGGATTCACCTCGAACAGATGGTCATCGCGAAACGGCTCGAGCGACTCGAGAAGAATATCCTTGACGCGATCGGTCCGCAGAGCAGCAACGCGAGCCAGTTTGTTCACCTCGTGATGTTGAGCCCGCGCCCGGGTGTCGGTCGATTCGAAGAGTCGGATGCACCGCTTTTCCGCAAAGCAATCTGGGAGCTCGTCACGGATACCGAGACCCGATGGCCGCAGGAGAGGATGTGGCACAACCCGCAGGGCCGGTACCTGCGAGACGAGCTGGCCAGCATCCCGATCCTGGGGAAATACCTGCTCAGTGTACATTTCGATCCCGTGGTCGTTGGCGGAGATCGGAAGAAGCCATGGCCGGCCGGTGAACCGTGGATCGTCTTTGAAGGCGCCGGCGGGTCTTATAACTCGGACCCGGCGATCGCGGCACTCGTCTCGGTAGTCGAGGAGAAGGTCAAGCACTATGGCGGGCTGACGCGCCCGGTCCGTCTGCTCGTGCACTACGGACAAGCTGCGCTTTACAACACGCCCTATCATGGTCCTAACACCGAGCTCGCCGACATCGCGATGATCACTGCTCGCGCGGTCGCGGCACAGACGATTTTCGAGAGGATCTACGTACTGAGTGGCCTCATGGACGGCGCGGAGGCATACGAGATCTTTCCTGCTTGCACCAGGTGTACGTAGCTCGATTGGGAGCGGAGCGCAGCTCCTGGACGCTGCCATTCCGCTGCCACTTCGGGGGGTGATTCGGGGGTATTTCGCGGGATTCCGCGGCGACCGATCACCAGGCGGACAATGCGGGAAACGAGCAGAAATCCCGCAAAGTTCGCCTGGTGGCCCCAACGGGATTCGAACCCGTGTTTCAGCCTTGAGAGGGCCGTGTCCTAGGCCTCTAGACGATGGGGCCACGTCGGTGAGACGAAGCAATTGGCTGGGAGAGGAGGATTTGAACCTCCACTACGGGGTCCAGAGCCCCGCGTCCTACCATTAGACGATCTCCCAACCCACGGGCAGTGTATGACCCCCGCTCGGGACTGTCAAGAACAGCCACTACTTACAGGCGGTTGCGCAAGCGCGGATCGAGGCTGTCGCGCAGCCCGTCGCCCATGATATTGACCGCCAGCACCGTCGCGGCCAGGAAGATCCCCGGGAAAAGAATATTGTGCGGGAAGACACGGAAGAGCGAGCGCCCCTCGGCCATGATGTTGCCCCACGTCGGCGTCTGCGG
>Ga0137407_10000736_pt1 | contig 21577 bp, 19 predicted proteins | sample CZOMad2_2_16fung_FD_108410 | JGI IMG/M metagenome (GOLD analysis project Ga0137407, IMG submission 108410) | Vadose zone soil fungal communities from Angelo Coast Range Reserve, California, USA - CZOMad2_2_16fungal (Illumina Assembly) | ecosystem: Environmental > Terrestrial > Soil > Vadose... | reverse complement strand
GATGTGAGTATGCGCCGGTATCTTGAGCTCGATGGCATAAGGGCCAGCCTTGGCAGGATCGCCCGACAGCACAATTGTCTGAATTCCACCGACTCCTGATGTCCCGACACCCGCTCCGCTTCTCGCCAGGGCGCCAATCTCGGCAACACCGAGACTGCGTGAGTTTATGGAGCTGTCGGCGGACAGGAAATCCGCAATGGCTGACACTGTCGCTTTGGGCTGCTCCTCCATCAGCCAGTGACCTGACTGCGTGATGACGACCTCACGAACATTGTCGGCCGCAAATCTCATGATGTAGGCCATGGTCGAACCCAGGGAATGATCGCCTCCGACTGCCAACACGGGCATTTGCAGCCGCCCACGTCGAACTGCTGCATTGTTATCGACCACATCGCGATCGAATGCCGCAAATTGGGCAAACCCCGCGTGCATGTGCCCCGGCTTTGCATAGAGTTCCGCATAGTGCGTGCGCGAGGCCTCGTCGAACTTTGTAGGGTCTGCGGCAAAGTCATTCCAGAAGCGATCGAGATAGATGCGCTCACGGCCCGCGACCAGCCTCTCCATGTCGACTCCGCCAAACCTGAAATGCCACAGCAGAGGGCTTTTCAAAATATCATCCCACGGCCCAACCCCAGGGACGGGAGCGTCCATCATCACAAGCTTTGTAGTGCGCTCCGGATACCGCTCAGCAAATGCAAAAGCGACCATGTTGCCGATGTCATGACCGACAATACCTGCGCTTGCCACATGAAGCGTGTCCAGAACGTCTGCAATGTCTTTGGCTTGATTCAGCTTCTCAAATCCATGTTCTGTAACAGCCGACAGACCCATGCTACGAAGATCCGGCACGATCACCGTATGATCGGCTGCGAGAGAGGCGGCAAGCGGCGCCCACATATCGCCCGTGTCTCCAAAGCCATGCAGCAGCACCACGGCAGGTCCCGTTCCGCCAACCCGGACATGAAGCGTTGTTCCGTTAGCTCGGATCTCTTGAACACTGAAACTGCTCGGGTAAGGCTGGATGTTTGCAGCTGCGGGCAGCGCTGCAATGGACAGCAAGAAGGCACTGAGCGTTTTCCAAGGCATGGACCCCTCCGCGAATCGATTAGTCTTTGCGAGACCACTGCTCGCTAACGCCGCGTCATAGAATGCCTTGCACATTCATTCTATACCGATCGGTATCGAAGTATTGACATCCTCATCGTTAGAAGTCAACTAAATTATGTACCGACTGGTCTAGAATCATTGAAGAGGAGAATGCCTGCATGATTGGTCGTCCCAGAGAGTTCGACATAGATAGAGCCCTTGAGCGCGCCATGGAGCTGTTCTGGCGCCAGGGCTATGAGGGCACGTCCCTGACCGATCTCACACGAGAACTTGGTTTGACTCGCCCAAGCCTTTATGCCGCTTTCGAAAGCAAGGAGGGACTCTTCCTGAGAGCGCTCGATCTATATGAGGTGCGCGCAGGATATCGGCAAGACGCACTTACCGCGCCGACGGCAGGCGCGTATGCGCGTGCGTTATTGGAGGGGGCTGCCGATCTGCACGGCGACAAGAGAAACCCGCCGGGATGCCTGGGAGTCCAGGGTGCTCTTGCTTGTGGGCCGCAGTCGGATTCGATCCGTAAGGAGCTCATTCGGCGCCGCAAAATCGGCGAGAGCATTATTCTGGATCGACTGAAACGCGCCAAAGCAGAAGGAGACCTTCCACAGGACGCCGATCCAGCTGATCTCGCCCGCTATCTGTCGATCGTCATATATGGCATCACGATACAGGCAGCGGGGGGTGCTACGCGAAAGGAACTACGAAGCGCCGCGGAGCTCGCCCTCCGAAGCTGGCCGCAAGCGTCCAACGCGAAAGGCACACAGGTCGGTTAGGTTTGATCAGGCAGACAAAACCATCTCGAGTCCGTGACCTGGGAATGTTCAGAGCGGACCCAGTCGAGTCACGGTTGTCCTACGTTGTCTCAGGTAACGCCGATAGGCACTAGCTTCCGATGAATCGGTGTGTGAGACTCAGCCGAATCGTAGAGAAGAATTGCAGTAGCCCGCGCCGACTCGCAGGTTAACGACACCGACGCACAGGGAGATCCCGAAGTGGCGACTACCGATCTGGATCCCGGGGCGGCTGTTGCGGTCGCCGATGGCCGCGCTCTCGCCCCGCATGGTCGTCGGTGGTTGCGGCGGGACCTCCTGATTGGGCTTATCTTCCTCGCCGCCAGTCTCGCCTATACGGACCGCGTGAATATCTCGGTCGCAGCGCTGGCGATGCAACAGGAGTTCGGGTGGTCCCAGACCCAGAAGGGCTTTGTCCTGTCGTCGTTCTTTGTCGGCTACATGCCGTGCCTGCTGCTGAGCGGATGGCTCGCGACGCGTTTCGGCGGCAAGCGCCTCCTCGGCCTTGCGGTAATCGTATGGTCCGTCTGCACCCTCTTGACGCCGGCCGCCAGCGCCGTCTCGCTGGCGGCACTGGTCGCAGCACGAATCGCGATGGGGGTGGGCGAGTCTGCAGTGTTCCCGTCGGCGTACGAGATGATCGGCCGATGGGTGCCGGCGAACGCACGCGCACGTGCGACCGGGCGGATTCTGAGCGGCATCTCGGTCGGTCAAGTCGCCGGCCTCATCCTGACCGGCTGGATGCTCGCCCACTTCGCGTGGCCGGTCGCGTTTTACTCCTTCGGTGCCGTCGGCCTCGTCTGGGCGCTCGTGTGGTTCCGATTCATAGGGCGTAATCCGATGAAGGACCCGCACGAATCGCCCATGGAACGCGAGCTTCTGCTTGCCAACACCAGACCCGTGCAATCCGGCGAACCGGTTCCCTGGCGAAGGCTGTTGGTCAGCGTGCCGGTCTTGGCGCTCGTGTGTGCACACTTCGCGTCGAACTGGACGTTGTATGTACTGCTTGCATGGCTGCCGAGCTATTTTCGCGAAGTGCTACATCTCAGCGTTGCGTCGGCCGGTCTGTTCTCGGCTGGTCCGTGGCTCACGGCGGCTGCAGTGACGAACGTCGCTGCTCCAGTCTCGGATCGACTGATCGCCGGGGGCTTCAGTGTCACGGCGACCCGCAAACTAATGCAGTGCGGCGGCCTTCTCATCTCGGCAGGCTTCTTGCTCGCGATCCGCGACGTCCATTCGCCGGGCATTGCGTTGGTGCTGCTTTCCACTGCAACCGGGGCACTTGGCCTTACGTGGTGCGGCTATGCACCTGGGCTAATTGACGTCGCACCGCGCCACTCGGCACTCCTTAACGGCTTCTCGAATACGATTGCGAATATCCCGGGCATCGTCGGCGTCACTGTCACGGGCTGGTTGCTCGACGTGACCGGCACTTACTCGGCGGCCTTTATCCTGACTGCGGGTATCAGCGTTCTGAGCGCGATGGTGTTTGGCCTGTTCTTCAGCGCACGTCCCCTGATCGAGTGATCCTATTAAACCTCATCAAGCACGATGCATCGTGGGGGTGAACGCTTAGAGTTGTCTCACGTAGTCCTACGCTGTCCCTCATAACGCGAAAATTCGCACGCTGCCGTCCAGGCTTGGCGAAATGCCGTGTTTTAAGGGCTTTGAAGCCTCGTCCGTTTGGGTCCGATGCGCATCGCCCGCTCCACTCTTTGCTCGCATGCTCTCAGCGCGCGCCAGTGCACGCGAGCTACCCTGGCCTGAATGCTCAATTGCGGAGATTTTCGGCTGCGCTCAAAAACTCCTCGGCCTTCCGGGCAAACCCCTCCGTTACGCTGGTCCACACGGATTCTTTCAGGTCCGGTGGCAATCGCCTGCTTACCGATTCAATCGCTTCCGGGACTGATCTGGCCGTGTCGAGCATCTTTGACCAAAGGTTGGAATCCGGCATAGATTCCGCGAGCGCCTTGAAATGGCGAGGCTGAATCTCGTTCCACCGGTAATGGGATCGATTCCCGGTGCGCATCGCCATCGTCATTTTGACTTTCTGCGGCTGCAATTGACGGGCTTTGTTTCCAATGACCGGCCAGGCGGATAGTAGATCGTAGAACGGCGTTAGCTCATAGCCGTCGCGACGAAGGAATATGGAGAAATTTTTGGCGTGTCCGTCCGTGGCGGCTAGGAACCAAAACATCAGCTGCGAAAGTGCAAAGAGGCTACCGTCACGCTCGGGTGCCAAACCTCGATCGAGAATTCGCAGGATTTGTGCCATTCCCGGACCACCATCCTTCTCATACTTCGCATCCGGTGGCTCGCCGGTTGCCTGACAGAAATCCTCCTGCGGAAGTCGCGCGATCCAAGCATCCCGTGGTACCCGGATGCGATAGGAAGCATTTATCGGTTACAGCAGATAATCGGAGGACGATCTCCTTCTTCCTGATGACCGAGGACGAAGACAGCTAGCTAGCGCCAGGGTCATGGGAGCAGCTGGACCTGAATATGATGGTCATGCTGCCGGGCCGCGAGCGGACGCTGAAAGAGTACAAGGTGCCCCTCGATGCCTCGGGCCTGAAGTTCGAGCGCGCGCTCCCGACGCATTCGCGCGGCCGAGGAGTCTGGTTCTTTAAGGAGCCAAATTTTGGCGCCTTAACGACCAGTGACTCTACCGTCGGTTACCGGTAAGGCCGATCGAGCGTCTCGCCACAGCCCCCCATCAGTGCAAGCTCTGGTCCAGCGTCGCGACCTCGGCGGCGGTGATCGAGTCCGTGTATCGATTGCCGAAATGCGTGCGAACGTAGTTGATCACGCCCGCTATTTGCTCCTCGCTCAAGGTAGCAGGCGGACCGCCGAATCCGATGGCATGCTTGGCGCCAAACGCAGGCATGTTGCGCCGCCCCATCAGGATCGTCAGCGCCATGTACTGCCGCGATGCCAAAGTGCGGTTCTTCGCGAGCGCGGGAAAATGTCCTGCGCCGACTGCCCCCTGGCCATTCTGCATATGGCACCCCTGGCAGATCTGCTCGAAGATCTGCCGGCCATCGGTCGTACTCAAGGTCGCGGGGTCGAAAATGCCGGCGGAGTCGGCCTGCGCCCGCGTATCAACGAGGGCTACGGCCGCCAACGCGAGCCAAAATACGACGCCGGCTCCCCGCCGGCGCGCAGCGCCCGGATATAGTTTGTGCGCATTCATGCAACGGCTCCTGCCGCGAGGGCGCGCCGGTGCAGCCGGTCGATCGCATCGAGCGCCGAAGTGACGGCGCCTTCCTGCCAGGCCGGCAAGTAGGAGGCGTGTTCTCCCGCGAGGACGATGCGGCCGTCGAATCCGCACAGATTGTCGTAGTGCTGAGCGCGGGTCGCCTCTGTCCAAAGGCCGAAACAACCCATCGCGAACGGTGCACGATGCCAAGCGACCCCGATCCCGTTGTCAAACTCCTCGCGGTATTGCGGATGGATGTTGCTGCCGTATTCAACGGCCTTCGCAACGCGCTCCGCCGGTGTCATCGACGTGAACTCCATTGAATTGAGCATGTCCCAAATATACGCACCCAGCAACACGCCCTTGCCGTCGCTGAAAAATCCGCTGCTCGGATAACTGATCTGACCAATCGGCAGGTCCGTATACGTAACTCCGCCGTAGATGTGCTCGTCCGCTTCCCAGAAGCGGCGCTTGAACTGCAAGCCTACTTTGACCGACGTACCATAGGGTACTGCGGCGATCGCCGCAGCCATCGGACCGCCAACGTTCATTGGAATCTGACCGAGGATCGACAGCGGAATCGTGCAGACGCACCAGTCCGCCTGCACCGTCTGCCGGCTGGACCCAGCGGCGGTATCCTCATAGGTGGCGCGCACACCCTGCTCGTCTTGATGGATGTCGACGACCTTGGCGTTGTAGCGGATCAACGTCGCCAGCTCGCGCGCAAATGCCTGGCCCACCTGGCCCATGCCGCCGACCGGCTGGAACATCGTCGTCTGAAAATCGTACATTTCGCCGAAGGGCAGCGCAGCCCAGAGGCCGGAGTTCAGCAAATCTCTCAGGCCGACGGGCTCCGAAAACTGCGGCCGCGCACTGAGGCCGCCGCCCGGATCCCGTTCGTAGCCACGCCGGTCATTGCTGGCCTCGCCCTTCACGTATCTAAAATTCCTATCGAGCGCGCCCCAGAACCGCAGCGAGTCGAGCAGCTTCGCTCGATCTTCGGCGGTCACACCCGCATCGAGAGAGTCGCTTTGAGTCGCCTTGGCCAGCAGTTCGGCGACATGGCCATGATAATCAGCCTTGACGGTGCGCAAGCGCTGCGGCTTGCCGCCGAACGCCTTGCGGCTGTGCACGTACGCGTTATGGTTGATCTGCACGAAGGGCTCGAGCGCGACGCCGAGCCGCTTGCAGTAGCTGAGCATTCCCAGATGGTGATACGGCAGGCGCCACGGACCGGGATTGATGTAATGACCCGGATCGAAGCGGCACTCCTGCGTGTCTCCGCCCAATTCTGTATATTGGTCGCCACCTCGAAGCGTCCAGTTGCGGCCGCCGGCCCGGCCGTTGTACTCGAGTACCTGTACGCGGTAGCCGGCGTTGCGCAATTCGTAGGCGGCCACGAGTCCTGCAATACCGGCGCCGAGCACGAGGACCGAGGCGCCCTTCGGGGCGGCGCTCAGCTGAATCGGCCGCGTGAATTTGGTTTCAGCCGCAAATCCGAGACTGTGCATCGCCTGGTACATCGCCGTACTGCCGGCGCTCAATCCGATCATCGTCAGCAACCGACGCCGCGAAATCGATCTCGCTGAACCTTTACTCATGCGATCCCGCTCATCGTGTAATGGCGAGAAAGCATAAACGAAACTCCATGAATTAGGTCGGCGCCGGCCCAAATACTCGAGTTGCCGGCTGAACTGGGCCCGATCCATAGCGCCGCGATAGGTATAGTGTCCCCCCTTGATACCCTTGCTCCTGAGGAACTCATATGCATCGCTTGCTCGCAGCAATTCTGCTGAGTGTCTTTTCGTTCGCGGCCATGTCCCAGCAGACACCTCACACCGCGGACGATCTGGAGATACTGAGCAAAGCGCTCAGTTTGCAGTTTCGGCAGGAGGATTTCGGCATGCAGCACGAAGTCCCGTTCATGAATGCCAGCGAGACTATATTCCAGGGGCTGCGCGGCCTCCTTGACGACCAGGTTGCGGCGGAACGGCGGCCGGCGGCGATCGTCCGGTTGCGCAAGTACTCGGGCACGGAAGCCGATAGGTTTTTTGTCACCTGCCGATGCCGTTGATCGACACGGCCCGGCTGCAGGGAGGATGACATTTGTGCGGTCAGGCGAATCTACCGCCATCAGACGCTTAGTTTGTTTGACTCCGACTCAGAGCGGCGCAGACTCTCGAACATTGAAAACACCCAGGGCCGCGCGGCCAGCAACACACCAATGCTGCGCTTGTCGCGACTCGGCAGTGCACGGTCCAGTTCCGCAAGATCACGAAACTCAGAGGCCAATCGGTCGAGTTTTCGAATCAACACGCGCCGCGATTCCTCGGACAACTCGGCCGATCTGAAGTGCAGAGCTTCATTCGATGTCGAAAATGGCGACTGCAAGAACTCCTGGCGAACCTGCCGTTCGTATAGTCGGCTGACGGGCCCATCCTTCCTCCACTTGATCGCCGAGGACGTGCGCGCGCGGGCGCGCAGTTTGGATCGCAGTTCTATCAGGCCAAGCGAATGCAGCTGCACATGCCAGCGGCGTACCATTTTATCGTCGACACCGAGTTCACCGCAGATTTCGCGCCCGGTGCGGCCATTGGCAAGGAGGTAGTAACAGGCCAGAAGATTGGGGTCGGCTGCCAAGGCGTTTTCCTGCTCGATGCTCAAGGTCTCCGGTGTGTCGGTAGTCTGTTCCCCGGCCAGGCGAGTAGTCTCCTGGATGCTCGTGTCAAGCGCCTGGCAAATCTGATCCAATCTGGCGAGGCTCAACGTTGCTCGCGAGAAAATCCGTTTGACTGAGGCTTCGCTCAATTTGATCCGCCGGGCCAGTTGTCCATAGGTCATGGCGCGGGCCCTCATCAGGCGTTTGAGGCTTGCCATGATTCGCGCAGTCTCTCCAATCGATTGCTCTGTCATCGCTCTCCCCCTTGATACCACAGGTATCATATTATGATACGACGTAGGCCGGTATTGCATTGTAATCGAAGGTCGCTATTCTATCCCCCATGACAAGCCCCGGTTACCGCAACGGACAACTCGTGAACTCAGGGCGTTTGGCCCCGGAAAACACAGCCCAGGGGAGCCGGTCAGGGCTCTCAATCCATACGACATTGTTGTGGATGCTCTCGGCCCTCTTCTCCGTGAGGGTTCTGGGTCAGGCTGTTCAGCACTGGTGGCCGCAGACCTATTTGCCGCCATTCGATGCCTTCCAGGGCAGCCGGCTCGGCTATCCCACGCTGCTCTCGGCTCAGGCGATCATTCTTGGGTTGATGGTCCGGACCTCCTGGCGTGCGACGACAGGCTCGTTTCGTCCGAGCGACCGGAAGTCCGTGCTGTGGGCTTGGATCGGGGGTATATACATGTCCGGTTCCGTGCTGCGAATTGTGATCGGTCTCGCTTCTCCGAACGCACCGCACTGGTTCATAGTGTGGATTCCCGCCTTCTTTCACTTGGTGTTGGCGGGGTTCCTGCTGACTCTCGCTTTCTACTTTCGCCCGCGTCCAATGGATTCGGCGGCGATCCAAGGAACGGTGCAATGAATCGGATAATGGCTCACGTTTGGTATCCGGCATTCCTGATCGCCGCTATCACGGGATTTGGCGTACTACTGGCCATTGGGGCACCGGCTGCCATCGCGACCTACCTGCCCATACTTGTTGTGGGCATTTCGATCCTCGCGCTGGAGCGTCGATTTCCGGAAAGAGCGCTCTGGCGACCGAAAACCGCCGAGGTACGAGCGGACGCGGCCTATCTGGCGCTCGTTCAAGTGACGCTGCCGCGTGTACTTGCCGTAGCCGCCATCTTTCTGATATCCAACTGGACCCATAAACACGCGCACAACTCGTTGTGGCCCCACAACTGGCCGTTGGCGTCGCAAATCGTGGCGATGGTGTTGATCGTCGACTTCCTGAGGTACTGGCTGCATCGCGCCTGTCATCATTACCCGAACCTGTGGCGCTTGCATAAGGTGCACCATTCTCCGGAGATCCTGTACGCGCTCAACGTCGGGCGCTTCCATCCACTCGAGAAGGCGCTGCATTTTTGCCTCGACACCGTGCCGTTTCTCCTCCTTGGCGTAGCGCCACAGGTCGTCGCGGGCTATTTTCTGCTCTATTCCGTCAACGGCTTCTTCCAACACAGCAACCTCCGACTGCGCTACGGCGCGCTGAACTATGTCGTTGGCAGCGCGGAGACGCATCGTTGGCACCACGCGCGCGATCCCAAAATAGCCGCTTGCAACTTCAGCAATACGACGATTCTGTGGGATCTGGTGTTCGGCACGTGGTACCTGCCGCCGGGCAAAGGCGTTGGAGACATTGGCGTGCTCGATCGCGATTATCCGACCGGGTTCCTGGCGCAGATGACTGCGCCGTTCCGAACCAGCCATGACGGCCGGCACTAACTTGACGAGGTGGCTTGCAAACATTTTGTTGGCAGTGCAGCTGCGCAAGATCAGAGTGGTGCAGGGACGGCGAATTGCCGCACTGGTGAGAAATCCGATGCGCGCTCAGCGCGCGCTGCTGGCGAGAATCCTTGCCACCAATCGGAATACGACGTTCGGCCGCCAGCACACATTCTCCGGCATCCGGAGTTATGAGGCGTTTGCAGCAGCGGTGCCGGTCAGCACCTTTGAACAACTGCGACCTTACGTCGACGCGGAGATTGGGCGTGGCGAGGCCGCGCTGACCAGCGAGGCGCCGCTTTGCTACGTTCGCACCAGTGGGACAACGGGTCGCCCAAAGGATCTGCCTCTGACGGCCGCGCATCTCAAGGCTCTGCGACGCATCCAGGAGATTGCGATCGCCTTTCAACATCGCAGCTGCCCGGAGGCTTTCACCGGCAGCATGCTGGCGATCGCTAGCCCCCCTCACGAAGGTGTTCTTGAGAATGGGAAGGTCTTCGGATCGGCATCCGGCATCGTTGCGCACAACACGCCACGTGTCGTCAGGGACAAATTTATTGTCCCGCCGGTCGTACTGACGATCAAAGACAGTCGTCTAAAATATTTGTTGATACTGAGACTGGCGGTGGCGCGCGCGGACTTGAGCTATATAGCGACGGCCAACGCAACGACCCTGCTGACCCTGATTCGGCTCTACCGCCTGCATCACGCGGAGTTGATTGATGACGTGGGCCGCGGTGGCTTCTTCCTAGGAGCGGAATTGCCCCATGAAGTCGCAGCCGCAGTAGCGGCGCAGCTCAGGGCCAATCCACAGCGTGCCGCGGAGCTACGTGGCCTGCGAGCAAGGCAGGCAGAGATTCGGCTGGCCGACCTGTGGCCGAAGCTTGGGCTCGTTGGAACCTGGACGTTTGCGAGCGCGGGCGTATCGGTAGACGCGCTTCGGCAAGAATTGCCGCCGGAAACTCGAATATTAGATATTGGCTACATTGCCAGCGAGTTTCGCGGCACGATCACCTTGGGGCAACGCTCCGGTACCGGAATGCCAACACTGGACACGCATTTCTTTGAATTTGTCGAACGCGACAAATGGGACCTTAATTCACCTGAATTCCTCACCCTTGATCGACTGCGCAAAGGTGTGGACTACTACGTAATCATCACGACGCCGTCGGGACTCTATCGCTATTTCATCAATGACCTCGTACGGGTGGTCGGTCATCTCCACCGCACTCCGTTGCTGCGGTTCGGGCAGAAGGGCAAAGGCGTCACCAATCTAACCGGTGAAAAGCTCTATGAATCACAAGTGTTGACGGCCGTCCGCACCGCCCTCGATGAGCTCGGGTCTACCGCCCGGTTCGTCATGATGCTCGCGGACGAAGCACAGTGCGCCTACCGCCTGTATGTGGAGAACGGGGACGGGGCGAGGCCGGATTCCGATGCGCTCGCGGTCGTCGTTGACCGGAAGCTCACCGAGACGAACGTGGAATACCAGGCGAAGCGTGAGAGTCAGCGACTGGGAAGTGTGGGCGTGTTCTGGCTGCGACGCGACGCGGGCGAAGCGTACAAGCAATACTGCGTACAGCAGGGCCAGCGTGAGGGGCAGTTCAAGACCGTGGCGCTGGCGTATAAGAGCGAATTTAAGTTTGATCTGGGTTCCCAAGTCGATATTGCTTAAGCCATGATCCTGGTGTCACTCAAGCCGTCGGTGCTCTCAATTCCATTCAAGGTGGCGTTCAAACACGCTTCCGCAGAGCGACGGGTGACGCAAACGTTGTGGATGGAGGCTCGCGCCAGCAATGGTTTGGTAGGGTTCGGGGAGGGTTGCCCGCGCGAGTATGTGACCGCCGAGAGCCTGAGCTCGGCAATGATGTTCATCGAGCGGCACAGGAAGAACTGGCTCGCAACTTTGCATGACGTACGCGCGCTGGGTGAATGGGTTGACAGCCACCGCTCGGATATTGACGCCAATCCTGCCGCGTGGACGGCGGTTGAGCTGGCGCTTCTCGATCTCATGGGCAAGGATCGGCAATGTTCTGTGGAGAGATTGCTCCACCTCCCTGAGCTCGCCGGGCGCTTCCACTACACAGCCGTTTTAGGGGACGAGGCTCCCGAGCAGTTCGCCTCCCAACTCGATCGGTATCTAAAGACCGGGTTCACTACGTTCAAAATCAAGCTGTCCGGCAACCGCGAAGTGAATCGGACCAAGGTCAAATTACTGACCGAAGCTGGAGTGGGCGGTCACGCGGTGCGTGCCGATGCCAATAATCTATGGAAGGACGCCGACGCTTGTATCGTCGACTTGCTTTCACTTGGTTATGATTTTATCGCACTCGAGGAGCCTCTCCAGCCAGAGGACTATGTAGGTCTGAACCACGTTGCACAGAGGCTCAATACTAAAATCATTCTCGATGAAAGCATGTTGCGTGAAGGACAACTTGAAAACCTGTCGGCCGCTCCTGATCGCTGGATTGTCAATTGTCGCGTATCGAAGATGGGCGGGCTGCTCCGATGCCTGCAAGTGTTGCGATCCGCGCATGGACGAGGTGTAGGCGTCATCGTCGGAGCTCACGTCGGAGAAACGAGTGTACTGACGCGCGCTGCGCTCACGGTGGCGAGCGTTGGGCGCAACTTCGTCATTGCCCACGAAGGTGCGTTTGGAACCCATTTGTTATGCAATGACGTGGCGGATCCTCCATTGATGTTCGGCGCCGAGGGAGCAATCGATATTGGCGCCACCGGGCTTGCCGATAGACCTGGTCTCGGGCTCAGAGTTGTGGCCGAGAATTGAAAGGCCGGTTGAGGTGGAAAGTTAATGAACTCGCTTGAGTTCGATTCCCATCGCCCGCCCCATCCCCTGCACTCCGGCGTCTTCGTACGATGGCTGACGCCAGTCGCCTGACCGCGCATTTCCCACTCGCCCGAAGGGCCGCTGACCCCAAGCGGAAGCTCGCCAGAGTCGGCTCCCTGGAGGTCAATTGAAGCGGTCATTGGTCGGTCGGCGTTTCGCGCTTGGGCTGCTGCGCCAACCCGACGAACTGCGACACGACGACGGCGGTATAGAACACTCCGAACAAGGCCGCGAATAGGCTCAACGTCGTCGCCGGCGCGTGTACCGGTGTCACGTCCGAATAACCGATCGTCATTACTTGTGCAAAGGCGTAGTACGTGAAGAGCGCCATCCGGCCATGCCAATCGGGGAGAAGGCTGGCTAACTCGGGACTGATGCTGTACGCCGAGGGCACCAGTAAGTACACGATCGCATTCATCTGCGCCCACGCGCTGCCGGCGATGAGGTAGCCGCAGATTGCGCCAAGCACATTCTCGGCGCCCGCGCCACGCGCGCGGAACAGGTCCCGCAAGATCACGTACACCGCGCTCCAGGCGAACAACACCAGCACTACGTGGTCCGCGAGCGATAGCGCGTGCTCGAGGCTCGCCACGGTGAAGTGTCGCCCCCAGCTGATCACCAGGGACGCGAGGAGGACTGCGCCCATCGTGGCCCGCTCGCGCGGGCGCTCGAAAACGACGATCCATATCGCAACGCCCAGCACTGTACGTAGAACATCGGTGTGCAACCGCTCCGCACCCGACTGGGCATTGATCGTAGTAATCCCTAGCACGATGAGCAGCAGCACGAGCAGCACGGCGTGCTTGTGCCGGCGCAGTTCGACCACTTGTCCCCCTGGCATCCGCCGTCCTCCCGAACCGTTCGCCCGATACTACCGCACGCGGCGAAAGGCCGCTGCGAGGCTGTCATTTTCGCCTGCTCACTGACCCGAAGTTGGCCCGGGTGGCAACCGATGAACCCTCGATTCCCATCGTCCGCTCCACTCCAGCCAACGCTAGACAACTTCGTTTCTAGTCTCGTGTCCGCTACCGCAAGCGCTAGCCGAGTATAGGAAGTGTGCTTTTTCGTTTCTGCGCGCGCCAATAATACAGAGCGCCTGCCGCGTTGATGGCAATGACGATGCCGCCCACTTTTGCGGCAAACGACGCGTTGCTCTTCACAGCGACGATCGGAAAAATCGACAACGCAATGAACAGAACCGTCATCGCGAGGCCCGAGGCGGCCGCAACTCGTATGCCCCAGTGAGGTTTCCCTCCTTTGGCGAAGAGCGGAATGGAGAACATTACGGCGTACGTCAGTGCCCAGCAGACAATGGCTGCGCTGAGAGAGGTCTGGAACGCCTCTTGTCCGCCAACGCCGAGATTGGCGAGGATTGTCAGGCAGAAACCGACTAGGCCGACGAACACAATTGATCCCATCGGAGTCCGAAAGCGGGGATGAAGCCGGCTGAACCAGGCGGGTAGCAGGTGATCCCAGCCCGCCACCATCGGCAGGCGGCTTGCGACGTTGAAGTAGAGACTGGAGAGGCCAATGGTTACACAGATGGCCAAAGCACTGACGAGTGGGGTTACGAGATTGCCGATGCCGACGCCTTGAGCACCCCTGCTCAGCGCCTGCGTCGCGGGCGACGTCATATCGATGTGATCGGGGAGTGAAAGCGTTAAAACGCAGGCGGTACCGACAGTGTAGATCAGTGCTATGAGGGGTCCGGCCACCCAAATTGATCGGCGGACCGTGCGGTTCGAATCTGGGTCGCGGCACTCTCCCGAGAAAATCGATGCGCCGTCCAATCCGCAGAAGGCGCCAAACCCCATCTTCGCGAGCAGGTTCAAATTGAGTAGCGACATGGCCGGTAGCGCGAGCGCCGCAGGTGCGCCTGCAATGGCTGGCCCGACTCCGATCCAGCGCGGAAACGCGAAGAGGAGCATACCAACAAAGAGAATCGCTAGGACCGCCCCGCCTACATTATGGAACCATCTTCCGAGGGCCAACCCCCGCAACGTGACCAGCGTAAGTCCGCCCATCAAAACGGCCCCAAGCAGCATCGTAAATGCCCGGTTCTCGACGATCCAGGAACCCGCTGTGCCGGCCAGATAGTACAGATTATTGGATATCTGAGACGGCTCGCCGGCCAAGACCAACACGACGGTCGCCAACAGATTCAAAGCTACGAGAAATCCTGCTGCCGCGCCGAAGCGCAGCTTCGCCCATTGATACAGACCGCCTTCGAGTGGCATCTCACGGTTGAGGTGGAGCACGACGATGCCGGATGGGATGTAAAACAGCAGGACAGCCGGAATCCAGGCTATGACATGACTGGGCCCCAGCCGTCCCGCCGGCCCCAGCCAGGTAAATGCCATAACGTAGAGAACTTGCGCTAAAACCAGGTCGCCAAGGCGCAGCTCTTTCTTCAGCTCACCACTCTGGAGTTCGACCAAATGCTCGGCGTTGAGAAACTCTTGCTCGCCTACGTTGCCTCGCACTGACGCCTTCCTAGCCCAATTCGCTTGCTCTGGTCTTTCTCACGATGTGTTCTGCGGCCCGATAGGCGAGCGCCTGGATGGTCGCCGTCGGCTGCTGTCGAGCAGATGTCACAAAGTTGCTTCCATCCACGATGAACAAATTAGGTACATCGTGCGAGTTCCCAAACGGGTCCACGACCGATTTATTTGCGTCCGTCCCCATCCGACACGTACCCATCAAATGCCGCGAGGGCATGATGCCGGGCTCGATCGGAAATGACCAGACCTTCTTCGCTCCGGCCGCATCGAGGATCTCGCGCTCGCGTTCAACCAACCATTTCATGGTCGCCAGATCGTCCGGATGTAGATCGAAGGTAATGCGGGCGGCGGGCAGCCCCCAATCGTCTTTCAACGTGGGATCCAGAGAGACGTTGTTCTTCTCCATGGGAAGTGACGTCGAATGCGAGAGCAGGGTCATGGTGCGCGTAAAGTACCGCCCAACCGCCTTCTTGTATTCGAGACCCCAGTTGGGCACATCGTCTGGAAGGCCTCCGAGCGCAAATCCCGCCGGATAGAAGTCGAAACGCGCGTCAATCGCGCCGCCACCGTAGAAGCCGCGTCGCGGATCAGCGGCATAGTAGTCGTGAATCAGGCGCGTCACCTGAATACCCTTGTACTCGTTGAGCGGATGCTCGAAGAGAGCGCTCGATGAGGAGCCGTTGTCCCACATCAGGTTCTTGCCAACCAGCCCGCTGGAGTTGGCAAGCCCGTGCGGGAACAGATTCGACTTCGACAGCAGCAGCAGCTTTGCCGATTCAACACCATTCGCACAAAGCACCACCACCTTCCCGCGTTGGAACACTTCACGCTTTTGCGCATCGAAATAGATTGCTCCGGTAATACGCCCGCGAGTGTCGGTCTCGAGCTTGCGCACATAAGAGTTGGGACGGATCTCGCATCGCCCGGTCTTCTCGGCGATCGGGATCACACTCACCAGCGTGCTCGATTTCGCGCCCATCTCGCATCCAAACAGTTCGCACATGCCGCAATTGGCGCAAGCCGCGCGACCCAGATAAGGCTGCGACAGGACCGCCACAGGCGCGGGATACGGATGAAGTCCGAGTTTCTTCGCAGCCCGCTCGAACAGCACACCCGATGATTTCACCGGCATCGGTGGCAACGGATATGGCTTGGAACGTGGCGCCTCGAAGGGATTGGCTCCTCCCAGTCCCGAGATGCCGATCTCCTGCTCAGCCTTGGTGTAGTAGGGCTCGAGATCGGCATAACGAATCGGCCAATCGTGGAACGAGGTGCCCGGAATATCGCCGTAGAGGCTGCGCTCATGAAAGTCGCTCTCATGAAAGCGCCAATAGTTGGCGGTAAAGTGCACCGTGCCGCCGCCCACCTGCCGTCCATACTCGATCGCCTTGAACGGCTTGGCGACTTCATTCTCGTGCTTGCGGTAGGTGATCGGCTGCTGCTTCGGGTTGTTGGTCAGCGCGTTCTGGATGGCATACTTGATCTCATCGTGCCCAAAATCCTGCGCCGTGAGGTAAGGCCCTTGCTCGAGGACGACCACGCTGAAACCGGCCACCGCCAGTTCCTTGGCCATCACACCCCCCGCGGCACCCGAGCCGACGACGATGACATCCACGGTTTCAGAAGTTTTGAATTCGGTGGCTTTCACTTCGACTCACCATCGTAATAGCCGAAGGGAGGCGAGAAGGATCCGCGGTCATCGAAACCGATGTATTTCCAGCCGACGCCACCTCTGTTTCCCCCGTACTCAGGGCTGCCGAGCCAAGCGAGCACGGTGTGCTGGCGAAGAATCGAAAAGAAGTCCGTGTCTTCAATCGAATGCAGCAGATGGATCTGCTCGGCGGCGGTCAATCCTGCGAACGAAACCGAGCCGGGAAACGACTTGTCACGGCGCAGTTTCAGATTTGCAAGTCCCTCGCGATAGGCGATCTGCTGGTCGGCGGCGAAGGTCTGCAGGGCGCGGTCAATGAAGTACACCGCGCCCGCTTCAGTGGCGCCCGGCCCATCGTCCGAGGGAATGATCCGGGCCGCAATCGCGGCGACCTCCCGCGCAGTGGTCGGATCGAAATGCTCGAATGCAGTTGACGAGGGGGAGGCTGCAGCTTGATGCGCGTGCTGCTGGGCAGAGGTAATCGCGGGCCACGCGGCAACACCAACCGCGCCCAGGATCCAATCGCGCCGTGTCAACTTTGTCATAATTGTGACCACTCATGGGTCCTGAACAGTGGTCGGTGGGCCCGTCGGTGCTGGCCCCTCACCGGATTCCGGCGTTTCTCCCGACATTCCCTGCCCCCAACCATTGGACTTCCCGCCGACAGGATGCGCCGCGGTTATCCGGCTCGCAACTTAGCGACCCATGACGGTCACGAGCGGTAGCTATCGGGAGGCACGCTTGAGGTGTTCAGGGTAGGATTCGGCCGCCAACGCGAAGCATCAATGGGGATTGAACGCAGATGAATAAATGGGGCCCATGGCTTGGGGCCGGTGTCTTAGCCTCTGTCGCATTTGGACTGTACGGTTGCAGCAGTTTGCCGAGTAGAAGCAGCATTCCCAACCCGATTGTGGGGGCATGGCTTGTCAAGGACCCCAACGCGCCGTTTCCGTACCACATGTATATCTTCAATGGTGACGGCACCATGCAACAGGCGAACCCGGACGCCGGCGACCCGCATGGCAGCGATAGTGACGGCAAGGGCATTTGGGTCACGGACGGCGAGCGAATCAAAGGCAAGTGGGTCGAGGTCATAGCGGACCGCGCCACGCATCAATTCGCTGGGCGTCTAGAGATTTCCTATGACATCACGGTAAGTGGCGATTCCTATACCGGCTCGGAAACCGCGCGCTCGTACGACGCCGCAGGTAACTTAACCGCTGGTCCTGACACCCCCGCTCAGTTTGAAGGCAAGCGCGTCAAATTTCCTTGATGCAGTGTGCTGCGCCATTTCCGGCGCAGGCTGCGAAAACAAGAGTGGCTGCCTCCCGCGATCGCCTCTCGCCGGCGCAGGCGGCAGCGGACGCTGCGCCGGCTATGGTCGAACGTGGCGCGCGATGTCTCGCGGTCTAACTCGCTGTCCCTGGTAGACACTGCGAGGTTATTCGCGATGATGTGGGGATCGATGCACGACAGGCATCCTGACCTCCCACTTCAGCAAGGCTGTATATCGGCTGTGGCGTCCGGAGACGGCCATTGCTCACGCCGACGTCGACGACAATCCGGCAACGGATACCCAGCCGGGCTGGGCGCCGCTGATACCCACACCGCCGTACCCGGCCTACTCGAGCGACATGACCTGCCTCACCACCAGTGCTCGCGAATGTTGGCGCACGTACTGGGAAGCGACGCACAGAGCTTCACGGTCACCGGGTTGCCGACTATCTGTTCGACAACTGTATGCAGCCGCGTCACGCCGATTGACCGTCGCCGCGAGACCCAGTCACCCGCGGAAGCCGCGCGTTTCCGTGGGTGGTCGCGGTTTCGTCTGAACAGGATTCCGTCATAGGCAAGGCAGCGGGGTCGAGAGGACTCATTGGCACTCGGCGGTGCCACCGCCGGCTCCACCCGGCCAACTCCAGCCGGTCACGGTCTCGAAATAGCTGCTCCGGAGCTGACCTTGCAACAAGCGGATCTCCTCGGTCATGAGATTCAAATTGCTCCCCGTGGGTAAGATTCGCCGACAAATACCGAAGAGCATCTGCTGCAAAAACCCCCGGTCAGGTCATGTTCGTTAAAGGGTATCCTTCACCACGAGGAGTCGGCCATGGTGCGGGTCGGTGACCCAAACTTGACCGCGGTTGTCCGCCGCCGCCGCGTGCGAGCCCTTGGCCGTTTCAACCGTGCCAAGCAAGCGCGGCTCCCCGCTCGGGGAGACTCCGATGATGGCCAGTGTTCCCTCCTTCGGGTCGGGCACGTAGACGTGCCGGAGGATCGGGTTGTATCCGATCAGGTCCGTGCCCTTTCCAACCTTGAGGGTGCCAAGGATCCGTCCGTTATGGGCCACGTCAACCACCGCGACGCCTCCAGCGCCGGAGCCGACGAAAAGCCACGCTTCGGTTTCGTCCAGCGCGAGACCGCTCGACGAACCTTCGGTGCCATTCTTCCACTCCGCCACGATTCGGCGCGAGGCGATATCGATCGCTACGGTGACCTTCTGGTCCTCGCGGTTCGTGTAGACCCGCGACCGGACCGGGTCCACCGCAAGCGACTCCGGCCCTCCCCCGCCGACCACCTTCACGTCGGCGGCGTGGGAAAGCAGGACGTTGCCGTCGGCCGAAAACGCCAGGATTTCGACTTGGCCCTTTTGGGGGTCCTCCTCAGTCACCCACACCTCGTGGGTGGCGGGAACGTATCTCACAATGTCCGGCTCCATTTCGAGGGTCGCGGAAGCGACGACCTTGTGCAGCTTGGGGTCGATCACGTTCACGGCAGAGTGGGTGCGGTCAGCCGCGAACACGTAGCCATCGCCGGCGTCCGCGGAGGTGGTCCTGCCCTGCCAAACGGCGCATGATTCGTGAGACCAGGTCGCGGGATCGATCAGGTACACGCGACCCGTTTGCGCCGCAGGGACTATGACTTGGTGCAAGGCCGGTGCGTACACGATATCGTCGAAACCGATGCCTTCCTCCCCTCCCGGGAGAGAAACCGCCACGGCTGTGACCTGGTTTTCCTTTTGTCCAGGGGCCTTGGGCTTTCCATCATCGCTTCGAGCGCTCCCTGCTATGCCCAGTAACAGTGCCAGCGAAACCAGTACGACGCTTCTTTTCTTCATCTTATGGCTCACTGGGTGAAGAAGATTAGGAACTATTGTTTGGATAGCCGGTTTCACGACGAAGCCATGTTGGGCGTTCGCGTCCGCCCGACGTCCCCCCTCTTTGAGTCGCGGAAGGGTTTAGAGTCTAACACTTAGCGCCGACAAGACAGCGGCGTCGTTACTGATGTCTTTCGCGTGTCAACAGTGGTTGCCCCGCCAGTTGGGTAATCAGTTCGCGCCTTCTTGACGCAAAGCAGACGCTCATAATTGACCGGCTGGGGTCAAGTTCCGGTCACATGCGACTGCCATCGCCGCGACGCAGAGAGTGTGGGAATCACGCACATTATTTTTCGAACCTGCCGCGTGTGACTGCACGTGTGAATGCTGGGGCTGCGTAGGGACACCTCAGGGCACGAGACGCCGCCAAATCGACGCGCGTTCCCACCGCTTTCCCACAGGATGAACGTGGTGACCCCGATCTCCCGTCCCTACACGTCCTGAGGCTAGCCGGGAAGTGGAGCGGGCGATGGGAATCGAACCCACACGGGCGGCGCCTCCGGAGCTTGAAAACCTGGGGGTTTGGTGCGATGACGGATGCCAAGTGTGGCGGGCGGGTGAATTTTCGCGATATGTGGGGCCACGCAGGGCTAGGTAGGGACACATCGATGTGCGAGATCCCGGGCTCGAGCCTTTCAGTCGTAGGTCTCTGACAGGCCAAATCCGGTCAGAGATGTTCTACAGGTGAGGGCGAATGCGCAAGGGCCGGTGCGCGTCCGCGGCAGTTGGCAGAACGCTATTCAGGCACGGTCGGCACCGGCGCATCGGACTGGGATGCCCGGGCGGAGCGGAGCATGGCGATGGCCGCATACGCTATGACGCCTGTGACGATCCAGCGCATCAGCGTAAGGTGATCGCCGAGCATTTTAACGAGCGGAAAAGCGGCGATCGTGCCGACGATTCCGCCGAGCGTGAGCCCGACCGCAACCGCGGGTGCAAAGCGGCCGGAGCGCAGGAAGCCGAGACTCGCCACCGGGATCAACACGCCGTCGCTTGCGATCATGATTGGGTAGGCGGCGATCGGGTGCATTCCGAGGAATGCGAGCAGCGCCATCGAGGGCGCATAGTTGCCGATGCCGACGCACATGAGCGCGCCGAGGACGAAATTTGCCGCGACCGCCAAGGCGAACCGCCAGCCCGCGAGCCCCATCGCCGAACCGGTCGGCGGGATGATGCCGAGGTTGGTCATCGTGAAGAACCCGGCGGCGAGTAACAGTGCGACGCCCATGAACACCTGGATCGCGCGGCGACGCATTCGGCTAACGATTCCGGCGCCGATCCAGGCGCCCGCCCCGGCGCTGATGACCATCGCCATCAGAAGCGTAGGCTCGACCTGGACCGTCGTGATGAAGAGCGCCGCGCTGAAGAAGATCCCCACGGCATTGCCGACGTTCAGAGTCCCCGGAATCAGTTCGTCCGGCGGGTGCCTGCGCAGTTTGAACAACGCCGTGATCTGCGCGTAGTTGCCGATGCCGAGCGTGTCGAGGAAGCTCGTCACGCCGCCGATCACGACGTCGCCACCGGACGGGCGGACTGGCCAGCGGTGCCTGCGCGTCGCGATTACCCAGGCGACGACAACCGCGACCTCGACAGCCGCGAGGCAGGCATAGACAATTACCAACGCCGCTGACATACGCCTCCCGCGGTCGAGATCCCACTTTTCCAAAACACCGTCGGCCCCTTGTTAGTTTAGCCGATTCCTGCTAGTCGGCCGCGCTCGCCAGAGTCGGTTCACCGAAGATCGATTGCGCCTCCATGGAGGCGCAATCTGTGAGCCCCCGGCACCCCATATGGCCTAGTATTCTTGCACATTCGAACCTGGAGGGTCTCGTAGATGGACGGTATCGGCCGCTCAAAGCCCAAGAGCATTGCGCGACTCGCCGCTGCGAGTTCCGTTGGTACGACGCTCGAGTGGTATGACTTTACGGTC